>Ga0265320_10000333_pt1 | contig 38421 bp, 26 predicted proteins | sample 4827metaG_FD_202087 | JGI IMG/M metagenome (GOLD analysis project Ga0265320, IMG submission 202087) | Rhizosphere microbial communities from Carex aquatilis grown in University of Washington, Seatle, WA, United States - 4-8-27 metaG | ecosystem: Host-associated > Plants > Roots > Rhizosphere >... | reverse complement strand
TACCGTGCAAGGGCTCGATCTCGTCGCTCTGCATGCAGACGCCCACCACCACGACGCGAGCGAGCTTCGGCGCCGCTTTCATGATCTGTTTCAGCATGCCGCGCACGCCGACGCATTCGAAGATCACGGCGCGGCGGAGTAGCGGCATGCCGAGCATCGCCGCCAGGGGATCGACGGCGCGCGACGGATCATCGACGACGGCGAGCTCCCGCCAGCGCTGGTAAGGGCTCTCCGCGCCGGGGTCGATCACGACGTCGGCGCCGAGCCGCTGGGCGAGAGCGCGCCGCGTCGCCGAAAAGTCCGCCGCGACGATCGGAGAAGCGCCCTTCATCTTCAAGCTCGCGACGACCGCGAGACCGACGGGGCCGCACCCGATGACCAGCGGCACGTCGTTCGGTTCGAGCCGCGCTTTCTCCACCGCGTGAAGCCCGACGGCCATGGGTTCGGTGAGCGCCGCGTGACAGGCGTCGAGCCCGTTCGGCACCGGCAACAGGAACCCTTCCGAAAGCACCATGCGCTCCCCGTAGCCGCCTGGGAGCATGTTCGAATACCCGATCGTCTCGATGCCTCCCGCGCGAAGGACGATGGGCAGCGAACAGACCGTGGTCCCGATCGGGGACGAACGCGAAGTGCCTGGACCGTAGTCGAGGATCTCGGCGGCAAATTCGTGCCCCATGATCACGTCGCGAGACGCATCGAGGGGCGCGCTCGCCCCCATCTCGCGCCCGGCCCGCACGAACTCCGCGGTGTATTCGAGCGCGTGCAAGTCCGACCCGCAGATGCCGCAGGCGAGCGTGCGCACGAGGACCTCGCCGTCGCCCGGCACCGGCTCTGCCACGTCATCGACGACGATCTTCGAATTTCGCATCACCGCGGCGCGCATGAAAACCTCCGTGGGGTTCGCACTTTACACGGTTTCGATACGCACGCCGCCTGCGTCCCGTGAAGTTGCCGCACGCCAAGCGAAAGTGTGATTACGTCGGTACCCTGATGAGGTTCGGCTTCACCACCGTTCGGGCCAAGCTCACGGCATTGGTCGGGTTCTCGGCGATCGTGACGCTCGCGGCGCTGCCGGTGCTGTCGTGGATCATGGATCGGCAGCTGATCGACGAAGTGCAAGTCCGCGTCCCCGAGGCGGTGCGCGGGTTCGGACTCGAGCTCGACGGCAATCTCAAGGATCTGACGACCATCGTCGGGCAGCTCGCTTCCGAACCCCAAGTCCAAGCCGCGCTCCGCGCGAGCAGCAAGCCGGAAGTGCTTCGCCTGAGTGCGATCTTCGACCAAGCCTACCCCGCGTTCAGTCTCGTGTTCTACGACGCGAGCGACGCGCTCATTGCGTTCACCCACATGATCGCGCCGCCGGAAAGTGCACGGTCATTTCCCGAGCTCGCGAACCTCGCGGTCGAGACGCCGTTTCTCTCCGTCCTCGAGCACGGATGCGAGAGCGACGCGCATGCGCCGGCCGCGTTCGTCGCCGCGCAACGCCTGAAGGGGGGCGGGGTCGTGGTGGGGTGCCTCCCGCTCGACTCCGACTACCTGAGGGACACCAAGGAAAAGCTGGGCCTCGAGCTGGCGTTCGTCGCGCCGCGCGCGAACGAGCTGATCGACAAGACCCCGTTCTTCCCCGTCGGTGGGCTCGAGCGCGCGACGGCCCTGTCGACGATCATGCCGGCCGGCGACAAGGATTGGGCTCTAGCGCGACTGGCCCCCGAAACGATGAAGGGGCCCCAGGGTAATTACGGGGCCGTCCTCGCGCTCGACGTCACCGACATTCGCGCAGTCGTTCGACACAATCTGAGCTGGGCCGTCGGCGTCCTCGTGATCGCGACGCTCCTGTCCCTCGTGCTCGGCGCGCGGCTCGCCAGCATCATGTCCCGGGCACTGTCGCGAGTGAACGACGCGCTCGTGAAATTGCAGCACGAGGAGTACGCGCACGTCGATATGATTCACACCGGCGACGAGCTCGAGGATCTTGCGACGGGGTTCAACGTCATGGTCGACGGGCTCAAGGAGCGAGACAAGCTCCGCACCACGTTCGGCAAGTACATGACCCAGACGGTGATGGATCACCTCATGAACGGGAAGGTGCAACTGGGCGGCGAGACGCTGACCGTCACCATCCTGTTCTCCGACATCCGGAGCTTCACGACGATCTCGGAGAAGATGAACGACGCTCAGGCGCTGGTGAGCCTCCTGAACGAATACTTCACCGAGATGGTGAGCATCGTGATGCAGGAAGACGGCGTGGTCGACAAGTACATCGGAGACGCGATCATGGCGGTCTTCGGCGCGCCGGTCTCGAAACCAGATGACGCGATCCGCGCCGTCCGCGCCGCGGTCCGTATGCGCGGCGCTCTCGCCGCGTTGAACGAACGCCTCGTCGCTCGCGGCGTCCCTGCCCTTCGCACCGGCATCGGAATCCACACCGGCGAGGTCGTCGCGGGAAACATCGGCAGTGAGCAACGGATGGAATACACCGTGATCGGCGACCCGGTGAACCTCGCTTCCCGCCTCGAATCGAACACCAAAGAGCTGGGCGTCGACGTCCTCATCAGCGGCGACACGTACGCGCTTGTGAAAGACTCTTGCATCGCCGTCCCCGTCCGCGAGATCACGGTCAAGGGACGAGTCGAGCCGGTGATGACCTACGAGGTCAAGGGATTGAGAGAGTCGTGAATCCCGGTTTCGAATCGGTTTCTCTTCGATTCCGATCGCTCCTCTTTTCGTCGTTGGGCAATCGCATGGACGACGTTGCTCTTTTGCAAACGTGACGAGCGCGCGTCCTCCGCGTGCGACTCTCTTTCGCGCGCGGACGTCTTGACAGTCCCATCGGCTTCTCGCTAGCAGGGTGGAGCGGTTCGCCGAGCAGTGGCGGTTCCGCTCGAGCGGCGATTTGCCGTCGAACGTTCGCAACACGCTACGAACGAACAGGACCGTCTTGAGTCACCGTCGAAAGGCACTCATCACCGGATCCGGCGGCCTGGTGGGCTCTGCCTGCACGGAGTATCTCGCTCGCGAAGGGTGGGAAGTCGTCGGGATCGACAACGACATGCGCCGCGAGTTCTTCGGAGCGGCGGGCTCGACGACGCCCACGATCGAACGACTCGCGCGCACGGTGCCGCATTACCGTCACCATTGGGTCGACATCCGCGATCGTCGCGACGTCCGAGACATCTTCCGGACGGAACGGCCGGATTTCATCATTCACACGGCCGCGCAGCCGTCGCACGACAAGGCCGCGTCGGTGCCATACGACGACTTCGACGTGAATGCGACGGGCACCTTGAACGTCCTGGTCGCAGCGAAGGACTTCTGTGCCGACTCGCCGTTCTGTTTCACGAGCACGAACAAGGTTTACGGAGATCGGCCCAATTCACTCCCGCTCGACGAGCATGCCTCTCGCTACGACTACTCCGATGGTCGCATCGGGATCGACGAGACGCTCTCGATCGACGCCTCGTTACACTCCTTGTTCGGCGCGTCGAAGGTCGCCGCCGACGTTTTGTGCCAGGAATTCGGACGCTATTTCGGAATGCCGGTCGGCATCTTCCGTTGCGGTTGTCTCACCGGCCCGCAGCACGCGGCCGTCGAGCTCCACGGCTTTCTCGCTTACATCGTGATGTCCGCAGTCCGGCGGACCGACTACACGGTCCACGGATACAAGGGGAAGCAAGTTCGAGATCAGATCCACTGTAGCGACGTGGCGTCGCTTTTTCTCGAGTACTTCCGCGCGCCGCGACCGGGCGAGGTCTACAACCTGGGCGGCGGGCGCGACAACAGCCTCTCCATCCTGGAGACCATCAGCGTCCTGGGCGACATGGGGCTTCCGCTGCGCTACCGAGTGAACGAGACCCACCGGATCGGCGACCACATTTGCTACATCTCCGATCTCACCAAAGTGAAGGCTCACTTTCCCGAGTGGCGCATGGCTTATAGCGTGCAAAAGATCATCGAGGACATCGTGAGGCACCATCGCGATACGGCGCCTCGCTCCGAAACCGAGAAATCGTCGGTGAGCGTCGCGGAGTCGACCGCGTCATGATCGGAAGCCCGCTGGTCATCGCCGAAAAGGCCCGCGCGCGCCTGCGCGGGGTCCTCACGGCCATCCGCGACAATGACGGCACCGCGCAGGATGGCGCCGCGCTCATCACCTTGCCGGACCCGGCCGACCTCGTGATCACGGCCTGCGAAGTGAACGAGCTGCACGGCACCGGAACGTTGCTGCTCCGGATCTTCGCCGACTCGTCGTCGATCATTTCTCTTCGCACGCATAACTTCTACGAAGGGGCGCAGCGGTTCGGAGGAGCGCAGCTGTGCTTGCCGCTCGCGCAGTCGTCGGGGCCGGAGATCTCGTCGTGGCTCAGGTGGTACCTGGGCACCGGGAAGATCCGCCGGATCCTCTGTTTGCCGTACACGCCGGCCGAGGTACTCGTCGCCCTCGTCGCCCAAGAAATCATCGGGGCGCCGTTGTGCACGTACATCATGGACGACAAAAACGTGTGCGCCGACGGAATCAGCGACGAGCTCATGCGGGAGCTCCTCTCGAAGTCGAAGCTCCGTCTCGTCATCTCGCCCGAGATGCGCGACGCCTACGAGCGCAAGTATCGGATGAAGTTCTCGGTCATGCCGCCCGTCGTGTCCGACGAGATCGTCCAGCGCACCCCCGTCCGGCCGAGCGCCGACACGAATCCTCGTCGCGGAGTGCTACTCGGGAACATCTGGGGACAGCGCTGGCTCGACCTGCTCCGCACGGTATTTCGCGACAGCGGGTACGAGGTCGACTGGTATTGCAATCAGAAGGATCCGTCGGGTCTCGAGTTCGATCGCGCCGAGCTCGCGCGAGACGGCGTCCATCTACGCGATCCGATCGCCGAGGCGGATTTGCCGCGCGTCTTGTCGAAATATCCGTTCGCGATCGTGCCGTCCGATCCGCTCGACGGCTCGAGCCCGGCGCCCGTTCGTGCGATCGCCGAGCTCAGCTTGCCGAGTCGAATGGTGACGCTCATGACGACCGCACATTTGCCGATGCTCGTCGTCGGGAGCCCGCGCACCTGTGCCGCGGGGTTCGTGAATCGGTTTCGGCTCGGAGCCGTCGTGCCGTACCAAAGAGACGCGGTGTTCGCGGCGATCGATTCCCTCCTCGATCCCCTGACGCAGCGAACGATCCGCGCGGAAGCGGCGCGCCTGTCGGAGTCCTTTTCGGCGAAAGGCACCGCAGAGTGGATCTGGGATTCGCTCGAACAGGGCAGCCCGAAGACGAACGTCTACGACGCCTTGATGCCGGAAACGACATGACCGAGCAAATCGTCGCGCGGCTCGACGAGTTCGTCGCCATTCAGCGCGAGCTCGAGAGCATTCTGCAGACCCTGGTGCTGAACGACAGCACCATCATCGACGCGCTCGCACAGATGCTCGGCGCGATGCAACAAATGCAGGCTCGCTCCGAGAAGGTGCAGGCCGGGCTTTCCGAATCGCACACGTTGCTCGCCTCCGAGGTGCGCGGTCTCGCGCTTGCCGTGACGCGACTCGACGACGAACGCCGCTTGCCGCCCGTCGTTCTGTCCAGCGACGGCTACGCCAAGAGCGACCCGGAGGTCGCGCTCCTCCAATATTTGCAGCCGTTCCTCGAAGACGCGATCGCCCTCGACGTCGGCGCCAACGTCGGTGACGTTTCGGCGCGACTGCTCGACGCCGGCTATCGGGTGTTTGCGTTCGAGCCGTACGAGCCGACGTTTCGCCGTCTCTCGGATCGCCTGCGCGGACGCGAACGGCTTCGCGCATTTCAGCTCGCGGTCGGCGCGTCCGACGGAGAACGCCAGCTGCACGTTGCCGCGGATTTTTCCGGCAACGGGAGCGTCGATTCGAGCCTCTATCACACGCTCGTCGCTCACCCGACGGGCGAGCACATCCGACTGACGGGGACCGTTCCGGTCCAGGTGCGAAGCCTCGAGAGCCTCCGGCGAGCCCGGGAGATCCCCGATCGAATCGGCGTCTTGAAGATCGACACGGAGGGCGGTGACGTCGAGGTGCTCCAGGGCGCGGGCGAGCTCGACGTGAGCGTGATCGTCGCCGAGTTCTGGGACGCCGCGCACGAGTTCGGCAAAGCCGGGCATGGCAGCCTCGAGCGCACGGTCTCGGCGGTGATGGGCAAAGGGTTCTTCTGGTACATCGTCATCTATCGGCCGGACGACGGCGGTGGCATCTCGTACTATTTGAATCGCCCGACGACCGTGCCGAAGTCGTGGGGAAATGCGGTGTTCTTTCGGGATCACGGACTCTTCGCCAAGGCGTTGCGGTGGTGCGAGGCCGCGCTCAGCCCGACGTTCTTCCGCTGACCGCGCGTGGCCGTTTGCTCGATACTCGAGGCGACCGGCCGTCCCATGCTCCTCGAGGTGTCTGCGCTCACGAAGGATTTCGGCGGTTTTCGCGCGCTGGACGCGATCTCTTTTTCCGTCGGTCCCGGCGAGATCGTCGGCCTTCTCGGTCCAAACGGCGCCGGCAAGAGTACGACCGTCCACGCGCTCCTCGGTTTCATCCTGCCGACGTCGGGGACGATCCGTCTCTTCGGCATGGATCCGCTGAAGCATCGAGAAGCGGTGTTCGCGCGCGTGAATCTGATTTCGCCGTACGTCGGGTTTCCGCCGCGGCTCACCGTTTTCGAGAATCTGCTCGTCTATGCGCGACTCTACGGGTTGAACGATGGCCGACGAACGATCCGGGAGCTCCTCGACGTTCTGGGCATCGACGATCTCCGCGACACGCCGTTTTCGCGGCTGTCTTCCGGCGAAGCCACTCGGGTCGGGCTGTGCAAGGCGTTTCTCAACGACCCCGACTTTCTCGTCCTCGACGAACCGCTCGCGAACCTCGACCCACACGCCGCGTTGCAGGTGAAAGCGCGGCTCGTCGAGATGCAGCGAGAACGCGGCACGGCGATCCTCTACACCTCGCACAACATGGCTCAAGTGGAGGAGCTCTGCGACCGCGTGATCTTCCTCGATCGCGGACGGATCGTCGCGCACGGCACCCCCATCGACGTGACGCGGGAGATGCTCGGCGAGGACCGCGAGGCACCCGCGTTGCGCGAGGTGTTCTTGTCGCTCGGCGGACGGAGACCTCGTGAAAGCGCATAGAGTGGGTGCGATCGTCCTCCGGCAAGCCTACGAAGCGCGCCACAACTTGGACCGCGTCACCGACGCGCTCTACTGGCCGGTCATCGACGTGCTCTTGTGGGGTTTCATGAGCGTGTACCTCGGTCATCGCGACGGCGCGAAACCGGGGGTCGCGAGCTTTCTTCTCGGCACCGCAATCTTGTGGGGCGTGTTCCGGAATTTTCAGCGCGACATCGCGGTCGGGTTCTTGAGCGAGGTCTGGGCGCGTAACCTCATCGGACTTTTTTCGACACCGCTATCGGTTTCCGAATACGTCTCGGGCCTGATCGTCATCAACTTGCTCAAGGCGGCAGCCGGCATGGTCGTCGCCGGCCTCGTCGCCTGGATCTTCTATAGCTTCGACATTTTTCCGCTGCTCCCTCGCCTCTTGCCGCACCTCGGCGTGTTGATGGTGTTTGCGCTCGCGGTCGGCATCCTCGTGACGGGGCTCATCTTCAGATACTCCACGCGCATCCAGAGCCTGAGCTGGAGCATCACCGGGCTGCTCATGCCCTTTTCTTGCGTGTTCTATCCCCTCGACGCGCTTCCGCGATCGATGCGCCCGATCGCCCTCGCGCTCCCGACCACGCACGCCTTCGAGGGAATGCGCCTCGTCATGTCCGGTGGCCCCATCGGATTGCCTTCTCTCGTCGCCGGATACGGCCTCGACGCAGTCTACCTCGCCCTGGCCACGGCGGCGTTCACGCGACTCTTTCACGCCGCGCGTTCGCGCGGTCTCCTGGTGAAACTCGAATGACCCCCTCGACCGAAATGCCTCGCTTGCGCGTGATCCGTACCTTGGGCGGTTGCGGAGGGACGTTGCTCGCGCGCCTGTTCGCGGCAATTCCTCACGCGGTGCTCCTCAGCGAAACCAACCCGCGCTCGTCGCTCCTCTATGGTGGCACGCTGAACCCGATCGCACAGATCAAGAAGTGGCATCCCACCCTGGTCGATAGCGTGGTCGGCTTCGATGAGTACGAGATCGGCTATCCACCGCGGTTCGGAGATCTGCTCGAGAGGGTGGACCTCGCGTGCACCGCGCAAGGCTCCGTGTTGGTCGTGCGCGACTTCAACTACGCCGATTTCGTCGGCGTCCCGTACCTCTGGCCCGTACCGTCCGACTTCAGCTTGGATCGCGCCGTCGAAGGACGGTTTCGCATCGTCGACTTCGCCTTCGTCCGAGAACCATCGGCTCAACTAGCCAGCCTGCGCACCCATGCGGCGATCGGGCCGGTGCTCTCTGCCGAGCGCTTCCTCGACGGATACGTCGCTTTTCTCGCTGCGTTGAACGGTAGACCGGTCTTTCGTTACGAGGATCTCGTGTCGAATCCCGGCGAGTCGTTCCGAGCGATGTGTGCGGCCCTCGATGTTCCCTTCGACGAGACGGCGCTCGAGCGGCATGCGTCGGTCGGCGCTATCACCGGCAACATGAACCGGCGCGACGAGCGAGCGATCAGCGCGCCGCCCCCGTCCGCGGCCGCCATGTACGCGCACGACGAGCTCGTGAGATTCCCCCGCTACGACGCGCTCTTGACGGCGCTCGGATATGCGCCGTCGAAGAGTGCGCAAGGTCGCGGCCGCGACGAGTCGCCCGCGTAGCCGCTTCTCACGGCATCGATTGTTGCGACAAAAACTCGAGGCTCTTTTGAGTGCCGTCGATGTCGTTGTTCGGCGGGCCGAGCGCGATTCCATTGACGGTCAGGCAATTGGTCGCCGACTCGGCCTTCATCCCGGGCTGGCAGTGACCCATACCCGTTACCGTGCACAGCGTGGCCGTCGTGCTCGCGCTGCACTGCTGATACGTGTTGCAGGTGACGGCGCCTTTCATGAGCGTTTGAACGGGCGTGCCCGTGCAACCGTTCAACTTGCCCCAGTTCGCAAACGTATCGGTGACCGAGATGGAGCCGATGATGCCCGACGCGGTGCTGTAGGGAACCAACGGATCGGCCGTCCCGTTGATCATGTAAATGGGGATGGGTCGCGACGGCGTGCACTGCGCTTCGGGGATCGTGAGCGCACCCGACGCCGGCGCCGACGCCGCGAACACGTCCGCCATCTTGCACGCGAACATGTGACTCAACATCCCGCCGTTCGAAAAGCCGGTCGTGTAGAGCCGCTTCTTGTCGACGCAGACCTTGCTCTCGACCTGCGCGATCAATTCTTTCGCGAACACGGTCTCGTCTCGGCGTTTGCCGCCGGAGATCTGCGTACAGCAGCCTCCTGCATCCCACGAAGCATCCGGGCTCTTCGGGTACACCATGATCATGCCGTAATTCGCGGCTTGTTGATCGATGTCGGTGAGCGAACGGGTTTGGGCGGGGTTCGACGTCAACGCGTGCCAGAAAATCGTCGTCTTCGTTGGCTTCGTCGGGTCGTAACCCGGAGGGACGAGAATGCTGTACGTGTACGTGATGCCGTTCGCGCTCATGATCGTGTAGATCGGGCTCTCCCCCACGGGGAGAGATGTCGAAGGGCAGTCGCCGGTCGGTGCCGCGCCGCCGGATGAGTTGCCACCATCCGTGTTTGCACCCGCCGCACCACCCGAACCTCCGGCTGGGCTCGCGCCGCCCGTGCCGCCCGACGGACTCGTGCCCCCCGTGGCGCCGTTCGACGAGCCGCTCGCGCCGCCGTCGCTGATCGTGCCGCCCGCGCCCGACACGCCGGTCGTTCCGCCAGAACCCCCGAACGGGTTCTCCCCTCCGTTCGAACCGCTCGTCGTGCCTCCGCCGGACACCGCTCCACCGTTGGCGCTTCCAAGTCCGCCCGAGCCGAACGGCGAGCTGCCGCCCTGAGCGTTGCCCGGAGCATTCGATCCGTTGGATGCCGAGCACCCGCTCCCCATCAAGCAAGCCGAAGCAAAAACGACGCGCGCAAACCCAGAGCCCCGCAATAAGGTACGCATGAGGGCGTTGGGTAGCACCAGCCCGATGCGATCGAAGAAGCCACGACGAGGGTTGGCCAGTCAAGCTCGTCGATGGCCGCGCCGGCTACGCCGGAGACGGAGCTCACAAGTGACCTGAGGCGCCTCCGCGTCTGCTGCGGCGCACAATGTAACTCCTTTGAACGATCGCTAACGCCGTCGCTTCCTGCGCAACCAACCGAGCGCCGCGACGGCGAGGAATAGCGGCGATGTCCCAGGCCGAGGCGCGCGCTCGAGCGCGACGCTGCAACCCGACCCCGACGAACCACCGCGCGGCGTGGTCGTCACGGAGGCGTCGCCGTTCACGCTCGCGTCGCCGGCATTTCGGCCGCCGCTACTCGTTGCGTTGCTGCCGCCCGTCGCGGCGTTGCTGCCGCCCGTTGCCGCGCTGCCGCCGTTGCTGGCGCCACCCGTTCCGACCACTCCACCGGTCGCGCCGTCTCCTGTCGAACTGGACGCCCCACCCGTGTCGGCACCACTCGAACCGCCGGTGCCTGTCGCACCGCCAGACGAGCCGTTCGTCGCACCGCCAGACGAGCCGTTCGTCGCACCGCCAGACGAGCCGTTCGTCGCACCGCCAGACGAGCCGCTCGTCGTGCCGCCCGCGCCACTCGCTCCTCCGGATCCGGCGTCGCGCGACGCGCCGCCATCGGTTGATTCTCCACAATGGGACGTCTCGACACCGCCGTCACCGGCTCCAGGTGTGGTCAATGGAGCAGTCGACAGGGTGAAGAAATAGTCGCCCTGGCGCGTCGCGATGAGAGCTTGATTGCCGGCGATGCCGAACGAAAGCCCGTATAGATCATTCGGCTGATCAGGCTCGAGCGTGCGGGTCTCGGTCCAAGTGGTTCCCGTTCGAACGAACTGGACCACGTCGAGCGGACCGCCGTCGATGGTCTTGCCGGCGACGAGAACGATGTCGCCGGCCAAGCCAACTCCTAGCCCGATCTGGTCCCCGGCCTTCTCCCGAAACGAAGTGAGCTTCTGCTGGAGCTCCCAGTCGCTCGCCCCGGCACGCACGAACACATAAGCCGCCCCCGAGTCCGTTCCACGATCGTGGTCGGAGTACGAACCGACGACCAGCGTGTCGGACGAAACAGCGAGGTGGTGCAGGTCCCAGGTGTTGGAGCCTCCCGGTTGCGTCACGAGGCCGTCGGGCCCCCAGCCGGATGACGAGTCACGCAGAAAGACGTACACGCCGTCCGTCGTGCCGACGGCGGCGGTGTCGCCGGAGAGCGCGAACCCTTGGATTCCATGGTCCGCGTCGGTGCGGTCGAGCAGGGTCGCTTCTTCGGTCCAGGTCGCGCCGGTTCCGTGCAGGAGCACGCGCGCGCTCTCATTGAGACCGCCCAGTTCGCAGCAATTCTGATCGGCTTCGAGCAGTGCGCGGTCGCCGTCCATGACGATCTGGCTGCCGAATAGGTACGAGTCGCCGCTCGGGACGAGCTGATCCCCGGGGGCCCAGTTGGGATAAGCGGTGTACGGGGTGAGGCTGGCCACTTCCTCGTCGCTGAACTGGTAGCTGCCGAGAAGGAGGCCGGCCGAGGAGATGCCGAGTGTCGTGTGCGCGGTGGCGCTCGCGGCAAACCCGCTGGTCCGGACCCATCCGGTGGCTTCGTGATGGAACGTGTAGCCCGCCGATTCTCGGCTCGTGGCCGCGAAGTCGCCGTCCATCGCGACGATCGGCGTTCCGTTGAGCGCGTTCGCGACCTCGCTGAACGACTGATCGGGCCGTTGAATCGGGCTGCCGCAAGTGCCCGCGACACAGGCGCCGACAGAGCACGGCGTGCCGTCCGGCTTTGCGGGGTCGCTGCACACGCCGATCGCCGGCGCGCAGCACCCCGCGACGTGACATTCGTCGAGCGCCGTGCACGCGGGAGCGCTCGTGCCGACACAAGCACCGCTCCGGCACGTGTCGCCGGTCGTGCACGCCGATTGATCGTCGCAGACCGTGTCGTCGGCGCGCGGCGTGCAAGTCCCGTCGGCCGTCGCACCATGAGCTTTGCTGCACACGAGGCAGTCGCCGGATTGATCGCCGCCGCATGCCGAATCGCAGCACACGCCGTCGGCGCAGTACCCGCTCTGGCAATCGCCGGCGATGGTACACGCGGAGCCGAGCCCGTGCTGGCACGCGCCGTCGACGCACGAGACGCCGCTCGGGCACGCCGTGGCAGCCGGCGCGATGCAGGCTCCCGCCGCGTTGCACGCGCTCGGCGCGATCTCGCTGGTGTTCGACGCGCAGCTCGACGCCGCGCACACTGTTCCTGTGGATGCCGTGCCGCACACACCGTCCGCGCCCGACTGCTTGGTGGCCGCGCTGCACGCCTGGCAGGCGCCGTTGCACGCGGTGGCGCAGCACACGCCGGACACGCAGTAGCCTGAGCCGCAGCTCGCGTTCTCGGTGCAGGCATCTCCGTTCGAGAACGCGAACGAGAACCCGACGACCTGGTACGGGTCGACGTTCGCGACGGGATTCAGCACTCGCGTCGCGAACAACGCGTGATCGCCGGCTATCCCGACGCCGCCGAAGTACGTCCGCGTGTCGGTGTCCGAGCCGATGAGCACCGTGTCTCCGACGAACCCCGACGCCCCGCGTGCAAAATAATGAGCCCTGCCTTCGACCGACGAGGTGTTCACATCGTAGAAGGTCTCGCCCACGAGGAGCACGTCGCCCGAGAGCGCGAGCGTGTTCCCGAAGGACTGTCCGGTCGCGGTCGGCACGATGGTCTGGCCGAGCGTGAACGCGCCGCCCGTTCGCCGGTAGACGAACACCGAGTTCGCCGTCATCGCGCCGATCGCCAGCACGTCCCCGTCGAGGGCGATGGCGTTGCCGAACTCTCCGCCTCCATCATCGGCGATCGATTGGCTCACGGTCCACGTCGTGCCCGTGCGCGTGAACACGTCGACGAGGTTCAGGTTCAGGTCTCCGAGAGCGAGCGTGTCGCCCTGAAGCGCCAGGCCGAAGGTCGACCGACTCAAGACGCCATCGGCAACGGACGACAGGAGCTTCTGCTCGAAGGTCCACGTCGAGCCTTGCCGAAAGTAAAGATACGCGGCGCCATGTCCGTTGCTGTCGTCGAGCGGGTCGTTCGTGATCTGCGGCCCGTTCGTCGTGACGACGAGCCAGTCCCCGGACACCGCGACGGCGTCGCCGAACCATTCGTTGTCCCTGGCGTCGGGTTGGACGATCTCCACAGGCGCGCTCCATGTCGTCCCGGTGCGCGTCGAGACCCAGGCCGAACCTTGCCGGGTGGCTCCGCTGTAGTGCGCGCCAATGACCGCCGTGTCGCCGTCGATCGCGACGGCGTTTCCGAAGAACGCGGAGTCGCCGATGCTCGCGGGCGGTAGGATCTTCTGCTGCTCCGACCACGCCGTCCCGGAGTGCACGTAGGCGTGTGCCGCCCCCGTCACCGGCCCCGGCTGAGAGTCGGTCGTGGACCCGATGAGCGCCGTATTCCCGGAGATCGCGATGGCGCCGTTGCCGAGATAGCTCGGCAACGTGGACGTCGAAGCCGTTCGCGGCCCGACCGTCTCGCTCGCCACCGTGACGACCGCGGAGCGAGCCTGCCCCACGACCAACGGCGCACTCGCGCCCCCGTGATCGCTCGTGCACCCGAACCCCGTGGTCGTCGCCACCACCACGACCACGCCGTACCCGAAACGCTTCAGCGATGCTTCTCCACCCATCCTAAAGACGTGCCCGGGTCGGGGCGAGCCGTCAACCTCGGCTTGTCGCACGCCCGGCGGACGCCTCGCGGGGGGCCGCCCTTTACCCCCCGAGACGCGAGCTCAATCGCCGATAGAGCTCCACCGACGCCTCGATCTCCGCCTTTCGAATGGAGACGCTCTCGACGTTGATGCCGATGGGCAGGTGCTTTTCGCGCGCGTAGTCCTGCACATCGGCGAATACGGTTTCGCACAGCTCGACAGAGCGCTGCAGCGTGTCGGCGGAATGGCGCAGCTCGTTCTCCAGCCATCGCGGGAACGAAATGCCGAGCCACTTCATGAACTCGAGCGTGCGCACCGAGCCGCACGGCGAGAACGTGAGCACTACGGGGGCGGGCGCGCGCGCGGATTCTTGCAATGACAGGGCGTAGTCGGAGAGCAATGACTTGGTCGACGAGGCGTCGTACACCGATTGAGTAATGAAGAAGCGGCAGCCGCGGTCCTGCTTGGCGAGCATCCGCTGGTGCTCATCCTCTTTCGCGACGTGCCGCTCCGCTATCGCGATTCCACCGAGGACCAGGTTGGGAGCAGCGCCCGCCATCGCATACGCCTCGGCCAGCGGCAAACCCGGGCTCGGCGAACGACCACGTGGTGCGCCGACGAGAACACTGAACCGCCGCCCGGCCGCTGCCCGCACCGTGTCGACCCAGCTCGAGAATACCTCGCGCGAATGCGCCCCCACGCATCGGTACACGATCTTCGGGATCGCGAGCTCGGCAAGCGCCCCGTACGCGTACTCCTCAGGGTCGACGGTGGGCAGGAACGGGAACGGCCGTGCCTCGTCGCTGCGTCCGGGCTCGTCCTGGATGTCGTAGACGACCAAGCCGTCAGGCGCGAGCATACGAAGTCGCGCCACCTGTTGAGCCGCGAGCTCACGCAGGCGCTCGGGCTCCGACGCCAGCTTCGGCGGCGCGATCCCGTAGAGACGAATCCCGCCGAGTCCACCGTCCAGTTTTTCGAAAAGCGCATTCAACGGAACGCCACCAGCATTGAGATTTGTTCAGCTGCGCGTCCGAGCGTAAGCGAGGGACTCGTCAGCAGCAACGCGGAGTTCAGCCGCGCGAGCAGCGCTGCCGACGACCGTTGTCGCGGCTGTCGTCTCACTAGCTGCAGCGCGGAGAAACTCGGGCCCACGCAGCACTTCACAGGTGCTCCCGAACCGAGGTGAGGAGCTCCTCCAAGCTCTCGATCTGTTCGTGGCGCGCGTCCGGCGTCGACCAATACGCCGTCCGTTTCCAAACCGCCGTCAGTCCAGCCGCGGAAGCGCCTTCGACGTCGACCTCCGGATGATCGCCGACGAACCAGGTTTCATCGGCCCGAAGATCGAGTTTTCGAAGAGCGCGGTCGAAGATCTCGCGCTCCGGCTTGCGGACACCCTCTCGTTCCGAAATCAGAACGACGTCGACGAGAGCGTCGAATCCGAGACGCGCGATCACGCGTTCCTGAATCGACACCGCGCCGTTGGAAACGACACCGAGCTTCAATCCACGGTGACGCAGCTCGGTGAGAACCGGGATTGCCTCGGCAAATGGACGACAGAAAGAATGGTAGTGCCCCCAAAAATCCGCCGTTAGCTCCGCGGCAAGCGGTGCGGGCAAGCCGAACTCCCCCGTCACCATTTGGTACACTACCGTCTTGTCGCCGTGACCGTGAGCGTCCAGCTCCAGGACGCGGGCCACGTACGTCTCCGCTCGGATGCGCGGAAACGCTCCGCTGAACCGCCGATGCTGATCCGCCACGAGCTCACGAACGGCCGCGTCTCGATCGAAGAGCGTGCCATCCAGATCGAAGAGGATGCCTTTCAACATGGGCAGTGCGCAGGGGTCGCCACGACGTTCGCGACTTCAGCAGCGAGGTCCGAGCGTAGCGAGGGCAGCGTCGGCTGCAACGCGGAACCAGCGCCCTGCCGGAGACGATCCCGTTCGTGAGTGCTTTCGCGATCATCGAGCGGACGCCGCTCCTGACGAAGCGCCCCAGGCGTCGTCGTGACCGTTGCACCAGAGTTCGGTTACGAGACCGTTCACGACCCGCGCGCGAACCATTGAATCCTCTTGAATGGAATCACCCTCGAAAGGCTTTCTTCTCTGGGCAACGTACAGCCAGACCAGAGGCCAAATAAGCACCCAGAGCAGGGTCCTTAGAAGGATCGTTGACATGCAATCAGTGGCGTCACGATAACGTTCGCACGTTCAGCTGCAAGCCCCGAGCGTCCGGGGATGCTCCCAAGCGGCGACGCAACATCTCGAGATTCAGCGGGGAGAACCCGTGCTTCCGATAGAACGCGGATGCGTTCGAGCCCGGGCGAGTCTCGAGGAAGATCACGCCGACCGAGCGAGCGGCCAGTTCACGAACCAACGCGTCGAGAATCGCGCCGCCGATTCCGCATCGCTGCCGATCAATGGCCGTGCACATCTCCCTGAGGTGGAAATGCTCGCAGTTAGTCCACTGCTCCAAAGTGCCGAGGGCGAACGATACCAATACGTCGCCATCGCGAGCGAGAACGCCCACGGCGTTCGGGCTGGTAGCGATCCGGCGAATCCGTTCGTGAGCTGAGTCGATGGACCAGCCGTCGTTCCAGGGAGGCGCATTGAAGACGTCAACATAGAGGCGAGCGAGCTCGGGCAGGTCGCTCGCCTGAACCGTGTGGATGAGCATTCGTTGTACCGGTCCGCCTAACTCTCACTTCAACTGCAATGCGCTTCACATCCCGCTCCCGACCGATCATCCGCGTCGCGCCCGCACCAGTCAACCCACTCGTCCCAGCCCCCGCACTGTCTCGGCAATCCCGTCCACGACGCTTCCAACGTCAATCATCACGTCCCGCGCCGACACCCGCACCATCGTGTACCCCTGCCGTTGCATCCACCTATCGCGGCGCGCGTCGGCGGTGTGGCGACACGAGTGGTATCCGCCGTCGACTTCGACGACGAGGCTCATGCTCGGCGCGAAAAAGTCGGCGATATACCGCCCAATGACGGCCTGACGTCGGAACCGCACCCCGAGGCGTCGGCAGCGCAGCGCCTCCCAGAGCCGAGCTTCCGACTCCGTGGGTGCAAGCCGATGACTCCGCGCCCAATTGGCGAGCTCGAGCGAGCGACGGTCTGAGATTCGAGTGGACAAGAGTGCCTCCGGGCCCGGAATGCGGCCGGGCGTAGGCCCCACTGCGCAGGATCCGTGACGCGCGCTCCTGTCCACTCATATGGTCACATCGTGCGCGGCACGGAGCGTGCGCGACAGCGCAGCCCGGCCGCGGTCCGGGCCCGGCGCCGACGCCTCTCGAACGTCGTCGCATCTCGTCGCGGATGTCGCGGCCACTCGAACACCACCGCGGCTCGTCACGCGCACTTCGCGGCTCACGAAGCATCACGTGCGCGCCAACACCGCGGTGATTCTCGACGTCCCTCGCCGCTCCGCCCCAAATTCCCGTCGTTCCGCGACGCTATTCGCTCGCCGTCCCTCCGCGTCCCGCGCCCGCTTCACCCCTGAATCCGTCGTTCCTGCGGCGTTCTACGCCGTCACTTCCCCCCGCCGCCCGCAGCGGCGGGCGAGCGCCGAACGGCGACTCGCCTCTTGGGCCCGCCGCGAGGACGGCGTTGGGGGTAAGTCGGCGCCGCTTGGCGGCGACGGATGGGGGCAGCTAGACCGTGATCTTGCTCACGCTGCGGACGCTGAGCCAGACCATGACGACGGCGAAGACCGCGAGCGCGGCGATGTGAGGGACGAGCTCGAGGGGGCCCGCGTCGCGGAGGACGATGCCGCGCATGATCGCGACCATGTGGGTGGTCGGAAGGATCTGGCCGATGATCTGGAGGATGAGCGGCATGCCGTTCAGCGGGAACAGATATCCGGAGAGGAAGATCGAGGGCAGAAAGAGCATCTGCACTTTTTGCTGGGCTTCCTGCTGGGTCTTCGCGGTGGTCGAGATGTAGAGCCCGAGCGCGAGCAAGGCCGCGAGATAGACGGTCATGATGGAGAAGAGGAAGATCAGGCTCCCACGGATGGGAACGCTGAACGCGAACCGCATGAGGCCCAAGATCAGCGCCGTGTCTCCGAGGCCGACGAACAGGTATGGCGCCACCTTGCCGAGCATCAACCCGATGGGGTTCACCGGCGTGACGAGCAACTGCTCCATCGTGCCTTGCTCGCGCTCGCGGACGAGAGAGCCGGCAGCGAGCATGACCGCGATCATCTGGAGGATCACGGCGACCAGCCCCGGAATGATGAAGTTCGCGGTCCGCCCCTCGGGGTTGAAAAGGATGATCGGCTGAGCGGAGATCGGCGTGCCGCCTTGCGAATCACGAGCGACGAGCTCGAGGTTCTGGTTCGAGATGACGCCGTTGGCCGCGGCGAGAGCGCCGGAGCTCACGATGGAGTCCGAGCCGTCGATGAGGACGAGCACCTTCGCCGACTCGCTTCGTGCGCGCTTGTCGTGATAGTCCGGCGGAATGACGATCCCGACGCCGGCTCGTCCCGCGACGATCGCGGTGCGCGCGACCTGGGGGTTCGTCGTCACTTCCTTGATCAAAAAGGTCTTCGTGGCCCGTAGCTGATCGATGAGCTCTCGCGATTGCACCGAGCGGTCCTGATCGACGACGACGGTGGGCACGTCGTGCACGGTCTGGTCGATGAAGCCGTACATGGTGAGCTGCATGAGCGGCATCATGACGGCGAGAAACAGGACCGACCTGTTCCGGCGGATGTGCAGGATCTCCTTCCGGAAGATCGCACGAAACGAGCTCATCATGGGCTCGCCTCGCGGAGGCGTGCCGCCGCGGCCTCCTCGGTGAGCGCAACGAACACGTCCTCGAGCGACGGCGCGATCTCGCGCAGACCGACCCCGTCGAACCCCGCGCCGTGGAAGCACGACACGAGCTCCGCGTCGTCCGCGTCTCGGTCGATCACGGCGTGGACGGCCTGACCGAAGATCGTGGCGCCCTTGCAATACGGTTGCCGCTGAAGCCACGCGAGCGCCCGCGCCGTCTGCGCGGTCTCGATCTCGAGCCTACGCGAGTGCGGCTGATTCACGACCGGCAGGGCCTTGAGATCGTCGGGAGTGCCCGTGACGAGAAGCTTCGACAGATAGATGTACCCGACCTGGCCGCAGCGCTCCGCCTCGTCCATGTAGTGCGTCGTGACGAGAAGCGTGATCCCCTCGGCGGCGAGCTGGAACAGGAGATCCCAGAGCTCGCGTCGCGCTACCGGATCGATCCCCGCCGTCGGCTCGTCCAGGAACACGACGCGCGGCTCGTGCAGGAGGGCCGCCCCGAGCGCGAGCCGCTGCTTCCAGCCTCCCGACAGATCGCTCGCGAGCCGATCGATGTACGGAGCGATGTGCGTGAGCTCGATGGCCGCGTCGCGGCGGGTCCGCAGCCGCTCGCCCCGCAAGCCGTAAATCTCGGCGTAAAACTCGAGATTCTCGCGCACCGTCAGATCGGGATAGAGCGAGAATTTCTGGCTCATGTAGCCGATGTGACGCCGGATCTCCTCGCCTTGTTCCACCACGTCGAACCCGAGCACGCTCGCCTTCCCCTCCGACGGCGCGAGGAGACCGCACAAGATCCGGATGAGCGTCGATTTCCCGGATCCGTTCGGGCCGAGGAGGCCGTAGACCATGCCGCGATTGACGGACAGGTCCACGTCGCGAAGCGCGACGAACTCGCCGAAGCGCCGCGTCACGCCGCGGACGGAAATGACGACGTCGTCGCTCACTTGGGAACCCGTATGAACGCCGCCATGCCGGCTCGTAGCTCGTCGAATCCGTTCCTCAAACCGACGCGCGTCGCGAATACCTGATCGGCGCGCTCGTCCGCGGTTTGCAAGTTTCGCGGCGAGTACTCCCCCACCTGATTGATGTGCTCGACCTTGCCTTGAAACGTCTTGTCCGGAAATGAGTCGACGGAAATCTGGACGTCTTGCCCGAGCTTCAAATGGCCGAGCAGCGTCTCGGGAACGTAGATGCGCACGTACAGCTGCTTTTCTTCGAGCAGCACGGCGGCCGTCGCGTTCGGCGCCACGATGTCGCCGGGGCGCAAATCGAGCGCCTCCACGCGCGCCGGGAGCGGCGACGAGATCGTGAGCTCGTCGATCATGGTCTGGATCTGCTCGACGCGACCCTCGGCGCCGTCGACCTCGGCCTTGGCCGCCTTCAGGTCTTCGACGCGCGACCCCGCGACGACGAGCCGGACCGACGCCGCCTGCTCCATCTCCCGCGCTCGCGCCTGAACGACTTCTTCGCGTCGCGATCCGTTCTTGAGCTCGTCGAGCTGCTGCTTCAACGCGTCTCGCTGCGCGACGGCGGCCTTCAACGACATGTCCACGTTGTCCATGTCGGCGGGAACTGCGGCGCCCGATTGGTCGAGCTTGTGCATCCGCTGAGCGTCGAGCTTCGCCTTCTCCACCGCGACCTCCTGCCCGGCGAGCCGCGCTTCCGCCGCGGCAACCTGCTCCGGCCGCGTGCCGGCGATGGCCTGGTCGAGTGCGGCCTTGGCGGTGAGGGCACGCGCGCGAGCTTGCTCGAGCTCCTCCGGACGCGCGCCTTTCTGCAACTTTTCGAGGTTTGCTTGCCACTCATCGAGCTGCGCGCGCGCTTGCACGAGCTGCGCCGGATAGTCCCCTGGCTCGAGCGTGACGAGCGCCTGGCCGCCCTCGACCCGATCTCCCTCGGCGACGAGAACGGCCTTCACGCGACCGCCCGCGCGCGAGCCGACGGAGATGGTCCGCGCTTCGACCGTGCCGCTCCACTCGTACGGCTTTCGGTCGAGGTAGATCCGGTAGCCGCCATAGACGACGGCGAGCAATGCTCCCACGGCGAGCAATCGCTTTCGCGAGCTCCCCGCCTTTTTCTTCACCGCTCCGTCGGTCACGGCCGGCCTCCGTGCGGCGGGAAGATGCCCGCTGAATGCTCGAGCTGCAGGTTGGCGAGCGCGAGGTCGAAGTGGGCTTGAACGACGCCGACCTCCGCCGACACGAGCGAGTCTTGGGCCTGCAGGACGTCGAGCTGTGGCGCGGTTCCCGCCTCGTATTGTGCCCGGACGAGCCGGAGCGTCTCGCTCGACAGATCACGAGCGTGCACGGCTGAGTCGAGGGCGCGACGCTTCGTATCGAGCGTCTCCTTCGCGTTCACGATCTCGTCGGCGACGGTGTCGTCGAGCAGACCGATCCGAATGGCGTTTTCGCGTCCCTGCGCGGCGGCGAGGTGCCGCTCTGCGTCGCGCACGCCGCCGTCGTAGAGCACCCAATCGAGCGACGCTCCGACGGCCCAGGCGTACTTGTCGCCTGCGAAGCCCGCGTAGTTCGAGAGACGAGCGGTGCCGAAAGCCGAGAGCGACGGCGCCCAGCGCCATGCGTTCGAGCGGCTGCTCGCTTCCGAAGAATCGATCGCGGTGCGGTACATCGAGAACTCCGGACGTCGCTCGTGCGCGCGGGAGACGAGCTCCGCCTCCGATTGCGGTTCGGCCGCGACCCCCTCCACCGGCTTCACGCGGAACGGTTCGTGGGTTCCGAGAAGCGTCGACAGCGAACGGTACACGGCGTCGCGCGTGTTCTCTGCCTCCGCCTCGTCCTGCCCCGCCCGCACGACGGCCACCTCGGCGCGAGTCGCCTCCACTCGATTGACGAAGCCCGCCGCAACGCGAGCCTTGGCGGTGTCGTGGGTCTCGGTCGCGACGGCAACGGCGTGACGTCGAGCCAGGGTGAGCTCGTCGGCGCCGGCGGCGGCGTAGTAGGCCTGTGCCACCGAGAGGAGCACGGTTGCCGTGGTGACCTCCAGGTTCGCCGCGTTCGAGCGCTGCGAGAGCTTCGCGGACGACAGGGCCGCGTAGGCGTACGGCACCACGAGCGGCACGGTGGCGTTCGCGGTCAGGTCGAGCTGCTCGCCTTTTTGAATCACGATCGGCGGCTGTCCCGCCGTCGCCGCGGTCAGGCTCTGCTCGAACCGATTGATGGCCGCCGTTTCCGCGGGGTTCGTGGACGCCGCTTTGATGGAGTCGCCGAGGCCCGTCACCGACTGAGACAGCGCCCCGAGATCGAGCTCTACGTTCTTGTAGTTGTGGGTGTACTTACCCTGCATGCTCACTTGCGGGAGCAGCGCGGCCCAGGCGAGCGCGATGCTCGTCGAGGTTCCTTCGAGGTGCGCCCGCGCCGCGCGCAGATCGCGGTTGTTCGTCCGCGCGAGGGCGAGGGCGTCGTCGAGCGACAGGAGCCGCTCCGCGCGAGCTTCTCCCCGGAACGCGACGATGATCGTCGCTGCCAGGCACACCGTGACCCACCGCCGTTTTTCGAAGTGCCTACTCCGTAATTGCGGGGTCATGTTCGTCGCGCCTTTTTTCGTCGCGCCGGTGGCGCGCAGAACAGATCCACGAGCTCTTCCACGAAGACCTCCGCGGGCACGTTGTCGAGGGGCTTCATGAACGTCTCGAACATGATCCAGTGCTGGAGCGCACCGAGCCAGATGCGCGCGGCGACCCGCGGATCATTGAGCCTGATATGACCCGATTCGATTTGCTCGGTGAAGAATTGCGTCAAGATCTGCGTGGCCCTCACGACCCGCATCGGGGGCTTTTCTCGCGACATCCAGAGCCCCGGATTGGACATCTTCATCAGCACGAGCGGCATCATTTTTCGCCCGCTCGAGAGGATCTCGTTGGCGACCGACAAGAGCGCCGCGCGAACGTCCTCGACGCCCGCGTGGGCGGAGGGCGGCCACCGCTCCGCGAACGCGCGCCCCCACGCCGGCTCACTCTCCGCGTCCATGGCGGCGACGAACAGCGCCTGCTTCGTCGGAAATCGACGAAACACCGTCGCCTCGCCCACCCCGCACCGCTCCGCCACTTCGTCGACCGTGGCAGTGACGCCCTTTTCGAGAAAAACGGCGCGCGCTGCCGCCAGGACCTCGTCGTCCGTGACACTCTGCGGCCGTGCCATTACGAAGTCCTTACTCCGTAATTACCGTCGCGTCAACGACGGGAGAAAAATGGGCGGCGCCCCGCGCGTCCGTGAAGCGCGCGGCGCGACGTCTGACGGCCGCCTTCGCTCAGTCGAAACCGGGGACGGGCACGGCGCTGCTCTTCACGGTGCCGTTGCCGAACTCGCCGCTGGTGTTCGTACCCCAGCACTCGACGCCCGACGCGGAGGTCAGCGCGCACGCGTAGAAGCCGCCCACGCAGACGGCGGTGGCGGTGGTGATCCCGGTGACGTCGACGGGCCCCGAGCTCGGCGGCGACATGCCGTTGCCGAGCTGGCCGTCCCCGCCGTAACCCCAGCACTTGACGGTGTGGCTCGTGGTGATGGCGCACGCCGAGAGGCCGCCGACCGCGACGGCAGCGATCCCCGTCTCCAGGCCGACGATGGGGACCGGCGTCCGGCCACTCGACGCCGTGGCGCCGCTGCCGAGCTCGCCGAAGGAGTTGTAACCCCAGCACTGGACGGCCCCCGCACTCGTCAGCGCGCAGACGTTCACCGGACCGCTGGCGATCGCGACGACGCCGCTCGAAAGGCCGTCGACGCCGGTGGGTGTCGAGGATTGCGTCGCGTTCGCGTTTCCGAGACCGGCGGCATTGCTCCCCCAGCACGTGACGCCGCCCGCGGTGGTGAGCGCGCAACCGAAATAGCGGCCTAGCGTGATGGATTTCACGCCGCTCGCGAGTCCGCTCACGTGGACGGGCGTCGAGCTCGCATTGGTCGTCCCGTCGCCGAGCTGGCCGTGGTCGTTGTTCCCCCAGCATTCGACGGCGCCGCCGGTGGTGAGAGCACACGCGGCGTCGTCACCCACCGCGACCGATTGAATGCCGCTCGTGAGCCCACTCACCTGGACGGGAACGGTGCTGTCGTTCGTCGAGCCGTCCCCGAGCTTTCCGGTGTTGTTCTTCCCCCAGCACTTCGCGGCGCCGCCCACGACGGCGCACGCCGAGAACTCCGACACGTCCGACGCGCTCGGCTCGGAGTTCGTCGCGATCGCCGTCACGCCGTGCTCGAGCCCGACGACTTGCACCGGAGAGAGCCGATTCGTCGTCGTGCCATCACCGAGCTGCCCATATTGATTGTTGCCCCAGCACACTGCCGCGCCCGTCGACGTCACGGCGCAAGCGTCGATGTTGCCAGCGGAGAGGATCACGGCCCGCTCGCGACCCGCGTCCACGTCGGCGTCGGGCGCACTCGCGTCTCGGCCCGCTTCTGGAAGCGTCGACCGGGCGTCACCGTCGAGGCTCGCGTCATTCGGGTTCATTGGGCCCGCGTCGCGACCGCCGCTCGCGTGTGCACCGCCGACACCGCCGCTCCCAGACGTCCCGCCTCCCCCGCCTGCGCCGCCGCTCGCGGAGGTCGATCCTCCTCCGCCGCTGCTCGAAGGCTGGCCGCCTGCGCCGCTCCCTCCAGCGTCGACTCCCGGCCCCGAATGGTCGCTCGAACAACCGAACGCGACGAGCATCGCGACGAGCGAGACGTTCCGAAATAGCCGTTGGCTGCGAGAGAAGTCGGTCGTCGTCGTTCTGGCGAAGGATTCATTGATGGTCATGGTCGTGATCTCTGAGGACGCGTGCGGGGGAGCTCGCTCGTAGCACGCTCGTCGTTTCGACGGGCAGCAGACCCGGACGACCACACCGAACGCTCTTGCTAATTTCGACTCGCGTCGATCGAGGGCCGAGCGGGTATGGACGCGGCGCGCACGTATATTCGCGACGAAGACCCATGACCAACAAACGACACGCCCTCGCCCTTTCCGTTGCCGCCCTAGCCGTCACAGTGACCACTCAATCGGTCGCGGGCGCCGGCGCGGTGAAGTACGCGAAGAACCCTGCCTTGAACGGCATCACGATGCTGCCTCAGGCGGCCGTCAACCAACGCTACCCGATCGGTGATTCACTCGATCCGACGGTCGACGCCGCAGTCCGCGCCCTTCATCCGGTCTCACTCAACCCCGACGCGGTCTGCGGCGTCCGGCTCCCCGACGGTCGACAGTTCATCTTGATCCAAGCCGAGACGAGCAACGCGGAAGGCTCGGTACCTTACGTCTTCGCGTTCGATCCGGGGTGGACCACCAAGTACCTCGCTCAAGGAGACAATTCACAGGCGGGAGCCAAGGCGGTCTACGGAAATCCGGACCATGTCCTGCGCAGCGCTATGGCTTCGGCCGTGCAAGGTTGCGCCAATCTACGCGCCGAGCTCGGGCTCGATCCGAATGGCACCGATACCGGCGTCGCACCGGCGGCGCCGCAGCCCGCGTCCACGCCCGACATCCTGGGCGTTCCCACGGACGCCCAGTGCGCGCACCCTCCAGCTCCCGCCAGCGCGCAGGCGCAAACGCAACTGGCGATGAATGAAGACGCGGGCAATCGCGTGATCCGCGACGGTTGCAAGGCCCGAACCGCGTATCTCGCCTTGCAGAAGCGCGTAGGGAAAGACCCGGCAGCGACGACTCGTCTCCGCGCGATGCAAGAAGCATGGGTGGCGTACGTCGACGCGCATGAGAAGGAGTTCTACTCGCACGAGGACGACCCGTCTTACTACGGCAGCATGTTCCCGATGTGCGTGGACGGTCTCGACGACGCCGAGACCGTCGACCGCGCGAAAGAGCTGAAGACGGAGAAGGCATGCACGGCGCCGGACGCAGCCGTGTCGGCAACGGAAGAGAACGCGCTCAAGACCGCGAACGCCGCCCTCGCGACCGCCCGGGCGAACGTGAGGAGGCTTCGCGCGAAGGAACGCGGCTTCCTGAAAGCGCTCGAACGCGCGGACGCCGCCTGGGCGAAGTACGGTAACGCGCAGGTCGCGTTTGCCAGCGGGCGTGAAACCGGAGGCGACCAATCCTCTTGCGGCGCTCGCGAGCGGGCGCGCGTCACCGAGGCACGCACGAAGGCCCTGATCGAGCTCGCGAAACCGAAGCAAGACACGTGTGACGCGGACTGACCGCCGAGCGGCGAACGCATTGGCTCGACGTCCCACGACGCGGAGTGCGGTGCGAGCGACGTCGGGCGCGGCTGTTTAGGCTAAGCGCTCGACCCGTTCCGGCGCGGGCCCGCGCTGATCGCGCGCAGTCTCCCGGGAAATCGGCGGCCACGACGAAATCTCGCCCCTCGTGATCGAAAGGCGTCGCTTGCGCATGGAATCGGGGTGGTAGTCCATCGCAGCGAAGCAAGCGACGCGCGCGTATCCGCGTCGCTCGAGAGACTCGGAGGCCCGACGATGAATCGAACCGCGACCGTTCTCGCTCGGGGTGTTGTCTGCGTCGCGTCGTTCGCGTTCGCGTGTAGCTCCGACAATGCGAGTAGCAACGACGGAACCGGCGGCAGCGCGGCGTCGGGCGCGAGCTCGAACGCCGGTGGACAGGTCGGCGTGAGCACCAACGGCGGCACGTCGAACGGGAGCGGCGGAACATCCGGGCTCGGCGGGTCGTCGAGCGCGAGCGGGGGCAGCGGCGTTTCGGTTGGCGGAAGCGCAGGCGCACCCGATTCGGGCGGAAGCGGCGGAAGTTCCGGCAACCCGAACGCCGGAGGCGACTCCACATCGGGCGGGACGTCCGGCGTGGGCGGGAGCGGCGGCTCGGGTGCAGCGAGCGGCGGCACCTCGGCCACCGGCGGTGATGGAGGCGGTTCGAGCACCGGGGGTCGCCCGAGCGAAACGGGACTCCCGCCGGGTGTCACGTATCTCTTCCCGCCGCCGAACGGGAGCGACGTCTGCCCGGATCCGCCGCTGCGGATGAGCTTTTCCGGAGCTCCTACCCTCGGCAGCTCCGGGAAGATACAGGTCTACGACGGCTCGGGAAACGCGGTCGCCAGTGTCGACATGGCACAAGCCACCATCACCGACACGCGCGAAGGCACGACGTTCAACGTCCCTCGTCAAGCGTACGTGGATGGAAACGACGCAGTCGTCTATCTGAAGACCAAGGCGCTGACCTACGGCGAGACCTACTACGTCACCGTCGACGCCGGCGCGATCGTGCCTCCGGGTGGGGGTAGTTTTTCCATCAGCGGCGCGTCGAGTTGGAGGTTCACGACGACGGCGGCTCCTCCGAGCAATCCAGCGGCGTTGACCGTCGCCCTCGACGGATCGGGGAGCTTCTGCACCGTTCAAGGTGCCGCCGATGCGTTGCCCAGCAACAACCAGAACGCTGCGACGATCACGATCGAACCAGGTCTCTATCACGAGATCGTTCACATGAGCGGGAAGAGCAACGTCACCTTCCACGGCCAAGATCGCGAACAGACGGTCATCGCGGGGACGAACAACAACGACTTGAACCCCAGCACGTCGACCCGTTCGCTGGTCGGGTTCGATCTCACGAACGGGCTCGTCGTAGAGAATCTGACCATCCACAACCTGACTCCACAAGACGGGTCGCAAGCGGAGGCATTGCGCCTGCAAAATTGCGACAAATGCACCGTGAGGAACGCGGACATCCTGAGTCTTCAAGACACGCTTCTCTGGAGCGGCCGGGTCTACGCGAGCAATTGTTATATCGCCGGGAACGTCGACTACATCTGGGGAACCGGCGTCGCCTATTTCGACAAGTGCGAGATACACACCGTCGGACGGACCGGCGTTCTCGTGCAATCGCGCAATGCGCCCGGAGCGTACGGCTACGTCTTCGTGGATTCGAAGCTGACCGCCGACGCGAACGCGCCGAACAACATGCTCGCGCGCATCGACGTCAGCACGTACCCGGGAAGTCAGGTCGCCTACATCAACTGTCAGATGACGAACATCTCGAGTGCCGGCTGGACCATCACCGGGGGGTTCCCTTCGTCAGCTCTTCGTTTCTCGGAGTACCAAAGCGTCGACGCTTCCGGAAATCCGATCAACACGTCGGGGCGCACTTCTGGATCGACGCAGCTCTCGAGCCCGGACGCCTCGGCGATGCGCAACACGGCCACCGTGCTTGGCGGGTGGCAACCGTCGCCATGAGTCGGGCGACTATCGGCTGATGGAACTCGGGAACGTGAGCACGTCGAAGGCGTCGCCGGGGATCTTCTTCAAGTCGCCGAGCTGGTCGTTGTCCCAGCCGGCATCGTCGTCGCCTTGAAAGTAGTAGTCGCTGCCGTTGTCGGCGAGGATCATTCCGTACTTCTTCATCGCCGCGGCGATGACCTTCGCCTGCGCCGATAGGCCGGACGTGTCGTAGCCGCTCTGAAGCCGGATCCGGGTTCCCATGGGCGGGTAGCCTGCCTCGAGATCGGACGTGGAGATCCCCATGGGGCAACCGCCTTGTCCGGTCGGCACCGCTTGATGGGACGCCGGCTTCACGAAGCCGTCTTGCGTGCAATGCATCGTGAACCGGATCGCGTGGTTCACGGCGCCGGACGCGACCTCCGCGTACTTGACGAGCCCGGGAAGAATCGCGAGGCCGGCCGCATCCGCGGACGTCCAGGTCAGGGGCCTCTGACCGTAGCTATTTTTCGTGAGATCGAACTTCGCGCCGCTTCCGCAATGCCACGAATTGGTGCTCGCCGTGTAGTGACAATCCCATCCTTCATAAAGCAAGCACGCGGTCTGTTCGACCGTGAGCACGTGACAGTCGCCGGTGCAATCGGTGGGCGTCCCTCCTTCGATCTTCGCGCTCGAGCCCGGAAACGGATAGGGGCCCGGGTCGCTGTCGCCCGAGTAGTCGCACGTCATATCGAGCTTCGGCTGCGTCTCCGGCACGACGTTGAACGGAATGCCGAAGCCGGGTCCGAAATCCGGGTGCAGCGCCTTCGACGTCGCGTTGGCGAACAACGTCGTGGTCCATCCGGAGTCCGTCGCATCGTTCGTGACGTCGCGGTTCCACTCGTCGTCCGCCGTGAACATGGGACAGCCGCCAACGACGGGTACACTCGACGTTCCACCGTTGCTCGACGTTCCACCGGTGCTCGACGTTCCACCGGTGCTCGACGTTCCGCCGTTGCTCGACGTTCCGCCGTTGCTCGACGTTCCACCGGTGCTCGACGTTCCACCGTTGCTCGACGTTCCACCGTTGCTCGACGTTCCACCGTTGCTCGACGTTCCACCGTTGCTCGTGCCGCTCGTGCCACCGCCGGAGCTCGACGTTCCGCCGGTGCCCGGCCTGTCACCCGTGTTCGTGCCGCTCGTGCCGCCGAAGGAGCTCGCGCCACCTTCGCCGCTCGAACCTCCGTTACTTGGGTTTCCGCTTCCGCCCGTTGTCGTCGGATTGCCGCCGTCGCTGCTCGATACACCGCCGCCGCTCGAACTCGAGCACGCCGACGCGAGCACGAGCGCGATGCAAGACAAAGCTCCGGTAGCCCCCACGATCGAGAGACGCTCCATCCAATCAACATACCGCAAACCGCACAGCGTTCCGCGCATGAAAGCGGTCTTTTTGCCCGAGAAACCCCTCCATTTACCCACATCGTCGGACTTCGGTCGTAGGTGCGAGCGCGGTGCATGTCACGCTCGAGTTCGCCGGCGAGTGGGTGCTTTCGAGCGGACAGCTCTCGGCCTGTCCTCCGAATCGGCGATCGCGTCGCGGCCCCTCCCTCATCGAGGGGATGCCTCCACCCGCGGCTCCTCGGCGCCGGTGAAATGTGACCATTGCCATGGTCATTAGTTCGGAAGTTGCGCCTGCGGCGCCGCGACCTCCTCCAAGGGCGCAGCAGAGCGCGCAGACGCGCTCCGCGCGCCCGGAGGAGGACGAATCGCTGTACGTTCGACGCTTCCTTCGCGCTGGCGTACTCTCCCGAGCGTGGTGAATCGGCGCAAGACGTTGGCCGCCGCGGCGTGCGTTGCCCTGAGCTGGCTCAGCCGGCCGGCGTTCGCGGACGTGGCCGCCGCCGAAGCCCTGTTCGAAGATGGACGCCGACTGTTGGCGGCGGGTGACATCGCCGAAGCGTGTGCGAAGTTCGGCGAAAGCGAGCGGCTCGACGCCGTCGCCGGTACCATGTTGAACCTCGCACACTGCCACGAACTCCAGCACGAGACGGCCACGGCGTGGGCTGAGTTTCTCGTCGCGAAGCGGCTTGCGAACGCCGAGCACCGGGACGCGGTCGCGGCCGAAGCCGCCCGCCAGGCTGAACAGCTGTCGGCGGAGCTCTCCTATTTGACCGTCACGGTCGCGGAAGCGCCCCCCGGTCTCTCGTTGGAACGCGACGGCGAGCCGTTCGACATCGCTGCCCTCGGTACGAAAATTCCTGCGGACCCGGGACATCACACGCTCCGCGCGACCGCGCCTGGGTATCGACCCTGGACCGCGGACGTCGAGATCGGCCCTGCGCACGACGAGCAACGCGTCGACGTCCCTCGCCTTACACGCGACACGGAAGTGGGCTTGGCACCCGCTCCAGCGCCCGCCGCGCCTCTTTCGTCACTGCGACCGCGCCCGAGCGGGGCGACGCGAGCGACGTCATCGTCGTCGATGGTCGCGCCGATCATCGTCGGGAGTGCCGGCGTCGCGTTCGCAGGCGTCGGGCTCGCGTTCGGGCTCGCCGCCAACGGAGCGTACGGCGACGCGAGCCATCTCTGTCCGTCGCGCAAGAACTGCACCCCGGAAGCGATGAGCCGTCGCGGCGACGCGGAGCGCGACGCGACCATCGCCAACGTCTCGGTCGCCATGGGGTTGACCGGCGTCGCGATCGCCGTGGCCCTGTACCTCGTTCATCGAGGCAGCGAACACGCGACGGCGCAAACGCTCACCTTCGCGCCGTCGATGGTTCCAGGCGGCGCAATCGTGGGGAGCTTTTGACGGTGTACGCATCGGGCGTCGCGCTCGGGCTGCTCGTCTCGGGCGCGGTACTCACCGGCTGTCAGGCGATCCTCGGATTCCAACCCTTCGAGGCGCGTCGGTCGTCGGACGGCGGCCCGCCGCGCCCCGCTCCCACCACGACGTCGTCAGGGGGCGCGCCCTCGAGCTCCGACGCGGCGCCGGGCGGCACGACAGGCGGTTGTCCCAATTGCAGCGACGGATCGCCGACGACTTCCGGATGCACGTCGAGTTGCGCGGGAAAGGACGTGGCGCTCGTCGCGAATTCCTGCAGCGAAGGGTTCCTCACTGGGCGGCGCTGCGACCCGGCGCAATGCGATCCGAACACCGGCGATTGCATCACGCTCGACATCGACCGCACGGAAGTGTCGATGAGTGCTTACGCGGCTTGGCTCGGAACGAGCCCCGACCTCGCAGCACAACCGAAAGGCTGTGGTTGGAACACCTCGTTTGCGCTCGACCCAGGCTGTCTCCAGGAAGGCACGGACCGCGTGCTTTGTACCAGCGAAGGCTGCAACTCACCGGTCGTGTGCATTGACTGGTGCGACGCCTACGCGTTCTGCGCCGCAGAAGGACGTCGACTCTGCGGTCGCATCGGAGGCGGAATGAATCCGCGTTCAGAATCGAACGCCGCCGGCGAGAGCGAGTGGTTCAACGGCTGTTCGGCAGCCGGACAGTTCGCGTGGTTCAGCGGCAGCTCCGTTCCCGGCGCCTGCACGTACTCCGGGAACGCGAACGCGCCCTACGACGTCGGGACGCGTGACAGCTGCGCGTCTCCTTCGCCCGGTTACTCATCGCTTCGGGACATGGCCGGCAACGTCGCCGAGTGGGAAGACTCCTGCGACCGACCGGCGCAAAACGCCGAAGCGAATGCCTCGGACGAATGCCTGACCCGCGGCGGCTCGTATCAAGACGCGCTCGCGGCCACGGCGTGCGAGGCGACCAGCGCGCGCCTGCGAAACACGACTGCCTTCGATCTGGGGTTCCGGTGTTGCGGCTTGGGTTCGGCAGACGCCGCGCCGTGACGCGTCGCTTGCGTCTCGGGCGGTAGTCATTTGTTCGACGGCGAGTGCGATCGCCGCGAGGATGCCCGAGCGCATGGTAGTGAGGGCGTGCAGTCGAGCGCGGCTCCGAAGAGTATCCGGCGCGTCGAGAGAACATCTCATGAAGGCGAGTCGAGTGATGGTGCTCATCGTCGTCGCAGTGGTAGCGGCGGCGTGCGACTCGACACGCTCAAAATCGGCGTCGGAAGGGCTCGGCGGCGACCACGAGGACGCAGGCCATCGCTCGATGCGAGACGCCGGCTCGACCGATGCCTCCGAAGCGAGCGTCGAGGCGGACGTCGCGCCCAGCGATGGCGGCCTCGAGGCGGACGTCGCGCCCGGCGATGGCGGCTGCGCGAAGCCGAGCGATTGTCCCGCGATCGATACGGATCCGGCCAATTGCGCCCAGGCACTGTGCACGGCGGGAACGTGCAGCTACGTCGCGCGCGACGCCGACGGCGACGGCACCGCGACCTGGGTTTGTTATGCGCTCGATCGAAAGACGACCATTGCCGTCGGAAAAGATTGCGACGACAACGATCCGAGCGTGCATCCGGGCGCCTGGGACGGCCCCGCGGGGATCGGGCCCGGAGGCGCGACCGAACCCCCACGCTGCGACGGCGTCGATCAGGATTGCGACGGCTTGCCCGACGATCAAAAGACATCCGACGGCACGAGCTGCACTTGCGTGCTCGGTCAGCAGCAATACTGCAACGCGGATCCCGCGGGCGACGTCATCGTCTATCCGCGGCTCGATGCCGCGGGAAACCCGCTCGGTGCGTGCGAGCGCGGCTCTCAGCAGTGCAACGGGGGCATCTGGTCCCTCTGCAACGGAGCGGTCGGCGCGAGCCCCGAGGTTTGCAACGGCATCGACGACGACTGCGACGGAACGGTCGACGACGACGCCTCGCAAGAGCCCACGTACTACTGCGATGCGGACTCGGATGAATGGCTCGCGCCGGACGCCGTTCACGAGATGTCGTGCGAGCCGCCCGCCACCGGTTGCCCCGGAACCTGGCGACCCAATCCATCGGCGGAGCGGCTGAACACGGACTGTGACGACACCAACTCCGCCATCAACCCGAGCGCCGAGGAAGCCTGCAACGGCATCGACGACAACTGCGATGGTCAGATCGACAATCCCGCCCCTGGGCAATCTCTTCTCGGGCTGCCGACCAATCCCGGAACCACGTACGCTTGCGTGAACGGCAAGCCGGCAATCCAAAGCTGCCCCGACGGCATGCTCGACTGCGACACGAATGAGCTGAACGGCTGCGAAACGTCGGGCACGACACTCGCCAATTGCCACGCCTGCGGCACGGCGTGTCCGTTCGCGTGCGGCGCGTCGGGCTGCGACCCCGTCGTCGCGCTCGCCGGCGGCGAGTTTCACACCTGCGTGCTCACGAAGAGCGGCACCGTCGCCTGCTTCGGGAGTAACACGTACGGGCAACTCGGTGACGGCAGCACCACCGAGCGACATCAACCGGTCGCAGCGATCGATCTGACGGGCGCGACTGACATCTCGGCGGGCACGGCGCACACTTGCGCCGTCGCAACGCCGGACGGTACGGCCTACTGCTGGGGAAGCGACGCCGACGGACAGCTCGGCTCCGACTACGCTACGACGAGTAGCGCGACGCCGGTCGCCGTGGCGTCCGTGCCGGCACCTGGACCCGATGCGGGCGCGACGCTCACCGGCGTCGGCGGCGTCGCGACCGGCGCGGCGCACACGTGTGCCGTTCTCGACAACCACCACGTTGCTTGCTGGGGAAGTGAGGCGGACGGCAGGCTCGGCGGTGACTCGACGACCGACGACCAGACGACGCCTTCCTGGAGTATTCAGGAGAGCCCGTACGCCTTCGTCACGAACGGCAGCGCTGTGGCGGCCGGCGCGGCGCACACCTGCATGCTCACCACCACAAGCACCGTCGAATGCTGGGGCGACAACAGTCTCGGCCAGCTCGGAGACGGGACGACTGACGCGAACTCCGACAAGGCTCGCGCCGTACCGGGCTTGACCGGAGTGACGCAGATCGCCGCTGGTGCCGGCTCGACGTGTGCGGTCGCCGCGGGCTCGGTCTATTGCTGGGGGAGCAACGACATGCACCAGCTCGGGCTACCGACCGGCAACAGCTACAACACACCGCAGAAAGTCGACGGGCTCCCGAGTGTGACCGCGGTCGCCTGCGGAGATCGCTTCGCCTGCGCGCTCGCAGGCGGCAAGGTCACGTGTTGGGGTGAGAACTCCGAAGGTCAACGCGGCGACACCGGTCCCGCGACGTCGACCGTAAAGACGACCTTGTCACTCTCAGGCCAGATTGCCATCGCGGCGGGCGGCTTCCACGCCTGCGCGCTCGATGCAAACGGCCAGGTCGCTTGCTGGGGGTGGAACAACCACGGCCAGCTCGGGCGCGGCGGACTTTCCGAGGCGGAGTCTGTGCCAGCCCCCATCCATTCACTCAGCACACCCTGACGCCCGAACACCGATCGCCTTTCCGGACACCACATGCCCACCATCGCATTCGACACGGGTCTATTCTTCATCGTTGCCTACGAAGTGAACGGGTCGTGTCTGTTGAACGTTCAGCAGTCAAACCCCGGTCTCGTCACCCTGTTCGCCACGGGTTCGCAGGCGCAGTGGAACGTCACCTACGGGGTACTCTTCGACGCATCGGGGAACGCCGTGACGTCGGCCAGCGTGGCACCGGCATTCTCAGTGGTGAAGGTGAGCATTGGACCCACCTCCGAGAGTGCGCAGGTGACCCTCGATCTGTCGAAGCTGTCGAACGTGCAGCCGCTCCTGCAGACGTTCGTCGGCGGCGGTAGTGCCGTTCTGAGCATCGATCTCGGGACGAATCTCGGGGCCGCGAACCTGACGATCCAACTCCGCGCCCTTCTCACGGCAAGCTTTTGCTTCGGCGGAAGCACCATCGCCAATCACGTGAATCACGCCGGCGTCGTCGATCCGCCTCAGGGTAACCTGACGTTGCCGGCATCGGATCCGCTCACGAACTATTCGTTCGCCGTCGCGAAGACCTTCGACAACACCTATATGCCGGTGCAGAGCGTGTACACGCAGTTCGTGACCGCGACGAGCACCGGCGATCTGCAGTTTGCTCCGACGGGAGGGCTCCCGAACGGGGCCTTGCAGAGTCCGCAGCCCAGCACGTCGCCGATTCCGCCCACTGACCCGGATTGTCGAAATCTCCAGCTTCGTATTTATCACAGCGGCTACGGAAAGGCGTCGATCCTCCCCATCGATGTGTTCGTGCCGACCGACCTGATCACCCTGATCGACGGGAGCGCTGCCATGGCCGCGCAACGCAACGTCGGCATGGAGACGGGCTGGCAGGCCGCGACGGAGATTGTCAATCTCCTGTCCGAGCTCTACGCCGATCTCGTTCCTGCATTGTCGTCGCCCGGCACCACGGAAACGGCGCGAAATCGGATCTCGCTCGGCACGTTCTCGTCGAACGGCACCTCGCTCACCCTCGCCGTTCCCGCGCTCGCGGCAGCGTCGACCAAACCGGTTTTTAGCTCGTCTGTCCCGGGAGGCCATTCAGCGATCGGCCAGGCGCTCGCCGCCACAGTCGCCAAGTTCACCCCGAGCACTTGGCGGCGGCGCTGCATCCTGGTGCTCACCACCGGCCTCGACGATGTCGGAAGCCCGAATTTGACCGGACTCAACTCGACCAACTTCCCGTCGCCCACCGACGACGCGTCGAAGGGCATTTTCCTCTACTACGCGTCCTTCGCACCGAAGGGCGGCGAAAACATGACGTTGACCGGACTCGTTGGAACGCACCAGGGGCTCATGTACAGCACCGCTGCCGACAAGGCGCCGGCCACGGCGGACGGCCTTCGCACTCTGCTCTTGAACTTTCTCACGAATTTTTTGCCCGTCGATCTGGTGCCACCGAACACCCCGACCACGATCGCGCTGGAGAGCGGCATCGACCGCGCCGTGTTCGTGTCGACCCAGGGCTCGACCGGGGCGCTCGTCCTGACCAATGGCCTCGTCTCGACTACGGCTTCCGGCACTACGGACACCCTCTCGTGGGCGAGCGCAGATTTTCCGCCGGCCGGAAAGTGGACCGTCCAGTCGCCGAATCAGGGGCTGACGGTCCGAGGCATCGTCGATCTCGCGCTCCGCATGGAAACCGAGATGGCCCCTGACCACATCGGGGCTCCCATCCCGCTCGCCGCGACGATCGCTTATCAGGGCATCCCTGTAGGTGGCGCGCAAGTTCGCGTCGGATTTTCGCGACCGGCGGAATCGATCGGCGCCTTGCTCACGTCGTTTGTTCAAGGGGGCGGCTTCGTGCGCGCACTCCATCAAGGCACGATCGATCGTGACCTCTTCTGTCGACTCACCGGCACCTGCGAGTGCGACGGTTGCTCCTGCGATGCGCGCGCGAAGCTGCTTCACGCTGTCGAGTACGACCGGAATCTCCCCCTCGTGCACGAGCAAGATCGGCTCGTCCTCCAGGAGTTGCCGGCAGGCTTCTACCAAGCGAGCTTCAGTCTCACGCCGAACGAGGACGTCTATTCATTCGACATTCTCGCCACCGGCACCACGCCGGACGGTTTTCCGTTTGCTCGCGAACATCGCACGACCGTCATGCTCGCGCCCGAGCCTGACCCCGATCAGACTATCGCTTGGTTCGACCCATACGGAACCTCGGGCAGCGGGACGGCATGGGTCGCCACCGCGCTCATCAAGACGCCCCAGGGCACGCCGATCGGTCCCGGGCTCAACGGCTACGTCGCGCTCGACTACGCGACCCCGTCCGGCCCCGTGACGACGAATGACAACCTCGACGGCACCTATTCCGTGGTCGTTACTAGCGCAGACAATCATCCACCGAGCCTCCTCGTGCGGCACTTTAGCGGTGTAGCCGGTGGCGTCGCGGTCCCCTGGGTCGTGACACCGAGCACCGTTCATCAACTCACTGTGACGTTGAAGGAGGTCCAATTCAGCGGCGCCCTATTTCCGCCGCCGATCTTCCCGGGCCTCTTGTTCTTCGATGTCGTGGTCGCTCCGAACTCGAATCCCCTCCGCGCGGTCCGGCGGACGCTCTTCGCCGCGTTCACTGGCGGACCAGGAATTCTCACTGCGTCTTCGCTCACGGCACTCGTGTTCAACCAGGGGCTCGAGAGCGGCGCCACACTCAACGCCGCGATCGGGCCGCCGGGTTTCGACTACATCTCGGCGCTCTCCGGCGCGGCAAGTGACACCGTGAGCGTGGTCGACCTCACCTTATCGCAGGACGATTTTCCCATTAGTGGCCAACCACAACGGCAGTGGAACGGACACTTCTCGCTCGGAAAGGGACCTTACGTGACGTACTGAGCCACTCACCGTTCGCCGTACACGTCGGGTACCGATGCGGCGGGACCGGCAGCGCGAGCACGCGCCTTGTCTCTGGTCCGCCGCGACGCCGAGCTCGACGTAGGTCCCCCGCGCGTCGAAGGCTCCCGATCGACCGAGGGCAGGGTTGAAGCGTCGAGAATCGGGAGCGACGGCACGGGATTCGATGCCGCCGCGCTGCGTGCGAGCGCACGCACGGGGCTAGGAGGGGACGGCGATTTTGCTCCGGAGCGCCCGAAGTAGATCGCGCCGACGACGAGCGCGGCTCCTGCCAACAGCGCCCCCATCACCGAGCGGCGCGCCGAGCCTTGCATCGGAACGGTGAGCCGCGATCGCTCGAGGGACGTCGCGTCGAGCGAGGCCGGATTGTCGGCGGGGACGACCGTCGCGGTCGCGATCGAGTCCGCTGGGAGCGATGCGGTTGGGGTTGGACCCGCCACGTGCACGGGAGGCTCTGTCGACGTGACCCCGTCGACGGTCGACAGCACCCGCCGAAGCTCGGCGATGCATGCGCTCGCCGACCCGAAGCGCTCGAGCGGATCGCGATTCACACACCGGGCGAACCAGGCATCGAACTCCGGAGAGGGCTCGAACGCTGCACCGAGAGAACGCACGCGTTCCGACGGCGGGACGATCGGACGCGAGAGGATTTCGCTGAAGACGCGAGCAAACTGCTTTTCGTCTTCGCTCGCCGACAGCCAGTAGACCCGCCCCGTCAAAAGGAAAAAGGCGATGAGCCCCAGCGCCCAGATGTCCGTCTGCGGCGTCACCGATCCCGCCGTTACTTGTTCGAACGCCATGAACAAGGGCGTTCCCTTGAGATCGTGGCTGATCTTCATCGACTCGCTCAACACTTTTGCGAGACCGAAATCGATCACCTTCACGAACGGCGAGCCATCGTCGCGCCGGGTAACGAACAAGTTCTCGGGCTTCAAGTCGCGATGAACGATCGGACGAGACACCCCTTCGCGATCGACGTGGTTGTGAGCACGATCGAGGGCGGACCCGATCTGATCGAAGTAGGCGAGGACGTCCGAGGCGGGCAGCGCGCCGTGCTCCCGAACCATCTCGTCGAGGTGTCGACCACGAAGCAATTCCATAGCCAGAAACGGCGTGCCGCTCTCCGGATCGCGCCCGACGTCGAAGACGCGCACCACGTGGTCGCTGTCGACGCGATTGGAGATCCTCGCTTCGCGCTTGAACGCGTCCAGGGCGTCCTCGCTATCGAGGAGCTGCGTCGCGAGGACTTTCAGGGCGACACGCGCCCCGGTTTCGACCTGTTCCGCCTCGTACACGGCACCGAAGCCGCCCCGCGCGAGGAACTTTTCGATCCGATATCGCCCCGCAAACACCGATCCAGGCTTGAGTGCTGCAGACATGTTTTGAACGACTCGCGCATCGGCATCATGGCCGCTCGTTCCAACCCTGGCAAATGCGGCTGCGGCTCATGGAGGTAGCCTTTGGCGACCGACCGTCTTTCGTGCGATCGTCCGGCCCAGCGTGGCCGGCGGAGCGACCAAGAAGGG
>Ga0265320_10000332_pt1 | contig 38424 bp, 29 predicted proteins | sample 4827metaG_FD_202087 | JGI IMG/M metagenome (GOLD analysis project Ga0265320, IMG submission 202087) | Rhizosphere microbial communities from Carex aquatilis grown in University of Washington, Seatle, WA, United States - 4-8-27 metaG | ecosystem: Host-associated > Plants > Roots > Rhizosphere >... | reverse complement strand
TTCTGGGCCTGCATTTCCTTGCGTTGTTCAATTTCCGCCTTGAGCGAGTCGGCGGTCCTTTGCAGTTCCTCGTTGGCCCTGACCAATTCGGAGGTTTGTTCCCTGACTTGTGACTCCAATTTGGATTGCGCGTCGTGTTCCACACTCTCCACGCGCTGGCGTTCCTTGAGCAGCGCCTCCAGGTGCGCCATGCCAGTGAGCAGCAGAATCGAGGTGAGCACATAAACGATCTCCACCCCCACGCCCACGATGGCTCCCCGAAACAGGTCCAGCGACAACAACAGGCGCAGCAAGGCCATCGCCGCGAAAGCGACAAAAAGAGACCAACCCACCCGCGACGCGCCAAACAGCCGGTTCAGGCGCAGGGCGTAACAAGCCACGCCGAATTGCAGCGCGCCCGCAACCAGACTGATGCCACTGGAGAAGTTCATATCAATCGGCCCCGCCGCACGCCTCCTGGGTGCAACGGCCGAAACCCCGTCGAGTTGTTAACTGGTTTGTTTGCATTCTCATTCAGCAATTCAATCATTGCTGTTCCGCCTCTTCCCTTCTGAACCGGACCATCGGTTGCGCGTTGAACGCCACTTAAAGTCGTAAGAAGAGCTACTTACATACCAGCCGGACCTTGTGACCGGCATCTGGCAAAAATAGTGAGAGTGATGAATTTGCCTGAGAAATTTGAGGTCAGATACATCTGTCCTGCCCTGAATTGAGGCACCCGTCCTGAATCGGGACGCGATTGAGAACGAATCTTCCCGCTAAGTCGGCCCGCTGCAGGTTAATACTGTTTCGTTCACTGTGGCCGAAAGGCTGAAAGCCTCATCTCACCCCGGCCCTCTCCCCTTCATCCGATGGAGTGGAGAGGGAGAATTGTTGGCCGATGCTTTTGAAAAACGACGACGATCACGGGGGTACGTCATAGCATGAGGCTGAACGTCCGTTTGCCGTTCCCCTCTCTCCTCAATTGGGAGGGGGCCAGGGTGGGCACGCGGCTTGACGCCCTTATTTCGTGATTCTTTGTTGGCTAATCAGGACAGAACACTTTCAGGCAATGACGCGGGCCTGGAAGCTGCGCCACAGTTTCTGGGGCAGCAGGCCGAGAAGGATGATGAACACCTGGCTGCTGATGAAGAGGATCAGCCATTTGAACGCGGCATCCGTGAAGCCATAGCTGTGCAGGCCGATGCCCAGCATATTCACGCCGAACCAGGAGAAGCTGGTCACAATGTTGCCGAAGATGGCGAGGTTCATTAAACCGCGCTATTTGGTCATTGCAACAGTTGCCGGAGTGCCATTTTGTAACGGCGAATGGTCCTGAGTGATTCTGATTAAATGGCTAATCCCCACTAAAATCCAAAGGGCAAGTAAAAGAATGCTTGAAACGAATTTCCCGACCAGAGCAAGCGATGGAATAGCCGAGGACACGCCAAACAACCAAATTGCAGCTACAATCAACCACATGCAGTTGAGAAGTCCTGTCGCAACGCGAAACCAAACCAACGACTTAAGGTTGCTCTTCTGGGAGTATTTCCAAATACCCAAAGGAAGAAGTCCATCTCCGATCAAGACAAGTTGACAGGAAATAAAAATTGCCAGGTACTCTGCCCCGCTATCTGTAAATCCGTATGAATGAAGGCCAATTCCCAGCAGATTAACTCCAAACCAGGAAAAGCTCGTTACAATATTTCCAAAGATTGCCATATTGGCAATTCCTCGTTCCCTGAAAATCCCGCCCCAGCGCGCGTGCAGGATGGTGGCGTTCCAGAGCACGATGAGCAACGCGCCGTTTTCCTTCGGGTCCCAGCCCCAGAACCTTCCCCAGGATTGGTCCGCCCAAATGCCGCCCAACACGGTGCCGACAAAACTGAATAATGTGGCGAAACAGACAATCCCGTAAACCATCCGTGAAAGCAACTTTGCGGTTTCCGTGGTGAGGGTAGTAGTGAACACGCCACGCAGGACGTAAATGATGGCGAGGAACCCCGCCACGAAGGTTGAGGCGTAGCCAAGGGTGACGGCGACGACGTGGGTGGCGAGCCAGAAATTGGTGTCGAGCACGGCGCGCATCATTTCCATGGTGTCGCCAGTGTGCGCAAGGTTGTGCGCGATGATCAACGTGGCGAAGCCGGCGGACCCGGCGACGGCGCAGCCGATGCCATCACGATAAATTTTTTCCAGGACCATGCCGAGAATCACGGCGCCCCAGCCGATGAAAATGGCAGACGAATAAAGATTGGTCACCGGTGGGCGGCCTTCGAGGTACATGCGGAACACCAGCCCGAAGGTGTGAATGACCCAAGCCAGGATAATAAGGCAAGACGCCGAGCGTCGTAGCAAGTCGAAAGCATTGAATGTCGACGCTTTGGCGGTGGCACCTCCGCCACCGAACCACGAGAACAAGGCCAACAAGAGGGCGAGCACGTAAATGACCATGGCTTTGTAGAAAGGCTCCAACGTGCTGAAGAAATATTCCCGGCTGGCCTTGCGCACCTGCGGCACGAAGCGGTCTCCCAGCCAGGCCTGGTATCCGGCAACGGCGCGGTTGAAATCGTCCGGCTGACCGGCGCGATACGCGGTGACCATTTCCGCATAAAATTTGGCGGGGGGGCTGATTTCGCCGGTGCGCGCGGATTGCATGAGATTGGTGCCGATGTTTTGCCAGGCGTCGCGCGGCAGGTTGATGTCGGTCGGTGGCATGGTCAGGGGCAGGGCGAAACTGGCGACGGTATTGTAGCCGCCCATGAAACCGATGAGGGTGTTGAACGCGGCCTGGTCGAATTTCTGCCCGGCGTCACGGGCCTGGATGGCGGCCATGCCCGGCCCGATGCTTTGCTGGAAGGCTTCGAGCTCGGTAGCAAAATCGTCGGTGCCCGGCGGTTTGAGGCTGACTTCCAGCCGCTGGTAAAGATTCATTGTCTCGTACAGCTTCATCAACTGGCTCTCGAACACGGTGCGGTTGGCGGACTCGATCCGGTCGATGCGGTCGGCCTGCTTTTCCATTTCGTTGATCTGGGGCCGGAGCTGGTTGAAGGAGTAGTATTTCTGGTTTTCCGGCAGCTTGAGCATCGCGAGGACTTCGTTGTTATCGATGCGGAAAACCTTCAAGTCATCGGCCGCCTCGGGTTTCATCATGACTTCGAGCAGCCAATCCATGGCGGAAAGTGTCTGGGACTTGCCACCCTCGGTTTCGTACACGCTCTGCTTGGTGCGGATTTGAAGCAACGAATTGCGGGCGATGGAATCGAACGGCTGGAACCGGCCGTTCATCAGCACGGGCAGGTGGCCGAATTCACGGGTGTTAAAGTTCGTTTCCGGCGGCTGATGCAAGGCGGACAGGAACCAACCTGCCATCACTGCGACCAAAATGAGGGGAATCCATTTTTTCATGGTTGTTTTTTCTCCTTCCTGGGAGCGCCGGCGTCCTGCCGGCCTGCCGTTTTAACGGGGATTGTGCCGCTCGCCAGCGAGACGCCAGCGTTCCCAGGAGTGGCCAACCTCCGTTTCAGGAACGGAATCAGGTGGCTGAGGAACTGGATCAGCAGTCCAACGGCGACCAGCACACACGAAAGATACGGGGTCAGCCAGCTGGGATTATGCACGACCTGCAGGATGCTGCCGTGATCGTCGGGGTCGAAGCTGGCTTGGTAGAAGGTTTCGCCCTGATAGCGCAGGGGATTGTTCATGTAGATCAGCACTTCGCGGTCTTCGTGATTCTCCAGGTTCTGCAGCCGGACGCGGCTCGAGAAATTCTTGGGGATGTCGGTGCCGGGATATTTGTCATGCCGGAACTCGATCAAGTGCAGGCTGAAGGGCAGGTAGTACCGTTCCTGGCGCAGCAGCAATTCATAGGTGCGATTATTGAAGGTAAATTGTTGCGGGCGGTCCATCCAGCCCGACACGAGGAAGGTGCCGAGGGGGCCCTGGGGCGTGACGATTTCGACGAGGGCCGACGGCATGTCCATCCGGTTCATTTCGGTTTCGCGCGGCAACTCGCGCCACCAGACATCGGCGCCAACCCCGGCGGTGGGCTTGACCCGGTCAAAACCGGGCGAGGCCTGCTGCATGAGCGATGAATTGGCGTAAAAGGTTTTCACGCGCACGGCAAACGGCATCTCCGGGCTGCTGACTTCGCCGCGGCGCACCAGAAGCGAGCAGGGGATGGCAACCACCTTGTCCGAGTCCGGGTCACTGGTGTCGAACACGGCGAGTTCAAAGGCGCGGTCGGCTTCGGAATAATTTCTCGTCTCCCCGATGCGCAGATGCAGGGCGCTTTCCGAGGACAGGAAATCCGTGAGCATTTGTCCGAGCAACAGCAGCACGACGCCGAAATGGATAAGCACGATGCCGATTTTCCGCTTGCCCGGCTGGTAGTAGCGCAGGTGCGCGCACAGCAGATTGATGAGCAGCACGGTGCCGAGGAGATAGCCGCCGGGAAAGATGGGGATGTGGAATCCGGATCCGGCCGGAGTCCAATAGACAAAAACGCTGCGGAAGAATTCATTCTGGGCCTTGTACAACCCGAGGTGCACCTGGGCCAGCGTTCCCCAAAACACCAGGACGCAGCCCATCAGCAAACAGGCCACGGTCAGCCGAAGGGAAGAGAACAATTTGAACAGGTCTTTGGGCATATTCGGAACATTCAACGTTCAACATTCAACGCCGAACATCCAATCGTGGCGCCAAAACCCGCTCGTTGAATGTTGAATGTTTTCCACTCGCTTTAATATTTCACGCCCTGGACGAACTGGGTGAAGGCTTCCTTCTGAGCGTCCACCACCCTGGCATTGCCCATCAGCTTGTAAAACCAGGTCTGGCCGGATTGCGGGACAATCACGCCCACGAGTCGGACAGGCTGGCCAGTGCGCGCGTCCACGCCGCTCAGGTCCACGAGCGATCCCTTGCCGCCTTGCACATCAATCGCTGTCACCAGCCTGGTCACCTCGTCGTCGGACAATTTGCCCAGGCCCAGCTGGCCGCGCCAGCGGTTGATGTTGCCAATCAGGCCGCCGCCTTCGCCAGGAGAACTGCTGACATTGACGGCTGCGGTGGCGCCGCCGTCAGCGGTGACGGTGAATTTGGCGATGAGAAATTGTCCGCCGGGAACTTCCAGCCAGCCGGCGGGCACCTGCCAGTTCGGTTTGCCTTCGCTGGAAATCGGGCCGGTGGCGATCGGCGGTGTGCCCATGCCCGTGTCACCCATGGACGGGTGTCCGGGCGGCAATTCCGCCGACGGTGGCGCGGCGGCAAATTGAACTGAATTCAGAAAAGCGATGAACGCCGGTTTTTGCTGTTCAACCAAATCAACGTCGCCGGTCATTTTGAAAAACCAGGCGGTGTCGTCGCGATGCTGAATGACGCCGAGAATCCGTTCCGCGTTGCCGTTGCCGGGGTTGGTGCCGGCGATGTCGTAGAGCTGCGCGGGTTGCCCGCCCGCCTGGACGTTTTCCGCGACTTTTTTCAATTCGTCCGAGGACACCGGGGGCTGGCCGACCTGGCCACGCCAGCGATTGACATTGGCGTCGTCCGTGCTTCCGGCCAATCCGGGCAGGGGGATGACGCTCACATCGGCTTGTTTGCCGTTCGGAGCCTGGATTTTGAACGATGCCACGCGCATCTCACCGGCGGGAACTTCCGTCCAGCCTTCAGGCGTTTTCCAGGTCAGTTGCGGCATCGCGGGCCGTGCGGCGGCCGGCAAGGGCCCGGGAGCGGATGAGATATCGGGATGTCCGGGCGGCAGGGCTGGATTGGGTGTATCGGTGGATTGGGCCGGAGCGGTTTGCGGCTGTGACGGGTTTCCGTCCTTGGCGACGCGATAGACCTTGACGCTATCGCGGTGACAACCGGCAACCAGGAACAGCAATGCGAGCAGAGCAAAGAACGGCCAGATGGATTGGGGAAAATGCCGCCCAAGGAGGAACGATGACTTTTCAATCGGATAAATTTTCACAATAGGTAAATTAGATGACGAATTAACTAAGATTCAAGTTTATTCTGGTTAAAGGGTTTGCTTGAGGTCGTAGCAGCCGACGTGAGGAGGCTCGTCATTTTCGATTTGCGATATATGCGTCGTTCATGAAACGCGGAAGGATTCGTAAATCGCCAATCATAAATCATTAATTCAGATGGAGCCTCGTTACCTCGGCTGCCACGGAAATAGAATTGGGTGGCTGGATGTCATCCAGGCTGCCGGTTAAAACCGGTATTGCAGGCTGGAGTAAATCATGTGGGCGTCGAAGTTGTTGTTGCCACCCGAGGCCCAGTCGTTGTAATGCGTGAAGGCGTACTTGAGATTGACGCGCAGGTTCTGGGTGATTCTCCGGGTGAGCGAGGCGGTCAAGGTTTGCTCATCCGCCCCGGCCCCGAGCGGCAGGCCGGCGCTGGAGTTGTTGTTGTAATTGTCCGCCTGATAATAAACATAGCCGAGGTTGAAATCGGTCTTGTCGTCCACCACCAGCGAGGAATCAAACGTCACCGTCCAATAGTTGTTCTGCGAATTGAGCACGGCCTGGGTGATATCGGATGCCGGGGTCTTGGTTTCGCTGGCGACGTAATTGAAACCGGCCTGCAGGCACAACCGGCTCCAGGGAGTCCAACTGACGTTTTGCGCGAAGATATGGCTCGTCATCTGGGAAGACTGGGCATCACCTAGTCCGGAAACCGAATCCGGCGCCGTGTTGATGGTGGAGTATTGAAATTCGTAGCGGCTGACCAGGGTGACCTTTTGAGCCGGACGGAGGGTCAGGCGCAGGTTGCCGTCATGCGTCTGGAAATTCTGCATGACCAGGAAAGCCGGGTAAACATTTCCAGTGATCGGAATATTCGGCGTACTGTCCTGGACATTATCAAAATCGTATTGATTCCGTTTGTAATAATATCCGGCATCGAGGATGACGCGGCGGATGGGATACCATCGGGCACCGAGGAAATATTTCTGGAACCAGCGCGAATCGTCGGTTAGGCGGAGTACCGGAGGAGGTCCGGGAGACCCGTTGACGGTGCTGAGGCCATTGGTTTCGTACAGATTGCCACTGCCTTCGGTCCATTCGCCGCCGCCGTAAAACACCCAATTGGTCATGCCGGTGTAACGCGCATCGAGCCGTTCCCGCACGTCCAGCATCTCTCCGTTGCCATTGGCGCTGAAAGGCTGCGTATCGGTGCCGAGTGTTCCGATGCCGCTGGAATTCGCGTCCCAGTTGTCCGACTGCACCCGCACGGACGGCACAAAGGTCCAGTTCTTGAAGGGCGTTGCCATCAGGTTGACGTTCCCGACGTGTTCCTGCTTGTGAGCGCCGCCGTTGAGGCTGGTGTAACCCAGGCCGTTTAGCGCATTGGGGCTGTAGGCGACGTCGAAATCATCGCCGTAGATGCGGCTGCCGGAAAAATTGTCGTCCAGATTCGCAAATGAATAACCAGTGGAGAAAAACAGGTTCTTTTTGATCCAGGTTTCGCTGAAGGCATGCGCATTGAGCATGTCGTAGGTGTTGCCTTGCTTGTCGGTGACATCCCGTTGTCCCGGCTCCCTCCATAGAAACGTTTCCTGCCGTGTGTCGTTCAAGCTCGCGGTTTCGTAGTGCACGCCGGCGCCGAAGTCCGTGGTCTTGATGTGATGGGTCACATCCAGCGCGAAACTGTCCACCTTTTCATCGATGTTGTAGAGCGACGGATACACACCGCGAATCGCGGTCGTCAATTCGGGATGCAAAGGACCCCAGATGGTGGAGCTTTTGTCCCCGTCGCGGAAGCTGTGCGTGTATTTGAAAACAACCTTTGGCAGATCCTTCGGGGTCAGGCCGGCTTCAAAGGAAATGGTGCCGCGGTCCAGGGAGAGGGCGTCGTTCGGGAGCCGGTATTGTGTGCCGGTGGGCGGGTAATAGCCGCCGGCGCCATTGTACCAGGTGCGAAAGTCGGTGACGTTTAACTTGAGATATCCAAATTCCTCGCGCTGCAAACCGAGGACGAGTTTGTAATCGTCCTGGTCGAACAACGCGTGTCCGTCCAGGGTGAGCGTGGTGTTTTTGGCGACATCCTTTTGCAGGTGCAGATCGCTGACGCCGCCAAAGGGGTCGTTGCTCAATTTGAATTGCTGTTGCGCTTGCGCCGCACTGCCGGACGTGATCAGGCCGCCGAACCCAAGCTCGACCCAGTTGTCGTAAGCTTTTTTGCCGCCCTCAAACACTTCGCCAGGCGTCATTGATGGGGTGTTTGTGTCACCGGCGCGGGCGGTCGTGCCGAAGGTCAGCAGCATGGCCCCAAGCAGGATACAACGGCGATACCACGCGCGTCGCGCGGCCTGGTCACGTTGTTGTTTGGAAGGGGATTTTATTTTCATCTGCTTTCCGGTTGCGATTTAGAATCTGAGCGATGAGTTGACGCGTGAGCCATGGACAGCTTCATGGCAGCCGGCCGTCCAGCAGGTGCCTTGTTGCAGGCGGATGGTATGATCGGATCCACCGATAAGGATGGTTCCGCCCTGGACCTGCTGGAAGTGGCATTTGAGGCAAAGGTTGGCGTCGCGCACGGTCAACATCTTGGCGTTGACGCTGCCATGGGCCGTGTGGCAGGTGGTGCAACCTTCGTGCATCGCCTCGTGTTCAAACACGTAAGGACCGCGCTGGGCCGGGTGGCACTGCAAACAATTTTCCTCCTGGGAGAGCAGGGCGGTGCTGCCGCCGGCGCGCGCGCTTCCCTTGTGCGGGGAATGACATTCCGTACAACTCATCCTGCCTTCCGGCACGGGATGATGGCTGGGCAACTGGAACTGGCCGCGAACGTCGTTGTGGCATTGGTAACAGACGGTCTCCGCTGCCCGGGCGGGCGGCACTCCGGCAAGCAGGGCCGTGCTCGCCGGTTGGGGACGCCCGGCGGTGAAGCTAAACGGCGGTTTGGTTTCCCCGCCCGAGTCCGAATGCAGGCTGCAGGGCCCGTGGCAGGATTCGCACCCGACATTGATTGAATTGGTTCCCCGGGCGATCAGCCGCGAATGGTCGGCGGTTGAAAAGCTCCGATAAATTTCTTCATGGCACTGTTCGCATTCCGAGGAGCCGATGTATTTCGTCCCTGGCACCTCCGGAAGCATTACGGTTTGGCGGCTGATGGTGCTGCAGGAGATGACCGCCAGCAGCAAAATCACCACGCCGGCAACGAGAGCCAGATTCCGGCCGCTCCGGCCGCGTGGCAGCAGGCGTTTGATGAATGACAGTTGGGTCATGCGCATGGTGGGTTGCCGTTTATGGGTACAATTCCTGGTTGATCATGCTTTCCGCCGCCGACAACAGGTTGAGCGCAAAGATCCAATTGTGTGTGCCGAGGCTACCGTCATTGACCACGAGATATAAATTGAAGCGGGCTTTCTTGATGTTATCCGGGATCAAAGCCTGGCCGGCGGCGTTCGGCCCTGCGTAATTCACCTGGTCCAACAGGGTCCAGCCGGTTGCGTATCCCAACGTGTTCGTCTGTAAGATCAAGCCGCCGGGGGTCGTGTATTCCCAGAGGACGGCTCCGTTGGTTTGCAGCGCGGGCGGCGCCTTGGTCGCCACCCAGTTGTTCAACAGGACCAGCACCGTGGTAATCTCGTTGGAGACGCCCGGGGCCGAATGCCCGGGGTCAAACGAATGGCAGTTCAGGCAGACATTGTCGGAAGCCACCGTGAACGTGTGGCTGTGGATGTTATTCGCCGGTGCGGCATCCGGTTGCATGTGGCAGGATACGCATTGATTGGTCAGATAAAATGTGCCGGAACCCGGCAGCCCCGCGTGGGTCGCGGGATTGAACAGGGCCGGGCTGTCGGTCACGCCGTCCCATAATTGGCCGACGGAACCGAGCAGAAAATTATATTGCAGCGAACGATGCGGTGCGCGGGAAGTATCCGCCCACGCGGCGCCCCGGATGTTGTGACACTGGGCGCAAAGATTGATGTTCGTGTTCGCGTTGTATTTGTTGGTAAACACGTCCGAGGTGGCCAGGGAAAAATAATTGGTCGAAAAGAGTGGATTGCGGACCTGTGCCGGGTTGGCATTGGTCGAGTGCGGGTCGTGGCAAACTGCGCAGGTGATGGCGACATCCAGATCGTTCGTGAGCGCGATGGGATTTTGTCCCTTGATCAAAGCCAGCCGGACGGAACCGGAATGGCAACGGCCGCAACTGCTGATGTTGTTGGTGGATGAACTCATGACCTGCAACGCATCCGGCACCACCGCAGCATGACCGCTCGTGTTCCATTCCTCGTAAGTGGGTTGCATGGGGCCGGTGTGACAGCCGCCGCAGACCGTCGCCGCCAGTTCCACGTGGGGCCGCACTGTCGGGTCGGTTTCGTTGGCCGCATGATTGCCGGCCGGTCCATGGCAGTTCTCGCATTGTACGCCGGCCAGTTGCGGGGTTTTGGATTTGCTGACAAACCCGGTCGGCAATCCATAACCCACCGTATGGCAGGGCAGGCAGGAACTGTTGGTCTGTCCGCCGGCGGCCACGAACAAGGCATTGGTAAATGCGCCCGCGTGTGGGGTCAGCAGTTCCGTATTATGAATTTTGTCATGGCATCCGGTGCAGGCTTGGGCTCCGATGTATTGGGGTGACGGGCCCAAGACCCGGAAAAAAGCGTTGCTGTAAAGCGTGGTGATGGTGGCATTCCGCATCAGGTTGGTGGCCCGGCCGACTGCCACCCACGCGGCGCTCATGCGGTTGCTCTTCTGATAGATTTGATAGTAGCCTGACGGCCCGTCCCAGGTGAGATGCATGCCGTTGGTCACGTGCTCAATTCCCGTCATGATCGGCAAGCCCGGCATTCCTCCTGGTTGCGTGACACTCAAATGTTGTACCGGCTGGGCCATCAGCGGACACGTCAGGGAAAAAATGGCCGCCACTGCCGTGATGAACAGCGGCATCGGGCTGGAAATTAAAGCGCTCGTGCGGTTCATGATAAGTTAATTGAGCCGCCGCAAATGAAACTTTGGTTCGGCATATTCGTCGAATAAAAGGTAGCGCTCCTGCTTATGGATACTAACCTTCCATTGCTTCATACTCGTCAGAAATTGTCCAATTTCGACGAAGCGCGGCTGTCCCAGCCGAAGCGGGTCGGATTCCGGTTGGACAATGAAATTGGATTCCAAGCTTTTCCATACCGTGGCTGCTATAGCCGGGACAGCCGCGCTTCCCAGAATCGTCTCCGACCGGGCATTTACTTTGGGACCTCTCAAATTTCTGAAATTGACAGACTTGGATAATACCCGATGATTAAAAAGACAAGAGACACGTATAATGAAACCTGTCACACCTGACATCTCATCGACAACCAACTCGCAGACCTCGCAATCAGCCGCGGCCCGCCTCCCGATTCTGGTGCTCGTTTTTTTTCTGTTGGGAGCCGCGTTGACCGGGGTGTGGTTTAAATACGGCAAGCTCGCAACGGGTTCCATTTTGCCGGGGCATGAACTGTCCGGTGGCACGTTGGCGCTCCTGCAGCAGTTGAATGCGCCGGTGGAAATCCGGTTTTATTCCGTGCTCCCGCCGGGGAGCGCGCCGGAATCGCTGCAAGCTTTTTCCGGACGGGTGGATCATTTGCTGTCCGAATTTCAAAGCGCCAATGACGCCAAAATCCATGTGACCCGTAATGTCTCAGTTGCGGGAGCCAACGCGGATGTTGCGACGGCTGACGGCATCCATCCCTTCAATTTGGAAAAAGGTGATGCTTGTTTGCTGGGGCTGGCCGTGGTCTGTGGCGGGCAGAAGCAAACGCTGCCCCAACTCCAGCCTGAATGGGAGCCGGCGCTGGAATTTGACCTGGCCCGCACCATCGCCTCGGTGGCGGCCGCCCAGTCGCCGCCGATCGTCAAGGCCGTCGTCCCGGTCTCCCCCGAAGTCACCAATGAGGTCGTCCGCCTGATCCCTGATCTTTCGGCAACCTCGCTGGAGGACGGTACCCGCATTCTGCGCGAGGCGGCTTTCAAGGAATTCACCGATACCGGCGCCGAGATGGAGAAGCAGATGCAGGCGGCGCAACAGGAACTAGCCGACGCGCAAAACGGCAAATCCGAGGCGGAGCAGCAGGCCGCGACGAAACATCTTCAGGAGGTCCAACTGGCGCAGGGGGAAAAATACAAACAGATTGCCGCCCGGTTGCAATCCGAACTGGCCGTGTTTCAGCAGATGAAGGCTGCGGCTTCCTCCGCGAAATAATTCCCGGGCCGGGCGGAACGAATTCACCTCGGTTATGTCGTGCATCCCTGCATCTCTGGCCGCTAACGGGAAATAGGCCAACCCAGGGTGAATCCGCCCCGACGCCATTTTTTGAACCAGTGATGGAGACGGATAACGAAGGCGTCATTGAGTTAAACCGCCGTTTTTTGTTTCGACAGGCGGATTGCGTACTTCCATCTGTCACCCACCCCGGTTCGGCCGACAATGCCGGTCGAGGGTTAAAGTTTAACCATAAAGCGCCGATAGCCATCTTGGCGGGCACTCAGTGCGTGTTTCTGGGTTGTTTTGAACAACGAATACCGTCAAAAACCGGCTGCGCTCCCCGGCAGAAAGTTTGGCATGAGTTTGAATTTGAGAATGTTGTTCGGCGAACACAAGGCAACCCGGGTTGCCGATCGGGTGGAACTTCCCTCCGAGGCGGTGCCAGATTCAGCCCCCGCACATCACCGGCCCCGGGTGATGCTGTGTGCGCCGCATCGGTTGCGCGAGCGCCTGGAGGCCAGCACCCGATTTGAATTCATTCCCAACGGCAACACTGATCCGGAAATCTTGAGAGGCATTAAACAATCCCAAATCGACGGCGTACTAATCCACTACGAAGCCGGGAATGAAACGGTGTCACATTTCATCGAGGTTGCCGGCAAGGATTTTCCAGATCTGCCCTGTTTCATCCTTTGCAATCAGAACGACCATCGGAAAATCTCCCAATACGGATGGGAGTTTATGGTCATCCGTGACATGACCTCAGTATCGGAAATTGAGGAAAAGCTGGAGCGGGTCTTGTTCATATTTCCTTGGATGCGACGCGGTGTTTTGCGAACGACCCTCGGAACGCTGAAGACGATACCCACCGAGGCCGCCAGCCATCAACGCATAGCGCATGAGCTCCAAAATCCGCAATTCGACCTCACCTACATAGCGAGTCTTATCAAGCAGGATCCGGCGCTCACCGCACAATTGCTCAAAATCGTCAACTCGGCGGCTTTTTCGCGCGGAACCTCGGTCCAAAACGTGGATGAAGCCGTCCTGATCCTGGGTGCCCTGAAATTGCAGGCACTGGTCGCTTCAGCCTGGGCGTTCTTCTTGATCGACGATAATGCCTGCAAGGGATTCCATCCGGGAACCGAATGGAAACATGCCGTGGCCATTGCGGATCGGGTTCGCCAGATCTGCGAAGATGAACAGGTCAATTCCCAGACGGCGGAGACCGCCATGATCGCTGCCATGCTGCACGATATTGGCAAGCTGCTGCTGGCGGCCAACATGCCTCGCGATTATGCCCGGGTTCTGGAACAAGTTGAGCGGGGACACGAACCTTCCTGGCAGGTGGAGGATCGGTTGCTGGGGTTTAACCATGCCGAGGTCGCCGGCTGTCTGCTGGGCTTGTGGGGTGTACCCCTCCCCGTGGCGGAGGCAGTCATGCTGCATCATACCGAAAACCTCGATGCAAAATCTGTGGCGGCCTTCATCCAAAAAGCTCACGCCGAGAACGTCGATCCTTCCTGCCGGCCGGATGCTGTTGTTGAAAAAGCCATCGCGTCCTGAAGGCGTAACGGCATCCTCCTAATCAACCACAGCCGTGAACCACACACCCGCCGTGCCAATGCTTGCAAAGGTGAAAATATGGGAACTCTTTTCAACGCCATGGCGCAAGGTGGCGTAGCGGCCGGCGTCCCACCTGCCGTGGAGGCCGGCATCCTGCCGTCCGAGAAGAACGCCGACAGATAAGAAGACGCTCGAACTTTTCCAGCCGTCCCGGTTGTCTTCGGCCGCTTGGGGATTGCCGGTTTTGCGCAAGGCGGCGGAATAGACCAGATTCACATTCCGCGAAACCAAAGTGGCAAAAGCAGCGTCGGAATTCCCCTCGGCGTGTTGCCGCAACAAATCCATGTCCGTCGCATCGTGCATCCATTAATCAATGTCCGCCCCCGGCCAAAAGGGCCAACCAATTTTGAATCAATGCAAAGCCGCAACCAGGCGACTGGAAGCCTTGACGCAGAGAAGCAGAGAAGCGCGGAGAAAAACAACTCTGCGAAACTCTGCGTTCTCCGCGTCTCTGCGTCGAAGATGTTTTTGTTTGGTTACAGTTCACCCTCTCTGCCGGGTTGCTTCGTACAGAAAAACGCCCGTGGCGACGGCCACGTTCAGCGAATTCATGTGACTCGGCATCGGGATTTCCACCATGTCGTCGCACACCGCCAGCACGGACGCCGTGAGGCCCGGTCCTTCCGCGCCGAACACCAGGCAGCAATCGCCCCGCAAATCCACGGCGGACAGCTTTGTTGCCCCGGGCCGGGGATGTGCCGCCAGGCATCGCACGCCGCGCGCGCGCAGAGTGGTCAGTTTTTCCACCAGATTATCCACCCGTACCAGAGGTTGCTCGAAAGTGGTGCCCATGGCTCCGGAAACCGCGCGGCGCTGGAACGGACTGCCGCAGGTCTCGCCCACGATCAGAAAATGCGCGCCAAACGCCGCGCAGTTCCGGACCACCGCGCCCAGATTTTCCGCACTGGCAATGCCTTCCACAGCGGCGAGCAGCAGCGGACGCGGAGAGTTGTTCAGGAGCGTTTCAAAATCTGGTTGGGGCGGGATTTTGGCCACCGCCAGCGCGCCCTGATGCAACTGGTAACCCGTGATGGTCTCCAGCAGCTTCCGTTCGCCGATGTAAACGGGGATATCGGTTTCTGGCCGGGCGCGCAGTTTTGGTTCGAGTTGTTCCAGCCAGGCGGGCGTGAGCAACGCGGAGACAACGGTGTACTGGCTCGCGAGCAGTCGCTTGACCACCTTGATGTTGGTGGCCACCAGCACGCCGGCCCGCTCGTGTTCCTCGACGCGGCGGAGGGTCAGATACAAGGCCAGTTCCGGCGCGTCGAGGGATTGGATGGGTTGGATGCGCAAATTCGCCACACCGTTTCTTACTTTGTAGGAGACGAGGTGACGAGTCTCAAATTTCTTTGGCAATTGAAGGACTGTTAAGAACGATTTCCTGTCACCTAAACACCTTTTCCAGGAACGTGTACGGTGATATGATAAACATCAAGACCATGCCCGCTGTGGAACCAAACGATGCCGAACTGGTGGCCGAGAGCCTGAGCGGAAGCCGCGACGCCTTCCGCCGCATCGTTGAACGGTATCAAACCCTCATCTGTTCCCTCGCCTACAGTGCCACCGGCAATGTCAGCCGGAGCGAGGACATGGCCCAGGAAACCTTCATCGCCGCGTGGAAACAACTCGGCGCCTTGCGGGAGCCGGCCAAACTCCGGGCCTGGCTGTGCGGCATCGCCCGCCACCGGATCCAAAAAACCTTTGAACGCGATGGACGTGAACCAGCCCTGAACGCCGCGCCTTTGGACGACGCGCACGATTCGCCCGCCGTCGAAGCCCTTCCGTCCGAGCAGACTATCAGCCGGGAGGAGGAAGCCATTTTGTGGCGGTCGCTGGAAAAGATGCCGGAGCTGTATCGCGAACCGCTCATCCTCTATTACCGCGAACATCAATCCATCGAACACGTGGCCGTGGCATTGGATCTGACCGAGGACGCCGTGAAACAACGGCTGTCGCGTGGACGCAAACTGTTGCAGGACGAAGTGCAGATGTTTGTGGAAGGCGCCTTGCGCCGGACGGCACCCGGCCAGGCGTTTTCGGGCGCGGTGATCGCGATGCTGCCATTGGCGGCCGGCTCGGCGGCCACAGCGGGTATGGGCGTGGGAGCAAAAGGCACGGCGGCGGTCAAATCAGGTTTCCTGGCCGCTTGGCTCTTGCCGCTGGCCCCCTTTCTCGGAATCGTCGCCGGTGTCGGATCACAATGTCTGATCATCCGTTCCACGACGACCGACCGCAGGGACCGGCTCCAGCAATCCATCATCGTCATCGCCTTCTGGATCATTTATCTGGGACTGGCCGCGGGCGGTGAATACACCATGCAAGCGCTGGGCTGGCACTTTGGCTGGACTGACCGGACCCGGTTTGTGACACAAATATGTTTTTGGTGGTTCTTCATCCTCGTCACCATCACGTTCCTCAACGTGGTCGTTCAATGGGCCACGGCCAAACGCCAGCAACGCATCGCTGCCGGTGAAATTCCGCCACCGTCCACGACGCCGCTGAAACCGTCCACGCTGGCACTGGTTGTGATGGGCGGATATTTATTGTTTTCCTGGATGATCCGTCTGACCTGGATGGCCCACGATCCCTTGGCGACCGGCATTGCCGCCGGAACGATGCTGATGCTGGCACTTTGGTCCTTCGTCAAGTTGCGAGGCAAGTCTGCCGCCGCGGTCGGACCGATACTCGGCCAGCACCTGAATCTGTTCGGGCTGGTGATTCTGGCGATAATGAATTTGCGGGCGGATGTATGGGTGGCCCGGGCGTATGGCGTCACCGTGGCCGAAGCGCACACTCTCCAACCGATTTGGATCATTCCCGTCCTCACCCTGGCCCTGATTGCTTGGACCGCCCTGGTCTTCATCCTCACCAAAAGTTCTGAAAGGGAAAAAACATTCAACATTCAACGTCCAGCGTCCCACATCAAATGAACCTTTTCCTTGGATGTTCGATGTTGAATGTTAAGCGTTGAATGTTTCCCCGGTTCATGGGCCGGGCCGGGGCGGGATTTCCCCGAAAAATTCGCGCTTTGAACCTTTGAACCAGGGCACGGTTCCTGGGAGCGCAGGCGTCTCGCCGGCGGGTGCCAATTTTCGGTTCCCAACTGGCCGGCGGGACGCCGGCGCTCCCAGGAGGTTCATGGGGAGGTGTTGAGTCAGCAGGAACAGTTTCCTCCGAAGTTTTGGTTCGCGTATCTGGCCGTTAATCCGATCTGTGGACAGTTCAAAATTTAAAATTCCATTCGCGGGTGGCGTATTTCTCTCTCACCTGGACCGAAATCTTTTCCCAGGGCGGATTTTTCGGCGGTTCCTCCGCCTGCCAGGCCTGTCGCAACACGGCTTTTACTCTTTCCGCCGGGATGTTCAGGTTGGTCAGAAACCGGTCATGAGCGCGGCTTTCGCGGTAATCGGGCTGCTTCGACGGCATGGGCAACAGTTCGCTGATGACGGAAAGATCAAAGTTCAGCAGGAACGTCCCGTGAAACAGCAGGAAGTGTTTGCGGCGACGTTGCGAGTTGCCGGAGAATTTGCGGTCACCGATGGCCAGGTCGGTGTGGCCGCGGATGGCGATCTCGGGTCTCGGATCTCGGGTCTCGGATTTCGGGAAAAGGCTTTGGATGGCCGCGCGGTTCTGGCGCATGATGAATTGATTGGCGGTGCCAATGCTGTGGAGCGGACCTTCCGGGGTGATTTGGAGAATGAGCGTATAGTTCAGGCAGCCCGGACCCTGCACCACCGTGCCGCCGCCGGAACAGCGCCGGAAGATCGGAACTCCCCGGGCTTCACACACCGCCACGTTGACCTCCGTCGCAATTTTGTTGGCGTAACCGACCACGACAAAATATTCGCGCGGTTCCCAGAAGCGCAGGGTTTCCCCGCCGGGGCCCGCTTCGCACTCGTCCAGCAGGGCTTCGTCCACCGCGAGGTTTTCCGCGGGCGAGGGGAGTGTTAAATCAATCTGCTTCATCATTTTACTCGTACTGATTTCGCTGGCGTTACGCGTGTGACTTTGCTCTAATGTTCGCGGCGGTTTTTACCGCTTAGGAGAGAATGGAGTAACATATTGAAAGCTCACGAAAAAGAAATTTACGGTTTCCGTTCCCCCGATGAAGGGGTGCAAACCCGGGGTGGCAACGGTGACAAGTGGTCCGAATCACTTCAATCCGTGTTTGAACTGGCGCTGGAGAACCAGGGGCCGGAACGCACGGCGCAATTGCTGGAAAAACTTGCCGACCGTCTGCGCGCTGCGTCGCATACCAGCCGCGGTTTCAACACCCCCTACGTCAACACGATTCCAGCGGATAAACAGGCGCCGTTCCCGGGCGACCGCGACATCGAGCGCCGCCTGAAAAGCCTGATGCGTTGGAACGCCATGGCGATGGTGGTGAAGGCCAACTCGACCACGAACGTGGGCGGCCACATTTCGACCTATGCCTCGGCGGCGACGATTTACGAGGTGGCGTTCAACCATTTCCTGCGCGGGCGCACGGACAATTTTCCCGGCGACATGGTTTATTTTCAGGGACATGCGGCCCCGGGCATGTATGCGCGCGCGTTTCTCGAAGGCCGGCTGGAGGAAAAGCATCTGCAACATTTCCGCCAGGAACTCGCCGAGGGCGGTGGGCTGTCATCTTATCCGCATCCGTATCTGATGCCGGACTTCTGGCAGTTTCCGACCGTTTCGATGGGGCTGGGCCCGATCCTTTCAATCTATCAGGCGCGGTTCAACCGCTACCTGCAGGCGCGCGGCCTGACCCAATGGAAGGAGGAGCCGAAACTCTGGGCGTTCCTCGGCGACGGTGAATCAGATGAGCCGGAAACGCTCGGGTCCATCACCCTCGCCTCGCGCGAGAACCTCGACAATCTGGTCTGGGTCATCAATTGCAACTTGCAGCGGCTGGATGGTCCGGTGCGCGGCAACGGGAAGATCATCCAGGAACTGGAAGCCGCTTTTCGCGGCGCCGGTTGGAACGTCATCAAGGTCATCTGGGGCTGGCAATGGGATGAATTGCTGGCGAAGGACAAGACCGGCCTGCTGCTCAGGCGCATGGAGGAATGCGTTGATGGCGATTACCAGAAATACACCGTTGAACCCGGCAGCTACACGCGCAAACATTTCTTCGGCAAGTATCCCGAATTACTCGAACTGGTAAACCATCTCACCGACCAGCAAATCCAGAAGTTGCTGCGGGGCGGCCATGACGCGCGCAAGATGTATGCCGCCTACAAGGCCGCGATGGAACACAAGGGCCAGCCAACGGTGATCCTGGCCAAGACCGTCAAGGGTTACGGCCTCGGCGAAGCCGGCGAGGGCCGCAATATTTCGCATCAGCAGAAGAAAATGAACGAAAAGGAGCTGCGCGAGTTCCGCGAACGCTTCAAGATCCCGATCAGCGATGATGTCATTGCCGAAACGCCGTTCTTCCGGCCGCCGGCGGACAGCCCGGAAATCAAATACTTGATGGAACGCCGCAAGGCGCTCGGCGGATTTTTGCCGGAACGCAAGGTGAAAACCGACCTGTCGGGATTCGACGTGCCGAAGCTCGACCATTTTGCTGAATTTTTCAAAGGTTCGGTCACGGAAGCCTCGACCACGATGGCGTTTGTACGGTTGATCACGATATTGCTCCGGCACAAGGGCATCAGCAAAAACATCGTGCCCATCATTCCCGACGAGGCGCGCACCTTCGGCCTCGATGCACTGTTCCGCGAAATCGGGATTTATTCGTCCAAGGGACAACTCTACGAGCCGGTGGATCGGGAGTCGTTGCTCTATTATCACGAGGCAAAAGATGGGCAGATTCTCGAAGAAGGCATCACCGAGGCCGGTTCGATGGCGTCGTTCATTGCCGCGGGCACGTCCTACGCGACCCACGGCGTGCCGATGGTGCCGTTTTACATTTATTATTCAATGTTCGGTCCCCAGCGCGTCGGCGACCTGTTCTGGCTCGCCGGCGACATCCGGGCGAAAGGCTTTTTGCTGGGCGCGACATCCGGGCGGACCACGCTGAACGGTGAAGGGCTGCAACATCAGGACGGTCACAGTCTGCTGCTCGCGGGCACGGTGCCGACCTGTCTGCCCTATGATCCGGCCTTTGGCTATGAACTGGCGGTCATCGTGGCCGACGGCCTGCGCCGGATGTATGTCGAGGGCGAGGATATTTTTTATTATCTGTCACTCTACAACGAAAATTATCTGATGCCGCCAATGCCGGCCGGCTGCGAAAACGGCATTTTGCGGGGGCTCTACAAATTCAAGGCCGGTCCCGAAGGCAGGAAACTCAAAGCCCACATTTTCGGCAGCGGCACCATCATCAAATCCGCGTTAAAGGCGCAGGAAATTCTGGCGGAACGCTACGGTGTTTCCGCGGACGTTTGGAGCGCGACCAGCTACAAACTGTTGCGCAGCGATGCGATTCGCTGCCAGCGCTGGAACATGCTGCATCCGACGGTCGCCCCCAAAAAATCCTACGTCGAGGGATTGCTGGCGAAAGAGTCGGGGGTGTTTGTGGCCGTGTCCGACAACGTCCGGACGGTGCCTGACCAGATTGCGCCGTGGGTGCCGGGTGGATTGATGACTTTGGGTACGGACGGTTTTGGCCGCAGCGACACCCGCGCGCGATTGCGCCGGTTTTTCGCGGTGGACGCAGAATCCACGGTCATCGGCACGCTCTACGCGCTGGCTGAAAAAGGCCTGGTGGAACGCGAAGTCGTGGCGCAGGCGATCAAGGATCTCGGCGTCGATCCGGAAAAGGTGCAGCCGCAGATTGTTTGAAGGAAATTGCGTCACGGCAGCTGACTGGCCGCTACGGCAATCCTTCCAGGCTTATTACATCCTTCCAGGCCTGCTGGATCTTGAAATTGACCCGTCACAGGCTCGACGAAACGCGTCCAGGTCTTCCATTGCTTGTCACCCGTTACTTGTCACCTGTCGCTCCCTCTGCCACTTTCCGCTTTCATTCTCTTTCGATTGTTATAAGTTCCGGACAACCATGAATGCAAAATCATTACTCTTCTCTCTCGTCTGTGTTTCCGGGTTGGTCCTGCCGTTGGGGTTGTTCGCCCAGGCGCCCAAGGTGGATTTTCCGGCGGCCAGTCCCGCCTGCACCCTCAAACAACGCGTCGGTTTGACCGACTTTGAAATTGTCTATTCGCGGCCCGGGGTCAAGAACCGCACCGTTTTTGGCGGCATTGTTCCTTACGGCCAGGTCTGGCGCACCGGCGCCAATCAGGCCACCAAGATCACCTTCAACACGCCGGTCAAATTCAACGGGACCGAGGTTCCGGCCGGCACCTATGGGTTGTTCACCATCCCCGGCCAGGATGAATGGACGATCATCCTGAACAAGAATTCCACGCAATGGGGAGCTTACCAATACGATGCCAAGGACGACGTTCTGCGTTTCAAAGTGGAGCCGGTCACGCTATCCGAGACCATGATTGAAACCTTCTGTATTGAGTTCAACCGCGTCAAAGATGAATCGGCTGTGCTGACGCTGGTCTGGGACAAAACGGTTGTTCCCATCCGCCTGGAAGTCGATGTTGCCAGCAAGGTGGTCCCGCAAATCGAAGCGGCCATGGCCTCGCCGGACAAAAAGGATGCCGGGCTTTATTTCCAGGCGGCCACATTTTATTACAATCACGGTTTGGACCTGAAAAAGGCGCTGGCCTGGGTCAATGCCGGCCTGGAAGGCCAGCCCCGGATTGCCTTTGAATTGTTCCATCTGAAGGCCCAGATCCTGGCCAAAGAGGGCGACAAGGACGGCGCGATTGCCGCTGCCAAGCAATCCAGCGAACTGGCGATCAAGGCCGAAGGCGCCGGCAGTTCATTTGTGAAGATGAATGACGACCTCATTTCCAGCCTGAAGTAAAGACGGCTGTCACCTTTGACCCGGTTCAAACGTCAACCTTTACGTTAACCAACCAAAATCATGAGAACTGCCATGAACAAAATTAAGTCCACATTAATTATCGCTACCATCCTTCTTGGAACCTTGCCGCTTCAGGCGCAGCCAAAAGTGCGCGTCAGCCCCCAGGAAACCATAACGGCCGACATTGACGGCAACAGCCTCAAGCTGGTTTACAGCCGCCCGTATTCCAAAGATCCCAAGAGTGGAGAAATTCGTAAAATCTGGGGCAAGCTTGTGCCGTACGGCAAAGTCTGGCGTACGGGGGCCAACGAAGCTACGCTGTTCACCACGGCGCAACCCATTGTGCTGGGCGGGACGGAGGTCCCGGCAGGCACTTACTCCTTGTTCACTCTGCCGGTGGAAAATGGAACTTCCAAGCTCATCATCAACAAAAAGACCGGGCAGTGGGGGATTCCTTACAAGGAGCAAAGTGAAGCGACGAATGAACTGGCGCGGATTGACCTGAAGAAAGACACGTTGGACAAGACGGTGGACCAGTTCACCATGGCCGTTGAAAAAGATCCGGCGGGTGGCGGTGTGCTGAAAATGATGTGGGAAAACACCGGTTTTTCGGTCCCGTTTACCGTCAAGAAATAGCAGGCTTGGAGGGCGTATTGCTGAAATGGGACGGAGCGCGGGTGTCCCACCCGCAGCACACCGGATTGCCGGATGATAATACGAAATTTCAAAAGTTTTAAGTTGTCGAACGTGCTGCGGCTGAGACAGCCGCGCTCCACCGCCTCCCCAAACGTATCCCGCAACAGTACGTGCTGGTGCCTGTACCTTGCCATTGCTGGCATCTGTTTGCTGGCGGGTGCTGCCACGGGTGAATCTGCGGAGCCGATGCCGCCGGCTGCCATCCTGCAACAACTGCAAAGCTTCCGCGAAATGGGCAGTGTGCTGTATGTCGCTGCCCATCCAGACGATGAAAACACGCTGTTGATTGCCTATCTGGCGCGCGGACGGAATTACCGTACCGCCTATCTCTCGGTGACGCGCGGCGACGGCGGCCAGAACGTGCTGGGGCCGGAATTTGGCGAAGAATTGGGCGTGGCCCGCACCCAGGAGTTGCTCGCCGCCCGCCGTCTCGATGGTGGCCGTCAGTTTTTTACCCGGGCCATTGACTTCGGATTTTCCAAGGATTACCGCGAGACCCTGAACATCTGGGACAAACAACAGGTGTTGTCCGATGTTGTGCGCGTCATCCGCGAATTCCGGCCGGATGTGATCATCACGCGTTTTTCCACCGTGCCGGGTGGCACGCACGGCCATCACACGGCGTCAGCGGTGCTGGCGTTGGAGGCGTTCAAACTGGCCGGTGACACCAATGCATTTCCTGACCAACTCCGGGATCTGGCGCCATGGCAGCCCAAACGCATCCTTTGGAATAGTCGCGGCAACGGAACCAACATCATCCAGTTGAACGTCAGCGGCAACGACCCGGTTTCCGGGGAATCATTTGCTGCCGTCGCCGGGCGCAGCCGTTCCATGCACAAAACGCAAGGCTTCGGCAATTTTGGCGGCGGTGGCGGCGGCGGCGGAGCGAGGTCGGAGTCTTTTCAACTTCTCGATGGAGAACCGGCCACCAACGACATCCTGGATGGTGTGGATGCCACGTGGAGCCGCGTGCCTGGCGGCGCTGGCATCGGCAAATTGACAGACGAGGTCATTGCCAAATTCAACCCCGAGAATCCTTCCGCCAGCGTGCCGGCGTTGCTGGAATTGCGCAGCCAACTGGCTGCGTTAACAACGAAGGATCCTTTGGTCGCTGAAAAACACGCCCAGCTCGACCGCATCCTGCAAGCCTGCCTGGGCTTGGAGGCGGAGACGACAATTGCGAATGCCGAAGTCGTGCCGGGCGAGATGCTGAAGCTGCATCATTCCGTGATCGTGCATTCCGGAGTTTCCGTGCGTTGGATAGGAGAACGATACCTCGCAAACATGGTCTTTTACAATTTCACAGCCGGCATCATCGAACTACGTCCCAACCAGCTGGCTTCGCGAGATGTGGGGCAACAATTAATCTTCGGCACGCGGCCGTTAAGCCAGCCGTATTGGCTGCGTGAGGAACCTTCGCCGGGCATGTATCGGGTTGATGACCCTACATTGATCGGCCTTCCGGAAAATCCCCCGGTATTTCCCATCGAGCATATCTTCGAAGTCGGCGGCCAGACTCTGGTCGTTCCGGATGAGCCAGTGCAACTGATGACGAACCGGTCGCCGGCGCAAGCCCGGCGTCGGATGGACGTGGTTGCACCGGTGTCACTCAAACTCGGTTCCGAAGTCGAACTGTTCGCTCCCGGCAAACCACGGCAAGTGGAAGTGGAAGTCACTGCCTTCCGGGCCGGCGCGCGCGGCTTGGTATATTTGGAGGCTCCGAACAAATGGAAAGTAGAGCCAGACGCCGAGAACTTCCGGCTGAAAGCCGTCGGAGACCATGTGAAAGTCGAGTTTACCGTTACCCCACCGGCGGAGTCAACTACCGCCAGGATCAACCCTGTTGCGAACGTCGGTGGGAGCTTTAGCAATGAACGGGTGGAAATCAATTATCCTCACATCCCGTTGCAATTGCTCCAGCCGCCAGCGAGTCTCAAGGCCATCAGCCTCGACCTCAAAATTCGCGGCAGCAAGGTCGGTTACCTGCCTGGGGCCGGCGACGACATTGCCGACAGCTTGAAGCAAATGGGTTATACGGTGACGACCTTGACCGATGCGGACCTCACGTCCGAACGGTTGCGCGGTTTCGATGCTGTGGTCATTGGGGTACGCGCGTTCAATGTCCGGACCAACCTGGAGGCGCATCTGCCCGGGCTGTTCGCCTACGTCGAGGCGGGCGGTACAGTCGTGGCACAATACAACCGGCCGGAGAATTCGCGGACGCTCAAACTTGCGCCTTACGACCTGCATCTGTCGGGGGACCGCGTGACAGACGAGAACGCCGCAGTGACTTTTCTGGCACCGGACCACCCGGTGCTGAACATGCCGAACAAGATCACTGCCGCTGATTTCGCGGGCTGGGTGCAGGAGCGGGGGATTTATTTCCCGAACCAGTGGGACGAACATTTCACGCCGATTCTGGCCTGTAACGATCCCGGTGAAGCTCCGCTCAAAGGCGGACTCCTCGTGGCGCCGTATGGCAAGGGACATTACGTTTATACCGGCCTGGTATTTTTCCGGGAACTTCCTGCGGGCGTGCCCGGGGCCTGGCGGCTGTTTGCGAATCTGGTTTCGTTGGGGAAATGAACCTGCCTGATGACAAAATGGCTGGTTCGCCGGGAGCGATGCCGAAGCCCCTGGATGCAGATGATCGCGAAACCGGCCTGCCCTTGTTGCGCTCCTGGCGTAATGTTTACCTTGTTGTCTTCGGCAGTTTCGTTTTGTGGGTGGCGTTGCTGGTCACGCTGACGATGATCTTCCCATGACCCACCGTAAAAAACTAATACAAAACTTTGTAACATATGTTACAAAGTTTTGTAAACACGGGCTCGGGCCGGCTTGGCGCTTTTCCAGCCATAGAAACTTTTCATGAACCTGCTCGACTACGTGGTCCTGCTGGGCACGATCCTGGGCATTGCGCTTTATGGCATGTGGCGCACGCGCGGCCGCCACAATCTCGACAGTTACCTCCGGGGCAGCGGTGAATCGCGTTGGTTTGTCGTGGGCCTCTCCGTCATGGCCACGCAGGCGAGTGCCGTCACGTTTCTCTCGACGCCGGGGCAGGGGTTTGCCAGCGGCCTGGGCTTCATCCAGATTTATTTCGGCATGCCCATCGCTCTCATCATCATCGCCGCGGTGTTCCTGCCCATTTACCGGCGCCTCAATGTCATCACCGCCTACGAATATCTCGGCCAGCGTTTCGACACCAAGGCCCGTCTCCTGGGGGCGGCGACCTTTCTCCTGCAACGCGGACTCGGCGCGGGCATCACCATTTATGCCCCGGCCATTGTTCTGTCCACCGTCTTTGGCTGGCGGCTCGACGCCACGATCATTTGCAGCGGGCTGGTGGTGATTGCCTATACCGTCTCCGGGGGCAGCGACGCCGTGAATGTCACGCAGAAATACCAGATTGGCGTGATTTTCGCGGGAATGATTACCGCCGGTGGCATTCTCCTACACAAACTGCCTGCCGGACTTGGCTGGCACGATGCGCTGACCCTGGCCGGCGGTATGCATAAACTGCAGGCGGTGAATTTTTCAACCGATCCCCGCGAGCGTTACACGTTGTGGTCGGGGGTGCTGGGCGCGACTTTTCTAATGCTCGCGTATTTTGGCACCGACCAGTCGCAGGTACAGCGTTACATTTCCGGCGCGTCGCTGCGCGCAAGCCGCCTCGGCCTGATGTTCAACGCCGTGTTCAAAATCCCGATGCAATTCTTCATCCTGTCGCTCGGCGTGCTGTTGTTTCTCTTCTATCAATTCGAACCGCCGCCGGTCTATTTCAATCAGGTCGAGTGGAAGCACCGGGCGGAACACGGTGATGCCGGCCGGTTGCAAGCCATCGAAACAGACTTCGCCGCCGCCCATGGCCAGGAACGGTGGCAACTGGAAGCGTGGTTGAACGCAAGACGCACCGGCGACGCTGCCGCGGAATCCGCCGCTCGCGTGGCCATTACGACGGCCCATGAGCGGGTGGAAGCCGTCCGGGTGCAGGCGGAAAAGGCTGTTGATCCCACGGGAAAAAAGAAGGATACCGATTACGTGTTCATCACCTTTATTCTGGACTACCTGCCGCACGGAATCATCGGCCTGCTGGTGGCGACGTTTTTTGCCGCGGCCTTGTCGGCCAAGGCCGCCGAACTCAATGCGTTGGGCTCGGCGACGACCGTGGATTTTTACCGGCACGTGATCAAGCGCCAGGCAAGTGACGCCCATTACCTCGCCGCCTCGAAATGGTTCACCGTCTTTTGGGGCCTGGTCTCCATCAGTTTCGCCCTCTCGGCCACGCTGGCGGAGAACCTGATTCAAGCCGTCAACATCATCGGTTCCATTTTTTACCCCGTGATGCTGGGGTTGTTCGTGGTCGGGTTTTTCCTCCGTCGCATCGGGGGCACCGCCGTATTCTGGGGTGCGCTGGCGACGCAGGTGCTGGTCATTGTCCTCTATTTTCGACTTAACATCAGCTATCTCTGGTACAATCTCATCGGATGCGCCGCCTGCGTGCTGTTCAGCGCGATTTTGCAGGCTATACTTGGCGTTAATGTCAAATCGGCGAAGACTTGAAATGAAATTCAATTTCGCCAATGACATCATTGATCGCAGCGGCAAGCGAAGCGCGACGCCGCTTTTGCTGCTTCGAACTCAATTTCACGGCCGAGGTAAAGCGTCGTCGGCCCTCCGCTCTGCCGGCGCAATCCAAAACTCATGACCACCGCGCCGGTCATTTGTTTCGGCCAGCAACCGTGCGGTTTTTTTCCGAAACGGTTTTTGGTGGCCAAAATCCAGACGGCCCGGCGCCTGCAGGTGGAACTGGGTGGAGAGATCATTTTCTTCTGCCACGACAGCGACCATGACCCGCGCGAAACGCAGACCGTTCTGCGTCATCGCAAGACCAACGAACCGGCCCGGCTCAATTTCGCCTTCAAAAACCGGGTCCAGCGCAAGTTTTCCCCGCTTTACCTGAAAGACATCGCGCCCGGCTGGCAGGACAAGACAGTGCTCCAATTGCCGAATTATGTCGGACATCCCCTGATCAACGCGTTCAAACAGGTTTCTGCCTCCAAAGTCGCTGATTTCTGCCTGGAGATGTATCGCCGCATGGGGTTGATCGAGGGAATCCGCGTGGTGCGTTCAAGCGACCCGGCTGTCCGTCGGGCGGCTTGCGAGGTGCCGGAATATTTCGTGGATGTTCCTTACGAAGGCGAAACCGTCCGTGCCCGTTTCAACGCCGGCGCTCCAAGGTTGACGCTGCATGAAGGTGGGGATTCGTTCATCACCCTGCCCATGATCAATTTCTCCAAGGAACAAATCAGTCCTACGCGTGATACCCGGCTGCGCTGGATGCAATCCGTCGTGCATTGCACGCATTACGTTGCCGGTGCCGGTGAAAAAGCCTACCTTCATCCGGAAGAGACCCCGGAGATCACTTTTGTCAATCGCGATGCCATTGAACGTGCCGATGAAGCCTGGACAGAAATCATCCATTGAACGTGAGCGCCCGGGTTCGGAGCGCCGAGCACCCGCTCGGCTCGTTCCCTGGGAAACTGCGCAGTCCGAGCCGGGCGGGTGCTCGGTGCTCCAGCCGTTACTGGCTTTTGGGGCGCATCCGGACGACATCGAGTTCGGCTGCGGCGGTGTCATTGCCAAAGAGACCCGTGCCGGGCGTAGGGCGCATTTTGTCGTTTGTTCGCGCGGCGAGGCCGGAACTCACGGCACGCCGACGCAACGGGTGGCCGAGGCGAAAAAATCCGCCGCCCGATTGGGGGCAACGGTTGAATTCATCAAGCTTGATGGGGATGCGCACCTGGAGGTCCGCGTTGCCCATGCCATCAAGCTGGCGGGCATTCTGCGAAGGGTGCGACCGGGTATGGTACTGGCACCAAGCCTGGTTGAAAACCAGCATCCTGATCATGCAAAACTCGGACAACTGGCGCGGGACGCCGCCCGGCTTGCCCGATACGGCGGATTGAAGGAGTTGCGGCGGATTCGCCCGCATGCCATTGAGCAATTATTTTTCTTTGCGGTGACCCCGGAAGCCGAACCCTCCGGCATCACGCCCGTGCTGATCGATGTTTCGGCGCCGGAAATCATGGCCGCCTGGACCGCGGCGATGGAAGCGCACGTCTCACAGGTTTCCGCGCGCGGCTATGTTGAATTGCAACTCACGCGCGCGCGGTTGCGCGGACTGCGGGCCGGCATCGGCTATGCCATCGCGTTGTTTCCCAACGACCTATTGGTGCTCGATTCACTGGCGCAAATCGGCCGCAGCGCCCGGCGGTTTTGAACTCCAATCACGGATGAACACGGATAAACACGGCTTAGCTGGCAGGGCGGGCAGTCCTCTGCCCGCCGTCCGTCAAAATAAAAAGCACGGCGCGCACGGAGTGACGCGCCTTACCGGTAACGGTTTTGTCTTTATCCGTGTCCATCCGTGTCCATCCGTGGTTGAAAATGTATGAAAATCGGCATCACGTGTTATCCCACGGTAGGGGGCAGCGGCGTCCTGGCCACGGCCCTGGGGGAGGAACTGGCGCGGCGCGGGCACGAGGTGCACTTCATCAGCTACGAACGGCCGTTCCGTCTGCCGGTGGATGTGCCACGGCTGCATTTTCATCCGGTGGTCATCAACGATTATGAATTGTTCAAATACCCGGACTATACCCTGCCGCTCTCGGTACGGATGGCGGAAGTGAGCCGCGACCATCATTTGGACGTGCTGCATGTCCACTACGCCGTGCCTCATGCCACCGCGGCCATCCTGGCGCAATCCATGCTCCCGGCGGCTCAACGTCCGCGCGTGGTGACGACCCTGCATGGCACCGACACCACGTTGCTCGGCTGCGACCCGGGATACGGCCCCGCCATCCATCATGCGCTTACCTGTTCGGATGCCGTCACCACGGTGTCGGATTACTTGAAACAAGAAACGCAGCGTGTGCTCGATTTCAACGGGCCGCTGGAGGTCATCCACAATTTCTTTGAGCGGCGTCCGCCACGCCGGTCGCCCGGGGAAGTGCGCCGGGAGTTGGGTTTGCAGAATGAAGTGCTCCTGTTCCACTCGTCCAATCTGCGTCCGTTGAAGCGCATTGATTTGTTGCTCGAAACCGTCGCGCGCGTCCAGCCGCGGGAGGCGTTCAAGCTGGTCATTCTCGCGGGAGGCAACTTCGCGCCATTTGCCGCCGACGTGAAGCGGTTGGGCCTGGAAAACCGGGTGATCTTACGCGAGAAGGTGAATGACATCGAGGATTACCTGCAGATTGCCGATGTGGGACTGTTCACATCGGAATCGGAAAGTTTTTGCCTGAGCCTTCTGGAGGCGATGTGTTTTGGCTGTCCAAGCGTGGCGTCGCGGGTGGGCGGGATTCCGGAGGTGATGGAAGACAACGTGACCGGCCTCCTGACGCCCTTTGGCGATGTTGACGCATATGCGGCAGCGGTGTCGGATTTGATCCGGGACCCGGTCCGCCGGGCAGTGCTGGGCCGGGCCGCACAACATCGCGCCCGGACCCATTTTTCCGCCGCCGCCATTGTGCCCCGGTACGAAGCGCTGTACCGGCGGGTATGTGCGCGAACCTAAAGTCAAAAGTCTTGGTCATGAACATCAAATTTCCGGTGGCACAAGCTGTCTTGTGCCTGGCGCTTTTTGGCATGGCATGTAATGCCGGCGACTCGTCTTTTCAACTGGAAATGCGCCCGAAGGGGGTCCAGACCGTGACCATTGACAACGCTGCGCCCCGCCGAGATGTGAATGGACAAATTATCGATGCGCACGATGGCTGCCTGCAATTGTTCGGCGCGCGCTTCTACCTGTATGGAACGGCTTACGGGACAAACGACGGTTATGGCCCTTCCAACCGTTACCGGGTTTATTCTTCGCCGGACCTGGAGCGATGGACTCTTGCCGGCGACCTGTTCAAGGAACAACCGACGGGTGTTTATTATCGTCCCTACGTGATCTTTAATCAAAAAACCCGCAAGTATGTCCTCTGGTATAACTGGTATCCCGAACAATGGGATGGCCAGACCGGGGTGGCGGTCAGCGACTCGCCGGTAGGTCCATTTACCATTGTGAATACAAACGTGCCTCTTTCCTGTGCTCACGCAGGCGATGGCAGTCTCTTCGTGGATGACGATGGTACCGGCTATTACATCTACACAGCCATCGAGCAGGGATACACCGTCCGCGTGGAGCGTCTGACCCCGGATTATTTGGGTGGAACCGGTGAAACCAGCGGTATTCTTACCATCGGGGCCGAAGCACCGTTGCTTTTCCGGCGGGGGGACTTGTATTATGCCCTCAGTGGCCCACGCTGCGCTTTTTGTCCCGAGGGCAGCGAGGTGTTGGTTTATATTTCCATTTTGCCTTTGGGCCCCTTTAAAAGATGTTCAAGTTTTAATCGTCACTTTGAAAATGGCGCTCCGACCACGGTGACGCAATCAACCATCAACGTAACTGGTCCAAAAGGAGAATTTGTCTATTCTCCGACGAGCAAGGTCAGCTATCAAAACAATGCCCCCGTGATACCGGCGCAGGAAACCTGGGTGGCTAAAATTCCAACGTCTGAAGGACCGGTTTTTATCTGGATGGCGGACCATTGGAAATCAGCTCCCGATGGCGTCAAAGGCCACGATTTTCAATATTGGAGCCCTCCTCTGTCTTTTAATTCGTACACGCATGGCATCCTCCCGGTCAAAAATTCCGAACGGTGGAGCATTAAGTTATCGCGGGATGGCCAATGAGCTGTGGTGTTAAAACGTCGCTCAACGACACCGGAATGGGTCTCATCGTTGCCCTTCAAGTTGCTTTTCGGCCTGTTCGATGTCTGCGACAGAACCGGTCTGGAACCATTGGCCGCGATGCGGCAGGCAGAAGAGTCGGTTTTGGGCCAGGGCCAGGCGCCAGAGGATTTTGACGGTGAACTTTCCCTCAGGCGCATTCATTAAAATACGGGGATGCATGATGCCGATGCCGGCGATGATGTAGGGCGATTCGCGCTCGTTCCAGTCGATGGTGTTGCCGGGTTTGACGAACAGATGGTCTTCGCCTTTGTCATGTCCGATGGCCTTGGCCTTGGATTGCGCGAGCAGGAGAAAGTCCATTTTCGCATCATCCCAGTGCCGGCTCAGCCGATCCAGGGCGCCTTCCCGTTCATCCTGCCAGATGATGTCGCTGTTGATGGTAAAGACAGGCTCATCACCGAGAAGGGGCAGCGCTTTTTTCAGCCCGCCACCCGTTTCCAAAGGTTCGGTTTCCTCGGAGACCTTGACGGTTATTCCTTGGAGATGGGAAACATAAGCGGTGAGTTGATCTTTGAGGTGCGAGACATTGATAATGACCTCTTCGATGCCGTAGGCTCGCAGCTTCTCGAGGGCGTATTCAATCATCGGCTTGCCGGCGACCGGGACCAGCGGTTTGGGTATCCGGTCGGTCAATGGCTTCAACCGCGTGCCGTAACCGGCGGCCAGGACCATGGCTTTTTTAATTTTAGTGGGCATAAACATTCAACATCCAACATTCAACATCGAATGGTCCTGTTAAGATCCCTTGTTGGACGTTGAGAGTTCGATGTTGAATGTTCTTCTATTTCTTAAATGCAACATAACGCTCCATCCAACGTTTGACGCCAGCCAGCACGGGATGAATCAAAGCCCTTTGCAACAGGCGCTCCACGCGTGGGGAATGCAATTTTTTGTAATTGCGTTTGCCTTCGTGCCGGCTCAAACGTTCAAAAATAGCCAGCACGCGGGTGTGGCGTAACGCTGCCAGGATGGCCAGGGAAGTTTCAAAAGCCGTCCGGTCCAGGGCAGGGGACCTGGCCAGATACCGGCTCAGCATATTTGCCCGGAGATCGTCCGCGACATCGCGCCGGGCATCCTCCAGCAGCGACACCAGATCATAGGTGATCGGACCCTGGTAGGCGTCCTGAAAGTCCAGCAGGGCTGCCCGTCGGACGCCTTCGCGGTCGGGCAAGAACATCAGATTGGCCACATGGTAATCTCGCAGCAGGAGTGAAGCGGGAATCCGATGCGCGAGGGGCAGCACCTCCCGCCAGACGGTCTGGAATTCGTCCCTGCCCACCCGCGAAATCGTGGGCGTGCACCATTCCAAAAACAATTCGATGTCCGCCAGCATTTTTTCCGGATGATACGCCCGCAAGCCGGTTGGAATGGCCTGGGAATTTTGATGCAGGGCAATCAGGACATCAGTCGCCAGCGTGTACAACTTGTCCGCATCGCCGGCATCTTCCAGCAGGCGGGCAAAGGTTGCGTCGCCGAAATCCTCCAGCAATAGGAAGCCACTCTTTTCGTCCTGGGCCAGAATGGCAGGAACACTAAAGTCGAGTTGCTGGAGATGCCGGTTGATCAGGACGTAAGGGGCGACGCTTTCCAGATTCTGCGAGGCGTCCATCAGGATGGATGTTTGATTGCCCCGGTGCAGGCGGAAATACTTCCGGGCGGAGGCGTCGCCGGTGATGGGGTCGCCGGTGGCATTGCCCCAGCCGGCGGCATTCAGAAATTCGTGTGTTTTGGTGTCGGGAATTTTAACCACGGGTACACACGGATTAACACGGATGGGCCGGCGGCGCGATGAAAAATCCGGCGTCTGGAACCACCGGGTTGCTTCGAGCGAAACAGCCGCCAAACATCAAAATCTGAAAGTGGCTTTGAGGTAGGCAAAGCTCGGTTGCTCCAATTCCGCGGCCTTTGCTCCAAGGCTGGATTCAAATTGAAAGAACTGTCCATATCCGGCTTCCACATAGGCCCGGATGCCCGTCCATCCTTCCGCGCTTGATTTTTTGCAAACAAACCGGGACCAGTCGCGCGGGCAGAAATCATTCTGTTTTTCGGGTTGGAAATCAGTTGAAAAACCAGTGCTGTTCCGACACTCAAGCTTCAACCCGGCAATGCGATACTGGAGCCGGGGGGGCGGAAGTGTGGCCAGCGAATTGGTTGTCGAATCATAGCGGGCCACGCTGGCCGTCCGGGCTGGTAATTGATCGTAGCTGACCATCGCCAGGGTCATCACGGATTCCTGGCCCAGCACGGGAGTTGCCGTCAGGGCCGGGAGGAGAAGGAGAAAGCAGAGAACATGTTTTGACCCCGACAATCGGGGTGACAGGCTGGAATTTTTGGTTCCCTGCACGGGCGATTCGTAGCGACTTGCGTACCAACCTCGGAAAATATGCCAATCAGGAATTTTTCAGGTTTCCGGCGCCTGTTTGTGTCTCAAAAACAACCTGTTGTTACGATACACAAACAACAGGATTGAAGCGGTGATCCTGCTGCTGGATCTGGAACAAAGGGTCGCTCATTTGGTCTGGCAACCTTGATCAAAAACCTTAAGCAGGAGGTGCAAAAGCCGATGAAAAAGAAAAACACACTGCGCTGAACAGCTGAAATCTTTATAATCAAGAAGTGGTGGCTGGGGGCGGAATCGAACCGCCGACACAAGGATTTTCAGTCCTCTGCTCTACCAACTGAGCTACCCAGCCAGCTGCGGCCGGGTATTAAACCGGCCCAATCACCCGTTGGCAAGGTGAAATCAAACCGAAAACGCCCCGACCCAAATCCAGCATCGCCTCGACGCTGTGGCGGAATTGCTTGATGTTCTAATTCCAGCATCACCGGTTCAAATGAATGGGCTGCCGCGCCTATCGCTTTCTCAACTTGGCTGGCAGGGACAACGCCCGGCTCTTCCTTATTTACAGGGCGGCGTGTCGGGTTCAATTTGAAAGTCGTCAAAACTGTCACGATCAGGTATCTTGCAGACAATTCATGAGCGACATTACCTTGATACTTGAAGCCATAGACCGTGGAGAAGCGAAGGCATCGGAGGAATTGTTACCCGTGGTTTATGGGGAACTGAGACGACTGGCGGCAGCGCGCATGGCCCAGGAAGCTGCCGGCCAAACCCTGCAACCCACCGCTCTGGTCCATGAAGCCTGGTTGCGTTTGGTCGGACACAAAGAACAAGCCTGGCAAAACCGGGCCCATTTCTTTGGGGCCGCAGCCGAGGCGATGCGACGGATCTTGATTGAGCGGGCGCGCCGCAAGTCGCGGCTCAAGCGCGGCAGCAACCAGGCGGTGCTCGACATTTCCGAACTGGAACTGGCCGCGGCCATGCCGGATGACAAAGTATTGCTGGTGGACGAGGCCTTGGAACGGTTTAAGGCCGAGGAACCGGAGAAGGCGCGCGTCGTCATGCTCAAATTTTTTGCCGGATTGACCGACCGCGAGGTGGCCGAAGTCGTTGGGGTCAACGAGCGGACCATCCGGCGGCAATGGATTTTCGCCAAGGCATGGCTGTTCCACCATATTGCCGGTGAGAAATGACTTGTTCCGGCAAAGTGTCCTGTCCGATTTTGCCGCGCGTTGGCGCATGAAGGATTGTTGAAAAAGCAATGTCGGCTGCACGACCAGGTGAAGATACCGTATTTGAGGCGGCGTTGGAGATCCAAGACGCCGCCGAGCGCAAGGCGTTTCTTGATCAGGCCTGCCTCGAGGATGCCGGGCTCCGGACCAAACTGGGAAAGCTGGTTGCTGCGCATGAAAAGGCTGAACAGTTCTTTGCCAAGTGCCAGCCGGTCATGGCCGCCGACCCGGGCAAGGAAACCGTTTCTTTGTCCGCTGCGACGGAAACCGGTGTCGATGAGCAATTGGGGACACTGATTGGCCCCTACAAACTCCTGCAAAAAATCGGCGAGGGCGGTTGCGGCACGGTTTACATGGCCGAGCAAAAGCAGCCAGTGCGGCGGCGCGTGGCCCTCAAAATCATCAAGCTGGGGATGGACACCAAGGCCGTCATCGCCCGCTTTGAGGCCGAGCGCCAGGCGCTGGCGATGATGGATCATCCCAATATCGCCCGGGTGCTGGACGCGGGCGCGACCGATGCCGGCCGGCCTTATTTTGTGATGGAGTTGGTGCATGGAGTGAGAATCACGGAGTATTGCGATCAAAAACAGCTCGATACGAGACAGCGGCTGGAGTTGTTCATCCAGGTTTGCCATGCCATTCAACACGCTCATCAAAAGGGAATCATCCACCGGGACATCAAGCCGTCGAACATCCTCGTCACGCACCACGACGGGGTGCCGGTGCCCAAGGTGATAGATTTTGGGATTGCCAAGGCCACCCAGGAGCCGCTGACGGACAAAACCCTGTTCACGGTTTACGGGCATTTCATCGGCACGCCGGCCTACATGAGTCCGGAGCAGGCCGATTACAGCGGGCTGGACGTGGATACGCGCAGCGACATTTACAGCCTCGGAGTGTTGCTTTATGAGCTATTGACGAGCAAAACGCCTTTTGACCAGGGCGAGTTACTGCAATCGGGGTTGGATGAAATGCGGCGCACCTTGCGCGAGCGCGAACCGCACCGGCCTTCGGCGAAGATCAACACGTTGCATGGCACTGAACTGACGTCAACCGCACAACATCGGCATGCGGCACCGCCGAAGTTGATCTCGCAGTTGCGCGGGGATTTGGACTGGATCGTAATGAAGGCGCTGGAGAAAGACCGCCGGCGGCGTTATGAGACCACCAACGGACTGGCGATGGACATTCAGCGGCACTTGAACCACGAACCGGTGGTGGCGCGTCCGCCCAGCCGGATTTACCGGTTCCAAAAACTGGTGCGGCGAAACCAGGGCGTGTTTATCGCCGTGGGCGCTGTGTTTCTGGCGCTGGCCACCGGTCTGGGCACATCCACCTGGCTGTTTTTGAAGGAGCGGGAAGCCGAACAACAGCAGGCCCGGATGCGCCATGAAGCCGAGACCAGGGAGCAAATCACCCATGCCGCCCTGCTCGTCAGCCAGGGAAGGTTTGATGAAGCGGACAAGGCAGCCGGTTCGATTTCCTTTGACCAGCCATCGTTGGAAAGTTCGGCGGTTTTGCGTTCTTTGGGCGAGTGGTACGCCGTGCAGGGCCGCTGGCAGCCGGCCGCCGATTATTTCCGCAGGCTTCAGCAAGTCAATCAACTCGATGGCTGGAATATTTTGACACTGGATCATCTTGGCAACGCGGCGGTGCTGGCGCAACAGGGCGATGCCGCCGCATATGAAAATTTTCGGCAGGACGCGATCAACCGGTTTTCAGCCACCGGCAATCCGCTGGTGGCGGAACGGATCATCAAGGCGAGCCTTTTGCAGCCCGCCAGTCATGAGGTGCTTGGCCGGTTGGTCACGCTGGCCCGCGTCACGCGGTCAGGTTCGGTGAGTAACGCCAGGAATCAGCCGCCGTCGGGCCTGGCCTGGCGCCGGAATGACTCCGGCAGCATCAATTCAGATCCGGTTCAAATTTCCAATGCCGGCGTTCCGGGAATCCCCGGTGGTGGCGGTCCCGGCACCAGCACCTCCCTGCCGCTGCCAGCCGAATCCGCCGGGCAGGGGCTCGCCGGTGTGTGCAGCTTTGATGGCGTGAGTGTCGGGGTTGAATTTACCGAACCATTGGACATGGCCAGTGCCACTGCAAAAGAGAATTACCAGGTGAGCAGCTCCACCGTGACCAATGTGACACCCGGGGCCGACGGGAAAACGGTCGTGTTGTGGCTGTCCTCGCCACTGGCCGGCAACTTTTCAGTTGCGGTTCAAAACGTGAAGGATTCCAGTGGCCGGCTGGTCATCGGCAGCAGCATGGGCGGCACGGCCTTGAATTTGATGCTCCATGACCTGGACACCGGTCAGCCAAGTTCCGCGCTGTATGAAGGCGGCGTGGCGCAGATTGTGGCGGGCGGGGAAAACATCTGGGAAAAAGCGGATCATTTTGTTTATGCGTTCACCAGGATCACGGGTGATTTCGATTACCGGCTGAGAATCAATTCCATCAGTTCGACGTCCGAAATCTATGCGCGTGCCGGGCTGATGGCGCGAGCCTCTTTCAGCGAGCCCGGCGCCCGCGAGGTCATGGTGGGGATGAATGCGGACAACACCTTCCAGGTACTGATGCGGGGCGTGACCGGCGGCGATGCAGCCAGTCAACCGCCCAATCCATTGCCACCCGCCGGTGGATCGAATTCCTGGGTGCGATTGCAGCGGTTGGGTTCGGTCTTCCACTGTTATACGGGCACGAACGGGATTGATTGGAATGAGCTTTATCTGTTTGACAGCGCCGCCGGGACGGAGGGGCCTTTTGCGGATCAGATTTATTTTGGCATCGCCACGTCATCCCACACCACCAAGGCCACCATCACCGCCGTGGTCAGCGATCTGGGGATCAACCCCGATGTGGAGATCATGCTGCCCTCCGCCTTGTTGGAATATCGTCTCGGCAATTACGCCAAGTCTGAAGAATGGTGCCGGCAGTGCCTCAGTTATCCCGAGTACAACGCCTCGCGCACGGCAACGGCGCGGGTGATTCTGGCCCTGGACAGCGAGCACCAGCAGCAGCCGGACCGGGCCAGGGCGGAACTGGCCTTGGCCACCGATTCAATCAATCGCAAATTTGCCGATGGCCTGAATCCGGGCGCCTCATCCCAAGGTTTTTGGTTTGACTGGGTTTTCGCCCGCATTCTTTTGCAGGAAGCCACAACTCAGATTGAAAAATGAGCCGAGAAGTTAAAAATCCTCCAAAATCCTGGTTCTTCGTCGATGTACTTCGTTTTCGGCTGACCATCCACTGAGACCCACGAGGCCTGGGCACGATTGGTACGCTTCGCCCAAGCGGGGCAAGTAAATTGCATTTACCTTACAATCAATTGGTTATGTGGTTTCGCGCAAACGGCTCCGGACTCATGATAATTAATCCGCAAAAACTGGCCCTCAGATGTCCGGATTTGGCTTCAAAGGGCGCATTACATGTTGAATGCCAAAAACAATGCGGAAGACACCATGGCCGAAAACCCTTCGTATCCAGGTATCCAGCGCATTTGTTTTGAAAAAATCAGACAATAGTAGAGAAGTATAATTGAACCTATGAAGAACATCATCAAACTCAAACTCAAAACCTTGTGCGGGGCGGCAGTTGTTTTGGGTCTTTTCACCGCCACAACCCAAGGGCAAATCATTAGTTGGAATGTGGATGCCAACGGCACCATCAGTGGCGCCAACGTGGCCGGCGTGGTGTCA
>Ga0265320_10000331_pt1 | contig 38699 bp, 41 predicted proteins | sample 4827metaG_FD_202087 | JGI IMG/M metagenome (GOLD analysis project Ga0265320, IMG submission 202087) | Rhizosphere microbial communities from Carex aquatilis grown in University of Washington, Seatle, WA, United States - 4-8-27 metaG | ecosystem: Host-associated > Plants > Roots > Rhizosphere >... | reverse complement strand
GGTTTTGGATTATTCCAATAGAACGCAACCGACTCTAAGCCCTCTCGGCGGCGATGGCGTCGTCGAGGCTGTAGCCGGCGGAGCGCACGGTGCGGATCGGGTCCTTGACCCCTTCGATGTTGAGCGCCTTGCGCAGCCGGCCGACATGGACGTCGACGGTACGCGCCTCGACATAGACGTCCGAGCCCCACACCGCGTCGAGCAGTTGCTCGCGGGAGAAGACGCGGCCGGGATGCTGGATCAGATGATCGAGCAGCTTGTATTCGGTCGGGCCCAGATGGACTTCCTTGCCGGCGCGGCGCACGCGATGGGCGGCGCGGTCCATCTCGATGTCGCCGATCGAGACGGTGTCGGGCGCCAGGCTCGGGCGAATGCGGCGCATCACGGCGCGCAGGCGGGCCAGAAGCTCGGTCATCGAGAACGGCTTGGTGAGATAGTCGTCGGCGCCGGTGTCGAGGCCGCGGATGCGGTCGCTCTCCTCGCCGCGCGCGGTGAGCATGATGATGGGGACGTTGCGGGTCTCCTGGCGGCCGCGCAGGCGGCGGCAGACCTCGATGCCGGAGAGCTGCGGCAGCATCCAGTCGAGCACGACGAGATCGGGCTTTTCCTCCGCCGCGACGAGCAGGGCTTCCTCGCCGTCCTGCGCTTCCAGCACGCGATAGCCTTCGCGCTCCAGATTGTAGCGCAGCAGCGTGATGAGGGCGCCTTCGTCTTCCGCGACGAGGACGGTGGGCTTGAGGCTCATGCTTTCCTCTCGAACGGCACGGAGGTCTCGCTGGTGGTGTCGGCCTTGGGCCGGTTGTTCGACAGATGGTCGGCGCGGACCATGTGGTAGACGACCTCGGCGATGTTGGTCGCGTGATCGCCGCTGCGCTCGATGTTCTTGGCGATGAACAGCAGATGCGTGCACAGCCCGATCGTGCGCGGATCCTCCATCATGTAGGTCAGCAGCTCGCGGAACAGGCTGTTATAGGCTTCGTCGATCTCGCCATCCTGCTTCCACACCGCCTCGGCGGCTTCCGCGTTGCGGTCGGAATAGGCGTCGAGCACCTGCTTGAGCTGCGCGAGCGCCTGCTTGCCCATGCGCGCCAGCGAGGCGGTGAGGCGGATCGGCGGCTCGCGGTTCAGCACAATGGCGCGCTTGGCGATGTTCTTGGCGAGATCGCCGATGCGCTCCAACTCCGATGCGATCTTGATCGCCGCCAGCGTCTCGCGCAGGTCGACCGCCATGGGCTGGCGCAGCGCGAGCAGCTTCATGGCGCGATCCTCGATATCGATCTGGATCGCATCGATGCGCTTGTCGCCGCCGACCGCGCCCTCGGCGAGGCCGGTGTCGCGCTTGGCGACGGCGTCCACGGCGTTGGCGAATTGTGCCTCGGCCAAGCCGCCCATCTGCGCGATGGATGCGGCCAGCCCTTCGAGCTGTTCCGTGAAGGCCTTCACCGTATGGTCATTCATGGGCGTGTTTTCCCGTTGGCGCGCCGACGCGCCTTGTGGTCATTAGCGGTCGAGCCGCATGGATATGCGACAGATTTATAACAATTCTGTGACGGCCGCGGGCTTGGCGCCAGTGGCAATCGGCAGCAGGACGGTAAACGCGCTGCCTTCGCCGAGTTTGCTTTCGACCGAGAGCTTGCCCTGGTGGCGGTTGACGATGTGCTTGACGATCGCCAGGCCGAGGCCCGTGCCGCCTTTTTCCCGGCTGCGTTTGACGTCCACCCGGTAGAACCGCTCGGTGAGCCGCGGAATCGCGTCCTGCGCGATGCCTTCGCCGTCGTCGCGCACGCTGACCGCCAGCATCGGCGCCACGCCCCGCCCGCCGGTGGCCGGCGCCGGATTGATCGACACCCAGACATGGCCGCCGGTGCGGCCGTATTTGATGGCGTTGTGGATGAGGTTCTGGAAGAGCTGGATGAGCTCGTCGCGGTCGCCGGCGACCGGCGGCAGGCCGGGCGCGCAGGACAGCACGAGCGAGATGCCGTCGATCTGGGCAAGCTGGCCGAGCGCGGCGAAGGCCTCGCGCACGATGGTCTCCATCGACACGCAGCCGGACGGGCGCACATGTTCGTTGAGCTCGATGCGGGTCAGCGACAGCAGATCCTCGATCAGCCGGCGCATGCGGCCGGCCTCGATGGTCATGATGTCGAGGAAGCGGTCGCGGGCCTGGGCGTCGTCGCGGGCATGGCCCTTGAGCGTATCGATGAAGCCGGAGACGGCGGCCAGCGGCGTGCGCAGCTCATGGCTGGCATTGGCGACGAAATCGACGCGCATCTGCTCGGTGCGCTTGGAGGCGGTCAGATCGTGCAGCAGCAGGCTGATCACCGGCGGCTGCGACGTGGTGCGGCTGACATAGGCCTGGTAATAGCGCTCCACCGGCACGGGGATGCTGAACTCCACCGTCGTCGCCTCGCCCTGCGCCGCGGTCCGCTCGATGGCTTCGAGGACGCTGGGCGTGCGCAGCAGCGAAGAGACGTGCTTGCGCTCCGCGTCGATGCCCACGACGGTGCGCATGGCGCGGTTGGCGAACACGACGCGGCCGTCGCGGTCCATCAGCATCAAGGGATCGGGAAGCTGTTCCAGCACCTCGCGCGAAATGGGCGGCAGGTCGACGCCGCCGGCCTCGAACGGCGCGGCCGAGGGATCCTGCCCGCGCGCCGGCGTCAGGGCGCGGCGCAGCGAACTCCAGACGGTCGATGTATCGCTCATGTCACCGAGTATTTGCGTGGCTGCATCATCTTACAAGGATTCATGACGCTTCGTTCCGCAGCGGGGCACAGGCCCAAGGCATGCACAGCTATTATCGGCGGCGCCGGAAGGCAATTGTATCGGGATGGAGTCACCCACCAGTCATCCCGGCCAAGCGCTGCGCCAGCAGCGCGCAGAGCCGGGACCCATCCAAAAGCGTCTCGATGGGTCCCGGATCGGACGCTACACGTCCGTCCGGGATGACAGGTCTGATTGGATGGATCGCCTACGACCCCCGCCGCATCATGGCGTTGATTTCGGGATTGGTCAGCGGACCGCCGGTGACGGGTTCCGAGCGTCCCTCGGCCAGAAACGCCTTCGCCAGTTGTAGAGTGTGGCCGAGCGCGGCCTTGCCGATTCCCGAGCCGGCGCTCAGGCGGCGCACGCCGATGGCTTCGAGCGCGGCGGCGTCCGCGAGCCCCGGCCAGGCCAGAACGTTCAGCGGCAGCACGACATCCTTCACCAGCCGCGCCAGATCGGCGGTCTCCACCAGCGCCGGCGCGAAGATCGAATCGGCGCCGGCCGCGCGATAGAGGCGGGCGCGACGCACGGTCTCGTCATAGGCCTTGTCGGCCGCAACCAGCTTTCGCAGATAGGTATCGACGCGCGCGTTGACCCAGAGTGGCACGCCGGCGCGCGCGGCGGCGGCTTTCAGATTCTCGATCTTGCCCGCGAGCAGGTCGGGCGCGTCGTTGCCGTCCTCGATATTGATGCCGACGGCGCCGGCTTCGATCACCTGGCCGACCGTGCGCGCCGCTGTGGCGGCATCCTGCGCATAGGCGCCTTCGATGTCGGCGGAGACGGGAACCGAGACGGTCTTGGCGATCTCGCTCACCGCGGCGAGCAGCGTTTCGAAGGGTAGGAACTGGCCATCGGCATAGCCGTGCGCCCAGGCAACGGCCGCGCTCGACGTCGCAATCGCCGTGGCACCGGCGCTCTCGATGATGCGGGCGCTGCCCGCGTCCCAGGCGTTGGGCAGGATGAGCAGCTTGGGCCCGGCATGCAACCCGGCGAAGGTTTGGGCGCGTTCCGCGATCGTCATGCGTGTTTCCTCTCATGCTCCAGCAGCCAGCGCTTGCGCTCCAGGCCGCCGCCATATCCGGTGAGAGAACCATCGCCACCGATGACGCGATGGCAAGGCACAACAATGGCGATCGGGTTTGCGCCATTCGCAAGGCCGACGGCCCGCATCGCCCGGGGCTTGCCCAGCCGCTTGGCCAGCGCGCCGTAGGTCGTGGTCGCACCGGCCGGAATCGCGCGCAGCAGCCGCCAGACGGAGCTTTGAAACGGCGTTCCCGTCGCGTCGGTCTTCACGGCATCGATGGCGGCGATGTCACCGGCGAAATAGCGCTTCAATATGCGCGTCAGGCCGAACGGGTCGGCGCGCTCGCGCATCTCCTGCGCGCCGAAGCGCCGCGTGAAATCGGGGCGCCAGCGCTCCGGCCGGTCGGCGAATTCGAGCATCTTCAACGCGCCGTCCGCGCCCGCCACCAGAAGCAGTTCGCCGATCGGGGTTTGGACGCGGTCGAGGAACAACGCCTCAGACATGCTCGGCGTCCGCCGTCCACAAATGCTGCGCGGCATAGGCGCGCCAGGGCCGCCAGGATTCCGCGCGTTCGAGCAGCGCTTTCGGCGTCGGCCGGCGGCCCTTCTGCGCGACGAGCGGACTGCGCAGCAGCGCCACGTCGGCGGCCGGAAACGCGTCGCTGTCGCGCAGCGCGCGCAGCGCCCAATATTGCGCGGTCCAGGGGCCGAAGCCGGGCAGCGCGAGCAGCCGCGCGACGGTCTCGTCATAAGAACCGGCCGGTTCGATGAGCCTGGGATCGGCGGCGACGGCGTTCGCCAAGGCGCCGAGCGCCGCGATGCGGGCGCGCGGCATGCCCAGGCTGGAGAGATCGTGTCTCGCCATGCGCGCGGCGGACGGAAAGATGCGCGACAGACGCTCGTCGCCGCTGTCCTCGGGCGCGACCGCCGATCCGGCGAGGCCGACCAGCTTGACGGCAAGCTGGCGCGCGCCGACGACGGTGATCTGCTGGCCGAGGATGGCGCGCACCGCGAGCTCGAAGCCGCACCAGGCGCCGGGCGTGCGCAAGCCGGGGCGGCGCGCGATCAGGGGCGCCAGCGCGCGGTCGCCGGACAGATGCGCGCCGATGGCTTCGATATCCGCATCCAGATCGAACAGCCGGCGCAGGCGCGCGACGATGGCGAGCAGCGCGGTGACGCGCGGAAAGCGGATCGTCGCTTCGAGATGGTTCTTGGCCGGCGCGACGCCAATGCTGCCGAAGGCGCCGTCGATCTCGATGGTGCGGGCGTAGCGGTTCTTCTCCACCAGCTCGACGCCGGAAATGGCACGCGCCCCGAGAAAGGCGAGGATGGCGTCCCAATCGTAAGGCGCGCGATAGCCGAGGCGGAGCGTCACGCTGGACAGCGCGGCGGGCGCGCTATGCCGGCGGCGCAGATCGGACGGCGCGCGGCGATAGAGCTTCTGGAACGCATCGTTGAAGCGCCGCGTCGAGCCGAAGCCGGCCGCCTCGGCGATGGCATGCATCGGCAGGCGCGTGTCCTGGATGAGCTGCTTGGCGAACAAGACGCGGCGGGTCTGTGCCACCGCGATGGGCGGGGCGCCCAGATGCTTGTCGAACAGCCGGCGCAATTGCCGCTCGCCGACGCCCAGCCGATCGCACAATCGCGTGAGCGCCGCGTCGTCGCCGTCGAGCCCGCCTTCGGCGATCAACGCGAGCGCGCGCGAGACGGTGTTGGAGGTGCCGCGCCAGGCGGCGGCGTCGGGCGAGATCTCCGGCCGGCAACGCAGGCAGGGACGAAAGCCGGCTTCCTGCGCGGCGGCGGCGCTCGGCCAGAACGTCACGTTCTGCCGCTTGGGCGTGCGCGCCGGGCAGATCGGACGGCAGTAGATGCCGGTCGTCTTGACGCCGACGAAGAGCCGGCCGTCGAAACGCGCATCGCGCGTCGCGAGCGCGCGGTAGCAGACATCGTGCGGCGGCAGTTCCATGGACGCAGTATGGCGCAGGCGCGACGTTTCGTGTGGCCATTTTCGGACGCGAATGGCGGGCATATCGGATCGTCATCTGATCCTCCCCCGCGAATGCGGGGGAGGGGGACCATCCGCCGGAGCGATAGCGTAGGCGGATGGTGGAGGGGGACGTGAAGGCACCGATTTTGACATTGAAGCGCGCCAGGGCTTTGCGCCGGAGATTGACGCTGCCGGAAGTATTGCTGTGGACCGAGCTGCGCCGGATGAAACTGAACCGTTTGCGATTTCGCAGGCAGCATCCAGTCGGACCTTACATTCTGGACTTTTATTGTGTCGCGGCCCGTCTGGCGATTGAGATTGATGGGGCAAGCCACGAATTTCGGGCAGATCACGACGCGCGTCGGGACACATGGCTTACGAAGCGGAACATTCGGGTTATTCGCATTCCGGCGACCGACATTCTCAAGCGGGACAATTTGGAAAACGTCTTGATGGGTATCGCGCTCGCGGCTTCCCCCTCCACCGCCTGCGGCGGTCCCCCTCCCCCACTGCGTGGGGGAGGATCATAGCCTTGGGTTCGGTTGACACCCGCGCGACCGATACCGCAACGTCGATGCACGGACCGCCGCCGAAAATAGCGGCCGATGGGAGGATCGTGATGGTGGATGCGCCGGCGGGCGGCGGGACGGTGTCGCGCGCGGAACTGGGCAGCTGGCGCGCCAGGCTCCTCTATGGCTTTGGCTCCATCGCCTTCGGCGTCAAGGATTTCGGCTTCGGCACGCTGCTGCTGTTCTATTACAACCGCGTGCTCGGGCTCGATCCATGGTCGGTCAGCGTGGCGATCGCGGCGATGCTGTGCTTCGACGCGGTGCTCGACCCCATCATCGGTCAATTCTCGGACAACCTCACCACGCGCTGGGGCCGGCGCCACCCCTTGATGTACGCCTCGGCGGTGCCGGTGGCCGTCACCTTCTACCTGCTTTGGGTGCCGCCGCCGGGCTGGAGCGACGGCGGCAAGCTCGTCTATCTCTTCGTGATGGCGACGATCGTGCGCTTCTTCATCTCGCTCTTCGAAACGCCGAGCTCCGCGATGGTCGCCGAGATGACGGACGACTACGACTTGCGCACCACGTTCATTTCCGTCCGCTACGTCTTCGGCGTCGCCGCCAACGTGCTCATGAACGCCGCCACCTTCGCCTTCCTGCTATTCGCCGACAAGGCCCATCCCGATGCGCGGCTCAATCCGGCGGGCTATGGGCGCTATGCGCTGGTCTCGGCCGTGATCATGGTCGCGAGCATCCTCATCTCGGCGGCCGGCACGCATCGCTACATTCCGCTGCTGCGCACGCCGCCGGTCCGGCGCCCGCCGCTGCGCCAGATCGTGCGCGAAGGGTTGGCGACGCTGGCGCACAACCAATTCCTGATCGTCTTCGGCGCCTCGGTGTTCGCGGCCACGGCGATCGGGCTCGCGGCCGCGCTGTCGTTGTATTTCAGCACCTATTTCTGGGGGCTGAGCAACAGCCAAGTCGCCCTGCTCGGCCTGGCGGGCCTGCCGGCGATCATCGTGCCGCCATTCCTGGTCTGGCCGCTGTCGCATCATCTGGGCAAGAAAAACGCCGCGCTGGTCTTCTATTTCCTCTGCATCACGCTCGGTGTCGCGCCCATGACGCTGCGCCTGCTGGGACTGTTTCCCGCCAACGGCACGCCGCTGCTCGTCGCATTGCTGGTCGGCGAGCGGGCGCTGTCGTTCACGCTTGGGATCGGATGCCTGATCCTGTTCGGATCGATGGTGGCCGACGTGGTCGAGGACAACGCGGTCCGCACCGGACGGCGATCGGAAGGACTGCTCTTTTCCGCGCTGGCCTTCATCAACAAGCTGGTCTCGGCGATGGGATTGATCCTGGCCGGCGGCGTGTTGCGCCTGGCCCAACAAACCGCCACCGGACATAGCCCGATCTCGCCCCGTACCATGGCGGAGCTCTATCTGCCGACCCTCGTCGTCTTGTACGGAATCGGCATCGTGGTGCTGTCGCGCTACCGCATCGACCGGTCGCAGCATGAGGAAAATGTGCGGCTCTTGAGCGAGACCCAGATCGGCCTTTGAGCCGCCGCCCCAGGATTGCACTGGGCCGCGGAATGCCTAAACTGACAATCTGTCAGAACAAAAAAAGCCCGGATCCGGGCGGGGAGACGTCGATGCGCTTCGGGATCTTCTACGAACACCAATTGCCGCGGCCGTGGAAAGACGGCGACGAGCTGAAGCTGTTCCAGGACGCGCTCGACCAGGTCGAGCTCGCCGACAAGCTCGGGATCGACAACGCCTGGGAGGTCGAGCACCACTTCCTGGAGGAATATTCGCATTCGAGCGCGCCGGAAGTGTTCCTCGCGGCGTGTTCGCAGCGGACCAAGAACATCCGGCTCGGCCACGGCATCACGCTGATGCCGCCGAACTACAACCATCCCGCGCGCGTCGCCGAGCGCATCGCAACGCTCGATCTGGTCTCGAAGGGCCGCGTCGAATGGGGCACGGGCGAGTCGTCCGCGCTGCTCGAGTTGGGCGGCTATCGCGTGCCGGTGGAGCAGAAGCGCAACCAGTGGCGCGAGGCGGTCGAGCAATGCGCCAACATGATGGCGATGGATCCCTATCCCGGCTTCAAGGGCGAGTTCTTCGAGATGCCCTGCCGCAATGTCGTGCCCAAGCCGGTGCAGCGGCCGCATCCGCCGCTGTGGGTCGCGTGCTCCAACCGCGAGACCATCAAGCTGGCGGCGCGGCTCGGCATCGGGGCGCTGACCTTCGCCTTCGTGGACCCGAAAGAGGCCAAGCAGTGGGTCGACGACTATTACCGCATCTTCAAGGAGGAGTGCGTGCCGATCGGCCACGCGGTCAATCCGAACATCTGCATGGTGTCGAGCTTCTCGGTGCACCATGACGAGGCCGAAGCGCGGCGGCGCGGCCTGGAAGGCTTCCGCTTCTTCGGCTACGCGCTCGGCCATCACTACATTTTCGGCGAGCACACGCCGGGGCGGACGAACATCTGGGATGCGTTCCAGAAGGCGCAGGCCGCAGCCGGGCCGGACGGCGGCGGCATCGGCGGCGAAGGCGGCATCGGCACGCCCGAGCAATTGCGCAAGCACCTGCGCGGCTTCGCCGATTGCGGCGTCGATCAGGTCGCTTTCATCCAGCAGGGCGGCAAGAACAAACACGAGCACATCTGCGAGGCGCTGGAGCTGTTCGCGCGCGAGGTGATGCCGGAGTTCAAGGAGCACGAAGCCGAACGCGTCGCGAAGAAGGCGAAAGACCTGGCGCCGTATATCGAGAAGGCAATGGCGCGCAAGGAGCGCATGGCGCCGCTGGCCGACGGCGCGATCCCGAAGGTCGTGGCGCTCGGGCGCCAGATCGCCGAGCAGGCGCGTGCCGAGGCAAGCGGTTCCTCGGAGCCGTTCCGCAGCAGCGCCGCGCACTGGGAACAGGCGCAGGCGAAGGTGGAAGCGAAGTAGCGGTCTCTTGATCCTCCCCCGCAAGGCGGGGGAGGTGGCTCGGCGCAAGGCGCCGAGACGGAGGGGGCGGCCGTCCCGCACGGCCAGTGCGAACGGCGATATCTCGCCCAGTCTCGCCCCCTCCACCGCTTCGCGGTCCCCCTCCCCCACTTCGTGGGGGAGGATCGCTGCGGCGCTAATCCTCGAACCGCTTCGAACGCTGCTGCTTGGTGCGGGCGTCGCGTTTTTTCGAATCGATGCGCCGTTCCTTGGAGGCCTTGGACGGCTTGGTCGGCCGGCGTTTCTTCGGCACATGGGTCGCGGCGCGGATCAACTCCGCGAGTTTCCGGCGCGCGGTCTCGCGGTTGCGGATCTGGTCGCGGCTCTCGCGCGCGGTGACGATCAAGACGCCGTCCTTGGTCAGCCGATGGCCGGCGAGCTTGAGCAAGCGCACGCGCACGTCGTCGGGCAGGCTTGGGGAGTGCAGCACGTCGAAGCGCAGCTGCACCGCGCTCGCCACCTTGTTGACGTTCTGCCCGCCCGCGCCGGAGGAGAGGATGAAGCTCTCGGAGAGTTCGTGCTCGCGAAGGACGATCGAGGAGGTGATGTGCAGGTCTGGCATAGCAAGCAAGATTGTCATCCCCGGCCGAGCGAAGCGAGGGGAAGGGGACCCAGGCGTTTCCGTCATGCACAAGATTGAGACGCCTGGGTCCCCTTCCCTCACGCGAACGCCGAAGCGTTCGCGCTCGCCGGGGATGACAGCAATGCCTATCGCGGCTCGGCGAAGATTTTCTTCAGTTCGGTCTTGAGGATCTTGCCGTTGGCGTTGCGCGGCAGGGTTTCGGGCCAGAACACGACCTTCACCGGCACCTTGAACGCCGCGAGCTTGCCGGCGACGAACTGGCGAAGCTCCTCCTCCGTCGTGTGCATGCCGGGCTTCAGATGCACCACCGCGCCCGGCTCCTCGCCCAGCGTGTGATGCGGCACCGGCACGAGGGCGGCGTCCATCACGGCGGGATGGTCGTAGAGAACGTTCTCGACTTCGATGCAGTAGATGTTCTCGCCGCCGCGGATCAGCATGTCCTTGGCGCGGTCGATGATGAAGCAGAAGCCTTCCTCGTCCATGCGGGCGAGATCGCCGGTGCGCACCCAGCCGTCGACGAAGGTCTGCGCCGTCGCGTCCGGCTTGTTCCAATAGCCCTTCACGATGTTGGGGCCGCGCGCCCACAGCTCGCCGACCTCCCCGACCGGCAGATCGCGCTTGCCCTCGATATCCATGATCTTGATCTCGCAGGCGCCGACGGCCGGGCCGCAGGAGGTCGGACGGTTCTCGTAATCCTCGCCCGAATGCGTGGTGCAGGTGGCCGAGGTCTCGGTCATGCCCCAGCCATTGCCGGCGGCCGAGTTCGGCCAGGCCTGCTTGATCTTCTTCACCAGCTCCGGCGCCGAGGGCGCGCCGCCATAGGCCATCGAGTCGAGCGAGGATAGATCGTATTTGTGCCGGCTCGGATGTTCGAGGATCTGCCAGGCGATGGTGGGCACGCCGCCGGCGCCGTTGATCTTCTCCTTCTCGATCAGCGCCATCGCCCGTTCGGCATCGAAGCGGCGCATCAGCACGATCTTGCCGCCGGTGACGACGGTGGGGCCGAGCACGGCGAAGCATCCGGTGGCGTGAAAGAACGGCACGCTGAGCAGCGTCGAGCGCTGCGGCGCGTCCAGCGGATTGGCGACGACCGGGATCGGCTCGCCCTTGCGCAGGAAATTGCGCGCGGCGGAGAAGCCGGCGGCGGCGATGTTCGACGTCATGTTGCGATGGGTGCCGAGCGCGCCCTTGGGCCGGCCCGTGGTGCCCGACGTGTAGAGGATGGTCGCGTCGTCGTCGGGATGCAGCTCCACCTTCGGCATCTCGCCGGGCGGCAGCGCGCCCCAATCGTTGACTCGGCCGATCACGTCTTCCAGCCGCGTGACGATGGTGTGCGGCAGATCGTCGGCATAGCGGCTGACATAGATCTTCTTCAGATCCGGGCAATTGACCAGATGCTCGTTGATGCGTTCGAGCCGCTCGGCATCCACGAAGGCGATCTTGGTGCCGGAATCGACCAGGCCGTATTCGAGCTCGGGGCCGGTCCACCAGGCATTCAGCGGCGTGACGATCGCACCCACCAGCTCGGCGGCATAGAACGCCACCACCCATTCGGGCAGGTTGCGCATGATGATGGCGATGCGGTCGCCGGTCTTCACGCCGTCCGCCTGAAGTTGCGCCGCCAGCTTGAGCGTCGCGCGGGCGAAGCCCTCGAAGGTGCAGCGGTCGTCTTCGTAGATCAGGAATTCGCGGCTGCCGTACATCCGCCCGGCAAGGAAGACCTCGCGGTTGGTCGGCGGCGCGTTCTTCCACACCTTGGTGGGAATGCCGCGGATGGCGACGGTCTCGGTCTCGAAGCGCGCGCCCGGCGCGGTCAGCGCGGCATGGGCATCGGCGATCGACAGGACAGGCCAATTGGGAGGGATGGTCATGACGGGTGCGCTCGAACTTTCCTGGAGGTTTGGATAGCGAGCGCGCAGATTAGCCAATTCCACGCCGGAATGCGGCAAAAACCTCTTGGGTCGCGCGCGTTCCTTCCCTAGCGGAGACAACTCACCGCGGCAGGCGGCGCGCGTCGCGGAAGGTGATCAGCCGGTTCTGGCAGTCGTCCCACAGCGCCAGCCGCGCGCAGCGAAAACTTTCGAGCAGCGACACCCGAGAGACCTGGGCCAGCCGGATCTGCTCGCGCAGCACCTGCGGCAGCCGGTAGTACGGGATGCGCGCATAAAGATGGTGCACGTGGTGGATGCCGATGTTGGCGGTGAACCAGTTCAAGACGCGCGGCAGGACATAGTAAGAGCTTCCGCGCAGCGCGGCCTCGTGGACGTTCCATTCGCCCTCCGCGGCCCAGACCGTGTCGTCGAACTGGTGCTGGATGAAGAACAGCCAGATGCCGACCGAGCCGGCGATCAGCGTGATCGGAATCTGGGTGAGCAGGAAGGTCTTCCAGCCGACCAGCCACATCAGCGCGACGACCACCGCGGCAATGCCGAGATTGGTTGCCATCGGGCTGACCCAGCCGCGCCAGTTGGCAAGACGCGTGGCCAGCGGAAAGCGATGGCGCCAGATGAACATATAGATCGGGCCGAAGCCGAACAGCACGATGGGATTGCGGTAGAGGCGGTAACCGAGCTTTCCGAACGGCGAGAGCGCGCGATACTCGCCCACCGTCAAGGTCTGCAGATCGCCGACGCCGCGCTTGTCGAGATTGCCCGAGGTGCCGTGATGGATCGCATGCGAGCGCTTCCAGGCGTCGTAGGGCGTGAGGGTGAGGACGCCGATGACGCGGCCGACCCAGTCATTGGCGAGGCGGTGGCGGAAGAACGCGCCATGGCCGCAATCGTGCTGGATCATGAACAGCCGGACGAGAAAGGCCGCGGCCGGAACCGCGAGCAGAAGCGAGGCCCACCAGAAACCGAAATGCCAGGCCGCCCAGATCAGCAGCCAAAGCCCGACGAACGGCACCGCGGTCACCACGAGCTCGAAGATGCTGCGCGCGCCGTTGGGCTCGCGGTAGCGGCTGAGGATGCGAATCCATTCGGCCGCAGCCGGCTCGGCGGCGGGATTTTCAGGATCTGTCAAGAAAATGCGCCCTTACGCGCCGGTGATCTGCACACAGTCAATACCTCAATTCGGGCGAAAAGAAGTGCGACGGATGAAAGCGTCGCGGCCCGCGCCGCTCATACCATGGCTTCCATGGCTTTGCGCATCTTTCCGCAAGGCCACTTTGTTGCGGCGCGGCAATCGCCGGTTCGCGCGGTGTCCTTGCGATTCCGCCCGACCGTTGCGCTAGACTGCGCGCAGACATCATCGGGAGTTCATCATGGCCAAGCCGGAGAGCGTCGGGTTTTCGTCGAAGCGGCTGGAGACGCTCGATCGCGTCATGACGCGGCGCTATGTCGAAAGCGGCATGCTGCCCGGCTTTCAGGTGCAGATCTGGCGGCGCGGCGAGCTGGCGCACAGCGCGCTGACCGGTTCGATGGACATCGAGCGCGGCAAAACCTGGCGCGACGACGCCATCGTGCGCATCTATTCGATGACCAAGCCGATCACCGCGGTGGCGCTGATGATGCTGGTCGAGGAAGGAAAGCTCGGGCTGGAAGATCTGGTCGAAGCGCATATCCCGTCCTGGAAGGACATGGGCGTCTATGGCAGCGGCATCCCGAGCTTCGTCGCCGACATGACCGGCAAGTTCCTCACAAAACCCTGCGCCCGGCCGATGAAGGTGATCGATCTGTGCACCCACACCTCCGGCCTCACCGCCGGCTTCATGGTGCGCACCGGGGTCGACGCGGAATACCGGCGCGTCAAACTCGGCGACCGGCACACGCCCGGCGGCCTCGACACCTTCGTCGAGCAGCTTTCCAAGATCCCGCTCGATTTCTCGCCGGGCACCTATTGGAACTACTCCGTCTCCATCGATGTGATGGGCTATCTGGTGCAGAAGCTGTCGGGCCAGACCTTCGGCGAGTTCCTGCGCACGCGCCTGTTCGAACCGCTGAAGATGCACGACACCGCGTTCGCCGTGCCGGCGAACAAGATCGACCGCTTCGCCTCCTGCTACATGCCCAAGCGCGGCGGCGGCCTCACGGTGCAGGAAGACGCCGGCAAATCGCCCTTCGCCGAACCGCCCAAGCTGGAGAGCGGCGGCGGGGGCCTGGTCTCCACCGCGCACGACTACATGCGCTTTTGCCGCATGATGCTGGGCAAGGGCACGCTGGACGGGGTGCAGATCCTCTCGCCCAAGACGGTGGCGATGTTCTCGATGAACTTCCTGCCGAACGGGCAATACATGTCCGACATGCTGGCGAGCGACGGGCTGTTCAGCGAGACCGGCTATGGCGGCGTCGGCTTCTCGCTCGGCTGTTCGGTGATGCTCAATCCGGCACTGGCGAAGATGCCCGGCACGCAAGGCGAGTTCGCCTGGGGCGGCGCGGCCTCGACCGCGTTCTGGATCGATCCGAAGGAAGACCTCGCCGTGGTGTTCATGACGCAGGTGATGGGCAGCGAGGCGCGGCTGACGCTGCGGCGCGATCTGCGCACCCTGACCTATTCGGCGATGACCGAGAGCTATCTGTAACCTCTCCCGCTCGCGGGAGAGGTCGGCGAGCGAAGCGAGACGGGTGAGGGGACGGCGCGCGCGACGGTTTCCCTCACCTAGCCAAAACTAACGCTTAGCTTCGCTGCGCTACGCTAAGCGTAAGTTTTGGCGTCCTCTCCTGCTCGCGGGAGAGGTAACCACCGGAATCCTTGACCGGACCGGGTCATCTGATAAGACCGGATGGACACCGTAAATCCGCCGCCATGCGATAAGGTCGAAGTCCAATATGCCCGCGAAAAAGCCGCTCGTCATCGTCACGCGCAAGCTTCCCGACGCGATCGAGACGCGGATGCGCGAGCTGTTCGATGCGCGGCTGAACCTCGACGACAAGCCGATGAGCCAGGCCGAACTGGTGGAGGCGGTGCAGAAGGCCGACGTGCTGGTGCCGACCATCACCGACCGGATCGATTCCAAGGTCATCGTGCGCAGCGGGCCGAACCTCAAGCTGATCGCCAATTTCGGTACCGGCGTCGACAACATCGACGTCAAGACCGCGCTCGACAAGGGCATCACGGTGACCAACACGCCGGGTGTTCTGACCGAGGACACCGCCGACATGACGATGGCGCTGATCCTGGCGGTGCCGCGCCGGCTGGTGGAGGGCGTGAAGGAGCTGGAGGACGATCACTTCAAGGGCTGGTCGCCCAACTGGATGCTGGGCCACCGGGTCTATGGCAAGCGGCTGGGCATCGTGGGCATGGGGCGCATCGGCCAGGCGCTGGCGCGGCGCGCCCGGGCGTTCGGGCTGCAGATCCACTATCACAACCGCAAGCCCGTGCACGCGGAGATCGAGCACGAGCTCGAGGCGACCTATTGGGAAAGCCTCGACCAGATGCTGGCGCGGATGGACATCGTGTCGGTCAACTGCCCGCACACCCCGGCGACGTATCATCTGCTGAGCGCGCGGCGCCTGAAGCTGATGAAGCCGAGCGCCTATATCGTCAACACCGCGCGCGGCGAGGTGATCGACGAGAACACGCTGGCGCGCATGCTGGAGGCGGGGCAGTTGTCGGGCGCGGGGCTCGACGTGTTCGAGCACGAGCCGGCGGTGAATCCGAAACTTTTGAAATTGAAGAACGTGGTGCTGCTGCCGCATATGGGTTCGGCGACGATCGAAGGCCGCATCGACATGGGCGAGAAGGTCATCATCAACATCAAGACCTTCGCCGACGGGCACAAGCCGCCGGACCGGGTGATTCCGGCGATGCTTTAGGAAGGCGGCTCCGCCAGCGCTTCAAGCAGTTTCGCTGCGCGCGCCAATCCGGCTTCGTTGAAGCGCGAGAGTATAATGTTTATCGCTCGCAGAAGTTTGCCGCGCTCGCCTTTCTGCAAGCTTTCGAGAGTTGAGGAAAACAGCGCCAAAGGTTGAACCCCAAGAACCTTTGCGATGCGCTCAGCCGTACCGAAGGAGGGCGGGACCACGCCGCGCTCGATCTTGCCGATCGTTTCGAGCGTCACGCCGACACGCTCGCCGAGATACTCCTGTGTCCAGCCCTTCCCCTTGCGGTGATGACGGACATTCGCGCCGAAGGTCTGCTGCAATTCCACGCGCCGGCTCCCTGAGCCGACACCATCCGCGATCCTGATTCCTATTTTTAGGAATCAGGAGTAGTGATTTACATTTATAGGAATCTATATATCTTATTTTCGGAAATAAGCGCCGGGAAACGGGAATGGCCCGAGGCGGCTGGACATATTTGGGTATCCTCTTGGGCGTTGCGGGATCAGCGCCGATCTTTCTCTCCTTCGGCTGGGACGCCTGGGAAAGGCTGAAGGCGATCTATGTGTCTCAGAAGGATGTCGACCGGCTCGCCGCCGATTGCATCGCGCAATTCGGCTGCAGTGCGAAGCAGTTCATCGATACCGATCTCGACCGCGCCAAGCGCCGGGGCGAGACCGGCGAATACTGGTTGTTGATCCGGGTCCGCGAAACCATTGAAAGATGGGAAGTCGCCGGGAGCGTCACGCAACAATGAGCAGTCTTGTCATCACAGACGTGAAGCGAGTCACCGACTTTCTGCCGACGCAATGGCATGCGCGGACGCTGGACGGCCGACCAGTTTATGTCCGGTACAAATACGGCCGGCTTTCCGTGAACATCGGTCCAGCCGGCGGCACGATAGACGATGCCGTTTCAGCGGTGCATTTGTTCAATGAGCAGGTCGCGGATGATGACGATGACATCGGTATTGAAGACGTGTGCCGGCTCACAGGCATCGTGGTCGCGCCATGATCGTCGAAACCCGATACGTTCGAACACCTGGGTCCCCTTCCCCTCGCGACGCTAATGCGTCACTCGGCCGGGGATGACAACCCGGCCTGGGGTGAGGACAACACTTCTATTTCAGCGCCGCCCCCAACACCTCCACCATCTTCCCGAACGCGCGATCCGCCTGCACCGGATCGTAGATGCCTTCGCGGCCGGGGACGCACCAGCCATGGGCGGCGGGGTATGTTTCGCTCTCATAGGCGCCGCCCCACACCTTGAGGGCGACCTCGAGCCGGGCGATCGCATCGGCGGAGATCGAATGGTCGTTGGTGGCGTGGCCGAAATAGAGCCGCGCCTTGATCTTCGGCAAGAGAAGATGCGGGCTGTCGGGTTCATCCGTGTACAGATTGCCGCCATGGAACGACAGCGCGGCAGCGAATGTGCCCGGCGCCTGCGCGGCGGCATGCACGGCCATCTGGCCGGTGAAGCAATAGCCGACGATGCCGCACTTGCCGCGCTTCACCTCCGGCCGCGACAAAAGGAAATCGGCGTAACGGGCACCGTCCGGTCCCATCATCTCGTTCAAAAGACCGACACGCAGCTCGCCGAAGCGCTTCATCGTCCGCTCCTCGCCGAATTGCGGCGCGAAGTCGAACAGCGGCAGCGGGCCGGCGCGGTAGAAGGCGTTCGGCAGCAGCACCGCATAGCCCTTGTCGGCCAGGCGCTGCGCCATGTCGTGATAGGCGGGGCGGACGCCGAAGATGTCGGAGAGATAGACCACGCCCGGCCATGGGCCGGCGCCGGACGATGGCGTGAACAGGAAGGCCTCGGCGGTGCCGTCGGGCGTGGCGATGTCGAGCTTGGTCTGCGGCATGGCGAACGATCCCATTGCGAGCATTTGGGAAGACATATCTTGCCAGCCGGACGGATCGTGACAAGGCGGTAAAAACCGGTGCGAGCGTTCAGGCCGGCTGCGAATGCAAGACAATCAAATCCCGCAACGGGCAAGGCTCTATCGCGAACGCAGCACCATTGTTGTCGGAAAACTCAACCAGCGCCGTCTGCTTGTCGAGCAGTTCGACGATCGTTCCCACTTGCCCACGCGCCAGCTTCTTACGCGGCCTTGCCGAGAGCAGCGCGACGGCATTCAAAAGGGAGGGTTTTGCCTTTCTCGTCATATTCGGCCGTCTCAAAGCGCCCAGCATGTCAGGAACCGCAGGCGTCGTTCGCCCGTGCGGATCATCCACGCCGATCGTACCACGGCAATTCGTCGTTGTCGTCTTATCGTGATGTCGATCCGCCAGCGCGCGCCATAGGTGTCCTTGCCCATGGGTTGAGCGTTGCTGTCGGGCAACGCGGCCAGCAATTCGTCGCGTAGCCAGGCGGCGTCCGCCTGCCCGATGCCAAGAGCCCGCCGGAAAACGCGTGCCTTGTGCCGACCATATAAGTGCGCGGGGTCAAGGCAATACTCCGTCAGCTTGTCCAGATCGAACAAGACATCGTCATGGTCGGGAAGTCCCGCCATCACGGCAGCTCGTAGATCACCGCGTTCCAATAAGTCACGCGGTGCGAGCCGGTGCGGCGGAAGCCGCGGCGGCGCAGCTCGCGGCCGATCATCAGGTTGAAATAGCCATGCGCCACCAGCGCGGTCGCGCCCTCTTCGCCCGCGCGCGTCATCAGGATGTCGGCGGCCTCGGCGGCGCGATGCTTGGCCTTGCGATAGTCCTCGATCTCGGGGTGATAGCCGGCGTGCCACAGGATGCGCGCCATCACCGCCCAGGCGGGAACCTTGAGGCGCAGGAGCGGAATGCGCGGGCTGGCGAGCGGCGCCTCGGCGAACAGAGGATCGGCGATCAGCTCGGCGTTGGGCGCCAGCGCCTTGGCGCTGCCGGTCGAGCGCGGCCGGTCGGAGGTGTGGATCGCGCTCAGTTCCTTGACGAGATCCTGAAGCTCCTCCGGCGGCGCGCTGGCCGGATCCAGGCCCGCGGCTTCGTAGTCGTCGATATAACTGCGAAAGCCGTGATGGGAGGTTCTGGGATTGGTCGCGATGGCGGGGCGGCCATGGCGGATCAGCACGATCCGCATCGGCGCGGACGCATGAACGTGCCGGCGCGGGCGGCGCGCCACTTGCGGAATCATCACGTCGGCGGAGGTACTAATGACGTCTCCTTGGCTGGGCCCAGGCCCGCGCGGTACGATCGATGCGCGATATCATCATTACAACATGACGGGGAAAAGGCAGATGGAACAGGGCGATCTGACGGGCAAGGTTGCAATTGTCACAGGTTCGGCGACCGGCATCGGCGCCGCGGTGGCGCAGGCCTTCGCCCGGCGCGGCGCCAATGTCGTCGTGAACTACACCAAGAGCAAGGCCGAGGCGGAAGTCACGGCCTCTGCCGTGCGCGCGGCAGGCGCGCAGGCACGCCTGGTCCAGGGCGACGTCGCGCTGGACGCGGACTGCGTCAAGCTGGCCGGCGCCGCGATGGAGGCCTGGGGCCGGATCGACTTTCTGGTCAACAATGCGGGCACGACGAAGTTCGTCACCGATCATGCCGATCTGGGCGCCTTGAGCGCGGAAGACTTCGCGCAACTCTATGCGGTGAACGTGATCGGACCGTTCCAGATGATCCGCGCCTGTCTGGAACCGCTGCGCGCGCACAAGCAGGGTTCGGTGGTCAACGTGTCGTCGATCGCCGGCGTGGCGGGCATCGGTTCCTCGGTCGCCTATGCGGCGTCGAAGGGCGCGCTCAACACGATGACCTATTCGCTGGCCCGCGCGCTGGCGCCGCAGGTGCGGGTGAACGCGGTGTGTCCCGGTTTCGTCGACAGCAATTGGTTCGCCAAAGAGTTCGGCAAGGAAGCGGCCGAGCGCATCGCCGACTCGCAAGGCAAGAAGAATCCGCTACAGCGCCTCGCGGACGGGGCGGAGATCGCCAAGTCGGTGATGTTCCTGGCCGGCCCGGAGTCCGCCAACATCACCGGAGAGACCTTGCTGACGGATGGGGGCATCCACTTGGGCATGAGCGGCGCCCGCCGTTAACGCCCATTCAGGCGGCTTAATGCCTAGCATTCGTGCAACTATGTGTTGCAATGCAACAACGCCCCTCCGAAACCGGTTCATATCCGCACGAAACGTGCGCGGCGGCGTCTCTTTCGTATTGAATTTATATCCCGCGGTCACAAAAGTCGCCCTGAGGCGTGGCGTGTTCAAACCGTGCGCGAGATACCGCAACCGAGAGGGCTGATTATGACGACTTTGACGAAGAACCTGATGATGGGGGCAGCGGGCCTCGCCGGCCTGGTCGCCATGACGGCGCCGGCCTTTGCCGACGACTTCGATTGGGGCACCGTGTCGGCCTATGTCGACGTGCAGAGCGACTATCGCTTCCGTGGCATCAGCCAGAACAATCTCCAGCCGGCGCCGCAAGCCTCCATCAATTGGAGCGGACCCGATGGCTTCTATGCCGGCGTCTGGGCGTCGAAGACCGATTGGATCGGCTTCTTCACGCCGTTCAGCAGCCCGACCTATGAGGTCGATCTTTATGGCGGCAAGCATTTCGACCTGGGCGGCACCGATCTCAATGTCGAGGCGTATTACTACTCCTATCCCGATGCGAACACGGGCCTGCTGGGCGGCACCGAGACCGCCAGCTATTTCGAGGGCATCTTCCAGCTCTCGCACTCCTTCGGTTCGCTGGCGCTGACCGCGACGGCGGCGTTCTCGCCGTCCTGGAGCCTGGTCGGCGGCACGTCCGAATACATCGAGGGCACGGCGTCCTACCCGCTCAACGACTGGCTGTCGATCAGCGGCAATGTCGGCCATCAGTGGGTCGATAAATTCGGTGCGAATACGGACTACACCCATTTCGACCTTGGCCTGACGGCCACGTGGCGCAGCTGGGCGTTGGACGTTCGCGCCAACGGCACGGACATGAACACGGCGACGTGCTCCAACTACATCCTGTCCAAGAACGCGTGCACGACCGGCGTGGTCGCGACGCTGACCTACAACATCTCCGACATCTTCAAGTAAGCCGTCGCATACAAAATGGCGGAAAGCCCGCGGAACTCCGGTTTCGCGGGCTTTTTGCTGCGCGAACTTCGCGCCGGTTTAGGGTCTGGACTCAATCGAAGCTTGGAAAAAGATCGTCATGGGCGGCTCAAGGCCGCCCATGACGGGATTGTATTGGGTTTCAATTAAGTTCCGACCTTAGAGCGCATTTCCCGGTTTCTTCGCGAACACCGCGCGCAGCTTGTTGTCCTGGATCAGGCTGGAGAAGCCGGAGATCGTGTCGAAGCCCAGCCCGCGCGGCAGGCCGGTCTCCGGATCGGCATCGATGTCGTCGTAGGCGACGCTTTTGATCTTGTCCCATTTTCCGGCGGGCTTCTTGATCTCGAGCTGCACGACCGTGCCTTTCATCACCAGGCGCACGATCGCTTCCGACGGCTTGGACGGTTTGGTGAGACTGAGATGGCCGGCGATCGTCTGCCAACCATTGGCGAGCGCCCAGGCGCTCAATTCGTCCTTGGTCATGGGCGCGAACCTACACCCGTTCCAGCGCGCGTTGCAGCGCCTTGATGTCGAACGGCTTGACCAGCGACACCGTGCCCGGCGGCAATCCGCCTTCGCTCTCGGTCGAATAGCCGCTGGCGACGACGATCTTGAGATCGGGCCGCAGGCGAAGAGCTTCCGCGATCAACTGACGCCCGTTCATGCCGGGCAGGCCCAGATCGGTCAGCAGGACGTCGATCTGCGGATCGGCCTGCAGAACGGCCAGCGCCTCGGTGCCGTCGCCGGCCTCGACCGTGTCAAAGCCGATCTCCTGCGCCATGTCGACGGTGGTCATGCGGATGAGCACGACGTCCTCGACCACCAGAACCTTGCGCCGCAACGCGGACGCATCGCCCGGCGATTGCGGGTCGACCGAGCCGTCGAGCAGGCTGCGCAGCTTTCGCGCCAGATCGTCCTTGCGATAGGGCTTGGACAGCAGGAAGGCGTCGTCGTCGAGCCGGCCGTTATGGACGATGGCGTTCTGGGTGTAGCCGGAGGTGTAGAGCACCTTGAGGCCGGGGCGCAGTTCCTGCGCGCGGCGCGCGAATTCGCGGGTATTGATCGAGCCGGGCATGACCACGTCGGTGAAGAGAAGATCGACGCGGGCGCCGCTGGAGATCACCGCCAGGCCCTGCTCGGCGCTCTCCGCCTTGAGGACGGCGTAGCCGAGGTCGGTGAGGACATCGACCACCGCGGCGCGCACGCCGGCATCGTCCTCGACGACCAGGATGGTTTCGCTGCCGCCGACCGCATCGGTGGTGGCGACGGGATCGAGGCCTTCCTGCGGCTTCTTCGTGCGCGGCAGGTAGATCTTGACCGTCGTGCCCTGCCCGACCTCGCTGTAGATCTTCACATGGCCGCCCGATTGCTTGACGAAGCCATAGACCTGGCTGAGGCCAAGACCCGTGCCCTTGCCCTCCGGCTTGGTGGTGAAGAACGGATCGAACACGCGGGCCACGATCTCCGCGGGCATGCCGGAGCCGGTGTCGCTGACGCCCAGCATCACATATTGGCCGGGCGCGACCTCGACATGCTGGGCCGCATAGGCGTCGTCGAGAAAGGCGTTCGCCACCTCGATCGTCAGCTTGCCGCCATCCGCCATCGCGTCGCGCGAATTGATCGCCAGGTTGAGGATCGCATTCTCGACCTGCGAGCGATCGGCCAGCGTATTCCACAGTCCGCCCGAGACGATGGATTCGATCTCGATCCGCTCGCCGAGCGTGCGGCGCAGAAGATCGGTCATGTCCTGCAGCACCCGGCCCAGATTGATCGAGCGCGGATCCAAGGCCTGGCGGCGGGCGAAGGCGAGAAGCTGCGAGGTCAGGCGCGAGCCGCGCTCGACGGCGGAAATGGCATTCTGCAGGCGCTCCGCGGCGCGCGGATTGGCGCGGGCGTCGGCGACGGCGAGATCGAGATTGGCGCTGATGATCTGCAGAAGATTGTTGAAGTCGTGCGCCACGCCGCCGGTCAGATGGCCGACCGCCTCCATCTTCTGGGCCTGGCGCATGGCGGCCTCGGCACGGACGCGGGCGGACACGTCGGCGGCCGCGACCAGGAAGCCCGCGCCCGGCACCGAGGCCCGGTAGACGTCGAGCTCGCGTTCGTCGCGGAGCAGCCGCTCGTAGCGGTTCTCGCCGGCGCCGCTGAGGGAGATGTCGGCGAAGACCCGGCGCGACCGCGCCGCGTCGAAATCCTTGAAGGCATCGAGCGTGGCGCCGATCGCCGCCAGCCGCTCGGGAAAGTCCATCAGGCGGAAGAAGATGTTGTTGAAGGCGGCGACGCGGTCGGTCTCGTCGAAGACCAGAATGCCGTCGCGGATGTTGTCGAGCGTGGCCTGCAGGATGCTGGCCTGGCGGCGGCGGACCGCCTCGCTCACCGCGAGCCGGGCGTTGTTGCGGACCAGAAGGCCGGCGGCGACAAGCAAGATGACGAGCGCCAGGAGGGCGGCCAGGATCGCGCTGACGATCTCCGAACGCTCGACCGCGCGGCGGGCCGAAACGCGCGCCTGCAGCAGACGCTGCTCTTCCGCCAGTCCGGCGGAGACGATGGTCCGCACGATGTCCATCATCGCCTTGCCGCGGTCCATCGTCGCCATCAGGCTCGGCGGGACCGGCGCCAAGGCGGTGCTCTGCGAGATGACCTGGTCGAGGAGATGCAGGCGCCGCTCCACCAGGCCGCGCAGGACATGGGCACGTCGCTGCTGGTCGGGATTGTCGCGCGTTAGGCTTTCAAAGCTCTCGAGGTCGCGCGCCGTGCGCAGCTTCGCGGCGTGGAACGGTTGCAGATAGCCCGGCTTGCGCGTGAGCAGATAGCCCCGCTCGCCCGTCTCGGCATCGGCGGCGTCGGCCAGCACGGCGCGCAGCGAGTCGATGACCTCATAGGTGTGGACGACCCAGCCCTGTTCGGCGCGTTCGTTCTCGGCGAAGGCGATCGTCAGGTACACGATGCCCGCCAAGACCAGAAACAACGGTACCGCAGCCAGCAGTATCCCGCGGTTCGCGGTCACAATTCCCCCTGCCCCTATCTCGCCGGAAGCAGAACGCGCGTTCCTGGGATCCGTTCCGGTCATTCGACGCTTTTTTTGGAGGGCGGTGACGGGAACCAAGTGTCCCGGAATGGCTGTCGGCGCGGCGACTCACCGCGCGGCACTCCGCACACCCGTAGCGAAGCGAAGGCGGATGACGTACCTCAGAAATGCCGCTTGGCAAAGGTGCGCCCCGACGCGGTCTTCAGATAGGCTTCGAACGTGTCGGCCTTTTCGTGATCCGAGAACGCGATGTAGCCGACCAGCTTCCACGGCAAGTATTTCTTCGTATGCGTGGATTCACCTCGATTGTGCTCGGCAAATCTCTTCCGGAGATTTTGCGTGCCTCCAACATAAAATCGCTCGGAATATGTAATGCTTTGAAGCATGTAGACGTACTTCATCCAGCCCGCCTCCGCTTCGCTACGGCGTGGCATCCGCCTTCGCTTCGCCGCTCGACCGCCGGATATTCCACTTTCACGATCACGCCGTAGCGAAGCGAAGGCGGATGGTCGGAGAGAGAGGATTCGAACCTCCGGCCCCTAGCTCCCGAAGCTAGTGCTCTACCAGGCTGAGCTACTCTCCGATGCCGAAAAGACGCCGGGCAGCGCCTCCTGACGGTCGCCGTGGCCCAAGGAGGGCCCGGCGCGGGAGGCGACCTTATATAGAGGGCATTTCGGCCAGGCAACCGGCGTGGCGGAGCCCTGTATGGCGCCGTTTTGCGGTCCTCTCGGCCAAGCAGGCCACGCCGCGGGGAACTGGAATTTTTCGGCGCGCGGCGAACGCCCGGAGATTTTAGGTGGCTGGGGCGGAAGGGATCGAACCTTCGAATGCCGGAATCAAAATCCGGTGCCTTACCGCTTGGCGACGCCCCAACGAAGGCGGCGGACCATAGGGAATGTCCCCTGGGCTTTCAACGCCGCCGACTAACGCGCCGTCACCCGCCACACCGTGTTGCCGACGTCGTCGGCGACGAGCAGCGCGCCGGATTTGTCGATGGTGACGCCGACGGGCCGGCCCAGCGCGTCGCCCTTGTCCGACAGAAAGCCGGTCAGCACCTCGCGCGGCGCGCCGTCCGGCTGGGCGCCTGCGAACGGCACGAAGATCACGCGATAGCCGGCGCGCGGATTTCTGTTCCACGAGCCGTGCTGGCCGACGAAGACGCCATGCGCATAGGCGGGGCCAAGCACGGCAGCGTCCGAGAACGTCAAGCCGAGCGAGGCGGTGTGGGCGCCCAGCGCATAGTCCGGCGCGATGGCCTTGGCCACCAGGTCGGGCCGCTGCGGCTGCATGCGCGTGTCGACATGTTGGCCGTAATAGCTGTAGGGCCAGCCATAGAAGCCGCCATCCTTCACCGAGGTCATGTAATCGGGCACCAGATCGCTGCCGATCTCGTCGCGCTCGTTCACCGCGACCCACAGCGTGTTCGTGCCCGGCAGGAACGCCATGCCGTTGGGATTGCGCAGGCCATAGGCGAAGACACGCGGCTTTTTCGTCTTGATGTCGATCTCCCAGATCGCGGCGCGGCCGACCTCGGCGCCGATGCCGTTCTCGCCGACATTGCTGTTCGATCCGACGGAGACATAGAGCTTGGCGCCATCGGGGCTGGCGACGACGTTCTTGGTCCAATGATGATTGATCGGACCCGCCGGCAGATCGACGATCTTCTCGCCCTTGGCGGTGATGGATGTCTGGCCCGCGGCATAGGCGAAGCGCTGCACCGCGTCGGTGTCGGCGACGTATAAATCGTTGCCCACCAGCGCCATGCCGAAGGGCGAGTGGAGGCCGGAGAGGAACACGTAGCGCTGGTCGGCGATGCCGTCGCCGTTCGTGTCGCGCAGCAGAAGGATGCGGTCGGGACTGGGCGTGTCGGCGCCCGCGCCGCTCATGATGATGCCGGCGACGAAGCCGCGGAAGCCCGCCTTGTCGCCGGGCTGTGGCGGCGCGTTGGTCTCGGCCACCAGGACATCGCCATTGGGCAGCACATAGAGCCAGCGCGGATGGGTGAGCTTGTCGGCGAAGGCGGCCACTTTCAGCCCGGCCGCCGCTGCCGGCTTGGCGCCCGCCGGCCAACCGACGCCCTTGGCCTGGTTGATCGTGGGGATGAGCGTCGCGTTGGGCGCGGGCAGGATGGGCTTGGGGCCATAACCGGCCAGCGCCGGCAGTTTGGCGCGCTCGCCGCCCGTCCAGAACAGGATTGCGCCCGCCGCGACCGCGACGATGAGCACCAGGACCAGCCATTTCACGATGCGCATGCGATCACCTCTTTTGTTCGGGCTCGGCGCGATGACTTACAGCGCCCGCGCGACGACTTCGTTCCCGCTCAACCCGCCCGCCTGGCCGCGGCGTCGATCGCATCGGCGATGACGGGATAGAGCGGCGCGGGCAGATCGTGGCCCATGCCGGCGATCTCGCGCAACTCCGCACCGGGGATGACGGCGGCGGTGTCGCGCCCGGCCTCCACTGAAACCAGCGGATCGTCGATCCCATGCACCACGACGGTGGGCGCCTTGATCGTCTTCAAGGCCTCGCGGCGGTCGCCGCTGGCGATCACGGCGGCCATCTGCCGGCCAACGCCGGTGATGTGGCTCGAGCGGTTGAGATCGGCGATGGCCTGGCGCTTCAGCATGCCGTCATCGGTGGGATAAGCGGGGCTGCCGATGGCCTTCTGTGATCGCACCGCCTGGTCGACCATGGCCTTGAAGTCCGCCGGATCGGGCCGCGCCAATAGAACGCCCAACACTTCGGGCTTGGCCTGCGGCAGGGCGGGATTGCCGGTCGAGGACATGATCGAGACCAGCGACATCGCCTTGCCGGGATGGCGCACGGCGAGCGTCTGCCCGATCATGCCGCCCATCGAGGCGCCGACGACATGCGCCTTGGCGATCTTCAACGCGTCCAGCAGGCCGGCGGCGTCGTCCGCCATGTCGTCGAGCGTATAGGCGGCGTTGGGCCGCTTGCCCGCCATCTGGGCGGCGATCAACGCCGGAATATCGGCCGGGCCGGCCTCGTCGAACTTCTGCGAAAGTCCGATGTCGCGATTGTCGAAGGTGACGACACGATAACCTTTGGCGACGAGGAGCTGGATGAAGGGCAGCGGCCAGCGCGTCATCTGCGCGCCCAGGCCCATGATCAGGAGCACCGCCGGCGCGCTGTCGGGACCATAGGAGACATATTCGAGTTGGATGCCATTGGCGGCGATCTGCGGCACGGACGTTCCCCGAAAGACGATCTGCGGCAATTCGATCCCGCGCGGTCCCTTCCGTCAAGCGGCGGCGCGCCCAAGACTGCGGGCGGAAACATCGACGGATAGGAGAGTGGCCATGCGCGAATTTCTGGTGATCTTCGGTTCGGTGTTCCTGGCCGAACTGGGCGACAAGACCCAGCTGGCGACGCTGCTGTTCGCGTCCGAAGAGAAGCGGTCGAGTTGGCTGGTCTTCGCGGCGGCAGCCGGCGCCTTGGTTCTGTCGAGCGCGATCGCGGTCGCGCTGGGCGCGATGGCGGAGCGCACGCTGACCGCCGTTCCGCTGAAGCTGATCGCCGGCCTCGGCTTCATCGCCATCGGCATATGGACGGTCGCGTCGCATTTTCGCGGGGCGTGAGGATTATCCCGCGCGCCCAGTTTGATTCACGCGGAGGCGCGGAGACGCGGAGGGTTCAAGACGATTGACGATGCGCTGAATGCCTTCCTTCAATGTAGGCGCGCCGAAATTCAACAATAGGCCGACCGGCAAATTCAGAAGACGCAGATAGGTCAGAAGCTGTTTCGCGTGAACGGGCGATGGGCGTTCCGTCGATTTGATTTCAACGACGACGCGGTCTTCGACCAGGATATCGACGCGAAACGCATCTTCGAATCTAAGGCCATCGTAGTCAAAAGACGCCGGACACTGGCGTTGCACGCGAAGCCCCTGGCGCGCGAGATCGCGCGCCAAAACAACTTCATAGACCGACTCCAGAAGTCCAGGACCAAGAGCGCAATGAAGCCGATAAGCCGAGTCGACGATTGCACCTGTTACATCGTCCAACGATCGTGCCACCTCCGCGTTCTCCGCGGCTCCGCGTGACAAATCCATCGAAGGCCCCTCCCCAGTTGGAGACAGGATCGCCCGCACATGTCGCGAAATTTCGCGGCGGACGTCGCAAGCTGTCGCGAACGAAACGGAAACGCCTATTTGTAGATCAGGCTGATCGTCTCGGCGATGCAGGCGGGACGCTGCTGGCCGTCGATCTCGATCGTCACTTCGTTCCGAAGCTGCATGCCGCCGGCCTTGGGCTCGGCGCTCACCAGCTTCTGCCGCGCGCGGACCTTCGACCCCACCGGAACCATGTTGGTGAAGCGCACCTTGTCCGAGCCGTAGTTGATGCCGCGCGTGACGCCGTCGACGCGCAGCATGCCGCCCGTGAGCCAGGGGATCAGCGACAGCGTCAGATAGCCGTGCGCGACGGTCTTGCCGCCGGGCATCTCCTTGGCGGCGCGCGCGACATCGACGTGGATCCATTGATGGTCGCCGGTCGCGTCGGCGAAGGCGTTGATGCGGTCCTGGGTGATCTCCACCCAATCGGACACGCCGATCTCCTGGCCGGCGAGCGCGGCGACGGTCTCGAAAGTTGCGGTCTTCATTGGCGATACTCCGGTTGTTTATTTCGTCGGCGGGTTTCGCGCCGTCCTCAGACGATGCGCGACTTGCGTTTGCCCCAGTAGCGATCCCGGATCAGCCGCTTGTAGAGCTTGCCGGTGGGATGACGCGGCAATTCGGGATCGAAATCGACCGTGCGGGGACACTTGATCGGCGAAAGATGCGCGCGGCAATAGCCGATCAACTCTTCCGCCAGCTCGGGGCCGGCATCGGCCCAGTTCAGCGGCTGCACGATAGCCTTCACCTCCTCGCCGAAATCCTCGTTGGGCACGCCGATCACCGCGACGTCGGCGACCTTGGGATGGCCGATCAGAAGATTCTCCGCCTCCTGCGGGTAGATGTTGACCCCACCGGAGATGATCATGAACGCCTTGCGGTCGGTGAGGAAGAGATAGCCGTCCTCGTCGAGCTTGCCGACATCGCCCAGCGTGGACCATTCGGGATGCAGCGGATGGCGCGACTCGGCGGTCTTCTTCGGATCGTTGTGATAGGTGAACTGCGCGGCGGAGGCGAAATAGATCGTGCCCTCCGCGCCCGGCGGCAGCTCGTTGCCTTCGTCGTCGCAGATATGGACCGGCGAGACCAGCGGCTTGCCGACGGTGCCCGGCTTCTTCAGCCAGTCGTGCGAATTGACATAGCACATGCCGTTGCCCTCGGTGCCGGCATAGTATTCGTGCAGCACCGGTCCCCACCACTCGATCATCTTGCGCTTGACGTCGATCGGAATGGGCGCCGCGGCATGGATCGCCGACTTCATAGAGGAGACGTCGTATTTGAGGCGCTGCGCCTCCGGCATCTTCAGCATGCGGACGAACATGGTCGGCACCCATTGGCTGGCCGACGCCTTGTACGTCTCGATCGCCGCGAGCGCGGCCTCGGCGTCGAAATGCTCCATCACCACGACGGTGGCGCCCAGCCGCTGCGCCGACATCGAATAGTGCAAGGGCGCGGCGTGGTAGAGCGGCGCGGGCGAGAGATAGATCGAATCCTCGGTGATGCCGTAGAGCATGCCGATGAGGCCGGTGAGCGGCGCGGGCGTGTCGATCGGCTGCCCCGACAGCGGTTGGCGCACGCCCTTGGGCCGGCCCGTGGTGCCGGAGGAATAGAGCATCGCGGCACCGGCGGTCTCGTCGGCGATGCGCTGCGCCGGCATTGCGGCCGCCGCGTCCTCGTAGGACGCGAAACCGGGAATGGCGCCGCCGACCATCAGCAGCGTCACGCCGGGGATCAGCGGCGCCACCTCGGCCGCGACCTTGGCGAGGCCCTGGCTGGCGATGAAGACCTTGGCGCCGGAGTCCTTGACGATGTACTCGACCTCGCCGGCGGTCAGCCGCGAGGAGACCGCCGTGAAGTAGAGGCCGGCGCGCTGCGCCGCCCAGCAGATGTCGTGATAGCGCGCATTGTTCTCCATGAAGATGGTGATGCCGTCGCCGGGCTTCAGGCCCAGCGCGCGGAAGAGCTGGGCGCCCTGGTTGGAGCGATCGTCCATTTCGCGAAAACTTACCGTCTCGCCCGACGCCGCCATCACGACGGCCGGCTTGTCGGGAGTCTTCTGCGCGAAGATGGATGGATGCATGGCGTTTCCCGGATCGTGTTTTGATTATTGCTGGCGAAATTTGTAGGGCGCCGGGACCACCGCCGTAAAGCAGGCCGGAGCGATCGTCAGGTTGACAGTTTCGAGGACGCCCGCCACATCCGACGCATGACCGTGCGCAAGAATCTGAGTTTCCCCGACGGCGAGGTTTCGTATCTGGAGTGGGCGGCGCCGGCGCCGCGGCTGCATTTCAGTCACGCCAACGGATTCAATGCGGAGTCCTATCGCGCCTTGTTGACGCCGCTGCAAGGCCGGTTTTGCGTCACCGCCGCCGATCTTCGCGGCCACGGCTTGACGACGCTGACGGCCGAACCCGGCATGCAGACCCGCTGGACGATCTTCGGCGCGGACCTCGCCGCGGTCGTGCAGCGGCTGGACGGCGCGCCGGTCATCCTGGCCGGGCATTCGATGGGCGCGATCGCGAGCATGATGGTGGCGGCGCAATATCCCGAACGCGTGCGCGGCCTGGTGCTGGTCGAGCCGGTGCTGGTGCCGCGCTTCGCCTGGCAGTTGCGCGCGGCGATGCGCCTTTTGGGCCGGCGGCCGCCCGCCAACATGGACCTCGCCACGCTGGCGGCCAAACGGCGCGCGCTGTTCCCGTCCTTCGAGATGGCGCTCGCGGCCTATCGCGGGCGCGGCATATTCAAGACCTGGCCGGAGGCGGTGATCGCGGACTATCTGCGCGGCGGCTTGCGTCCCACCGGCAACGGCACGGAGATGCAGCTTGCCTGCGCGCCGGCCTGGGAGGCCGCGAATTTCGAAAACGCGCCGGCCGGCATCGCGCGGCTCGCGCGGCAGGTGCGCTGCCCCCTCACCCTCCTTCACGCCCCTATGGGGACGGCGCGGTCGCGCGAGGTTGCGATCGTCGCGCGTCTCAAGCGCGACGCGCGGATCATCGAAGTGCCCGGCACGACGCACTTCCTGCCGATGGAGCGGCCGGACGTGGTGCAGGACGAAATCGAGCGGATGGGCCGCGTGACGGCTTGAATGCGATCAGCCTGGCGGCGGCGTCGCGAAATGCGCTTCGAGCCGGGCCGCGAGTTCGGACGGATCGAAGCCGAGCGCGCCCAGCCGACCGGAGCGGGCGAACACGGCCAGCCCCGCGATCGCGGCCGCGAGCAGAAGAACGTCGCATTGGCCTTCGCGCGTGGCGGCACGATTGCCCGACGCTTCGGAGAGGACCTTCAGCACGGCGATCATGCGGCCGTTGAACAGCCGCTCCGCCTCGCCGGGACCGGCCTGTGCCGGCATGGCGCCGAGCGCCGCGGCGAGCGTTTCGGTCTCGCGCAGCACCGAGAGCCCGGCCGCCGCCGCCGAGGCCAGACGCCCCCCGCCATCGGCACGCACCGACGCCTCGCGCATGGCGCGCGCCAGGGCGGAGAGATCCTCCGCCGCCAGCGCCAGCAGCAGATCGTCCTTGCCGGTGAAATAGCCGTAGAGCGCCGCCGGCGCGAAACCCGCCTCGGCGGCAACGCCGCGCAGCGACAGATCGCGCGCCCCGTCGCGCGCCGCGACCCGGCGCGCCGCTTCCAGGATCGCGCCACGCGTCGCGGCATGCGCCTGGGCGCGGCGAAGCGTGCGTTGTTCGGCAAGAGCCGCCCGTGTCATGCGGGCACGATACGTGATTCGCGGCCGCCTGGCGCGCGGCCCACAAAACGGCAAAAGGGCCGCGCGGAACGCGGCCCCCTCGATCCGCCGGACGAAAAGACGGCTAGCCCGGATTCTTCGCCTTGTAGGCGATGACGGCGGCATTGTATTCGCCGCCGACCTTTTCCTTGAGATTCTGGTTCGCCACGACCTTGGCGCTGACGCCGGCTTCGATCGACGCATCGAAGTCCTTCTTGGCCTTCACCGCGGCGGCCTTCTCCTCGGTCAGTTCGCGCAGCAGGCAGACCTGATAGTCGTCGGACTGCTTCAGGAAGGTCACGACATCGGCATGGGCGGCCGTCATCTGCGCCTTCGTCGCCGCGCCGCCGTCGATCGCGGCGGGCGCGATCGGTTCCATGCAGGCGCTGTCGGCGAGGGCGGGAACGATCGAGGCCGTCATCAATGCCACGGCCAGCCCCAACGTTTTCCACATCATCGAATTCCTACTCCCCTTTGGTTTTGCGACCCCTCGCAAAGCGGTGGGATAAGAGCACATCCGATGGGGCGGAAGAAAGGCAGTTCTATTCGGTGAGCCCGCCATAGGGCGGCAAAGGGTCGTATTCCATCTGGCGCTGCACGGCGCGGGCGAAAGCGACATCCTGCCACTGGCCGACCAGCCACAGCGCCATGTCGATGCCGGCCGACACGCCGGCCGCGGTGACGACGTTACCGTCGCGCACGTAACGATAATTTTCGAGGACTTGTGCGGCTTCGGCCCTGGCGCGCAGCGTGGGCACGAACGCCCAATGGGTGGTGACGCGCTTGCCGCGGGCGGGACCCGCGGCGGTCAGCAACATGGCGCCGGTGCAGACACTGGTCACCCAGCGCGCCGCGCGCGCCGTGGCCGCGATCCATTCGAGCAGCGCCTTGTTCTCCACCTCGCGCCGCGTGCCTTGGCCGCCGGGCACCAGCAGGACGTCGAGCGCGCCGCACGTGGCGGTCGTGGCGTCGGGCAGCACGCGCATGCCCTTGGCACAGCGCACCGGCCGATCGGCCTCGGCGACCAAGAGGATTTCGAAGGCGTCGGGCTTGATCGCGCGGGCCATGGTGAAGACCTCGAACGGCCCGACGAAGTCGAGTTCCTCGGCGTCGTCGAAGATCAAAATGCCGATGCGAAGCGTCATGAGGTTCCTCCCTGGAGCTGGAAGCGGGCGCGGAAGGCGCCGGGGCTGGTCTTGAGCTGACGCTGGAAGGCGCGGCGCATGCGCTCCTCCGAGCCGAAGCCGGCGCGCGCCGCGACGCCGGCGACCGGCAGATCGGACGCGGTCAGCAGGCGCCGCGCCGTATCGAGGCGGGCGCGCTCCAGATAGCGCGCCGGGGTTTCGCCGGTCTCGCGCCGGAAGGCGCGCGCGAAATTGCGCTCGGACATGTTGGCGCGCGCCGCCAGGCAGGCGACGTCGAGATCCTCGCCGACATGTTCCGGAATCCAGCGCAGCAGGCTCGACAGCCGACCTTTCGGATAGGCCTCGGGCGCGAGATGGGCGCTGAACTGCGACTGGCCGCCGGGGCGCATCAGGAAAAGGACGTGGCGGCGCGCCACCGCGAGCGCGATGTCGTCGCCCCAATCCTCGCGCACCAGGGCGAGCGCCAGGTCCATGCCGGCGGTGACGCCGGCCGAACTCCAGATCTTGCCGTCGCGCACGAACAGCGCGTCGGGCTCGACATCGATATCGGGGTAGCGCTTGGCCAGCAGTTCGACCGAGCGCCAATGCGTGGCGGCGCGCTTGCCGTTCAGCAGCCCCGCTTCGGCAAGGAAGAACGCGCCCGAACAGATCGAGGCGATGCGCCCGGCGCGGCGCGCGCCGGCGCGCACGGCCGCCATCATCGCCGGATCGCGCAGCGCCTGGACCGCATTGCCGCCGGAGATCATCAGCGTGTCGAGCCGCCTGGGGAGCGCCGCATAGGGGCCGTCGGCGTCGAGGCGCAGGCCGCCCGAGGTGAGGAGCGGGCCCTTCTTCTCGGCCAGGATGGTCAGCGTGTAGGCCGGCGCGGCCCGCTCATCATTGACCCCGGCCAGAATCTGCAGCGGGCCGACGATGTCGAGGATCTGCGCGCCCTCGAACGCGAGCATGACGACATGATGCGGTCGGGTCCGAGCCATGCCGCAAGACTAACCCGCGGCCCGGTTGGCAGGAATGACAATCAGGCCACTTTTTCCGCCAAGGCGCTCCGGTGCGCCCGGAATGCGTCGGCGAAGCGCAGCAGCAGCGCGGCCGTCAGCAGCAGGAGCGAGAAACCGTGCCAGTCGTCGGGACGGTGCGGGCCGACGGTCCGCTCGATCCCCGTCAGGAGGAAGGCGAGCCAGAAATAGGAGGCGGCGACGCGCTGCATGGCGCGCCAGGCGGGGCCGCCGAAATGGCGGCGGGTCGCGGGATGGGTGACGAACAGCAGCACGGCGAGAATGGCGGCGCTCAGAACGCAATAAGCAATAGTCGGCGCCGCAAGCCGCGCGCCGCCGAGCTGCGCCGGCGCCGCGATGCAGATGAGCGACATGGCCGCCGCCGCTACGAAGCCGAGCACGAGGCCCCAGCGGTCCTGCGCGGCCGCAGCCGTGAACCGGTTGGGAACGAGGCGACTGAGCGGCTCGACCACCATCATCGCGACGAAGAGCAGCAGGGACAGTCGCGACACCATGTCGGCGGCGAGGTTCCAGCCATTGCCATCGACCGCCACGCTCAGCGAGGCAACCACGAGCAACGCGGAGAGCAGGATCGACAGGAGGATGATTGAACCCGCATGCGTACCCTCTTGCGGCAGCCGCGGCGAAACACTGGCGACGTTATCGATGGCGACCATTTGGGAGCTGTCCCGTTGCGAGCACAGTCCGACAACGTCGCAGCGGACGATTGGTGCCTAGGAGAGCCGGCTCAAAGCCACCGCGAGCCCTTCCACGGGCACATTTGCCTCCGAGCGTGGCGAGCAGGCCACGATCCCGGCGATGTCCAGGCGATGCGCCGCCGCCAGCCGGCGCAGATATGGTTCCGAATGGCGCCAGCGGCGCTTGGGCCCCAGTTCGAAATCGGACGCTTCGCTGCGTTCCACCGTGAAGAGAACATGCCCGCCGGGCGTCAGCCGCTGCGCCGCGCCGGCGAAGGTTGCACCCAGATCGCCGAGATAGACCAGCGTGTCGGCGGCGAGGATGAGATCGTAGCGCGCGCCGCTTTGGGACAGCGCCGTTTCGATGTCCGCCACGACAAGCGTGCGATAGAGCCCGCGCGCCCGCGCCTTGGCGATCATCGCCGGGCTGAGATCGATGCCGTCGATCGCGGCGGCCAGGTCCGCGAAAGCCTCGGCGGCCAGGCCCGTTCCGCAGCCCAGATCGAGGATGGCGAGATCGCGCGCGCCGGGCAGTACGAGGTTCGCGAGCGCGCGCAGGATTTCCGGCGCCTGGTAGCCGAGCTGGCCGCGCATGCGCGCGTCGTAGTCGGCGGAAAACTGGTCGAAGAGATGGCGGACATAGCCGGCATCGGAGCGCGGCCGGTCCCGGATCGCCCGCGCGCGGGCGATGTGGTCGGCAAGTGCGGGCACGGTTGCTTCGTCGAGCGCCGCGAACTGCTCGAGCGCCTTGTCCGCTTCGCCGGCGTCGAGCCAGGCTAGGCCGAGATGAAGCCGTGCCGCGTGCGAATCCGGCTCGAGCCGCAGGGCGCGATGGAATTCGGAGATCGCCGCCGGCAAATGCCCCGCCGCCATCAGGGCCTCGCCGAGCGCCACAACGGCCTGCGCCACATTGGCGTTGAGCGACGCCGCCTCGCGCGCCGCCGCCAGCGCCGCGTCGTTGTCCTTCGCGGCGAGCAGCGCGCGGACCAGCGCGAGCCGCGCCAGCAGGCCGCCGCGGCCGGCGGCGATCCGCGCGGCGAGCAGGCGCGCGGCGTCGCCGGGCCGCCCGGCCTCGATCAGGATTTGCGCTTGTACAAGCGGATCGTCAATTTCCATTTCCGTCATGGCCGACATCATCCGAGCCGACCATCCATCTCTCGCGCGCACCGACGTGCGCGCGATGGGTGGCCGGGTCAAGCCCGGCCATGACGAATTTTAAGCAGCAAGCGTGCACTTGCCGTTGTTGAGCACGACCGCCTCGCGCTCCTTCAGCCTGGAGCGGAACGACACCGTGGCGCCATCGACCCACATCTCCGTCACGATGGTCTCGCCCGGAAAGACGGGGGCGGAGAACCGGGCATCGAAGCCCACGATCTTCTTCGCGTCGTATTTCGCGAGCGTGGAGACCACCGCGCGGCACGCCGTGCCATAGGTGCACAGCCCATGCAGGATCGGGCGCGGGAAGCCGGCCATCTTGGCGAAGGGCGGATAGCGGTGCAGCGGATTGCGATCGCCGGAGAGCGCGTAGAGGAACGCCTGATCGGGCCGCGTGTCGCATTCGTGGACGAGATCGGGCGCGCGGGTGGGCAGCACATGCGGCTCGGGCGCGCCCTCCTTCGGTCCGCCGAAGCCGCCATCGCCGCGCGCGAAGATGGTGGAGACCAGCGTCGCGAGCTTGTCGCCGCTCGCCTTGTCCGCGATCGTGCGCTCGACCAGGATGATGGCGCCCTTGTCCTTGCCTTTGTCGTAGACGCCCAGCACGCGCTCCGAATTCACGACCGTCGCGGAGGGCGGCAGCGGCTTGTGGATGGCGAGACGCTGTTCGCCGTGCACCACCATCATGAAGTTGATGCCGCCGAAGATCTGCCCGCCGGCGTCGACGCCGCCGGGCCGGGCGGTCCCGCGCGGAATGACGGTGGCGAAGGTCGGCACGACCTGAAGATCGTTCTCGTAGGAGAACGGCAGTTCAGCCTCGTTCATCGGATCGCGCTGAAAACCGATGCCCAGCGCGTAGAGCATCACCTCGCGGTCGCCATAGCTGGCCTCCAGGCCGCTCGATTTGGCCTGCATCATCTTGTCGTAATCGATGGGCATGGAGTGTCCTTCGCGTTCCTGTCCGCCGCGACATTAGGGAGCGGCGGCCTTTGCGCCAAGGGCGAGCCTATGATTTGCTTCGTACCGTTCGCGTTTCCGCAAGGCCCGCCATGACCGACACCGCCACACCGGGACCTCTTGCTCCGCCGCCGCGACGCTCCGGTCCCGGCTGCCTGTGGGGCTGCCTGTTCGCGGGCCTCATCGCCATCACGGCGTTGATCGGCGCGTTCAGCTATCTGGGCTGGTACTTCACCTCCGGCTTCAAGAACGATCCGACGCTGGCATTCGTGATGACGACCGTGAAGGGCGACGGCGAGGCCCGGGCGATCCTGGGCAGCGATGTCGAAGTCGAGGGCATGGCCAGCACCGCGTTCTCCAACGACCTGACGGCGGGCAAGACCGCAAGCTATGTGCTGCAGCTTCGGGGCAGCAAGGGCGCCGGCACGCTGAACGCGACGGTGACGATCCGGCACGATGCGCGGCGCATCACCGCGCTGGTGCTGACGACCGCGGACGGGCGCAGCATCGATCTTCTGCGCACCGGGCGCACGCCGCCCAATTCCATCTGATGACGAGCGATACCATCCTGATCCGCCGCGCGACGATGGACGACGCGGCCGCCATGGCGGAATACATGAATGCGCTGGGCGAGGAGAAGCTCGACACCATCAATCCGCGCCAGCCCATTACGGTCGAGCAGGAGCGCGCTTTTCTGCAGATCGCGTTCGACAATCCGCGCGCCTTCTATCTCATCGCGCTCGACGGACCGCGCGTCGTCGGCATGCTCGACGTGCACGCCGGCAAGAAGCCGCACGACAATCACCAGGGCGGGCTGGGCATCTCCATCGCGAAGGATTGGCGCGGCAGGCGCGTCGGCCGGCGCTTGATGCAGAGGGCGATCGAAGAGACCAAGCAGTGGCCCGGCTTCTGCCGCATCGAGCTCGACGTCGTGTCGTGGAACGCCGGCGCCATCGCGCTCTATGAAAGCCTCGGCTTCGTGCGCGAGGCGGTGAAGCGCAAGGCGGTGAATTTTCGCGGGCTCCCGGAAGACGAATACCAGATGGCGCTGGTGTGGTGAGCGGTGTAGCCTTTGCGCAGCGCACTGCCGCAGAGGAAACTACGATGACCTATCGCTGCTTCAACGTCGAGATCGCCAACCACATCGCGCATATCCAGCTCAAGCGCGGCGCCGAACTCAACACCATGGTGCCGGAGTTCTGGACCGAGCTGCCCGGAATCGTGAAGGACATCGACGATCACGCCAAGGCGCGGGTGATCGTGATCTCGTCCACCGGCAAGCATTTCTCCGGCGGCATGGATTTGTCGGTGTTCACCGGCGGCGGCTCGGCCGGCACGTCGGCGGCGCGCTCGGAGCGCGAGAAGGGCCGCGTGCGCGCGAACCTGCGGCTTTCAGTGCTCGACATCCAGGAGAGCTTCAACTGTCTTGAGAAAGCGCGCGTGCCGGTCTTGATCGCGATCCAGGGCGGCTGCGTCGGCGGCGCGGTCGACATGGCGAGCGCCTGCGACTGCCGCTATGCGACGACCGACGCGTTCTTCGTCATCCAGGAGATCAATATCGGCATGACCGCAGATGTCGGCACGTTCCCCCGGCTGTGCAAGCTGATGCCCGAGGGCATGGTGCGCGAGCTCGCTTACGCCGGCCGGCGCCTGCCGGCGAAGAAGGCGGCCGAGCTCGGCCTCGTCAACGAGGTGTTCGCGACGCAGGAGGCGATGCTCGACCATGTGATGGGCATCGCCAAGGACATCGCGGAGAAATCGCCGCTCGCGGTCTACGGCTCCAAGGTGATGATCAACTACGCGCGCGATCACACGACCGCCGACGGTCTCGACTACATCGCGACCTGGCAGGCCGGCATGTACCACCCCGAAGCCGACATGATGGAAGCGTTCCAGGCCAAGGCCGAGAAGCGCCCGGGCACGTTCGACGAGTTGCTGCCGATCAAACGACGGGCGTTGAGCGGGGAGTAGAATACCTCTCCCGCTCGCGGGAGAGGTCGGCGAGCGCAGCGAGACGGGTGAGGGGGGACGGCGCCAAGCTTCGTCCCCTCACCAGCGAAAACTAAGCACTTAGCTCCGCTTGCGCTTCGCTACGCTGCGCTAGAGCATTTTGATTTGTTCCTGAATCGGTCTGGGGATTCCGCAGGGCTTGGATAGGAGCGATTCTGTCTTTGGATCAGGTGATTCGGAGGCAGCCGATGGGTCGA
>Ga0265320_10000330_pt1 | contig 38737 bp, 33 predicted proteins | sample 4827metaG_FD_202087 | JGI IMG/M metagenome (GOLD analysis project Ga0265320, IMG submission 202087) | Rhizosphere microbial communities from Carex aquatilis grown in University of Washington, Seatle, WA, United States - 4-8-27 metaG | ecosystem: Host-associated > Plants > Roots > Rhizosphere >... | reverse complement strand
TCTTCGGAATCGACGAGGCCGTCGCCGTCGTTGTCCACGCAATCGCCGCAAGCGTAGACATGACTCCCGCACTTCGCGATCTGACAGGCCGACGCGCGAGCGTCGAGCGGCGTCGAAGCATCGGACGAGCCGTCACTCGTCTTTCCGCCGGCACTCGCCGCGGGGTGCTCGAATCCGACGAACGCGTCTTCGGAACACGCCCCCACCGAGATGAGCACCGCCGTGAAGAGCACCCCCCAACCCAAAACGCGCGTCATGGATTTCCAATGACGGAGCGTACTTTTTCTCGATAGGCCGAGTCGGGGAAGCTCGAGACAAAGCGAGCGGCGCGCGCGCGGGCCTCCGCTTGCCGGCCGAGTCGCTGGAGCGCTTCGATGGCGAGCACTTCGCGTTCTTGCACGAGCGCGCCGTGCGGAAATCGGCGGCGATGCTCGGCGGTCGCGGCGAGCGCCCGCCCGGGCTCCGACGCGAGCTCGGCTTGCGCCTGGTCGAGCCACCAGGCTTCGTTCGTCGCTTCCGAGGCGGCGCTCGGGGAACCGTGGTTCGAGTGCGCCGACGCGAGCCCGGCGTCGACCGCGCGCGGCGCCTCCGAAGTGGGTGGCGCGGCGACGGCCGGAGCTACTTCAACGGGCGGCTCGGACGATGGCCCCGATGGAACGACCGTCGAACGCACCGCGCTCGCGGACGGCGCCGGTTCGGTGCGCGTCGAGCGATGCGCCGCGCCGAACCAAACGCCCGCGGCCCCGGCGCCCGCGAGGGCGATGAGGGCCGCCGCTTTGCCGAGCGCGACGGCCGTCGTTCCGGACGCGACCGGCGCTTTCCCGGCGCCGGCGCCGCCCGGCGCGATCGGCCAGAGCACGGGACCGAGCGCAGCACGGAGCCGCTCGACTTGCTCTGGCGTGCCGTGATCGGCGCGGCAGAGGTTCACGAGCTCTCGCACGTCGTCGGGGGCGAGCGACGCGTCGTCCGTCCAGCGCGCGGGATCGGTCGGCGTGCTCATGCGCCCTCCTCGTCGCGACCGAGCGCGGACAAGACCGCCTTACGGGCCGCGTGCAGTCGCGAATAGAGCGTTTGCACCGGGCATTCGAGGACCTCGGCGATCTCCGGCATGGTCAATCCCTCGATCTCGTACAGGACGAACAGCTCGCGCGCGCGTTCGTCGAGTGCGTCGAGCGCGAGCTGGAGTCGCGACCGGGCCTCCAATCGCGAAACGGGTTCGAGGCTCGCGAGCTCGGGTGCGCCGCGTTCCGGTTCTTCCGCGGGCACTTCGCGGCGCACGTGCGCCCGGCGGCGATAGTCCGACGCCGCGTTTCGACAGATCGCGTAGAGCCAAGTGCGCACCTCGGAACGTCCTTCGAACGCATCGAGCTTGCGGTGCACGGTGATGAACACTTCCTGACACACGTCGTGCAAGTCCGCTTCGCGTACGCCGAGATAGCGGAGCACTCGGAGGGCGTAAGCGGCGTGGGCATCGAAGACCTGGCGCGTGGTCGGTCGCGGAGGGTTCATGCGGACTTCGAGGGAATGAGCATCGACCAAGCCCGCGCCGCGATCTCGACCATTGGGGGGCGGAGCCGGATGAAATTATCGACGCTTCCGCGGGGAGCGGCGAAAAACCTCAAAATCGTGCGCCGATGCCGAGCCAGGCACGCCCGCCGAGCGGCGCGCCGCGGTAGACGGGCAGCGTGCCGTCCGCTGCGGTCGAATAGACGAAGCGATACCGGACGAACGGAAGCTCGACGGAGGCGCCGGCGACGAGCTCGAGCGGCCCGGCGAGGCGAAACCGGAGACCCCCGCTTGCACCCGCGGAGGCAAACACTTCCCGTGGGTTCGCGTCGGTGTCGAAGCCGAACCCGCGTGCCCGGACCTGCCCGACTTGCTCGACGAGACAAGCGTCCCAACCGAAGGCCGTCGACGAGGGGGCCGATTCGAAGAACGGGCACTGTCGAAGCTCGATCGTCCAGAGCGAGACCGTCGCCCCCTTCGGCGCGCCCGCCGCCGTTTCGCTTCCGTAGAAATTCGCGGCCACCTCGAGCCGAAACCACTGCGCGAAGTCGAGCGCGAGCGCCGGGCGGAACCCCGGAGCAAGCTCGGGCAGCACGCCGAGGGCGGCTTCGAGCGTTGCACTCGGTTCGACGTGCATCCGCTCGCGCGCCGGCGCCGTCGCTTCCGGAATGTCGATGGCGCCGCCGTCGAGCGGCCGATCCGGCGCGGCGATGCCGTTCTGAGCCCGTTCTTCCGCGACGCGGTGCCGGGTCACGTCGAGCATCAATCCGACCGCGAGGGCGACCGAGTCGTCGAGCGCCGAGCATTCGACCGCTCGAGTGGTCAATTCGCGAGAGCCGAGCGCCGCCCCGTTCGCGTCGAAGAGCTCGATGCGCGCGGACCAAGCAGCGTTGGGCGCCGGCCCGATCCGTCCCCGCACCACGATGTCCGCAGCGCCGGTCGGCTCGAAAACGCGCCGTTTCCAGCGACTCTCGACCGCGCGCGCGAGGGACGGTCCGTCGAGGCACGTCGCGCCGCCCGCCTCGAGATTCCACTCGAGCCGCGCCGTCACGGCGGCGGCATCCGTAACCGCGAGCGACGGTGGAGACGAAAGCGGCGGCGGGAAGGGCATGGTCGATGGCGCGACGCGACGAAGATACTGATCGTCCGTTCACCAGAACGAACTGGTCAAACCGCGAGACTTGCTTGCGCGACTCGCACGTCGCTAGCATAGAGATGCGCCCGCGCGCTGTGCGCTTGGCCATTGAAACCCGAGCGGATCCTGCCCAGGTAGAGAAACCGCTCGGTGTTGCCCGCGCCGCTCCGCGCCTCCCGACGTAGCGCCCGCGAGTAACGTGAAACCGGGCTCGTCCCGATCGCCCGCGGAGATCGAAGGGAGAGCCGTCGCTCGAGAGAACACATGCAGCGTATTCGGATCTTCGACACGACGCTGAGAGACGGTGAGCAGTCGCCGGGCTACGGAATGACGGCAGCCCAGAAGCTGGTGCTCGCTCGCCAGCTCGACAAGCTCGGCGTGGACGTCATCGAAGCCGGCTTTCCCGCCGCGAGCGCCGAAGATCTGGAAGGGGTGCGTTCGATTTGCCGCGAAGTGCGGCGACCGACCATCGCCGCGCTCGCGCGCTGCGTCGACACCGATATCGAAGCGTGCGCGAAGGCGCTCGAGCCGGCGCAGAACCCACGCTTGCACATCTTCTTCGGCACGAGCCAGCTCCACCTCGACGCGAAGACGGGGCTCAACGAAGAGCAGGCCCTCGACCTCGTGATTCGCTCGGCGCGCCTCGCCGTGAAGCTCTTCCCCGAAGTGGAGTTCAGCCCCGAGGACGCGACGCGCACCCGCGAGGATTTTCTCCTCAAGATCGTGCAAGGCGTCGTCGACGAAGGCGTGAAGGTCATCAACATTCCCGACACCGTCGGGTACACGGTGCCCTTCGAGTACAAGGCCCGCTTCGAGCTTTTGCGCGCGAAGATTCGCGGCATCGACAAGGTGACGCTCTCCACGCACTGTCACAACGATCTGGGGCTCGCCGTCGCGAACTCGCTCGCAGCCATCGAAGGCGGCGCGCGCCAGGTCGAGTGTACGATCAACGGCATCGGCGAACGCGCGGGCAACGCGTCGATGGAAGAGCTGGTGATGGCCCTCCGCGTGCGGAACGACGTGCTCCCCTACGAGACCGGCATTCATACCCAGCACATCTACGAGACGAGTCAGATCCTGTCGGCGCTCACCGGGTGCGCCGTTCAGCGGAACAAAGCCGTGGTCGGACGGAACGCGTTCGCCCACGAATCAGGCGTGCATCAACAGGGCATGCTGAAAGACCGGCGCACGTACGAGATCATGACGCCCGAGTCGGTTGGCGCGCCTCCGACGCAAATCGTGCTCGGACGCCACTCGGGCCGTCGCGCACTCGCTGCGCGGCTCGGCGAGCTCGGCTACCCGACGACCGGCGCGTCGCTGAACCACGTCTACGACCGCTTCTTGAAGGCTTGTGAGAACGGGCAAGCGCTCGACGACGACGCGCTCATCGCGCTCGCGCTCGACAATCGCCCCCCCGCGTCGCCGCCGTACGAATTGAACCTCGTTCAAGCGATGACCGGCTCGGTGAAACCCGCATCGGCCACGGTGCAGCTCAAGCGCGACGGCCGCATGTACGCGTCGGCGGCGCTCGGCAACGGCCCGGTCGAAGCATCGTGCGTCGCGATCGACCAGATCACCGGCTACCCCGGCCGTGTCGTGAACTTCGAAATCCGCGCGGTCGGCGAAGGCCGCGACGCACTCGGCGAGGTCGCCCTCCGCGTCGCGATCGGCGGCACGGAGTTCACCGGCCGCGCCGTGAACACCGACATCGTCGAGGCGAGCGTCGAAGCTTATCTGTCCGCCATCAACAAGTACCTATCGGTGACCCCGCTCGTGTTGCCTCCGCAATCGGAAGAGGTCACCGGACGAGCCCCCGAGCTCGTTTCTCGACGCACCCAAGAGGAGGGGCGCCCGTGACTCAGAAGAACTCGTTTCGCATCGTCTCATTGCCGGGAGACGGCATCGGACCCGAGGTGTGCCGCGAAGGCGCGCGCGTGCTCGAGTCGTGCGTGAAGCACGCCGGCAAGAAGCTCGAGCTCGTGGAGATGCCGCTCGGCGGCGTCGCGCTCGACGCCGGAAAGCCGGCGCTCCCCGATGAAACCCGAGCCGCGCTCAGCGGCGTGGACGCGGTGCTCCTCGGCGCGGTGGGCTTGCCGAAATACGACGGCGTTCCCGGCGACAGGCGGCCGGAAAAGGGGCTCCTCGATCTCCGCAAGATGCTCGGCGTGTACGCGAATCTCCGTCCCGTTCGCGCTGTCGAGGCGCTCATTGGTGCGTCGCCCTTGAAGGAAGAAATCGTGCGCGGGACCGACCTCGTCGTCGTGCGCGAGCTGCTCTCGGACGTGTACTTCGGCGAGCCGCGCGGCTTCGACCCCGACGGCAAGCGCGCGTTCAACACGATGAGCTACACGGAAGAAGAAGTGCGGCGCGTCGTGAAGCTCGCGTTCGAAATGGCCCGCGGCAGGCGGAAGCTCGTCACGTCGGTGGACAAGGCCAACGTGCTCGAAGCGTCGCAGCTCTGGCGCCGCGTCGCGAAGGAAGTCGGAGCCGACTATCCCGACGTGAAGCTCGAGCATCAGTACGTCGATTCGTGCGCGATGGACCTCATCAAGAAGCCGACCCGCTTCGACGTGGTCGTGACCTCGAACCTCTTCGGCGACATTCTCACCGACGAGGCGGCCGTGCTCGCCGGCTCGATCGGGCTCTTGCCGAGCGCGAGCCTCGGCGACGGACCGGGCCTGTACGAGCCGATCCACGGCTCGGCGCCGGACATCGCCGGCAAGGGCATCGCGAACCCCCTCGGCACCATCGCGTCGGTCGCGATGATGCTCCGCTCCTCGCTCGGCTTGCCCCAGGAAGCCGAACGGGTCGATCGCGCCATCGAAAGAGTCTTGAACGACGGACACCGCACCGCAGACCTCGGCGGCTCCGTCAAAACTAGCCAAATGGGAGACTACGTATGTCGAGCGCTCGAATCCGATTGAGTGGAACACAGGCTGGCTCGGCCCCGAACGAGGGCCCAAAGAGCACTCAAGCGGTGCGGGTAGAGCCGCCGGTCGCGCCCGTCGGTGAAACGATGCGCGGCGCGCAGATCGTCGTGGAGAGCCTCATCAAGGAGGGCGTCGACCTGTTGTTCGGCTACCCCGGAGGCGCGATTCTCCACGTCTACGACGAGCTCCACAAAGCGAGCGATCGCATCCGTCACATCCTCGTGCGCCATGAACAAGGCGCGGCGCACGCGGCGGAAGGCTACGCCCGCTCGACCGGCAAGGTCGGCGTTTGCATGGCGACGAGCGGCCCCGGCGCGACGAACCTCGTGACGGGCCTCGCGAACGCGATGATGGACTCGACGCCGATCGTCGCCATCACCGGCCAGGTCGCGACGAACCTCATCGGCAACGACGCGTTCCAGGAAGCGGACATCGTCGGCATCACGCGGCCGTGCACGAAGTACAATTACCTCGTCAAGGACGTCAAAGACCTCGCCGCGACGATCAAGGAAGCCTTCTACGTCGCGCGCACCGGACGCCCCGGTCCGGTGCTCGTCGACATTCCGAAGGACGTCACCTGGAACCAGTTTCCGTTCGTGTGGCCCGACTCGGTCGACATTCCGTCGTACAAGCCGACGGTCCGCGGTCATCCGCTGCAGGTGAAGAAGGCAGTCGACCTGATCACCAGGACCGACAAGGCCGTCCTGTACATCGGCGGCGGCGTCGTGAACTCCGGTGCATCGGACGAGATCCTCGAGCTCGCGGAGCGTCTGAATCTGCCGGTCACGCCGACCTTGATGGGCCTCGGCAGCTTCCCGCCCGGTCATCCGCAGTATCTCGGCATGCTCGGCATGCACGGCACGTACACGGCCAACATGGCGATGGCCGAGGCCGAGCTGATCATCAACATCGGCGCGCGATTCGACGATCGCGTCACGGGACGCCTCGACGCCTTCGCGACCCGCGCGAAGAAAATTCACGTCGACATCGATCCGTCGAGCGTGAACAAGAGCGTCAAGGTCGACTTGCCGATCGTCGGCGACGCGAAGACCGTGACCCGTCAGCTCATCGAAGCGCTCGGCGACACCCCGCGGCCCGAACGCACCGAATGGTGGTCACGCCTCCGCGGCATGCAGCGCGATTTCCCGCTCAAGTTCCACGACCGCACCGACGTGATCATGCCGCAGCGCGTGCTCGTCGAGCTCGCCGATCTCACGAAGGGGAAATACATCTGTTCGACCGACGTCGGTCAGCACCAGATGTGGGCCGCGCAGTACTACCCGGCCGACAGCAGCCGGAAGTGGCTCACTTCGGGCGGCCTGGGCACCATGGGCTACGGCCTCCCTGCGGCGATGGGCGCGGCGATGGGTCACCCCGGCGAGAAGGTGCTCTGCGTCTCCGGCGACGGTTCGTTCCAGATGTGCATCCAGGAGCTCGCGACCTGCGTGCACGAGAACCTCGACGTCAAAGTCATCCTCTTGAACAACAACTTCCTCGGCATGGTCCGGCAATGGCAGGAGCTGTTCTATTCACGGCGCTACTCCGAGGTCGGCATGAAGTACTTCCCGGATTTCGTGAAGATCGCGGAAGCATACGGCGCGACCGGGTTGCGTGCGGAAAAGCCGAGTGAGCTCCGCGCCGTGCTCGAGCAGGGCCTGAACACGCCGGGCACCGTCGTGATGGACCTCATCGTCAGCAAGGAAGCGAACGTGTACCCGATGATCCCGGCGGGCAAAGCCCACTACGAGATCGTCATGGAGCCCGACGTGCCCACCGAAGCGCCGGAACCCCGGGAGCTTGCCTGATGTCCGAAACGAATCGTCACGTGCTTTCCATCCTCGTCGAAGACCGCTTCGGCGAGCTCGCGCGCATCGTCGGTCTGTTCGCCGGCCGCGGCTTCAACATCGACTCGCTCGCGGTGAACCGCACCCTCGAGCCGGAGATGTCGCGCGTCGTGCTCGTCACTCGCGGCGACGCCGACGTCATCGAGCAGATCATCAAGCAGGTGAACAAGCTGCTCCGCGTCCGGAAAGTGAATCACCTGGTCGGCGCCCACCATTTCGAGCGCGAGCTCTGCGTGGTGAACGTCCGCGCCGCCTCCGCGAAGGCCGAGGAGGAGCTCGAGCGGATCCTCCGGCTCACGAGCGCGCGCGTCCTCGCACACTACACGAGTGGGTTCACGGTCGAGCTCACGTCGACCCCCGACGAAATCGACAGCTTTCTCGAGCGCCTGCGGCCCCTCGGCATCCGCGACATGGTCCGCTCGGCGCCCATCGCCCTCTCGAAACCGGCGGCCGAGACGGACGCCGCCGCCGAGAGCGCGGCCTGAGCGACTGCCGCTAGGGCTCCGGCCTCGCCGGTGGTATCGAGAGTCCCCCAAGTTTCGCCGAGAGCGCGCCGAGCAGGTCAGCTTTGACCGGCGCTCGATCGGCAGGGTGAGAGAAGAAGAAGGAATCGATATGAAGGCGTTTTACGATGCGGACGCAAAGCCCGCGCTGATCCGCGAAAAGAAGGTCGCGATCATCGGGTACGGAAGCCAAGGCCATGCCCACGCGCTGAATCTCAAGGACAGCGGCGTCCAGGTGGTGGTCGGGTTGCAAAAAGATTCGAAGTCGCGAGCACGCGCGGAAGCGGAAGGACTCAAAGTCACCGAACCGCTGGAAGCGTCCGCGTGGGCCGACGTGATCATGACGCTCGTCCCGGACGAGCTCGCGCCGGACATCTACGCGAAGGAAATTGCGCCGGGGCTCAAACCGGGCAAGTACTTCGCCGTCGCGCACGGGTTCGGGCTCCACTTCAAGAAGATCGTGCCGCCGAAGGACGTGGGCGTCTTCTTGGTCGCGCCGAAGGCGCCGGGGCACACGGTGCGTCGCGAATACGCGAACGGACGCGGCGTTCCCATGCTCATCGCCGTGCACCAGGATCCGACGGGCGCCACGCGCGATCTCGCGCTCGCGTACGCTTCGGCGATCGGCGGCGGTCGCGCCGGCGTGCTCGAAACGTCGTTCCGCGAAGAGACCGAGACGGATCTCTTCGGCGAACAAGCCGTGCTCTGCGGCGGCCTCACCGCGCTCATCACCGCAGGCTTCGAGACCTTGGTCGAGGCCGGATACGCGCCGGAGATGGCGTATTTCGAGTGCTGCCACGAGCTGAAGCTCATCATCGACCTCATCTACGAGGGCGGCATCGGCAACATGCGCTACTCGGTGAGCAACACGGCCGAGTACGGCGATCTCACCCGCGGCCCGCGCGTCGTCACCGAAGAGACGAAGAAGGTGATGCGCACGATGCTGAACGAGATCACGACCGGCAAATTCGCCGACGAGTGGATGGCCGAGCACAAGGCCGGCAAACCGAACTTCAAGGCGCTCGAGAAGAAGGGCACCGAACATCCGATCGAAGACGTCGGGCGTAAGCTCCGAGCGATGATGCCGTGGATGAAAGATCACCGAGCCGTGAAGGAACGTCCCGACGGCTAACTAGAGACGCATGGCCGACCCGCACGAATCCGCGCTCGAGGAATGGCCGAGCTTTGCTCGGATGCCGATGGACGAGGTGCTCCCCGCGCCTCGTCCGAAAGGCCAAAAACTCGCGCGGTTCTTGTGGTCCGACGGCGCGATGAAAGAGGCGAGCACCTTTGGCGTGCACTACTACGCCAACGCGCTGCACTACGGCACGGCCGTCTTCGAGGGCATTCGCGTCTATCCGACGACGAACGGCCCCGCGATTTTTCGCCTGCGCGATCACATCGATCGGCTCATCGGCTCCGCCAGCCTCTACGGCATGACCTTGCCGTTTTCCGCGGAGGACCTCGAAGCCGGCGCGCTCGAAGTGACACGCAAGAACGGCATCGAGAACGGCTACCTCAGACCGCTCGCCTACTTCGGGTACGGACCGATCGATCTGAAACCGAAGACCGAATGCCCCGTGCGCGTCTTCATCGCCGGCCGTGAGCTCGGATCATTTCTCGGCGAGAACGCGCTTCGCAACGGCATTCGCGTCACCGTTTCGTCGTGGCGCAAGTTTCATCACACCATGCTCCCGACGATGGCGAAGGCGAGCGGCCATTACGCGAACAGCGTACTCGCCGCCCACGAGGCGCTCGATCGCGGCTTCGACGACGCGATCCTCCTGAACCACGACGGCACCGTCGCCAGCGCCACCGGCGAAAACATCTTCTTCGTGCGCCAGAAAAAGCTCTACACGAACGACGAGATGAGCTCGATCGTCCCGGGCATCACGCGCGATTGCATCCTGAAGCTCGCCGAGACGCTGGACATTCCCGTCGAGATCCGTTCGTTCACGCGCGAAGAGCTACTCCGCGCCGACGAAGTGTTCCTCACCGGCACCGCCGCCGAAGTAACGCCGGCGCGCGAAATCGACGGCGTCGAGTACACCACTGGCCAAGGCACCTACGGCGCGCTCTTCCGCAACGCATACCTCCGCGCCGCGACCGGAAAAGATCCCCGCTTCGCGCACTGGATCACGACGGTTTGAACCGTTAGAGGTGCACGGCGGGACAGCCTCGCCGGCCCGGACGCGACGCTGACTTTTTGGGGGGTTCACGCAGCACGCCGATCGTCGCCGGAGTGGGGACCGATCGCGACCGCTCACGTCTCGTCTCGAAGCGACCCGCGTGAACCGGTCGCGGCCCCCCGGCGAACCGCGGTGCGCGCGGAAGGAACGCCAATGGTATCGCGGAGTACTGAGGTGGTGCTGCGACGTGCCGTGACAGACAATGACAGCCACGCGCACGGCGGCGGAGACTGCACGGCCGCTCAGTGATATATCCGACGACGTGACCGACGCTTCGAGTGCCGTCGCGGCTCCGCGCTTCGAGCTTTCGCTCTCGCCGAACCCGCGAGCCCCCGCGCCGAGCACGGCGCCCTACTCCCTATTCGAAGGCGACGCCGTGGAGTGGCTCCGCACCTTGCCCGACGCGAGCGTCGATCTGGTCGTCACCGATCCGCCGTACGAGTCGCTCGAGAAGCACCGCGCCGTCGGCACGACGACGCGCCTCAAGCGGAGCAAATCGTCGAGCAACGACTGGTTCCAGATTTTTCCGAACGCGCGCTTCCCGGATTTTTTCGGCGAAGTGTTCCGCGTCCTCAAGAAGCACCGTCACTTCTATCTCTTCTGCGACCCCGAGACGATGTTCGTCGCGAAGCCACTCGCCGAGAAGGCCGGCTTCAAATTCTGGAAACCGCTCGTGTGGGATAAACAAAAAATTGGCATGGGATATCACTACCGGTCTCGCTACGAGCTCATCCTCTTCTTCGAGAAGGGGAAGCGGCGCATCGCGGATCTGTCGATCCCCGACGTGCTCGAGCACTCGCGCGTGCACGGCGGCTACCCTGCCGAAAAGCCGGTCGCGGTGTCCGAGGTATTGATCCGGCAGAGTACGGGTCCGGCAGAGCTCGTGATCGATCCGTTCATGGGTTCCGGATCCGCCGGGGTCGCCGCGGTGTCGCTCGGTCGGCGATTCATGGGAACCGACGTCTCGAAAGTCGCGCTCGAGACCACCGGGCGACGCCTCGGCGAGGTCGTCGGCGGGGCCGAGTGACGGGCCACGAATATCGAAAGCGCATCGCGAGCTATCTCGTGTCCGCGTACTGGGATCGCGGGATGCAGGTATTCGAAGAGGTGAACGTCGGCACGTCGATCATCGGCAAGCAACGCCGCGTCGATCTGTTCCTGTTCATCCCGACCGAGAAGAAGGCGCTCGCGCTCGAGTGCAAGTACCAAGACGTCTCCGGCACCGCCGACGAGAAGATCCCGTACACCCTTCAAGATCTCGCCGCGCTCCGGATGCCGTCCGCTCTCGCGTACGCCGGCGCCGGCTTCAGCGAAGGGGTGCTTCACTTGCTTCAAGCGTCGGAGCTTGCCGCGTATTGTCTCCCCGACGAAACCCAGCGTCCCCTCGGTCGCAAAATGGGCGAATCCATCGACTCCGGCACGTGGCAGCTCGATCACGTCCTCGCCGTCACGTTCGGCTGGTGGGACATCCTGCTCGCCAACCGAACGCCCGTCGAGTCTTGAGCGCCGGCTCGCGCGGCACGCATTTCTCGACTTGCGAACTACTATGTTCGTAGTAAATGGATCGCGTGCCCGGCGCTCCCGAACTCGGTCCGCTCGAGATGCAGATCCTCGGTTCATTTTCGCCGAGCGAATCGCTGAGCGTGACCGACGTCCAAGCGCGGCTTCACTCGAGCGGCACGGAGCTCGCGTACACGACGGTGATGACCGTGCTGTCGCGGCTTCATGAAAAGGGGCTCTTGATCCGGAAGAAGGACGGGCGGCGCTTTCTCTATGGCCTCGGCAAGAACGCCTCCACGATGAAAGCGGGCATCGTGTCCCGCATCCATCGAGCGTTGTTCAAGACGGCGCGGCTCAAGCCACTTCTGACGTTGCTCGACGAAGACGAGCTGTCCATCGAGGATCTTCGCGCCCTGCGCCGTCTGGTCGACTCGAAGCTGAAAGAGCGCGCGAAATGAGCGAGGTGGGCGGCCTGGGTGGGCGTTCACGGAGGCGCCGCGTCAGCCTGGCGCGCCAGGCGGGCGTGCGCCTCGAGGAGCGAGCGCCGTGACCGCGCTGGCGCACGGGGCGTTCAACCTGTTCGCGAACGCGGTCACGTCGTTCGTACTCCCGCTCGGCGTGGTCGTCGCGATCGTCCGGCTGCTTCGTCTCCCACCGGGGCGCACTCGGCTCGCGCTCCTTCTTCTTCCCTTCGTGAAGGTCATGGTGGACTCCGCCGCGGGCATTCCGCGAAATTCGTTCTTCTGGGTCCGCCTCACGGGCGCACGACACGAGCTCGGCGCGTTCACGATCGGCGTCGCAGCGGATCACTTCGGGCCGTTCTTTTCGGGCCGGCTCGAATCGCTCTATCGCGGGCGCTGGTACTCGCTGAGCGCCGCCGACTTGCTCGACACGGCGCTGGTTCTCAAAGTCTCTCCGCACGCTCCCGCGATCGCCGTCGCGCTCGTCGTGTTTTTCGCGGCGATATTCCTCGGACGCCGAGTCGCCGGCGCGTGGAGGTTCTCGAGAGAGTCGTCTCGGTGGCGCGCGGACGCGACGCTGCTCGAAACTCGACGGGTCGGTCGCCGTGTCGTTCCGATCTGGGTGAGCCCTTCGTACGTCGGTCCCCCGTTCGCCGCGGGTCTTTTGCGCCCGTACGTCGTGCTCTCTTCGGCGACTCGAGATCGACTCTCGGACGACGAACGCCGCGCGGTCATCGAACATGAGCTCGGCCACATCGCCCACTTCGACGTCGTGACGGTGTCCGCGGTGGTCGCTCTGTCCGACCTCCTCTGGTTTTTGCCGGCGTGCCGTTGGCTCGTCCGCCGCGTGCGGCTCGAACTCGAGCTCCGCGCCGACGAGCACGCCGTGCACGGCGGCGTCGACCCGACGGCCCTGGCGTCGTCACTGGTCACCGTGGCGAGCACCCTCCACACGGCGCCCCTCGCGAGCCTCAACGCCGGACGGAACCGGAGCTCGCTGATCGCTCGCGCCACCCGCCTGCTCGAAGTGCGCGGCCCCACGGCGCGTCCTTCACCCGCCTGGCGGGTCGTGACGGCAGTCACCGTCGTTGCCGTGTCGGTCTCTTTGCTACGAGGCATGTTCCTCGGGAACCACGCCGTTCTCGCGCCGCACGCGTCCGCCTCCGTGCCGTCGAAAGTCGGCCAGGGTCCCGCAGCCGCGTCCCTACCACCACGGACACCCTCGTCCGACCACCGGGATGGCCACGCTCTGGACTTGACGACCGCGGACTAGAAACGTCGCCTCGACCCGCGAAGCTCGTCGCCCGAGGCAGAGAACCGTCGCACCGCTTCGCCTTCAATTACTATGCATGTAGTACCAAGGATAAATCATGAAATACGCCCTCTGGATGATCCCCCCGGCGCTCACGGCGTCGTTCGGCTGCGCGGCGCACGCGCCGGAACCGCTCCGTGTCCGCTACGCGGAGATCGCGCGCGGTCCGTCCGCTCGTGCGGGACAATCCGTCGTCGTCGAATTCGCGCCGGGCGATCGCTTGCCCGTCGCGCTCCACTTCACGGACGACGCGTTCGACCTGTCGCCCGCGACACCGCCGCTCGAGCTCGTCGCGAAGCGACATTGCTTCGTCATGATGGGACCGAATCGACTCAAGACGAGCCTCGACGGCAAGGATTTCGAGCAAAAGCCGAAAGCGCCGGGTCGGTTCCGCGTCGGGCTCGAGCTGACGCGCGAGCGCCAGCAGCTCGTCGTCGACGTGACGACGCCGAAGCACGCCGCGGCGGGCGAATAGTGCGAAAGACCCGCGGCGCGCCGTGAACCGTCGCGGCGAGGAGTCGGAAACGCGTCCCCACTCCGTCGCGCCGCACCGAGCAGCGTGCCCCCCAATACGGAATGCCGGGCAAGGTTCAGTCGCGCGCGCCATGTGCGAGACCCCCGAGCGCTCACGCCGCGACGGCGAGGAAGCCGCGCTGAGGTGTGCCCGTTCAGGGCTCGAGCGGACGATCGGCGTCGAGCTTCGCGAACGCGGCGACGACCGGCGGCTCGTTGCCGCGCTCGACGAGGCGCGCCGAATACAAGACCGTCCCGTCGTCGGCGACGATCTTGCCGCCCACGTCGCAGCCGGGAACTTTGCGGCTGTGAGTGACGGTGAGCTTCGCCTGCTTCCCGCCCATGGTGACTCGATACGTCGAAACGTCGCAGTCGACTTGCTCTTCGCCGACGAGACACGACGTGTGCTCGGTTCCGACGAGCGCGTCGTTCGACTCGGGAACGACCTGCGTCTTCTTGACGAACGCGTCGTAGTCGGCGAGCGTGCCCGGCTCTTCGCCGTGATCGCCGACGCGCGACACCTTGACGACCTCGTCGTTCTTCGTTCGTACGCGAAGCGCCGTCTGGTGCGAGTCCTCTTCGAGCACGAGGTCGAGCACGAGCACGTCGTCCCACTTCGCGACGACTTGCTCGGTGACGGTCACCGGCTTTTTGGTGAAGGAGCCGCCGTACTCGAACACGCGGAAATCACCGAGCTTGCGGGCGCTGGTATCGGCGTCGGTCGGCCCGGGCGTCGCGCGCTTTGCCGACGCGAGCGCGTGGCCGTCGGTTTTCGTCGAATGAGGGTTCGTCGCGACGCGCGGCTCGGGCGGTGCATGCGCGGCGCAGGCGGAAGCGAGGAGCGTGACGGAAGCCAGGGCGAGAGCGTGTCGCGACATACCTTCGCGTTAATGGCTCACGCGATTGTCGGCCAAATTTGGAGCCCGCGACGAGTGACGTTCGATAAGAACTCACCGACCTCCGACGCGGCGTTCGATAAGCCGTCACGCGCTCGGGAGCAGCGTACGCGAGATCGGTTCGACGAACTTTGCCGCTTCGGGCAAACGGTCGGCGATGACGCGCTCGATCGACGACGACAGCTTCGTCGCCGCGATGGACGCGCCGATGACGGTTGCCCAAGAAATCGGACCGAGCGGACGACAGCCGAAGAAGTGGCTGACGCCCGGGGTCTGCATCAAGAGGAAGAGCGCGCCCGACGACGCGATGCTCGTGATGAGGACCGGACGGCTCGTGCCGCCCGCCGCAAGCGTCTGGCCGAGCTGCGTGCCGACCAGGGTCGCGAGCCCGATGCTACGCGCCTTGTCGCGCGACCCGATGAAGCGACCGATCGTCCATGCGCCGCCGGCGCCGAGCGCGGTCACGAGCGCTCGCGTCGCGATCTCGCGATCGAGCGGCGCGCCCAGGGTCGACTCCGGCGTTTCGCTCGCGAGCGACTCGAAGGTCCGAGGCTCGGGCGGCTTCAACGCGATGGCCATCGCGGGCGCCACGTCGGTGAAGAGATTCACGAGGAGGAGCTGCCGCGGCGACAAGGGCGGGCGGCCGTCGAGGAGACCGGCGAGGAGCGTGAACCCGATCTCGCCGAGGTTACCGCCGACGAGGATGGACACGGCGTCGCGAACGGACGCCCACATCGCGCGCCCTTCGACGATGGCGTCGACGATGGTTTCCACGCGGCCGTCGAGCACGACGAGATCCGCCGCGACGCGCGCGGCCTGAGTGCTCGCTTCGCCGACCGCGATGCCCGCGTCGGCGAGCCGGATCGCGGCCGCGTCGTTGGCGCCGTCGCCGGCCATCGCCACGACCTTGCCCGCGCGCTGGAGCGCCCGAACCACGCGCACTTTTTGCGACGGGGTGACACGCGCAAAGACGGCGATGCTTTCGACCTTCGCGATGAGCTCGTCGTCGCCGAGGCTCGCGAGCTCCGCGCCGGTGAGCACCGAGCGCCCCTCGAGTAACCCGAGCTCGTTCGCGATGGCTTCGGCGGTACTCGGGTGGTCGCCGGTGATCATCACCGTACGAACGCCGGCGCGCCGCATCCCGTCGACGGCCGCTTGCGCCGACGGCCGGACCGGATCGCTGAACGCGATGAAACCGCGGAACGTCAGATCGACGACTTGTTCCGGATCGAGGGCGGCGTCGCTCGCGACGGCCCGTTCGGCGACCGCAAGCACCCGGAGTCCGCGCGCGGCGAGACGCGTCGCGGTGCGCACCAGCGCGAGCCGCCCGCCGTCGTCGAGGGTCTCGACGCGATCGCCGGAGCGACGGCTCGTGCAGTGGAGAAGCAGGACCTCGGGAGCGCCCTTGACGGCGAGCCGCGTCCCTTCGCTGCTGCGCCCGAGAACGGCGTGATACGTGCGCCCGAGTGAAAGCGACAGCTCGCCGATTCGTTCCCAGTGCGGCGCGCCGAAGTTCGGACCGATGGCGGCAGACTCCGCTCCGCGGAGGAGCGCGGCGTCGGTGGGGTCGCCGCGCGACGCGCCGTCGTGGTTCTGGATCGTCGCGCGGAGCGCCGCGGCGAGCACGCCGCGTTGATTCGACGTGAGCGCGGCGAGCGCGCCGTCCGCGCCCCCGTCGGAAACGATGGACAGCGCGAGCACGCCTTCGGTAATGGTGCCGGTTTTGTCGAGACACACGACGTCGACGCGCCCGAAGACTTCGAGCGAGCGCGCATTGCGAACCATCGCGCGACGTCGCGAGAGCCGTTCCGATGCGGCGAGCTGCGCCGCGGTCGCGAGCAGTGGCAACCCTTCGGGCACCGACGCGACGGCCAGGCTCACCGCGGAGCCGATCAACTCGTCGAGCTTTCGCCCGCGGAGTAACCCCCCGCCGACGACGCCCACGCCGGCGAAAAGCGCGACCGGCCCGGTGAGCGCCATCAAGGAACGCAAGCGCCGCTCGACACCCGCCGGACCGCGAGCGCCCTTCGTACCGGCCGCGCCGCGGAGGGCCTCGGTGTGCTCGCCCGTCGCGACGACGACGGCGGTCGCGCTGCCGCCGACGACGGTCGTGCCTTCGTAGAGCATCGAGCTTCGATCGGCGACGTAGGATTCGAACGATGGGATCGAGAATTTTTTCACCGGCAGCGACTCGCCGGTGAGGCTCGACGCGTCGACCTCGAGCGACGTCGCTTCGAGAACCCGGCAATCGGCGGGCACCACGTCGCCCGCTTCGAGGAGCACGACGTCTCCGCGGACCAGCGACGTCGCGTTCGCGCCGCTCGCTTTGCCGTCGCGGAGCACGATCGCGCGCCGTTTGTCGGTTCGCGCCAAGAGCCGGAGCTTGCGTTCGGTGACGAACCGCTGGAGACCCCCGACGACCGCGTTGAACCCCATCACGCCGCCGACCATCGCGGCGTCCATCACCGAGCCGACCGCGGCGGACAGACCCGCGCCGGCCGCGAGGAGCGGCGCGAGCGGGCTGAAGAGCTCGTCGGTGATGGCTTCGCCGAGCTCGCGGACGAGCGACGGCGTGGACCGATAGGGCGGACGTCGCTCGTCGGCGTCGCGGAGCGACAGGCCGGTGCGCGTGCTCCGTAGCCGCGCGAGTACGCCATCGGCGTCGAGCGCGTGCCAGGGCGTGGGGTCGCGCGACGGCGGCAGCGCGAGCCGCCGGAGCGCGAACGAGCCGCGCACGCCGTTGGCCATCGACACCAGGGTCGCCGCGTTCACGACGAACACGACGCGACGGGCCGTCATCGGCAAGAGCCCGCCCGCCGAGACGAGCGCGCCGAACGCCGCGGCTCCGAGTGCGACGTTGACGCTCTGCTTCGACACTTCGCGAGCGCGCAGCGCCGCTTGCAAGAGCAACCGGATCTCACTGAGGTCGTCGGGGCAGATGAAATGGGCGCCCCATGGCGCGGGTTTTCCGGCGCGCGCGAGCCCGACGCCGACGTCGGCGATCGAGAGGGCCGGGCAGTCGCTGGTACCGACCAGACACACGCCGCGTCCCTCGCGCTGCAAGCGCCGAACTCCGGCGACGATGCCCTCCGCGCCGGAAATCACGTCGTCGGCGCTCACGGCTTGAAGAATGGTCTCGTCGTTCGACGCGACGATGACCCGCATGCCGGCGTCGTGCGCGGCGGACACGATCTGCTCGAGGCCGGTCGTCGCCGTGATCCGCACCGCGACGATCGCTTTGACGTGATCCGACTTCTCGAGCGCGAGGACGAGCTCGCCGCGCTTCGAAAGGCTGCGCGCCCGCTCTTCGAGACCCGTCCCCACCGCGCCGCGCGCGAGGCGCAGGGGACCCAGCTGCCAGGAGCCCGACACGCGTCGTTCGAGCGGCGCGTCCGCGTCGAAGAGCGCGCCGAGCAGCGCGTGCACTTCCATCTCGTCGGCGTCGGACTCGACGGTGACGTCGCCGAGCGCGAACGCCTTCGCCGAGGCGAGACCTCCGTCGAGCACCAGGCAATCGATGCGATCCAGACGCCGAAGCGCGTCTTTGTCGAGCACGAGGGTGTCGCGCCCGGTCAGGATCTTCGCGACTTCGGCGCCGAAGAGGTCGCGTCCCATGCGCGCCGGCCGAGGCATCGCGCCGTAGACCGTCGCGAGGGCCCGTTGAAGGCTCCGCGTCGTCGCGAAGCTGACGGCGAAGCCGGCGAGCGAGACGAACACGGCGCGATCGGCGTATTCCTCGATCGGTCCGCGCGGCAGCGGCACCGGGCGCGGTTCGGCCGATTTCGGGCCGACCACGCCGTCGACGAGGCCCGCGGTGAGCCTCGCTTCGAGTCGGTTCCAGGCGCCGCGCTCGACCTGCGCTTCGCGGAGGAGCGCCGCCTTGTGGATCGCGTCGACGAACGAGGTGAGCGGCCTCTGGGCGAACGCGGAAAAGAACGCGGTCGCGAGGTCGAGGGCGACCTCGGCGCGCTCGGCGCCGATCCGTTCTTCGAGCCCGGCGCGAAGCTTTCCGACGCTCTCGACCAAGGAAAGGAGCGACGCGGCGGTTCCCGCGAACGGCATGGCGGGAAACGGGGACACCGAGAGCCCGAGGCCCATGAAAAACGCGCTGACGTCGGCGCCGAGCCCCACCATCCGGCGAAGCGCGGGCTCGATGTCCGCGAGATGCTCCGGCGTTCCCTCGAAGCGGGCCGGGGCGACGCCCGCACGCGATTCGGCCACGGCCACCCAGCCGACGAGCTCCGAGAGATCGCACGAGCCCCGCTCGATCGAGAACACGACGCGGCGCGTGTAGGCGTTGACCTCGACGGCGCGGACTCTGCCGTCTCCGGCGATGGCGGCGCGGAGCGCGCGGTCGAACGCGGCGAGCTCGCTCTCCGAAAGGGCGCCGAACTCGACGTGGGCGCGCTCGTCGGTGACCCAGGATCGACGGGTACGGGCGCGAAAGAGTTGGACGAGCGGCTCGAAGCGGTCAAAAAGGCTCATGAACACCGGCCCGAAGGGCTCTAACATCCCAGTTTCGCGAATGCCGGACAGGACGCAAGAACTATTGGACGCCGAATCCGGCGCGGACTTGACCGACGTGTTCGTGCACGCACGACGCGGTTTTCGTCGCGACGTCGCGGCGCTGATCTACGCGCTCGACAACGGACGTCTCATCGTGCCGCTCGCCAAGCAGATGGCCGACGCGGCCGTCGGGGAGGAGCAGGAAGTGGGCGAAGAGCTCTCGCTGACGCCGCACCTCTTGTTCGATGCCGATCGGAGCGGGTTCATGCCCGTCTTCACGCGCCCGGACCTCGTCGAGCGCGCGACGGATCGCGTGCAGTGGAAGACGGACGACGGGCCGCTCGAGTACTGCACCTTGCCGGCCCGAGTCGTGATCGAGCTCGCGGTGGCGCTCATCGACGAAGTGCGGGTCGCCGGCTTGCTCGTGAACGCGTTCGACTCGACGGAGCTCGTGCTCGGGCGAAACGAGGTGGCGAGCATCGCGCAAGGGCGGGCGATTCCGCTCGTGGGCTACGTCGGCGACATTCCGCCCGGCGAGGACGAAGAGCGACTCATCGCCAAAATGGACGGCCCACCGCCGAAGGACGTCACCGACGCGATCGAGAGCGTGCTCGCCGGAGTCGCGAACGCGGAGGGTTATCGGCTGCATTCGACGTTCAACGCGGAGCGCGACCTCGAGCCGCACCTCACGTTGAACGTCCTCATCGCCGACGACGGCCCCGAGAGCGACGCCGCGGCCATTGCGCGAAGGGCACTCGCCGACGGCCTCGCCCGCGCGCTCGAAGGAAAGCTGCCGCCGCCCGGATACATCGACATCTTGTTCAACGATCCGGCGCTGCGATAACCAAGCTCGGTGATACCGTGCGTCCTCTGAGCGGAATGGACTCGCCCGATCTCATCCGGGCCGGTGGGGACCGGCTCACGGCGCTCGAGCGATTCAATATCCGAGCGATCCGCCGCACCTTCGAGCCCGGCGCCGTCGATGCAGCGATTCGCTGGTGCCAGCGGCACATCGGCTCCGAGTGGATCACGCTCGCGACGAGGAATCTCTTGCACGTCCATGGGCTCGATCGGCTGCCGCCCTTCGATCCGAACGTGAGCTACATTTGCGCCGCGAATCACCGGAGCTTTTTCGACCTCTACGTCGTCACCGGTTATCTCGTGAAGCACGGCCTGCCTCACCGTTTGATCTTCCCGGTGCGCGCGGAGTTCTTTTACGACCACCCACTCGGCAGCTTCGTGAACGGCGTGATGAGCTTTTTCGCGATGTATCCGCCGATTTTTCGCGATCGCTCGCGAGCCGCCGTGAACCTCGCCGGCCTCGACGAAGCCGCGCGGCTCGTGAAACGCGGCGGCGCATTTCTCGGCATCCATCCCGAGGGACGCCGCAACCTGGACAGCGATCCCTATACGCTCTTGCCCGCGCAACCCGGGGTCGGGCGCATCATCTTCAACTCGGGGGCGACCGTCATTCCTGTATTCGTGAACGGCCTCGTGAACGATTTGCCCAAGCAAGTGTCGAGCAACTTCGACGGCACGGGAACGCCGATTCACATCGTGTTCGGGCATCCCGTCGATTTCGGCGATCTCCTCGCGCAGCGCCCCTCGCCGCGCGTTTACCGCGCGCTCGCCGACCGCGCGCGCGACGCCATCGTCGCCCTCGGCCCCGAAGAGCGCGAGTACCGCGCTCACTCGTCGTCGTAGAAGAGCGGTTCGCGATCGGTCAGAAACCGCTCGATCATCATCGCCGCGCCGGCCGCGAGTCGCACGAAGCGAAGCCCGAGCCCTGGCGGCGAGTCGCTCCGTTCGGAGTAGACGCGCACCCAGCGCACCTCGCCGATCCCGCGAATGGGTTCGACGGCCCCGGGAAGCGTGATCGAAAAATCCATTTTCTCGCCGACCGGCGAGAGAGTGTGCGTGGCGATGAAGACGCCGCCCGCCGAAAGGTTCTCGGCGAAGCCGCCGTAAAAGTTGTGGTCGCTCTCGCAGGTCACGTGGAGCTCGACCGAGTAGCGCGGAAAGATCCGCCGATTGTCGTTGGCGGGCCCCTTGGCGACGAACGTCGCCTCTTCGCGCGTCGTCGGTGCTTGCTGGGCCGCGGCTGCTTGCCGAAAGGTCATCGTCGTTCGGTCTCCTGCGGCCCCAAGGGCCTTCATGCGAAAGAGACGGACGCGGGCAGGGATCCTTGAGTCGAATCCGCCGATGCCTCGGGCGCTGTAGGGGAAGGTCCGACTTCTAGAGGGGGCACCCTCAAAGCCAGGGATTGACGCTGGATGAACCGGGACGGCGCTGGGCGAGCACCCCAATGAAGCCGCTTACCGCGAGCACACCGAGGCCGAGCGTCGTGTAGGCGGCAATGGCCCCCGGCGCATTCGACGAGAGCCCGTCGAGCAGCGTCGCCCAGGCCGCGGCGACGGCGAGCGAGAGCACGGAGAGCGGAAGCATCCACCGGACCCAGAGCGGCGCGACGTGTTCGACCCACACCCGCGCCGTGACCCGCCGCACGCCGCCGACGACGACGACGAGCACCGCGACCTTCGTCAGAAAGACGGCGACGCCGAGCGCGGCCCACGGACGGCTCTGCTCTTGGACCATCGCCGTGAGCCCCGGAACCCGAAAGCCCCCGGCGAAGAGCGTCACGGCGAGCCCCGCGACCACCCAGAGCGAACTCCGCTCGACGAGGCGGAGGATCTGCCGCCGGAGCGGCGGACTCCCCGGCGCGCGCGGCATTCCCTCGGCGCTTCGGAATGCCGATGGGTCGCCAGTTTCGGGAACGGCGCTCGCCACGAGCAAGAACGCGAGCAGCGCGAGCCCGGGGTTTCGCGCCGCGGCCCAGCGCCACGGCACGCCGCCTTGGTCCGCGACGAGCTCGGCGACGACGAATCGACCACTGGCGAGGACGGCGCCGAACACCGCGATTGCCATCGGAACGAGAAGCGACAAAGTGCGCGCACTGGCGACCAGCGCGCGACGCATCGAGAAGCGGCGATGAAGGGACGCGCCGCCGGCGACGAAGCGCGCCGCGACGAGTGGAACCGTGCCCACGAGCAGGAGAGCGACGAGGTCCGCTTCCGGCGAAAGAATCGAGCGACCGGTGGCGAGCCAGGTGAACGCGCCGACGATGCCGACGAGCACCGCGATCGACGCGACGAGCAACGTCCGCGCCTCGCCGCCGGGGACGACCGCCTCGAAGATTCGCGGGAGGGGGCCGCGCGAAAGGCCTATTTTGCCGCTCGAACGCGCCTCGGCGAGGCGGAGGAACCATTTCCCGAGTGTGCCCGCGGGGGTCGTTGGGAGCACGACGGCGAGGACGGCGAGCACGAGCAACGTCGCGGCGCCCTCGAGCTCTTCGGCGCCGAACGGGGACAAGCCGTCGACGGGGATCTGCAAAGTAGGAAGCGGCCGTCCATCGCGCTCGACCGCGACGTCGGCGAGTTTTTCACCGGGCCGCGCGCGCACGTCACCGAGCGAAAGCACCGTCACTCCGTCGAAGCGCTGAACCAAATCGCCCGCGCGAAGACCCCCGAGGGCGGCCTTGCCTTCGGGATCGAGCGCGAGGATCCGCAGGCCCCGCGCTTCGGCGTCGATGCTCCCCGTGATGCCGAGAAATGCGAGCGAGCGCGTCCCTTCGAGCTCGCGATCCGTCTCGAGCGGCGCGTCCTCGGTTCCGAGCACGTCGAACGCGACGTCGTGAGCGACACCCGCTACCTCGGTTCGACCGCGCGCTGCGGGCTCGAAGCTGACGCGCAGGTCGCCGCGAAACGTCACGTGCGGCGCGTCGGTGCCGTGCTTTGCGAATCGCCGCTCGAGCGCCGCGTCGAATGGAATGACGACCGCGTTGCGCGTCAGAGGCTCGGCATTGAGCGCGATGCGCACGTCGTGCTCGGGCGCTGCGCCCGGTCGATACAGGTCGCCGTGAAACGTGACTCTGGCCGGGCGCGCCTCGGGGAAGCCATCGCCGGTGATCACGACCCGGTCGCCCGCCGAGGCCCGGTGGGGGTCGATCCGGTACACCGTGAGCAAATCCGGGACGTCGCTGGTCCGGCAGCCGCTCGCGAGGACCAGCGCCAAAGCGGCCGCCCAACCGTTCCGTTGCATGCGCCCGAACGATAGCGAAGTGCTCTCGGACGGGCGAAAAACGCGGGGACTCGTCACGAATCGATACCCCGCCGGACGGACGTCTTCTTGACGCCCTGCAGCAAGGCTGCTTCAATTGTGTTGCGGCGGTAGCAGAACGAAACGTGTCGGCGTCGGCGACGCCTCCGGCACGAAAGAACCGCGACACGGCCGAGAGAACGGAAAAGCGAGCATGGTAGCTGGTGAACCCGAGGGAACCCCGACTCCGGAACGACGAGTCATTAAGCGCTACTCGAATCGCAAGCTCTACGACACCAAGGACAGCCGCTACGTCACGTTGCTCCAGATCGCGGAAATGATCCGCGCCAACGAAGACGTGCAGATCATCGACAACGCGACGAAGGAAGACAAAACCGACGTCACGCTGGCGCTCATCATTTCGGAAGAACTGAAGGCGCGCCCCCGCGGTATCCCGCTCGCGACGCTCAAGGCGCTCATCCGACAGCGCAGTGAGAAAATCCTGACCCACTTGAACCCGATTCGACGCCTCATGTCGAAAGACCACGGCGGCGAAGAATCGGCCGAAGGCCTAGAAACGGCACCTACTCCAGAGGAGGAGGATTTGACCGGCAACGAAACTCAGCAAAAAGGCCTGCGCGCCACGCTCGAGCAGTGGCAGCACACCATCGACGAGCGTATTCGCGCGGTGTTGCCCAACTTTTCGACGATCCGGGAGCTCCAGTCCGAGCTGAAAAAGCTGTCGGACCGCCTCTCCGCCATCGAGAAGAAGCTCGAAGAGCCTCACAAGGAATAGTTTGCGAGAGAACCGGGTTCCGGGAGGTGAGGCACCATCCATGAGCCGGTCCGAAAAAAGAGCCGAGCTCGAAGAGTTCGAGCGAGCGATTTTGACTCACGCGCCGAACCTGCTGGCGGTCGCGTGCCGGCTGGCCCGAAGCCGCCCCGAAGCCGAAGACCTGGTTCAGGACACGCTCGTGAAGGCGCTCCGCGCCAAAGAGCAATACGAGACCGGAACCAATCTGAAGGCCTGGCTCCTCAAGATCCTGAAAAATACGTTCATCAACCGCTATCGCCGGAGTGGCCTCGAGCGCTCGGTGATGGACGGGCCCGAAGCGGACCCGCTCGCGGACGGATGGATTGGCGCCGCGACCTTGCGCGGCATGCGAGACCCCGAGGGTCAGGCAATGAGGCCGGTTCTCGAGCGCGAAATCTCCGCGGCGCTCGACGCGATCCCGGAAGAGTTCCGGCTCGTCGTCGTTTTGGCCGACGTCGAAGAGCTGTCTTACCGCGAAATCGCCGACCTCGTCGGTTGCCCCATCGGCACGGTGATGTCGCGGCTCCACCGCGGCCGACGGCTCTTGAAGACGAGCTTGCTCGAGCAAGCTCGCATGATGGGCCTCGTTCCGGCGGCGAGCGAGTCGACTCCGGACACGAAAGCGCCGCCGATGCCGGCTCCGGTCGAGCTCGAATCGTACCGCCAAAAGAGGAGCGCACGATGAGCTGTCGGCAAGTTGCCGCACTGCTCGAGGCGTTCCTCGACGGCGAGCTCCCCGCCGAACAAACGCTCACGGTCGAGGAGCACCTCGTCTCGTGTGAAGACTGTCTCGAGCGAAGCCGTTTCAGCACCGCGCTGAAGACGAGCATGCGCCACGCCGTCGCCCTCGATGCGACTCCGTCCGCGGGGTTCGAGGCGCGGCTCGCGGGCGCGCTTCGCAGCGAACGCGAGCGCCTGCTCCAGACGCAATCGCTGCCGCCACCGGCGGCGAGCCGTCGCTTCCGATGGAGCTCCGTCGTGCCGCTCACGCTCGCGGCAGCGACGACGTTTTCGTTCGTGACCTGGGTGAACAACCGGCTCGGCAACAACGGGCTCGCGCCCGTCGCGAGCGCGGAAGCTCCGCGCCCCCCGGTCACTGCGGCGAGCATGCTGGATCCCGAGCAGGCGCTCGAAGCGCTCGTCAGCTATCACGCGGCGCCGCCCGCACCGCAGATCACCGACTCGTCGCTCGTACCGCGACTCGAGCCTGAAGCGGGCATGCCGGTTCATCTGCCGGAAATGAAGCAGTACGGCGCTTCCTGGGAGGGCGGCAGCGTGATCCCGGTGAAGAATTATCACGCGGTGATCTTCCGCTACCGACTCTCGAATCACCCGGTCACCGTTTACATCTACGACACCCGGCAAGTGCGGCTCCGCGCCGTTCTCGAGCCCCGCGTGGTGCACAACCAGCCGGTGCACGTCGGAGATCGTCACGGCTACTCGATCGCCGCGCTCGAGCGACGCGGCGTGGGGTGCGCGGTCGCGACGGACCTCGACGACGACGAGAGCGCCGAGCTCGCCACCACGATTTATTAGGTCCGGTTCGGCGCGCGGTCCGACTCGGTTTGCGGGCCCGGTGCCGCTCCGGTATCTCTTTTCATCGTGCGCGGACGCGTCGGTCGAGAGCGAAGCTCGGGGCCGCCCTCGACGGGCGCGCTCGGAGCGATCGTCGACTGGTTCGACGCTCGCGGCGACTCCTGGACGATGCGCGTCGTGGCGGTCACGGCGCTATCCGCAACGCTCGGCGTCGTGACCGTGGTGTGGGGCACGCGGCCGCTCCTCTGCTCGCTGGCCGCGTCGCGAGCGCGCGCACAGGGGCTCGACTTCGACGCCAAACGCGCACGAATCGGCTGGGGCGTGGTGCGATTCGGCGAAGCGTCGCTCTCGTCGGCGTCGTTGCCCGGAGTGACCGCGAGCTTCGACGAAATCGTCGTCGTGCCGTCGTTCACGTTCGGCGTGCGGCGCGTCGAGGTGCATGGCGGTCGCGTCCGTCTCGCGGGATCGCTCCGGGAACTCGAGAACGAGCTCGAATCATTTCGTCCCGCTCGTCCGACGAGCGACGGGCACGCCGCGGCCGAGCGCGTGCCCGTCGTCGTCGATGGCCTCGACGTCGTGTGGGACGACCCGAAGACCCCCGGGAACGACGGCCACGTGTGGGGCGCGCGATATCGTCGTTCGCCGGATTCGCACGAGGCGCTGGGCGCCGATCTCGCTCGCTTTGCCATGAACGGCACGACCGTCGAAGTCGCCCGACCCGAAGTGGAGCTGTCGCGCGTCTCGAAGCATCGTGCGCTAGACCACGTCTCGGCGACGAGCCTGGACGCCACCGTGGACCTCGACGAAGTGGGGGCCCTGCTCGCCTCGTCGAGCGACGGCGCCGCACCGGGCGGAGCGCCCACGGCGAACGCGCCTGAGACGCCGCGGAACCGCGGTCCGCGATGGCGCGCCGAGCTCCGGCGTGGCGCGGAGACGCTGGCGTCGGTGCTCCGCTCCGGCGCGAACGCCGTTCTCCAGAAAGCGCACGTGCGCGTTCAGAGCGGCGCGGACGCGCTGAACCTCGGTCCCGCCGACCTGGTCGTCGCGCGCGACGACGCGCGGGTGCACGTGTCGTTCGCGCCGGGAACGGAACGGGTGGCCACGCCGCTCCGCCTCCAGCTCGATTTGCCGATCGGCGACGGCCCGGTCGACGTCGGACTCGACGGGGGCCCGATCAGCTTGGGCCTGCTCGGCGTGAAGGAAGGTGACCTCGGGCTCGAAGACGTCGACCGCGCCGAGGTCGAAGCGACGGGGAAAGCGCAGCTCGCGGCGGACGGCCGTTCCCTGTCGGTCTCCGGACGCTCGCGCTTCGTCGACGTCGCGGTGTTTCAGCGAAAGCTCGCGCCGGAACCGGTCCGCGACATTCAAATCGGACTCTCGGGTGAGCTCGGCCTCGAGCTCGACGGGAGCCGGATCGATCTCCGCAACGTGACCGCGACGCTCGGCCGCGTGATGCTCGAGACGAGCGGGACGCTCGAACGCGGCGAGGACTATTCACGCGGCGGGTTCCACGTCGAGGCGCCGCTCGCCGCCTGCGCGGACATCCTCGGTTCGACGCCGCCGGCACTCGTGCCCCTGCTCCGGGGCCTCGAAGCGTCCGGCACGTTCGCCTTTTCCGGCGAGCTCGGCTTCGACACTCGACGACCCGCCGACACGCGCGTCGATTGGAAGATCGCGAACGGCTGCCGGGTGACGGAAGTGCCGGAAGGGCTGTCCCCGGCGCGATTCGAGAAACCGTGGGTGCGTTCGGTGCTCGACAAGAACGACGAGCCCACGACCATCGAGAGCGGCCCCGGCACTTCGACGTGGGTGGCGCTTCGAGACATCTCGCCGTTCATGCCCACGGCGATCCTCGTCTGCGAGGATTCGCGGTTCTTTTCCCACGGCGGGTTCGACGAGAAGGCGATCCACGACTCGATCCGCGACAACCTGCGTGCGGGCAAATTCGTCCGAGGCGCGAGCACCGTGTCGATGCAGCTCGCGAAGAACCTGTACCTCGGTCGTGAAAAGACGCTGTCTCGAAAGCTCCAAGAAGCGGTGCTCACGCTCTTGCTCGAGCAATCGCTCACGAAGGAGCAGATCCTCGAGCTCTACCTCAACGTCATCGAATTTTCTCCGGGCGTGTACGGCATCGGACCGGCGGCGGCGTACTATTTTCATTCGGACGCGCGCGATCTCTCGCTCGCGCAAGCGCTGTATCTCGGGTCGATCTTGCCGAACCCGAAGCATCAACACTTCGGGCGCGACGGCGCGATCCACCCCGCGTGGGGCGCGTACCTTCAACATCTGATGCAGATCGCGCACAAGGTGCGTCGTATCGACGACCACGAGCTCGAAGTCGGGCTCGGGGAAACGGTGCAATTCGGCGCGCCGGCACAGGGCGACGAAATCGCGCCGCCCGGCGACGTGGATCCTCACGACGGCGACGGCGACGCCGACGTCGGCCCCGACTACGAACCGACGGCGCCTTAGTCGGACGAGTCCATCAGAGCGATGGGAATTGCGACGCCCCCGGCATGGGGAGGGCATCGAAATTCCCCTGCAAGGTACACGTTTGACTCGTCCACTTCTTTCTCTCGTGGTCACTTTTCGCCGCGCGCGCGGAGTTCCTTGAAGAAGGCTTGAAGGAGGGCCGCACCTTCGTCGGCGAGGACGCCGCGTTCCACGGTGAAGCGGTGGTTCAAGCGCGCGTCGGTTCCGATTTCGAAGAGCGACACGACCGCGCCGGCTTTCGCGTCGGAGGCGCCGAACACGAGGCGCGACACGCGCGCGTTGACGAGCGCGCCGGCGCACATCGCGCAGGGTTCGAGCGTGACGAACACGGTGCAGCCGTCGAGGTGCCAGGTGCCGAGCGACGCTGCCGCGGCACGCACGGCGAGGAGCTCGGCGTGCGCGGTGGGATCCCGGTCGACTTCGCGACGATTGTGTCCGCGCGCGAGCGCGTTCCCGTGGGGGCCCACGACGATGGCACCAACCGGCACGTCGGCGTGCAATGCCGCGAGCCGCGCTTCGTCGAGCGCGACGCGCATCCAGTCTGCGTCGTTCACGAGCCCAACGTACACCGCGTAGAGGGAGAGCTAGGGGCTAGGGCTAGGGCTAGAGCTAGAGTTGAGAGCTGGAGCGAGGGGTAGAAGGAGAGCGAAAGGAAACGGGGGTTCTTGGCTCGATGCTGGCGGCCGTGTCCCCACGGCGACGCGGCACGCTTTGAAAGGCGCCCCAAAAATCGAAAAAGGCCGACCTTGACGATCCTCACTAACGCTATATCTTTAACATGTCGCAACATGATAGCGACAGGGAGGCGTCATTCATGGACTTTCGAAATCATTGGGGTTTTTGGGGTGAAGAGTTCGCGGCGCGATTCGGCGGCGGTCGCGGCCGAGGCGGCAGAGGCGGGCCCTTCGGAGGCCCAGGGTTCCCCGGGGTGCCTCCGGGAGGGCCGGGCGGCATGCCGCCCTTTGGTGGCGGCGGTTTCCCCTGGAACTTCTTTCAGCGGCCGACGCGAGCGCGGCGCGGCGACGTGCGGGCGGGCATTCTGGCGCTGCTCGCCGAGCAACCGCGGAACGGCTACCAGATCATGCAGGAGCTCGAGCAGCGGAGCGGCGGGTCGTGGCGACCGAGCTCGGGTTCGATCTATCCCGCGTTGCAACAGCTCGAAGACGAAGGGCTCGTCGAGGTCGAAGCGACCAGCGGCGGACGCACGTTCCGGCTGAGCGACAAGGGGCGCACGTACGTCGCGGAGCATCGGGACGAGGTCGGCACGCCGTGGGAAAACGTTGGTGAGCCCGCGGGAGAAGAATGGATCTCTCTGTTCAGCTTGGTGCGGAACATCGCCATCGCGGCGGCGCAGGTGGTTCACGCCGGCACGCCCGCGCAGATCGACCGCGCCGAACGGCTGCTCGCCGACGTTCGCCGGCAGCTCTACGGTATCCTCGCGGAGAACGATCCGGTCGACGACGAATGACGATCTTCGGACGATAAAGATCGTCGGGCCGCGCGAGATGACGATCGACTCGAAGAACGGGATTGCTCGGAGGCCGTTCTCGTTTCCCGGCCGATGACGACGGCGGTTCCGGTTCTCGGCTTTTTTTCGGCGCGGTCTGCTGCTCACCCGATTAGATCCGCTTACGTATGCGGTTGACGCACCGTGCCTGTCGGGCGCGAGTTCGCGTGGGTGTCAGTCTTGACCGTCATTGCGGTCGGGATAGCGGCGCTGCAATTCAGCTGCGCCGAGTGACACGCGGTCGCAATGTCACGCGTCGACGGATGTGGTTAAACCGGTTCGTCGGATGCGGGCCGAGCCACCCGACCGCAATGACGGAAACCATGGGCTGGACCGCGGAGGCGCGAAAGAAAAGAAGCACCTGAACCGGATGCGCCGGAGCCAAACCCGCGGTAGGAGTGCGCGCATGACGTCACGACCGGCAGATTCGAGCGGAAAGGCACTCACGACGAACCCCCATCTCCTCGAGTGGGTGAGCGAGATGGCGAAGCTGACGAAACCCGACCACATCGTGTGGTGCGACGGCTCGCTCGAAGAGAAAAAGGCGCTCACCGAACAGGCGGTCAAAGAGAAGATCCTCGAGCCGCTCAATCAAGAGAAACTGCCCGGTTGCTACCTGCACCGCTCGAACCCGAACGACGTCGCGCGCGTCGAGCAGCTCACCTTCATCTGCACGCCGACCAAGGACGAGGCCGGCGCGACCAACAACTGGATGGACCCGACCGAGGCGTACGCGAAGCTCGGGAAGTTGTTCGACGGGTCGATGAAGGGTCGCACGATGTACGTCGTGCCGTACGTGATGGGTCCGATCGGTTCGAAGCTCTCCAAGGTCGGCATCGAGCTCACCGACAGCATCTACGTCGTCCTCAACATGCGGACGATGACCCGCATGGGCAAAGCCGCCCTCGACATGCTCGGACAGAGCGACGACTTCAATCGCGGTCTCCACTCGACGCTCGATTGCAACCCCGAGCGCCGCTTCATCTGTCACTTCCCGCAAGACAACACGATCTGGAGCGTGGGGTCGGGTTACGGCGGCAACGTGCTCCTCGGAAAGAAGTGCCTCGCCCTCCGCGTCGGGAGCTACCTCGGCAAAAAGGAAGGCTGGCTCGCCGAGCACATGCTCATCCTCGGCGTCGAGAGCCCCGAAGGCGAAATGACGTACGTCGCCGCGGCGTTCCCGAGCGCCTGCGGCAAGACGAACTTTGCGATGATGATTCCGCCCAAGCGCTTCAAGGGCTGGAAGATCTGGACCGTCGGTGACGACATTGCATGGATGCGCGTCGGCGAAGACGGACGGCTATACGCGGTGAACCCGGAGTTCGGCTACTTCGGCGTCGCGCCGGGCACGAGCTACGAGTCCAACCCGAACGCGATGAAGACGGTCATGCGCGACACGATCTTCACGAACGTCGCGCGCACGCCGGACGGCGACGTGTGGTGGGAGGGCAAGGACGGCCCGACGCCGCCCGAGCTCATCGACTGGAAGGGCCAGCCCTGGACGCCGGCGTCGAAGGAAAAAGCGGCGCATCCGAACGCCCGCTTCACCGCGCCGGCGACGAACAATCCCGCGCTCTCGAAATTCTACGACGACGTCGACGGCGTGCCGATCAGCGCGATCATCTTCGGCGGCCGTCGCGCGACGACCGTGCCGCTCGTGATGCAGGCCTTCAACTGGCTGAACGGGGTGTTCTTCGGCGCGACCCTAGGCTCGGAGACGACCGCGGCCGCGGCCGGCGAGGTCGGCGTCGTGCGCCGTGACCCGTTCGCGATGCTGCCATTCTGCGGCTACAACATGGCCGAGTACTTCGAGCACTGGCTTGCGATGCAATCGAAGATCACCAATCCGCCGAAGGTGTTTTTGGTGAACTGGTTCAGAAAGAGCAAGGAAGGCAAATTCCTCTGGCCGGGCTTCGGCGAGAACATGCGTGTGCTCAAGTGGGTCGTCGATCGCGCCCGCCTCCGTGTCGGCGGCCAAGAGACGCTCTTCGGCTGGGTTCCGAAGGCCGGCGATCTCGATCTCTCGGGTCTCGACATCGCGTCGGAGAAGGTCGACGAGGCGACGAACATCGACCTCGACGAGTGGAAGAAGGAAATCCTCTCGTACGGCGAGTTCTTCGAGAAGCTCGGGCCGAAGATGCCGCGCGCGTTGAAGCTTCATCGCGACCTTCTCCTCGCGCGTATCGAGGCCGTTCAAGGTCGAACGAGCTGAGCCGGAGCCGTGCTCGCCGCTGACCGCCGCTCGAACCCGAGCGGCGGCGCCGAGCCACCGAGCGCCCGCGGCAGATCCGTCGCGGGCGTTTTTCTTGGGGGCACCTTGTCCGTTGCGGCCGTCGCAGACACGGCGTTCGCCGTGCGTCGCCGCCGCCCGCGAAACGATCGCTAACCGAGGGTCGCGAAGAGCATCGCGGGAATGACGCCGTCGGTTTCGGCGTCGCGCGCCGGCGTCCGGATGGCCGCGTGTAGGCACGCGTCGTCGACGCGATCGAGCCACGTCGAGAGCCGCGAGCGCAGCGCGACGCGTTCGGCCTGCCTGGGCGTGAGCGGCGTGCGAAAGCTGAAGAGCTGCGCGAAAATGGCGACGTCTGCGCGCGACGGCGCATCACCGAGCCAGTAACCACGGTCCGGCGCGCGAACTTCGAGCCGATCGAGAACGTGCTCGAAATTCTCCCAGCACCTGTCGAGGTTCGGTCGGATCACGTCGCGCGCCCGGAGCCCCTCGACGACGCGGGCCCTCAAGCGACCCGGTAGGACCGCGCGAACCAAGGCCGGCATCGATGCAAAGTACGCCCGCTTGGTACGCGTCCAGTTGTCGTCGTCGGCCCAGCGCGACGCGACCACGAACCCGTAGAGCGCACTGTCGGCGAACTCCTCCCAGAGAAACGCCTCCGCGCTCGCGCGCGCGTCGAGCCCGCGCGACAGCGCGCCGCCCGACAGTGCTTCGAGCCGCGACACGATCCGCGTCGAGTCGGCGACCGCTTCGTCACCGACGAGCAACACCGGAACCTGCTCGGCCGGGTTGAGATGCCCGAAATCGGACGGACGCGACCCGTGCCGTCGCTCGTACGGCAAGCCGCAGAGTTGCAGCGCTCGGTGGGCCTTGAGACAGAACGGCGAGTAGCTCTCGACGCGGGGCACGCCGGAATCGCGGAGCTCACAGAGAACGAGGGTCGGGCGGGGCGCGGGGGAATTCGTCATGGGTCGGTCCTTTCGGGGATTCGCGGGCGCCTGGCCCGCTCACTCACGCCACGAACATTGCTCCCACCGGATGACAGCATTATGGCATATTTGATTCGGAGCTCGACAATGCGCCGACAGAGCCGCCTCTTTGCCCTCGCCGAACACCTCCGCGGCCGAAAAACGGGCGTGACCGCCGAGGCGCTGGCCGACCGATTCGGCGTCAGCATCCGCACCATCCATCGCGACCTCGACACCCTCCGCGAAGCGTCGCTGCCCGTGTTCGCCGAGCGCGGCCGCGGCGGCGGCATCGCGCTCGACCGCGCGTACACCCTTCCCCCGGTGAACCTCTCGGCGCGCGAAGCCGCCGTGCTCGTCGTGCTCGGCGCGTACGCGAAGCGCCTGCGGCTCCTTCCGTTCGAAGAGACGCTCGAGGGCGCGATCGACAAGGTCCGCGGCGCGCTCTCCGGCTCGGCGCAGCGCGAGCTCCTCGACCACGTGAGCCGGCTCGAGTTCACCGGCGTGCCCGCGCCTCCGGTGACGGTCGAGGTGCGCCGCGCGGTCGAGCAAGCATGGTTCGAGCAATGCCCGCTCGACGTCACCTACGTCTCGTCGAACTTCGTCGAATCGACGACCACGGTGATCGTCGCTCGCGTGCTCCTCGAACGCAACGCGACGATGATCTACGGCAAGTGCACGACGACCGCCGACGTGCGGCCCTATCGCCTCGACAAGATTACGAGGGCCGTCGTGCGTTCCCTGCGGCCGACGTGAGCGACGGGGCCTCCCGGGCCGGCACTCGCCCGGTGTATGCTCGGCAGAACGGACGCTCATGCTCACTCTCCACCACCTCAACAACTCGCGATCGCAACGGGTGCTCTGGCTTCTGGAAGAGCTGGAGGTTCCGTACGAGATCGTCCGCTATCAACGCGACCCGGCCACGATGCTGGCCCCGAAGGAGCTCCGCCGCATTCACCCTCTCGGCAAATCGCCGATCATCACCGACGACGGCAAGACGCTCGCCGAGTCGGGCGCGATCCTCGAATACATCGTCGATCGTTACGGCAACGGACGGCTCGCGCCGCCGCGCGACTCGGCGGAGCGGCTCCGGTACACGTACTGGATGCACTACGCGGAGGGGTCGGCGATGCCCCCGCTCTTGCTCAAGCTCGTCATTGGACGGCTCTCGAAGCCGCCGGTGCCGGCGTTGATCCGCCCGATCACCGGCGCGGTCGCCGGGCGAATGAACGAGCTCTTCATCGATCCTCAACTCAAGCTCCACTTCGACTTCATGGAGGCGGAGCTCGAAAAGAACGCCTGGTTCGTAGGCCCCGAGTTCACCGCGGCCGACATTCAAATGAGCTTCCCCGTCGAGGCCGGAGAGGCACGCGGCATGGTGTCGAGCGGTCGACCGCGCCTGGTCGATTTCCTGAAGCGCATTCACGCGCGCCCCGCCTACCAGCGCGCGCTCGACCGCGGCGGTGCGTACCAGCTCATGAGCTGACGGGGCGGCGCGCGGCCGCGCGCGGGTTCGTGTAACGACTGCGATCCGTTGCCGCCGCGCGCTAAACCACGCGAAGGCTCGGGGTCACTGGAACCTGGTGGTACGGCGAAAAGCCGTCGTAGATTTCGAGGTGCTTGTCGACGGTGTCGCGGATGCGGGCCCCGGCGCGGATCCCCGCGCGCAGCCGATCCCACAGCGCAGGCGTCGTCGCGGCCTCGACGAGGCGCTCGGCGAGGTGCTGCGCGTTGCCGACCCGGAAATGAAGACCATTTTCGCCGTGCCGCACCTTCTCGATCATGCCGCCGATGTCGCTGCAGATCACGGGGCGACCGTGAGCGAACGCTTCCTGAATCACCAGGGGTGAATTTTCCCACCAGATCGAGGGAACGACGACCCAGTCGACTCCACTCATGAGCGACGAGACGTCGGCGTGATCGTAGCCGCCGTGCATCCGTACGTACTGGCGCGTCCGTTCGAGCTTCTTGTGCACCGCGCTCTGGTATTCGGCGGATTGCCACGCGAGGTGCGCGCCGTGCACGTCGAGCGAGATGCCGTCGAGGCCGCCGCGAAGCGCCTTCGGCAACAGGGTCATCGCCTCGAGCAAGACCTGAAGCCCCTTGTATCGCTGGATTTGCCCGAAGAACGCGAAGCGACCGCGGGTGCCACCTTGTCCGAGCGGGCGAGCCGGCGCGGGCTCCAGGGCGGGCTGGCCGTTCTCGATCAACACGAACTTTTCGCGTGGCAAGCCCCAGGCGACGTACCGATCGATCAGAAACTGGCTCGGCGAGACGAACGTGTCGACGAGCGAGAAAAAACTCTTGATGAACAGCTCTCTCAGAAAAAAATTCTGCGGCGAGACCTCGGGAAAACAACGGTGGCACGCGCCGGGCGTCGCGCGACGGCAGAGCTCGTCGCCGCGCGTGCGGATCATCTGTCCGTTGTTGTTACAGATCCCCAGATACTCGTGCAGGGTGAGGACGATCGGAACGGAGGGCGAGTAGTTCTTGATCTCGCGGATCACCTCCAGGCCGAGGTGCACATAGTGGTGTAGATGCACGACCGTCGGTCGATACCATTCGAGGAGGCCTCTGAAGTCTCTGCACACGAGCTGAACGTCGCGCTGCGAGAAGCGGAAGAACTCGCACGCCGAGTTCATGAGCACTTCCGAACCGTCCGGCGAAAATTGGCTGAATACCGCGGCGTTTTGCCCGCCGCCGTCGTGGCGCGCGAGGAACATGGCGTGCACGCCGGGACGGCTCCGGAGCTCGCGAAAGAGATCGTACGCGGCACGCTCTCCGCCGCCCGGATTGATCTCCGGGTGACCGTGGCTGATGACTAGGACGCGGTGTCGCTCTTCCACGATGACCCTTCCTGAAGGAGCTTGCCGATCGCGCCGCCCCATTTTTCGGTCTGGCGCCAGGCGTTGTAGAGCGTGAGCCCGTGGCGCCAGTCGTGTGTGCCGATGAGCGTCTGCGACTGGCGCTCGAGATGATACAGCTCGACCGCGGGCGAGTACCAAACTTGCCGTCCCGCAGCGCGAAGCTTGAGACAGAAATCCGAATCTTCGAAGTCGCCCAAGATGTAGTCCTCGTCGAGCCCGCCGACGCTCAGGTAGAGCTGTCGATCGACCATGAGACACGCGGCCGTCACGGCCGGCGCGGCCACCGGACCCTTTCGCGTATTCGGCTCGTTCGGGTGACCCTTTTTCGGGTGCGAATTGAGCCAGAGACCGGGGTACGTCGGAATTTGACTGAACGTCATTCCGGCGTGTTGAACCGAACCGTCGGGGAAGAGCAACGTGGCGCCGAGTGCGCCCGGTTGACGGAGCGCGTCGTAGATCCGGGTGAGCTCCGACAACCACCCGCTCCGGATGGGCATGACGTCGGAGTTGAGAAGCAGCAACAATCTGCCGCGCGCGGTCGCCGCGCCCACGTTGTTCGCAGCGGCGAAGCCGTTGTTTCTACGGCAAACGACGACGCGGCACGGGACGCGATAGAGCGGAAAGAGCTCGCGGCAGAGACGGAGGGCAAGCTGCGCGATTCGCGGATCGTCGACGACGTAGATCAGCTCGGCGCCCTGGAAATCCGGATCGTCCGCGAAGAGGGCGAGCTGGTACTCGATGAGATCGTACCTGCCGTAGATGGGAACGACGACCGACACCGTCGGGCGCTCGGGAGGCGTGCCGATCTCGAAGACTGCTTCCTGTTCGCGCCGGGGGGAACGACTTGCCCAGAGGCCTTCGATCGCGGGCCCGAGGTGCTTGAACAGAACGTTCGCGTCTTCGGGTGGGATCAGCTTGAGGATCTCGCGAATGCTCGGCGTCGGATCGCCGTTCGTCGTTCGGAGCTGGAGCGGACGGAGCCGCCACCGGACCTTCGACTCGCATTGAAAGGTGAAATACAAAGACGACTCGAGCACATCGCTGCGCAGGCCGGGAGCAGGCGCGAAACAAGCGAAGCCCACGCGATCCGATGACCACCCCTCGGACCAGGGCGCGTACGCCTTCACCAGATCGGGGCGCGATAAGCGGAAGGCCTCGGGAAGAATGTCGCCCGAGCGACCCCCGCTCCAATGCGCAACGAGCGAGCGCACGCGTTCTTCGAAGTCGATCATCCACCCGACGACGAGAAGGCCGCGGTTCGGAATCGCGAACACGTAGTCGATCGCGCCGGCAACGCTCTTCGAGACCGCTTCGAACATCGCGGACGCCTTGCCGCGTGCTTGCTTCGCCACCGAAGACACCGATTTTCGGATCGACTCCTCGCCCCACGCGCGGCGCGGGGTCCAGTGCTCCTCGATGACCTCGGCCAGGGCAAGCCACGCCTCGCCCTCGATGCTCGACGCGGTTTCGACGAGCACGCGGCCACCGAAGACCGCCGAAAATGACGTGGAAACCGAAGTGCCGTCGGTGAGCTCGAAGCGCAACGTCAATCGGCGTGGAACGATCGCGAGCGCCGCGGAGGGAACGCCGATGACGAACGACGTCGTGTTCGCGGGGCGGCCCGCAACGGCGTGCGACGACAGAAAGGATGCGAACGGCAGAACGTCGATGTTCTCGGCTCCGCCGTTGCCCAGGTGCGCGGCCGACACACGCTCCGCCTCCAACGACACCCAGCCGATCACCACCAGGCCTTCGTCGAGGTTTGCGGCGGCGAGATCGATTCCGAGCTCGACGGCGTTCGCCGAAGGATCGAATCCCAGCATCCGCTCGAGCTCGCGGGGCTCCGAACCGACGAACGCGAGCAGCGATTGAACGGAGGGACGCGCGACCACGCCGTGCATCTTGAACAACCGGAGGAGCGCGTGGAGATTGTGTCGGAGGTAGTTCGCGACGTTGGGCTCGAATGGCCCGGTCGAAGGCTCGAGCGAGAGCGTCGCCTCGACGGACGGGCCTTGATCCATCGGCGTGAACAAGAGACGAGCACGTGAACGCGCGTCGATGGCGCCGCCGGGCGCAGCCAGGGCGAAAAACCCGCTGTCTCGATTTCGCGCGAGGACCTCGTCACTCGCGCTGACGGAGAACAACTCGACGACGTCGGGGCGCGCGACCCGGACCCACGATTCGCCGATTTCGATGGGAGGCTCGCTCTCGACGAGCAACGCCACGTCGTACAGGGCGGCCCGCGACTCGAACGCCCATCCGGCGACGAGAATGCCGACTCCTTCGAGTACGAGACTGAGCTCAACGTTGCAGCGAAGCGCCGCCATCATTCACCTCGACGTCGAACAGGGACCATGACCGGTGCTCGACGATTTCGGCCAGGAAAAGCACGGGAAAGCCTACCCGGCATTCGGATCACTGTCACTCTTCTCGCTCTCGCATTCGCCTTTCCGCGCGGAGTTGTTCGAGCTCCGCGCCGAGCCGTTCACAACGGAACGCGAGCGCGCCTTTCTCTTGCCAGCTTCGAAGCGCAACGGCGCGAGCCTCCTCGGGATCGGACGGATCGAAGGGGACCGGAGCCGGCGCCCATCCATCCGGCCGCCACCCTCGCTTTTGGAGGTCGGCGAGCAAGCGAAGCGCGTCGGGGAAATGGCGCGCGACGAGATCGGCCTCGGCGCGAGCGAAACGCCCGTGCAATAGGTGAGGCTCGCAGATCGCAGGGTCGGGCGCTCCGAGCGGAGTGCCGAGCCATTCCCTCACTGCCGCGACCCAGCGCGTGGGCTCGGCGGCAATCGCTTCGACGCTCGTCAGAAAGAAACGATCGGGCGCTTCCGCGGCGACGGAAAGCAAGCTTCGGTTGTAATGCATCCACACGTTCATCGCGAGCGCGGGGTCGGCGTCGAACACCGAGTCTCCACGCCGGTAGAGCGAGTCA
>Ga0265320_10000329_pt1 | contig 38767 bp, 45 predicted proteins | sample 4827metaG_FD_202087 | JGI IMG/M metagenome (GOLD analysis project Ga0265320, IMG submission 202087) | Rhizosphere microbial communities from Carex aquatilis grown in University of Washington, Seatle, WA, United States - 4-8-27 metaG | ecosystem: Host-associated > Plants > Roots > Rhizosphere >... | reverse complement strand
CGGGCGGTTGTTTTTCATGCCTCGCTGCCCGGGGTGGTATCCTCATTTCAAAATCCAGGTAGGGCGGGCAGTCCGCTCGCGATTCATCGGAGTCCTCTGCCCGCCGTCCCGCAGAGCGGGATGGTGAACGGCGCGCACGGAGTGTAGCGCCCTACCGGAAATCGGTTCGGCCCGGTCTTGCTCAGGTCCTGGATTCCGGCTAAACTCCGTCTTTGACCGAACTTATGCCGACGACTCCGCTCAACGAAATTATTCCGGTACTGCAGGTGGCCATCGGGCCGGTGATCCTGATTTCCGGCGTGGGTTTATTGTTGCTGACCATGACCAACCGGCTGGGTCGCGCCATCGACCGCGCCCGGCTGCTTAAGTCGGAACTGTCCAAACGCACGGATGAGGACCGCGAACAGGCCCTGGCACAGGTGAATATTATTTACCGCCGCGCCCGGGTGATTCGCCTCAGCATCACCCTGGCGGCGATGAGCGTCCTGCTGGCGTCGGCGTTGATCATCACGCTGTTCCTGACGGCGTTGCTGCACCTGGAACTGGGTTTCTTCGTGGTCTCCCTTTTCATCGCCTGCATGGCGTCATTGTTCGCGTCGCTGGTTGCGTTCATCCGCGACATCAACCTGTCGCTGCACGCCCTCAAGCTGGAATTGAAAAGCGTCAAGCCGGACCTCGGTTGAGCGCCGGCATCGGTCGGGGGGTTCAATTTAACTTGCCCGGAAGCCGTGGAGCGCATATTAGAATGGCCGTCGCATCGTTGGGCCCACATGGCGGAATTGGCAGACGCGCTAGATTCAGGTTCTTTTCAGCCTTTTTGGACTCATCTGGAAACGAGTGGACACCAATGGACTAGCCTGCCCTCCGAAATTTTCAAAAAGGACCCTTTTGGACTGTTTTGGCCCTGATTTTTAGCCCGCAATATACAAAGAAGTATCCAAAGAAAGCGCTAGTAGCGTCCTTCGCTTGTAAAACAAGGCATTTTTGAGTCGAGACCCAACCCTTTCCTTTTATTTCTTCATCTGTAACTTTGAGATGCATCCAGTAGTTCCCAGCTCCTGTGTTCTAGTGAAATCTACCTGCTCGTCGTCATGATGCTTGTGTCTCATGGGCGGCGGAAATTCTCGCTTGACGATAAATTTGTTTCAAAAAGTGAAAGGCAATCCACTTCAGCGGGGAGATCCATCCGTCTCACGCATGGGGTGAACACCCTATAGTTCCCGCCAGTTATTCTCATGCAATATCAAGATTTGAAATTGATTATTTTTCGAAATACGAAAGTCAACCAAACCCGGAATTTCCCCGACCATGAGACACAATCATAACCACGACAACGCCCGGCGCATAGGCCCACAACTGGTGCCAGTTCGTTTTGAATTCAATAACCCAACCGCCACCACCGTCTGCGTCGCGGGAACATTTAACCATTGGCAGCCTGAAGCCAAGATTCTGCGTTCTTCTGGCACCGGCAATTGGTGGGAGGAAATGGCGTTGGAACCCGGTGTCTACGAATACTGTTTGGTGGTGGATGGTCGTTGGATGCCCGACCCCTTGGCCAGGGAAAGCGTGCCGAATCCTTTCGGTGGACGAAACTCGGTTTTGATTGTGTCCGGTTCCCCCGAGGCAGCTCATCCGGCTGACGCGGAAAACTTGCCGGCGGAAAATGACCGATTTAGCGGCTCAAACGTTGGGGATCATCTCGTCGCTGAGGAAAGTTTACCGTTTAATAGTACCGATAGACAAAGAAGATGAACAAAGAGTCGGAACCAGTCAGCTTCGTTTATGTCAAAAATCATAAGCCGGGAGATCCGGCTGGCCTCTCGCCCCACGGGGATTCCCATCGCGGCTAACTTTTCGCACGAGCAGACCGAATTGGAGCCGTTACAGGACCAGCAGGTGCTGGTTCGTAATCTCTTTATGTCGGTGGACCCTTACATGCGCGGTCGCATGAACGACAGAAAATCATATGTGCCACCGTTCGGGTTAGGGAAACCGCTCGAAGGCGGCGCCGTTGGCGAGGTCATCGAATCGCGCGCCAAGGAGTTCAAGCCGTGCGATGTCGTTACCTCCAACTATGGCTGGCGGGAATACTTCGTGGCTTCGCCGAAAGAACTGCATCCGGTGAGCCGCGAAGTAGAGCCACTCTCGGTTTATCTGGGGGCCCTCGGCATGACGGGCATGACTGCCTGGGCTGGTTTGAATTTGGTGGAGGTCAAAGCCGGGGATGTCATATTTATTTCCGGTGCCGCCGGTGCGGTCGGGAATGTGGCCGGACAACTGGCGAAGTTGCGCGGGTGCAGGGTCATTGGGTCCGCCGGTTCGATGGAAAAGGTCAGGTTCCTGCGCGACGATTGTGGATTTGACGTTGCTTTTGATTACAAGACCGGCTCTGTCCTTGAACAACTGAATCTGGAGGTGCCGGACGGCATCGATGTTTATTTTGATAACGTGGGGGGCGAAACGCTAACAGCGGCGCTTTCGGCGTTGCGGGTGCATGGCCGGATCATTGCGTGCGGTGGCATTTCCGGTTACAACGATGAGAAGCCACGGCCCGGTCCCTCCAACTTATTCAACATGACCACCAAACGGTTGACGATGAAAGGGATGATTGTTCGCGACTGGCTGGATCGTCAGGCCGAATTTGAAAAAGAGGTAGGCGGCTATTTGCGAGCCGGCAAACTGAAGAACAAAGAGACGGTAGTGGAAGGTCTCGACCAGGCCGAGGGCGCATTCATCGGCCTCTTCGAAGGGAAAAACTTTGGCAAGATGGTGGTGAAGTTGAGTTGAGCTTTCTCGCGTGATGTGCTGTTCGTTCCATTCTCTATGTTTCGTGGAGTGGTCCATCGAGCGGAGGGGTGCGCCATAAAGCAATAGCGGTGCATATGCTCCACTGGCTGCATTCTTTACTGCCCCATATCCCTCATTACGGATATGTGCTTGTCTTCATTGTCGTGTTTTTGAACAACCTTGGCGTTCCCCTCCCGGGGGAGACAATTCTCCTGGGGGCTGGATTTGTTTTGGGAAAAACCGCGGATTCTCTGTGGGAGCCCATGGTGGCCGGAACGGCGGCTTGCTTTCTGGGCGGCACTTGTGCCTTTGGGCTGGGACGACGGTTGGGTCGTGGCGGCCTGGAAAAAATCCGCTGGCTCCATCTCACACCCCAACGGATGAAGTGGCCCGAACATTTTTTCAAACGGCATGGCGCCAGGACGGTTTTTATCGCGCGATTCATTTTCTTGTTTCCGCCGGTTGTGGCGAATCTGCTGGCTGGCTTGTCGAAAATGTCCTGGCGCACTTATCTTTTTTACAACGTCACGGGATCGGCAGCTTATACCACCACTTACATTCTGATCGGATATTTCTTCGGGAAGAAGTGGAAGCTGCTCGAAACCTGGTTGGGACCCGCGGCACTTTACCTGACACTCGCGGGAATGATCCTCATCATTTTGGGCGTGATTTTCCGACATACCGTATCCGGATTTTGGGCGCGGCGAATTTCCAAAACAAACCGGCAGACATAGATGCCATCCGGCCGTAATCTGAAACTCAATAGCCTATGAAAAAGACCACCTTTCCCCTGTCCGAAGTCTATCGCCTGCTTGAATCCGGACCGGTCGTGCTGCTAACCACGATTCGCGCCGGACGGGCGAACGTCATGCCCATGTCGTGGCATCTGATAATGGAGTTTACGCCGCCGTTCGTGGGTTGCGTGGTCAGCAACCGGAACTACTCGTTTGCCAGTCTCAAGACCAGCCGGGAAGGTGTCATCAATATCCCCACGGTGGAGCTGGCGAAAACGGTGGTGGCTTGCGGCAATACTTCGGGCCAACTGGTGGACAAGTTCAAGGCTTTTGGCCTGACACCCGTGGTCGCCGCGAGCGTCAAAGCTCCGCTCATCGTCGAATGTTATGCCAGTCTGGAATGCAAGGTCAGGGATACGAAATTCGTCGCCAAATACAGCTTCTTTGTCCTGGAAGTCGTCCAAGCGTGGGTTGACGCGGCGCTAAAACGGCCCCGGACGATTCATCATCGAGGTGAAGGTGAATTCATGGTGGCCGGCCGGACGCTCCATCTGCCTTCGCCAAAAACTTCGCTCGGCGGAAAATAAGAAGAACGCGCTGAAATATGTCCGGCTCGCTCGGAGAAGTGGCAGCCCTCCGTTCACACGGGCGAGGAATTTGTGGGGTGTTCACCCCATTGTTCGCGTCGGCCAAAAGCGACACTTTTGGATTATGGCCGAAGTTGTCCTGGAAATTAAGAATCTGACCCGCCGCTTCGGCACCTTCACGGCAGTAGACGCGCTGACACTTTCAGTCAACGCCGGTGAGGTCTTCGGCCTGCTCGGTTCTAACGGAGCGGGCAAGACCACCACCATCAAGATCCTCACCACGCTGCTGCCGCCCACCTCGGGCAAGGCACGGGTGGCCGGTTTTTCCATCACCACGCAGGCGGTCGACGTGCGCCGCGCCATCGGTTATGTGCCGCAGGCGGTTTCCGTGGACGGTTCGCTCACCGGTTACGAGAATCTGCTGATCTTCGCCAAACTCTACGACCTGCCGCACCGCGAACAACCGGCGCGCATTGCGGAGGCATTGGAATTCATGAACCTCACGGCCGACGCGCAACGGCTCGTGGGCGAATATTCCGGCGGCATGGTGCGTCGCCTGGAAATCGCGCAGTCCACGTTGCATCGCCCGCGGGTTCTCTTTCTGGATGAGCCGACCGTCGGGCTGGACCCGATTGCCCGCGACGCGGTTTGGAAGCATCTCGTGGATCTGCGGACCAACTATGGCACGACCCTGTTCTTCACCACCCATTATCTGGAGGAGGCGGAGAGCCATTGTGATCGCATTGCGATCATGCATCTGGGCAAGGTGGCGGCGCTGGGTACCTGCGAAGAACTCGAGTCTTCGCTGGGCAGCGGGCACACGCTGAATGCCGTTTTCGTTCACTATGCCGGCAGCGCGCTTGATTCCGGCAACAACTTCCGCGCCGTCTCCGCCGAGCACGCCACGGCGGAGCGTCTTGGCTGACTTATGGTCACCACTTTCATGCATCCGCTGACCAGTTTCATCGAGAAGACCTTCGTCATCACCGAATTTGAATTACGCAAGCTGCGCCACGATTTCACGGAACTCGTTACCCGCGCCCTCCAGCCCGCACTTTGGCTGCTCATCTTTGGTCAGGTATTTTCCCGCAGCGGGATGATGCACACGGGGAACATTCCTTATCTGGACTTCATTGCACCCGGCATCCTGGCGCAAAGCGTTCTTTTCGTGGCCATTTTTTACGGCATCAACGTCATTTGGGAGCGTGACCTCGGCATTGTGCAAAAATTCCTCGCCAGCCCGACACCGCGCGCGGCGCTCGTGCTCGGCAAGGGCTTCTCCGCCGGTTTCCGCACGCTCTCGCAGGCGGCCATTGTTTACGCCCTCTCATTGCTGCTTGGGGTAAAGCTGAAGTGGAGCCCGCTCGCGCTCCTCAACGTATTGATCATCGTGGTCCTGGCTGCAACGCTGTTCTCGACGTTTTCGCTCATCATCGCGTGCATTGTGAAGACGCGCGAACGCTTCATGGGCGTCGGCCAGGTGCTCACCATGCCGCTATTCTTTGCGAGCAACGCGATTTACCCCACCGACATCATGCCTGGTTGGCTCAAGACCATTTCGCATCTCAATCCATTAACCTATGTCGTCGATGCCTTGCGCACCTGCATGCTGGCCGGCAGCGCGAGCACCTTCGGCCTGGGTTTCGATTATGTGGTTATCCTTCTGGCCACGACCACCCTGGTCTTGATCGGTGCCAGGTTATATCCCCGCCTGGCATCATAAAATCCAATTTTGAAATTGTTACCATAATTGTGAACACTCCAACTCTTTCGACTCCGGTTTGTCTGGGCGCGATCAAAGCGCCGAATCGCATCGTGATGGCTCCGCTGACGCGAATGCGCGCGGGACCGGGGCGCGTGCCGACGCCATTAATGGCTGAGTACTACGCACAGCGCGCAACGGCGGGCCTGATCGTCAGCGAAGCCACGGCGATTTCCCAACAAGGCACGGGCTGTCGCAACTCGCCCGGAGTTTACACCGACAAACAACTCCTCGGCTGGCGGCGGGTCACCGAGGCGGTCCATCAAGCCGGGGGCCGAATTTTCCTTCAGCTTTGGCACATGGGCCGGGTATCGCATCCGAGTTTCCAACCGGATGGCGGGTTGCCAGTCGCGCCCAGCGCTATCGCCCCGCGAGGCCAGGTGCTCACGGAGAATGGAATGCAGCCCTACGTGACGCCGCGCGCCTTGAAGCAAGAGGAATTGCCGGGCATTGTCGCGCAGTACGCCGCCGGCGCGCAACGCGCCAAACTTGCCAGTTTCGACGGGGTGGAGATTCACAATGCCAATGGTTATTTGCTGGATCAGTTCCTCCGCGATGGCACCAACCACCGCACCGATTATTACGGCGGCCTCGTGCAGAACCGCGCCCGGCTCACGTTGGAAGTGACCGCAGCCGTCACCAAGGTTTGGGGTGCTGACCGCGTGGGCATCCGCTTCTCGCCAGGTGGTGTCTTCAACGACATGCATGATTCAGATTCGCTGGTGACGTTCAGTCATGTATTACATGAGCTGAATCGCTTCAACCTTGCCTACGTTCACTTGATCGTGTCCACGGAAGATGATTTGCGGCACGGCGCGGCGCCGGTGCCTTTGGTGGCATTGCGACAGGCATTTGATGGGCCGTTGATAGTTGCCAACGGCTATACTTACGCAACGGCGACGCAGGCCTTGGCGGAGGATTTGGCCGACGCCGTGGCTTTTGGGCGACTTTTCATTGCGAATCCCGACCTTCCCGAGCGCTTTCGGTTAAACGCACCTCTGAACCAACCGGACGAATCATCTTTTTATGGCGGAGCGGAAAATGGCTACACCGATTATCCGGTGATGGGTTCCCAGCTCGTTGGAAGATAAGACGGGTAATTCCAGCAGAGAAGTTGCCGGCAAAACGGCGGCTTATACAGCGTAAATACCGCGCTGGGGTGAATACCCCATAGTCCACGCGCCACGTTCAAGCGCATACTTTTAGCATGAAAATCAAGACTTCTTCCCAAAACGAAAGTTCAGCCCACATACAACCACCCAAGGCGGTTACGAATTCAAAGCAAAGTGCCATTCCTCTCAATGCGTCTCCTGATGAGGCTGCCATGAGAGGCTATTCCATCTGTCTGAATCAAAACGCGTCCGCGATTCTTTCCATCAAGCTGATCACGGAACGAGCCAGCACCAACATATAAGCGCCCCAGAAAGACCACGACCGCCGTAACGATGGTTACTCCCGCTGGGGATTAAACGATTGAATAACAGATATTTTCCATTATGAAGCACAATAAATTCATCCAGGACCAAAACCAAAAGCCAGCCAGTACCCTTCGGCCAACTGCGGCTGCGGATTTAAACCAAAACGAAGAAAATTTTGTACTCTCGCCGGACGATGTGGCCAGAAAGGCCTATTTCAGCTATTTGAACGAGGGTTCGCTGCCCGGGCGCGATGTACAGCATTGGCTGGCAGCGGAGGCGCAATTGCTCGCGGAACGCAACCTCACCCGGGTTCACGGTTTTCATAATCGGACCTGAATGATTTGTTCAACTGAACCACCACGAAAAAACCAAATTATGAAAACAAACACTGCCAGATCCGCCAATCTTGTTGCTCTCCCGGATGCACCCAAGATGTATGAAACGGAAAATGACATCCCGGAAAAACGCCGGTCGGAACTGAACGCGCTGATGAACCTGCGGCTGGCGTCCGCCGTGGACCTGCAAATGCAAATAAAACAGGCACATTGGAACGTGAAGGGCCCGAGCTTCATCGCGCTGCACGAACTCTTTGACCAGGTGGACGAAGCCGTGGAGTCCTACGTGGACATGATTGCTGAACGCATCGTGCAATTGGGCGGCATCGCCGAGGGCACGGTGCGCGTGGCTGCGTCCCGCTCGTTGCTCGACGAATATCCGCTCTCGATGGCGGACGGCATGGCCCATGTCGGGGCGGTTGCCAGGGCGCTGTCCACTTTCGGCCATGATGCCCGCAATACCATCAAGGAAGCGGACAGTTTGGATGATGCCGGCACGGCGGATCTGTTCACCGAAATCTCGCGCGGCGTGGACAAATGGCTCTGGTTTGTGGAAGCCCATTCCCAGGCAACAAAATGAAAACGCGCGCCAAAATTATTATGAACAAACCTCCTGTTTCCCCAAAAGCGATTCATGGATGGCGGCCGAATTCTGAGGACGCAATCACAATTCCAAAGCCCCCAACGCGGGATAACATTTTCTCCAAATCCCGCGATACGCGCGAGGATCGCGGCACGCGCGAAATGAAGACGACGCATAACTCACAAACACTTCCGCACGGGCGGTAATAATCAGCCTATGAAAAAAAATCCACTCAAGGATGGTGCCTTGACCGAAAATTCCGCTGGCATCGGCACGGTGACGCGTAAGATGGTCCGGGAGCGCGCGGTTGAACTGGCCGTTATAAACGGGCGTTCCATGCGGGAAGTGTCTGAATCCGATTGGGAACAAGCCAAATCGGAACTGACCGGCGAGCCGGACACGGCTTCGAAAGAAACCACAATTGAATCCGCCCCGGAATCGGAACGCTGGGACCCGGTGCCCAGCTCGACCGGACAAAAAGTACCCGTGGCGCCCAATGAAGACGAGGATGACGAAGGACGAAGCGATAATGAAAGACTGGTCGATGAAGGCATCGCCGGAGCGGAGCACGATCAAGAACGCCAGGCCGCCAAAGCCGCCACCAGCAAGGACAAAGGCGGGACCTGACTCCGTTCAAGCGGTTAAGCGTTGTCCTGATGGCCGCTTTCAGCACCCGTTCAGTGGCTACGTTTACCCCTCGACAGTGTCTGCGGCCCCCCATCATCGAATGATACGGCGTGAGAAATGCAGCACTTTGACGCCATTGCGATCCCATTGGAAGACGCACGAATTTTATGGCAGCGTTGACCCGATCGAAGGAAGAAAGACGGTGAAACACGCGACTCAAATAACGTGCCTGTTTTTGGACATCGGCGGGGTCCTGCTCACCGACGGTTGGGATCATCATGCCCGCCGGCAGGCGGCGAATACCTTCAAATTGAATTGGTCTGAAATGGAGGAACGACATCGCCTGAACTTCGATACTTACGAAGAGGGAAAACTCACGTTGGAGGAATACTTGGGTCGGGTGGTATTCCACCAAACCCGCCCATTCACCCGGGCTCAATTCCGGCGGTTCATGTTTGCGCAGTCCAAACCTTATCCGCAGATGATCGATCTGGTTCACAACCTCAAGACAAAGCACAGATTAAAAGTTGCCGTGGTGAGCAACGAAGCGCGGGAATTGAATGCGCATCGCATTGAAAAATTCAAGTTGCACGGGTTTGTGGATGCTTTTATTTCCTCGTGCTTTGTCCACCTCCGCAAGCCGGATGCGGACATCTTTCGACTTGCCCTGGACATCACCCAAACGCCGGCCCGGCAGGTGGTCTATATCGAAAACACCCCGATGTTCGTTCAGATCGCGGAAGGGTTGGGGATTCGAAGCATTCGACACACGGACTACCGATCCACGTGCGCGAAACTGGCTTCGTTGGGATTGGAGAATAATGAAGCAGTCATCCATGAAACAATCTGACCCAGTTATTCTTACCATCAACGGCGGCTCGTCGAGCATCAAGTTCGCGCTGTATCAGGTTGGCGAACCGCTGAAACGCGGGCTTTATGGAAAAGTTGACCGGATCGGCCTGAGTGGGACGAATCTGACTTTCAATGACTCGACCGGGAAAAAGCACGACAGCAGCCTGACCGCCACCGATCACAAATCGGCCGCGAATTGCCTGATTGATTGGCTCGAAGGGCAGAAGGGTTTTAAACCCGTCCAAGCAGTGGGACATCGCGTGGTGCATGGGATGAAACACACCGAGCCTGAACTGGTCACCCAGGAATTGCTGGATGAACTGCATCGGCTCCGTCCGTACGACCCGGACCATCTGCCCCGCGAGATCGAACTGATCGAGGCGTTTCGCCGGCGTCATCCGAAACTGCAGCAGGTGGCTTGTTTCGACACGGCGTTTCACCAAACGATGCCGCGCGTGGCCAAGCTGCTGCCGATTCCGCGACGCTTCGATGCCAAAGGTGTGCAACGTTACGGCTTTCACGGTTTGTCCTATGCCTATCTGATGGAAGAACTCGCGCGCCTCGGCGATCCGGCGGCATCCAAGGGCTGCATCATCCTCGCGCACCTTGGGAACGGTGCCAGTCTGGCCGCCGTGCGCGACGGAAAAAGCATTGATACCAGCATGGGCTTCACGCCGACGGCGGGCCTGGTGATGAGCACCCGCTCGGGCGATTTGGATCCTGGCCTGGCGCCATATCTGGCGCGGACCGAACAGCTCACCACCAAACAGTTTTACGAAATGGTCAACCATGAGTCCGGGTTGCTGGGGGTGTCGGAAACCAGCTCGGACATGCGGGACTTGTGCGCGAGCGAAGCCACCGATGTCCGGGCGGCGGAAGCGGTCGAGCTGTTTTGTTACCAGGCGAAAAAGTGGATCGGTTCCTTTGCCGCGGCGCTCGGTGGATTGGACACGCTCGTTTTCGCCGGGGGCATCGGCGAAAATGCTCCACTGGTCCGCGCGCGAATCTGTGCCGGGCTGAACTTCCTCGGCCTTGAACTGAGCGAGTCGCGCAACACGCAGATGGCCGGGGTAATTTCCACGGACGCCAGCCGGGTGACGGTTCGTGTAATTCGCACGGACGAAGAGCTGATGATCGCGCGCTCAGTTTCCCGCGTACTTGGGTTCGTCACGGCCACTTGAGATTTACCGCAGTGGCGCGATAAAGCGCATGTTTTACCGATCCGTTTTCGGCAAGTGGTGTCCTCCCATGGTCGCAGTAGGGTTATACCCCATGGTGAAAACGATTCCTCCGGCGCAATATGAGTGTGGGTGCCCCTGCTGATTGCAGTGCATCTGATTTCCCAGATACGCTGTCAGCCAGATACCGGCTGCGAACCGGAACAAAACACAACGAACGAAAGAGTGGTTATGTTAAGCAAAGCCAAAACGCTAACGGGTTACCGATTGGACAGCTTGGACGGGGTAATTGGGAAGGTCAAAGAATTCTACTTTGATGACCGGCACTGGACAATTCGCTATCTGGTTGCCGACACGGAAAACTGGCTCACGGGCAGGTGGGTGCTGATTTCCCCGTATGCATTAAATGGCGTGATTAAGAGCGAAAAACAACTTTCCGTCGATTTAACCAAAAAACAGATCGAGCACAGTCCCTCCTTGGACAGCCACAAGCCTGTCTCCCGCCAATTCGAGGAGTCCTACTACGGGTATTACGGATGGCCGATGTATTGGAGCGGACCCAACATGTGGGGATCCTATCACTTCATTGAGCGCGACAGTGAAAAACGGGGGAAACTGGTCCAAGGTGGGAGGACGTGGGATCACCATTTGCGCAGCACTCACGCGGTGCGTGGTTATCACATGCAGGCCTTGGACGGCGAGATTGGCCACGTTGAGGATTTTATTATTGATGACGAGACCTGGGCAATTCGTTATCTGATCGTTGGTACCCGGAACTGGTGGCCGGGGAAAAGGGTTTTGGTTTCACCGCACTGGATCGAGCGCGTGAGCTGGAACGAGTCGAAGGTCTTTATCAATCTTTCCCGTGACACCATCAAGGAATCACCCGAATACACGGAGGAATCTCTGCTGACCCGGGATTATGAAATCGGACTGCATCGCCATTACAATCGCAAAGGATATTGGATTGATGAACTGGCGGCCGTGTAAATCCGGTTGAATGAATCACGAGAATGGGTGTTCCTGTAAATGCATTGTCCAAACTCCGGATCAGGATTGCTGCATTGGTGGAATCTAGGTTGCATCGGTTTTAGGGTTTCTGTGCGCGATTCATCGTTTTTTCACTCAAAATATGAAAACCAATGTGCTTGCATCAGAACTGCTCGACCGGATGGATGCCTACTGGCGTGCCGCCAACTATTTGTCGGTTGGCCAGATTTATCTCTACGACAATCCATTGCTGAAACGCCCGCTGACGCTCGCGGATGTAAAGCACATGCTGTTGGGTCACTGGGGCACAACTCCCGGCCAAAATTTCATTTACGTGCACCTGAACCGGGTCATCAAAAAATATGATCTCGACATGATTTATGTTTCCGGCCCCGGGCATGGCGGTCCGGCCATCGTGGGCAACACGTATCTCGAGGGCACCTACAGCGAGATATATCCGAACATCAGCCAGGATGAGGCCGGGTTGCGGAAGCTCTTCATTCAATTTTCGTTTCCTGGCGGCATTCCCAGCCACGCCTCGCCCGAGACGCCCGGCTCCATTCACGAAGGCGGCGAATTGGGCTATTCGCTCAGCCACTCATTCGGGGCGGTGTTCGACAATCCCGATCTGGTCGTTGCTTGCGTCGTGGGTGATGGCGAGGCGGAAACGGGACCGCTGGCCACGGCGTGGCATTCCAACAAGTTTCTGGATCCGGCCACCGACGGTGCGGTGTTGCCGATCCTGCATCTTAACGGCTACAAAATTTCCAACCCGACGCTTCTGGCCCGCATCACCCGCGAGGAATTGGAGCAACTGCTCCGTGGCTACGGCTGGATACCGTATTTCGTCGAAGGCCACGAACCGGTGTTGATGCATGAGGCCATGGCTGCGGCACTCGACACCGCGGTGGAAGAGATCAAACGAATTCAGCATGAAGCTCGTGAGCACGGCAACTTGACGCGTCCGCGATGGCCAATGATCGTCCTCAATTCGCCCAAAGGCTGGACCGGGCCGAAGATGGTTGATGGTGTACAGGTTGAAGGCACATTCCGTTCGCACCAGGTGCCGCTCTCCGACCCGGCCACCCACCCCGAGCACCTCAAACTGTTGGAAGACTGGCTGCAAAGCTACCGGCCCGAGGAGATCTTCGACGCCCAAGGCCGATTGAAACCCGAACTGGCTGATCTGGCGCCCAAGGGCGAACGACGCATGGGCGCGAATCCCCACGCCAACGGCGGTATTCTGCTCCGCGACCTGCGGATGCCGGATTTCCGTGACTACGCGGCAGCCGTGCCCACGCCGGGGATACGCGGCATCGGCGACACGCATGTGCTCGGGCCCTTTCTGCGCGACGTGGCGAAGCTGAACAGTGAGCAGCGGAATTTCCGGGTCTTCGGCCCGGACGAAACACTCTCCAACGGTTTGGAAGCCCTCTTTCAGGCGACCCAGCGTCAGTGGGATGCCGCGACGGTGCCGAACGACGAATTTCTCGCGCCAGCCGGGCGGGTGATGGAAATGCTCAGCGAACATCAATGTGAAGGCTGGCTCGAAGGCTACCTGCTCACCGGCCGGCATGGTCTCTTCAATTGCTACGAGGCGTTCATCCACATCGTGGATTCAATGTTCAACCAGCACGCCAAGTGGCTGAAGGTGACGTCATGCTTGCCGTGGCGGCGGAAGATCGCTTCGTTGAACTACCTGCTGGCCTCGCATGTATGGCGTCAAGACCACAACGGCTTCACCCACCAGGATCCTGGCTTTATTGATCATGTGGTGAACAAGAAAGCCAGCATTGTGCGGGTCTATCTTCCGCCGGATGCGAACTGCCTGTTGTCGGTGATGGACCACTGCCTGCGCAGCCGCCACTACGTCAACGTCGTGATCGCCGGCAAACACCCGGCGCCGCATTGGCTGACAATGGACGCCGCCATCACGCATTGCACCGAGGGTATCGGCATCTGGCAGTGGGCCAGCAACGACCAGGGTCTTGCGCCGGACGTGGTCATGGCTTGCTGTGGCGACGTGCCGACTCTGGAGACGCTCGCCGCCGTTTCCATTCTGCGCGAACATCTGCCCAGCCTGAAAATCCGGGTGGTCAACGTCGTGGACCTGATGCGACTGCAGCCGCAAACCGAGCACCCGCACGGTTTAAGCGACACGGATTTCGACGAACTTTTCACCCGGGACAAGCCGGTCATCTTTGCCTTCCACGCCTACCCATGGTTGATTCACCGGCTGACCTACCGTCGTACCAACCACAAAAACCTGCATGTCCGCGGGTACAAGGAGGAGGGTACCATCACCACGCCCTTTGACATGACCGTGCTGAACGAACTGGACCGCTTTCACCTCGTGATGGATACCATCGACCGTCTGCCGCAGACCGGCGACAAGGGCATCTACCTGAAGCAGCAGCTCAAGGACAAGCTGATCGAGCACAAGCAATACATTGATAAGAACGGCGAGGACATGCCGGAAATCCGCAACTGGAAGTGGGCGCTAAAATGAAAGGGCTGTAGGCCCGGAGGATAATAGGCCAGGGCACAGCAGGGTTACACCCCATGGAACCGCACCAGTCTTGGACGTAGCCTGAGTTCAAATGAATTTGCTGAAGCACGATCACGATCACCACCGGTTTGAAAATCCAAATGGCGAAGCACTGCATCATCGCCATCCTCCTTATTGGAAACATGCCCGTCGTGACTGGCGCATCTGGTTCTGTGTGATTTTGATGCTGGCAGCCATGCTGGTCTATTTGATGACCGGCGACTTGCGATGGCGGATTCATGTCCCACCACAGCAACCGGCTTCAAGCCCCGTAGCGAATTAGCAGGTATTCGGCAGAAGTCCACAAACAGCTCCTGTGGGGTGTTTACCCCATTCGGCTTTCCCCGTCCAAAAGGTACACTTCCCAAGGTGGGTCAGTGTGTGAACTCAACTATCGCGTGGATCTAGCATGGAAAATAAAACCAGTCCGTCAAATCTCGGTGCGATTGTCTCCGTGCGCGGCAGCGTCGTGGATGTGCGATTTGACTGGCATTTGCCGCCCATCTATTCGGTGCTACAAGCGGGAGCGGAAAAACAGATTCTCATCGAAGTGCTGGCCCAGCGGGATGCGCAGCATGTGCGCGGCATAGCGTTGACGCCCACGCAAGGCCTGGCTCGCGGCATGACGGTCACCGACACGGGTGGGCCGCTGAAGGCGCCGGTGGGCAAAGGGGTCCTCTCGCGCATGTTCGATGTGTTTGGCAATGCCATCGACCGCCAACCGGCACCGGCGGATGTCCAGTGGCGTTCGGTGCATCACGCTCCGCCGCCTTTGGCGCGACGTTCCACCAAGTCCGAAATTTTTGAGACGGGCATCAAGGTCATTGATGTGCTGGTTCCGCTGGAGCGGGGCGGCAAGGCGGGACTTTTCGGCGGGGCGGGCGTCGGCAAGACCGTATTGCTCACCGAGATGATCCACAACATGATCGGGCACCATGCGGGGGTCAGCATTTTTTGTGGCATCGGCGAACGTTGTCGCGAAGGCGAGGAGCTTTACAGCGATATGAAGGCGGCCGGCGTTTTGCCAAACATGGTTATGATCTTCGGCCAGATGAACGAGCTGCCGGGCAGCCGGTTCCGCGTGGGCCACGCGGCGCTGACGATGGCTGAGTATTTTCGCGACGACGAGCATCGCGACGTGCTGCTGCTCATTGACAATATTTTCCGGTTCATCCAGGCCGGCATGGAGGTGTCCGGCTTGATGGGGCAGATGCCATCGCGCCTGGGTTATCAGCCCACCATGGGAACCGAGCTGTCGGGTTTGGAGGAACGCATCGCCAGCACTGACACCGGTGCCATCACCTCCATCCAGGCCGTGTATGTGCCGGCAGACGATTTCACCGATCCGGCAGCGGTGCATACGTTTTCGCATCTGTCCGCCTCCATCGTGCTCTCGCGCAAACGGGCTGGCGAAGGGCTTTTCCCGGCCATCGACCCGCTGCAATCCAGTTCCAAGATGGCCACGCCAGGCATTGTCGGCGAACGGCATTATCTGCTGGCGCAGGAAATCCGCCGGACGCTCGCGCAATACGCTGAACTCAAGGACATCATCGCCATGCTCGGGCTGGAGCAACTTTCGCCGGAAGATCGCAATGTGGTCGTCCGTGCCCGGCAGTTGGAACGGTTTCTGACCCAGCCCTTTTTCACGACCGGGCAGTTTACCGGCCTGGCTGGAAAGCTGGTCAGCCTCAAAGACGCGTTGGACGGCTGTGAGCGAATCTTGCACGACGAATTCAAGGACTACCCGGAGAGTGCGCTCTACATGATCGGGACGATTGGCGAAGTGAAGGACAAAGCGAAACCTGTCCAGCCAGCCGCTCCAGCCAAACCTGAGTCAAAACCCGAAGCCAAGGCTGACCCGAAGCCCGCTGAAGCGGTCAAGCCTGGCGTCAAAAACGATGCAAAGGCAGAGCCGAAACCGAAGATTGAAACTACAGCGCAAAAATGATGACAAAACTTGTTGTGAGTCGCAATGCTCTTACCCGGAAGCTCGTTGCAGCCGACGTAAGGAGGCTCATTCTATTTCTGTCGCAAGAAGTCAGAGCCTCCTCACGTCGGCTGCTACCTTCAATCACGCTTCAACATGCAGCCCACTTCCATGAATCTTAAGGTTCTCCTGCCGTTCCAAATTTTCGCCGAGAAAACCGGTGTGTCGCGGATCATCGCGGAGACGCGCGAGGGCTCGTTTGGGCTCCTGCCGCACCGGCTTGATTGTGTCGCGGCGCTCGTACCGGGAATTTTGATCTACCAGACAGAAACTGAGGTGGAAATTTTGGTGGCCGTGGATGAGGGGGTGCTGGTCAAGACGGGTACGGACGTGCTCGTTTCCGTACGCCGGGCGATCGGCGGAACCGACCTCGGCCAATTGCGCGAAGCGGTGAACAAGGAGTTTCTGACCCTGGACGAACATGAGCAAAGCGTTCGCCAGGTGGTGGCGAAACTGGAGACCGGCTTTCTGCGTCGCTTCGCGACCCTGCATCATGAATGATGAGCCGCAAAAAGCTTCGAACAGCGAACCGACCTTGGCCGGGCAGGTTGGCGCAAAGGCGGCGCGCAAGCTCAAGGCGCGGCGCAACCCTGTGCCGGGCGTCTGGTTCGGCCTGGGCATGATGGGACTGGTCGGCTGGTCGGTGGTCGTTCCCACGCTGCTTGGCGCAGCGATTGGCATCTGGTTGGACAAACACCATCCCGGCAAGCATCCCTGGACGCTGGCCCTCCTGGTAGTCGGGCTGGCAATCGGTTGTTTGAATGCATGGCATTGGGTTGCCAAGGAAGACAAGGCCATGCGGGATGAACAGGAGAATGACGATGAATGATTTTTTGACTCTGGCCCTCGCGCTGATGGCGGGCCTTGTGCTTGGCGCAGTTTTCTTTGGCGGCCTTTGGTGGACGGTGCGCAAGGGCGTATCATCCAAACAGCTGGCGCTTTGGTTCATCGGCAGCCGATGGCTGCGGATGAGCATTGCCCTGGTTGGGTTTTATTTTGTCGGGCGCAGGCATTGGGAACGGATGGTGATGTGTCTGATCGGATTTATCATCGCGCGATTCATCGTGATACGACTGACCCGCACGCGGGTCGAGCACCCCAAATCCTCAGCCAAGGAGGCCATTGGTGCGCCTTAGTCCCGACCAGATGATTTTCTGGCAGCACGGTTTTTTAAAACTGAATGGCACGATTGTGTTCACCTGGGGACTAATGCTTGCGCTGGCCGTCGGGTCCAAACTCATCACGCGCAAACTTTCCACGGGGATGAAACGATCCCGTTGGCAGAACCTTTTGGAAATCGTCGTCACTGGCATCGAGAGGCAAATCGAAGACGTCGGCCTTCGCCACCCGGAAAAGTATATTGGTTTTCTGGGCACGCTCTTCCTGTTTGTTGCGCTGGCCGCGCTCTGCACCGTCATTCCCGGTTTTGAGCCGCCGACCGGCTCGCTTTCGACCACGGCGGCGCTCGCATTGTCTGTGTTTGTGGCCGTGCCATTGTTCGGCATCGAGGAACAGGGACTTTGGAGTTACCTGAAGTCGTATGCGGAACCGACGGTCATCATGCTGCCGTTTAACATCATCAGCGAACTTTCACGCACGCTGGCTCTGGCTGTCCGGTTGTTCGGCAATATGATGAGCGGGGTGATGATCATCGGCATTTTGCTGACCATCACGCCGTTCCTCTTTCCGATCGTCATGACGGTGCTCGGTTTGCTCACCGGCATGGTGCAGGCCTACATCTTCAGCATCCTGGCCGCAGTCTATATCGCAGCCGCCGCGCACACTCACAAACCCAAACCGGAGCCGGCGCCAGAAACTTGAAACCAAAACGAAACCACCAAAGGACAAATTATGGATAGCATGACAATCATTGCAGTTGCCTCAATCGTCACCGCCGGCTTGACGATCGCCATGGGAAGCATCGGGCCGGCGCTCGGCGAAGGGCGGGCCGTCGCCACCGCCTTGAGCTCGCTGGCGCAGCAGCCGGATGCCGCAGCGACAATCACCCGAACCTTGTTTGTGGGTCTGGCGATGATCGAATCCATTGCGATCTACTGCTTCGTGGTTTCGATGATTTTGATTTTCGCCAACCCGTTCTGGAACCACGTCATCGCCGGGGCGGCCCAAGCGGCAGGAAAGTAAACCTATGTTGATCGACTGGTTTACCATCGGTGCGCAGGCGCTCAACTTTCTCATTCTTGTGTGGTTGATGAAGCGGTTTCTCTACAAACCCGTTCTTAACGCCATCGACGTGCGGGAGAAACGGATTGCCGCGGAACTTGCGGACGCCGATACGAAAAAGGCCGAAGCCCAAAAGGAACGCGACGAGTTCCAGCACAAGAATGAGGAGTTCGACCAGCAGCGGGCTGCGCTCCTCACCAAGGCCACGGACGAGGCGAAAGCCGAAAGGCAGCGGCTCCTCGACGAAGCGCGGAAAGCGGCCGATGCCTTAAGCGCGAAGCGGCAGGAAACGCTGAAAAATGAGGCGCATAACTTAAATCAGGCCATCAGCCGCCGAACGCAACAAGAGGTATTTGCCATCGCGCGCAAAGCACTGGCCGATCTCGCCACGACCAGTCTGGAAGAACGACTGGGCGAGGTGTTCAATCGCCGATTGCATGCGATAGACGGCCAGGCGAAAGCCGGCCTCGCCGAGGCCCTCAAGACCGCCTCGGAGCCCGCGCTCGTGCGCAGCGCATTTGACCTGCCGGTGGAGCAACGCGCGGCGATCCAAAATGCGCTCAACGAAACCTTCTCGGCGGATATCCATGTCCGGTTCGAAACTGCGCCGGACCTGGTCGGTGGGATTGAACTCATCACGAATGGACAAAAAGTGGCCTGGAGCATTGCGGATTACCTCGCGTCGTTGGAAAAAGGCGTCGGCGAACTTCTGAAAGAGCAGGATCAATTGCAGGCCAAAGCCAAAACATCGTCCGATTTGACACCGCAAATCGCCAAGCGCGCCTATGAACTGTACGAGCAGCGAGGCCGCAAGAGTGATTCATCAGATCAAGACTGGGGGCAGGCCGAACGGGAGATTCGGAACGGTGAAACCAAAGCTGAACCCAAGCCTGAAGCCAAGGCCGAGCCGATACCGGAAGCCAAGGTCGAACCCAAACCGGAAGCTGAACCCAAGGTCGAGCCGAAACCTGAAGTCAAAGCCGAGCTAAAGGCCGAAATCCAAGCGAAGGCCAAGCCCAAACCTGAAGCCGAGCCCCAGGCCGCAGCCAAAGTCGAAGCTAAGGCAAAGCCGGAAGCTGAACCCAAGACCGAGCCCAAGGCTGAAGTCAAAACAGAGCTCAAGCCTGAAGAACCCAAGCCCGAAACCAAGAGCCTATGAACGCTGCGCCTGAAAGCTTGCAGAATGTCTTCGACCGCACGTTTGCTGGAATTGACCAGGTGCTGGGAGCTTTCACGCCGCAACTGACGCCGCGAGAAGTGGGCACGATCATCAGCGTTGCCACCGGCATCGCGAGAGTTTCCGGCCTTCCCGGTGTGGGGTTTGAGGAGTTGGTAAAATTTCCCGGCGATGTGTTCGGTATCGCATTCAACGTGGATGAGGATGAAATCGGCGTCGTACTGCTTGGTGAATATCAGGATCTGCACGCCGGCGACGAAGGGGAACGCACCGGGCGGGTGATGGACGTGGCGGTGGGCGATGGATTGCTGGGACGGGTCATTGACCCGCTCGGTCGGCCGCTTGATGGCCACGGACCGGTGACAACCAGCGAGCGCCTGCCGATTGAACGCCCCGCCGCCGCCATCATGGACCGGGCGCCCGTCACCGTGCCGCTCCAGACCGGCCTCATGGTCATCGATGCGCTTATTCCCATTGGGCGCGGCCAGCGCGAACTAATCCTGGGTGATCGCCAGACGGGCAAGACGGCCGTTGTGATCGACACCATATTGAACCAGCGCGGGAAAAATGTGATCTGTGTCTACTGCGCCATTGGCCAGCGCGCTTCGGCTGTCGCCAAGGTTGTGGCCAACCTCCGGGAAAATGGAGCGATGGACTTCTGCGTGGTTGTGGTTGCCGAAGGCAATGACGCGCCCGGTCTGAACTACGTCACGCCCTACGTTGCGACCAGCATCGCGGAGCATTTCATGGAAGCGGGTCGCGATGTGCTGATCGTTTATGACAACCTGACGCAGCATGCCCAGGCTTATCGTGAGCTTTCCCTCCTGCTTCGCCGGCCGCCGGGACGCGAAGCCTTCCCCGGCGATATTTTCTATATTCATTCGCGGTTGCTCGAACGCGCCACCCATTTGTGCAAGGAACGTGGAGGTGGTTCGCTCACCGCCCTGCCTATCATCGAGACGGAAGCGCAGAATATTTCTGCCTACATTCCCACCAACCTGATTTCCATCACGGACGGACAAATCTACCTCTCGCCGTCATTGTTCGAACTGGGCGTGCTGCCGGCGGTCGATGTCGGCAAATCCGTTTCCCGGGTCGGCGGCAAGGCACAACGGGCGGCGTATCGTGCAGTGGCGGGCGACCTCAAGCTCGCCTACGCCCAGTTTGAGGAACTCGAGACGTTTGCCCGATTCGGCGCCCGCCTGGATGAAGACACCCGCAAGATCATCGAGCATGGTCGTCGAATTCGTGCCTGTCTCAAGCAGCCGGAATTTACGCCGGTGTCCGTGCCCGCTCAAATCACCGTTCTACTGGCATTGACCGCGAACCTATTCGACCCGGTGCCGCTGGATCAGATGACGAACGCTGAACACGCAGTCCAGGAGGCGGCAGCGGGCATTCCGGCCGAGGTGAACGCGCGATTCGAAACCGCCGCAAAACTGAATGATGAGGATCGTAAAACAGTTATCGAAATCGCCCGCAAAGCGCTCATCCGTTTTCAACCCAAGCCGGAAGTTAAACCTGAAGCCAAGACCGACTTCAATGCTGACGGCACGTCCAAGCCGCAAACGAAACCTGAATCCGATCTCAAACCGGTTCCTGTAACTGTGCCGAAACCAAAGCCTGATTCAACAGCCAAGCCCGAGCCCAAACCGGTTGAGCCAAAGCCTGAAACCAAGCCCGTGGCAGCGCTCAAGGAGAAGCCATGAGCGACACGACCGTGAGTCTGACCAGAAAGATCGCCAGTGCCGGGGATCTTCAATCCGTCGTTCGCACGATGAAAGCGTTGGCGGCTTCAAGCATTGGACAATACGAGAAATCGGTGCGTGCGTTGGCCGACTATTATCGGACCGTGGAATTGGGGTTGGGAGCGTGCTTTCGGGAGAGCGAACCGACAGCCCCAATGGTAGAACAGAAAGGACAAGCTGATGTGGGCACGATTGGCGCCGTGGTGTTTGGTTCCGACCAGGGCCTGGTGGGCCAGTTTAACGACGTGATCGCCGATTTTGCGATCAAGACCCTTGCCACTTTGCCCGGCAAACCCGAGGTCTGGGCTGTTGGAGAGCGCGTTCATGCGCGCCTGAAGGATGCCGGCGTGCCGCTGATGGGACTTTTCACCGTACCGAACTCCGTGAAGGCAATCACTCCACTCGTCGGGCAGATCCAAATCGAGAGTGAAGAGCATCGGGCCAAAGGCGATTATGCGCGGGTTTACGTCTTTCATAACCGTCCGCAAACCGGGGCGCTTTATGAGCCGGTCAGCCAGCGCTTGTTGCCGCTCGATGCGCAATGGCAACAGGGTCTGGCCAAAGTTGCCTGGCCGACGAAGACCTTGCCCGAGGTCATGGGTGGTGGCACCGGGACTCTGCGCGCGCTCATCCGTGAATATCTTTTCATCTCGCTCTTCCGGGCTTGCGCCGAATCTCTCGCGAGCGAGAACGCAAGCCGCCTGGCGGCAATGGAACGCGCTGATAAAAATATCGATGAATTGCTGGAAAACCTCACTCGAAGCTTCCATCGCTTGCGGCAGACCTCCATTGATGAGGAGCTATTTGACGTGATCTCGGGTTTCGAGGCGCTGACGGGATCCGGACATCGGGCTGAAAGCAATTGATATGAAACACGAAATTCAAAATCCGTTCTCGACTGAAGCAAAGGCCAGCCCTGTCGAGGCCGCCACCATTGAACCGGACCCTGTGCTTGACGAACTCGCCAAACAAAAGGATTTAAACCTGCGCCTGGCCGCCGACTTCGAGAATTTCAAACGTCGCAGCCGCCAGGAAGGCGAGGCCCGGGCAGCCGCGCAAAAAGAATCGTTTATCCAGGAGCTGCTGCCTGTCATCGACAACCTCGAACGGGCTTTGGCCGCTGGCGTGTCCTCCGACTCCAAGCAGTTTCATCAAGGTGTGGAAATGACGCTGCAGCAACTGCGCCGGTTGCTCCGCCAGCACGGCATCGAGACCGAGGAAATCGTCGGCCAGTCGTTTGATCCGCGCCGGCACGAAGCGGTTTCCCAGCGCCACGACCCGGCTCAAGCTGACCACGCCATCCTCGAGGTTTTCCAGCGCGGCTACCGGCGGGGCGAGAAGATCCTTCGACCGGCAAAAGTGGTGATTAACGACCTGGCGCATCCCAAACCAGCCCACCATGGCCGTTGAATTCAAGGACTATTACCGGATCCTTGGGGTCACCGCCAAAGCGACCGACGAGGAAATCAAGAGGGCGTTCCGCACCCTGGCGCGCAAATATCATCCCGACGTCGCCAAGGACAAAAAGACAGCGGAGGAAAAATTCAAAGAACTCAACGAGGCCCATGAGGTACTAAGCAACCGGGAGAGTCGCGAAAAGTACGACCAGTTGGGCGCGAATTGGAAAACCAGTGGTGAGTCGCGGCCACCGCCGGGCCGGGCCGGAGGCCGGTCGGCCGGATGCGGGAAACGGGTTGACGCCGACGAGTTCCAATTCGAAGGCACGGGTTTCAGTGATTTCTTTGAACAGTTCTTTGGCGGCCGAGCCGGCCGGTCCCGCGGTGCCTCGCCATTCGAGCATTACCGGGCTGCGAACGGAACCGATGAGCCTGAAGCCGCGCTGCGAGGTGAGGATATTCAAGGGGACATTCTCATCACGCTTGATGAGGTGCTCAAGGGGGCCATGCGAGCCATTTCGGTACGGCAGACCAATGCCCGCACAGGGCGGGAGGAAATGCAAACCTACCAGGTCCGAATCCCGGCTGGAGTGCAGGCCGGGCAGTCCATTCGGGTGCCGGGCAAAGGCGGCGAGGGATTGGGCGGAGGCCGTGCCGGTGACATCTATCTGCGTGTCCGCTATGCCCAGCACCCCGATTGGCAGGCGCGGGGCGCCGACCTGGTGGGCCATCTGGAATTATCTCCATGGGAGGCGGTCCTGGGTGCGACGGTTCCCGTGCGGACACTCGAAAACACCATTTCACTGAAAGTTCCCGCCGGCACCCAGCAGGGACATCAACTGCGTGTCCGGAGCAAAGGTTTGCCGGCCGGCACGGGCAAACGCGGGGATCTGTATATCGGAATCTCTGTCCAGGTTCCGCCCCACATCAACAAAGACGAGGAGCATTTGTGGAAACAGTTGGCGACCCAATCCTCCTTCAAGCCGAGGAAATCTTCCTGAGCCAGCCTCGGGCCGTGCCCGGAACGGAACGATCGTATGGGGTTAACACCCTATGTTAAAGGCGGATGCTGCGGCGTATTTTGGAGAACGATTATGACAACCATCCCAAAAAACAATTCACAAAGCAGAAAGACAAATTCCATGAAACGCTCCTTGTTCGTTCTTGGCTTCACTGGTCTTTTGCTCGGCTCGCTTGTTTCCGCCCAAGCTGCTGTCGAAGCCTACGACATTGACCCTGTACATACCTGGGTTGGCTTCACCGTCTCCCATTTTTTCACCAAGGTGCCAGGGTATTTCGGCAAGGTAAAGGGGACCATCGTCGTGGATCGCGAGCACCTCGAAAACAGTACGGTTGAGGCCGTTATCGAAGTGGCCAGCATCACCACCAACACGAAAATGCGCGACGACGACTTGCGCTCCACCAATTTCTTTGCCGTCGCAACCTTCCCGGCCATGACATTCAAAAGCCAGGCATGGAAAAGCACTGGCGGCAACACGTACGACGTAACCGGTGTTCTCACGATGAAGAATGTGGCGAAGGAAGTTGTGCTCAAAGTCGCATCGCTCGGCTTTGGGCCGGGCATGAAGGGGGCCGCGATTTCTGGCTGGCAGGCCTCGACCACCTTGGATCGGCGTGATTTCAACATCACCGCGGATCAAGGCGCGGTCGGCAACAGCGTGGATGTCGTCATCAATATTGAAGCCGACTTAAGAAAAACCGCATCAGCGACACCGTGAACGCCGGAGCAGACGAACGATTGGGTTGGCAGGGGCAAGGACTCTCACGCCGTGGAATGCACCCGGTAGTGTGACGGTAAACGTTTCGACATGGAGACAAAACCTGCCATTAAAATGAACCGGGTTGAAATGCACCGAAGCGGGCGCGCGGGGTGGTTGCGTGCTGCCGTGCTCGGATCGGACGATGCCATCGTTTCAACCGCAAGCCTCATGATTGGCGTTGCGGCGGCTTCTGCGTCGAAGGAAGCTGTTTTGGTCGCCGGCGTGGCGGGCCTGGTTGCCGGGGCGATGTCGATGGCCGTGGGCGAATATGTTTCGGTCAGTTCACAACGTGACGCGGAACGTGCGGACATTGGGCTTGAACAACAAGAGCTGGCAACGGAACCGCAGGCCGAATTGCAGGAGCTGGCAACGATTTACGAGAAACGAGGCCTGGAGAAGGATCTGGCAATGAAAGTCGCGGAGCAGCTTAGTGCCAATGACCGGCTCGGGGCACACATGCGCGATGAGCTTGGGATCGACCAGGCGTCCCTTGCACGCCCGATACAAGCGGCATGGATATCTGCCGCAAGCTTTGCGGCCTTCGCCATAGTCCCGATTGCAGCTTTGCTTATCGCGCCGGTGGCTCTGCGCATCCCCCTGATCGCTGTGCTCTCGTTGGCGAGTCTCGCGGTACTCGGTGTGTTTGGCGGCCATCTTGGCGGTGCGCCGCTCGGTCGTGCAGCTTTGCGTGTCACCCTCGGCGGCGCCCTCGCTATGACAGTGACTGCCTTGATCGGTCGAATTCTCGGCGTTTCAGTTGGATGAACTGGTGTACATGATCCTGTTCGTGGCAACCTTTACGGCACCGACTGGCTATGGTTTGGACATTGGTTTGGTAACGCTGATGATTTCAATTGCCCGACGTAGGCTGGAGAGGTCAAACTGGCTGCGGAACTAGATTTTTGCTCTAGTGCGTCTGCCGAAATACTGCGCGCTGGCATTTTCAGAGTTACTACTTTCCATGAAACATCTTGCCATTGCATTTTCTCATGGCATCATTGAAAACGTTGACGATATTCAGTATCGCCCTCGTGCTGAAGCTGCTGATTCTTGATTTTGATCAAGGGCTGTTTTTAGCAAAAGTGAATTGCACTTTTTTTTGACTGGTTTTTGCGCCTTTGGGTGCAATTGCGGGGTACAATGGGACGGCCGAGCAAAACTCACTTTGTAAGTTGTTGGTTATCAAGCCCACGTGGCGGAATTGGCAGACGCGCTAGATTCAGGTTCTAGTGGGTAACACCGTACAGGTTCAAGTCCTGTCGTGGGCACCATCTTTCATTGGCTTTTTATGACCCCGACAGGCGGAAACCTGACGGGGGCCCCTGACGTGGACTCCATTGGGGATAGTGACAATCTGTGCCACATTGCGACAAGTTGCTTTTCATCAAGAAATTTCAGATCTTGGTAATCTAAAATAACATTATGGATGAATGGTTTGAAGAGCCCAAAAATCAGTCTCCTTGGCCGAAAGGTTTGGGTTGTTTTTTAGTGACAACCGTCTGCGGTGCTCCGTTTGTTCTGATGTCGGCTTTTATGGTTCTGGCACGACTTACTGGCAAAGAAGTTTTTTCTGGCCCTTTGAAGCTTTCGGTATTTCTCCTGCCACCATTGCTCCTGGCAACTGTGTGCGAAATAATTTTTATCCCGTTGGCATGGTTTAAAGGCCATCAGAACTACAAACCATTTTTGCTTCTGTATGCTTTCGCCATTTTTTTATATTGGGCAACTCTCATCAGCATTGGGCCATTTTAATTAATGGTGTTTACAAGATACTTTGTGAGATTGGGATTTAATTATGAAAAGAAAAACAGCGAAGCCCGGCATAAAAAACACTCTTGAAAATCTCCTTTCAAGTCCTGTCGTGGGCACCAGCCCCGAACTTTTTCGGGGCTGCCGCGCCGAGAGGGGCGCCGTCGATTAAAGAGGGAACTGCGCACGCTCAACCTGGCGGTGGAAAAATTGCGGCCTAGTTCTCCAGGCCTAAAGAGGGGCAGATGTCCAGCTTCGGCGGAGGTGGCGCTTTCGTCTTCGAAGAATGATCCTTCTGTTTCCGGTGACGCTCCAGGATGACCCCCACTTCGACCAGCAGCAGCTTGACTTCCTGGTCCCAGTCCGCCGGTTTGAGTTTGTCGAAATATTTGATCAGGTCGCCGTTCAATCATGCCTTTCCTCATCCGCAATGGTGCGGACCCGGCATGTTCGGACCAAGGCACCGCGTGGAGCCCATACCAATACACACCGAGCCGCACCAAAGGATGCGGTGTGAAAGGTTGTTGGATCTGGTTGAAGCTACTCGCGGTTTTGGCCCTGCAACCCTGCTACGAGCGGTAGAATGCGCCGGCTTCAAAGAGGTTTCAATAAAAATCCGTCACCAAAATTCACGACCGGCAAACCATCCGTGCCATCCCCCGGTGCAATCCGGCCGGGCATCCCTTGGGGTTTCGACACCCGTGAGGAAGCCCGGATCATCAGCCGGGAACATCGCGTGACCTCGAGGGAGTCAATGATCGCTGGATTGGCCGTGGAAATGGCCGGATTTTGCCGGTTCCGGAACGGGTGGCCACGGTGCTGACACCATTGATTTTATTCATTTTTGCCCTGTTTTTCCCCGGGAAAACAGTCTGTGCCACTTTTATCTTTACTCTGATTTCAGAAAGCTGTCTTTTTATGTCGCAGCAATTCAGACATCCATGAAACCCAGCCATATCTTTATCTTGGTGTTGAATCTCCTGATTTCCCTCGCGCTGGTGTGCGTCGTTGTCCGCCTGTACTCGAACAGCCAGGAGAAGGACCGGCTCATTGTGGAACTTCGGGCGCAGAATGAAGTGGATGCCCAGAAGGCTCTCAAATTGCAAAAGGAGGAGGAGGCGAAGAAACAGTTCGAGACGCAAATCAGACTCGAGGCGCAAAAGCAGGTGGAGATTAAAAAAATGCGCCTGGTCAACGACGACCTGGACAAAATTGACGCGCGTTTGAAAAAGGTCCTGGATGAGCCGTCAGGCTATGCGGATGAATCCAAGACGCAAAGGGACACCCAGGAAGAATTGTTGCACGAGCTGGCCAACGCGACGCGGTCGGAAATTATGATCCTGGCGAGTGAAATGCAAAACGCAGGTTTCACCGGGGACACGGTGCTGCAGGACAACCTGGATCGTTTTTTCAAAAACTACGAAATCAAGATTCACGACGAACGGATGAGCTACGATTACATCGACCTGGGATTCCGGGACAGCGACCACAAAAAAGATCTGGATACCGAGGCGGCCCAGGCGTTGCAGGCGGCTTTTGCCGCCAAGCGGGCCATTCACAACCTCAAGCAGCCGCAAAAATAAACTGGCGGAAATCATTCCCGGCGTATCAGGAATCCGGCGAGGATAGTCTTCAAGGGTGCTCTACCCGATATTTCGTTTCGAATTTACAGACCGCCTGTTTCTGCTAGAAGGCGGTATGAAGATGCGGTTCAACTCCATGGGCCGGTCGGGTCGCGGGGCAATTCTTTGCGTTCTTTTGTTAGGGGCCAATCCGGCACGCGCCGGGATGACGGTGTATGACCTGACCGACGTGGCCCGTTTGCGGCTGGAAGATATTTCGTTTTTCGGTTTCTTGCTTTTGCTTGCCACCCTGGGGATGCGCTGGCTTTGGAATTTTCTGGCCAGGGATTTTCCCCGCTGGCCGCGGCTTACATTTGTCAAAGCACTCAGCCTGACTGCCCTGTTGGGGTTGGGCATGCTTCTGGTTCTGGTCATGATTTCCGGCGCGCGTGAATTGCTGACGCCGGGTGCCTGGTATCGGCAGGCCAGTCATTACCGCCCGAATGAAATTGGAAATCGCGAACTGCGCCAGCAAAGCATTGAAAGTCTGCGCGCGGCATTAATGCAATACGCCTATGCCCATGATGGACGTTTCCCGCCGCACGATTACGTGGCTGAAATTCCGGGCAAAATCTGGGAATCCCCTGACAGCACGGGTACGCGATATCTCTATGTCGGCGGGCTGGCGCTCAGTGAAACCAATGCGGTCATGAGCTGCGAACCGCAAAATTTCGGAGATGAACGGCTGGTCCTGTTCGCCAGCGGCAAGATTCAAGCCTTGAAGACTGCGGAAATCCACCGACTCATGGGAGTCCAGGAAGGGCAATGAAGCGGAGTTCATTACGAGTTGCGGCAATCATCCTGGCGGTCGTCCTGTTCTTTTTTTTAATGGTCGCGCCCGGGCTTCTGGTGGCGCCAATCACGCTGTTCTTCGGCTGGTGGGCATCGTTGGGACGGTTATGGAAAGCCTGGCATTCCAATTCGAATGCGGTCTGGCTGTTCCTGTCTGCCTTGGTCGTGTTGCTTGCGGGCAGCCAGTTCTTTTTACGATGGCTGTACGCGGGCCTGAAAAGCAAACCGGAGAACAACTGGCCGTCACAATGGCCCTGGAAGTGGACGCTTTGTAGTTTTGCCATGTTGATTTGCGCTTTATTGGCCGTTTGCTGCGTTGTGTTGACGACCCATCAAATGTACTGGATATCCAAATCCCCGGATCCATTGTTTGCCGATCCGTTCCGGGAGAAGTGGAGCATTCTATATGCTGCGAAAACGCTTCAAAACGATGCCGAAGAACGGCATTGGGATAGTGCCAAGACCCGGGCATCATTTTGGCAGGCGGGTTCCACAAGAATCGGTCGGCCTGTATGGGAGGCGATCCAACCGGTATGGATTGAGAAAGATGACCACACCCTGCGAGCGATTATTCTAATTCCTCGCCGGCCGATGTTCCATCCGACAACCAGACTGGTAGTCATTCAACCTGGCGCTGATCTCGCGACGCACAATTTGAATGAATTGCCACAAGTGCTGGCTTCCTTCGGCATCGGCAACCGCACGGACAGCTCAAACCGTCCACCCGCGTTGCTGCCATGAAAAAAAAGCGGCTCATCACTTGGATATACCGTGTCCTGCTGGGGCTGTTTCTGCTTCTACTCCTGCCGGTGCTCATACCGTTCCGTAGTCCAGCGGATGCGGTCCTTACGGTTCTCCCACTGGGCTGGTGGCATTTTCTGCAACGGAACCTGACACAAATGACCTGCAACTGGAACTTGATTGCCATGGTGCCCCTGGCGCTGGCGCTGGACGATCGGCCTGTACGCGGCAGTGTGGTTGCTGTTCGTGATTGCCATCGGCGCCACCGGCGTTTTTCGCCATGCCACCTGGTTGATGGATTACCCGCAACCGTGGTATCAGGAAAGGTTGAGTTCCTACAGTGAGATCCGGATGATTGATGTTGAGCTTGAAGAGCTGCTGCTCGAAAACAACCAGGATGTCCTCTCAACGCGTAAAGGCTTTCTCAGCAAAAGGTCCAATCGCCACCAGCAAACGCTGATGGCTGATGAATTCGATGTCATTTTCTATGTTGATCGGAGGAACAAGGTCGCCGCTTACGTGATCATTCCGCGCAGTCCGCAGTTTGTGGCGAATGGGAAATTTGGGGTTTCAATTCCGGGCAGCGATGATTGGGTGAGGCCGATTTCGGAGCTCCAGCGGACGTTGGCGGATTTGGACACCACGTATCCGCAAAGGAACTGAACCCCCCAAAAGGGCGCTTGGGCCATTTGTGTGCAAAGACAGGTTCTGGTTATCCTTGGGGTTTCAATTCACCAGCCTACCGGCACGGTCATTTTCTTCCCGAACCGATTGTGGTAATGCAATTGTTTATGGCGCTGGCCGAATTCATGGACCAGTTTCGTAATTTTTACGTCGTAGCAGCAGTACTCCGCAATTTCCGCCAGTTTGCCTTCCTTGAACCAGCGGATGGCCTGCAGGCCTTCGGCAGTCTTTTCCACGCCGAACGTCGCCGTCGCAATCGAATCCAATGACAGCCGGTGTTGCAACTGGCTTTGCAAATCCACCATCAGGTCCAGCGTCGGCAACTGGCCCAGGTCAAAGGTCGTGTAACCGTGCAACACCTCGTAGTCGAAACGCAAAACGTTGAAACCCACGATCAGATCGGCGCGCTGCAGGTCTTTGAGCAGGTCGTCCACCTGTTTCTCGCCATAAATCCGGTAGTCGCCGCGCCCGGTGCTGAAGGTTACGCCGATGCTCATGCCCATGCGACTGATGTTGCCCCAGCCGCCCACTTCGTCGGCGGACTTCTGCGTTTCCAGATCGAAATAAATAATGTTCTTGGCCACGATTTCAGTAGTTATAACAACGGACGCGAGTCCGCTCCATTCCAAAAAATTTGAGCCTGCGCATCCGGCGTACGCCAACTTTGGGCTTTGAACTTTGGACTTTGAACATATATTTCCCCGCATGTCATTGACGCCTTCCACCATGCTGCCGCTCGGCACGACAGCGCCCGATTTCAAACTGCCGGACACCAATGGAAAAACCGTCGCGCTGGCGGATTTCAAGGGGCAGCCCGCATTGCTGGTCCTGTTCATCTGCAATCATTGTCCCTACGTGAAGCACATCCGTGCCGGGCTGGCGCAGCTGGCACGCGATTACCTGCCGCGCGGCGTTGCCATGGTCGGCATCAACTCCAACGATGTCGTGAATTATCCGGACGACAGCCCGGTCCGGATGAAGGAGGAGGTCAAAGCGGCTGGCTACCTGTTCCCGTATCTTTTTGACGAGACCCAGGCCGTGGCCAAGGCCTATCGCGCCGCCTGCACACCGGATATTTACCTCTTCGACCAGAAACAGAAACTGGTTTATCGCGGCCAGCTCGACGGCAGCCGGCCCGGCAACGGGATTCCGGTAACGGGCCAGGATTTGCGCGTCGCGCTCGATGCCGTGCTCGCGGGCAAGCCCGTGGGGCCGGATCAAAAACCCAGCATGGGTTGCAACATCAAGTGGAAGGCGGGCAGCGAGCCGGATTACTTCTGAAGGTTGAAGGCAGAATGCAGAATGTAGAAAAAGATCTTGCCGTTCGAACAAAGGATTTTGCCCGACGAATAATTCGACTTTACGTTGCTCTGCCAAAAGAAACAGTGGCTCAGGTTCTTGGCAAGCAAGCCTTGCGGTCGGGGACATCTGTCGGAGCAAATTATCGCGAGGCAAACCGTGCACGTTCAAAGGCGGAATTCATCGCAAAAATCGGCGATTGTCTCAAAGAAGCCGATGAAACTGCCTATTGGCTTGAGCTTCTGGCCGACGAGGAGATTGTTCGCAAGAACCGACTCGAACCATTGCTTCGGGAAACCAACGAGTTGATTTCAATTCTTGTGACCATCTCAAAGCGCTCGCGTGGCGAATAACGCTTTCTGCATTCTGCATTCTGCATTCTTAATTCTGCATTTCGACCGGACGTCCGGAAAAATTGTCCGTGTAACGAACCTGTGGCGGCCCTGTCCAACCTGGGAGACACCATTTTGAACGGCCATGAAGGTTGAGGAAAACCAAAACGGCGCCGCGCCGAAAATACTGGAGCAACTGGTCCAGCAGGCCGAACGCGCCGGGGCGAGCGACATCCATTTCCAGATGCGCGGCCAGACGGCCGAGGTCAACTTCCGCCTTGACGGCATCATTGCCCCCGGCACGGAGTTGCCCGCCGAGGTGGCCGACCGCGTCTTTGGCCGGATCAAATTCCTGGCGCGGTTGAAGACGTATCAGGAGTCGCTGCCGCAGGATGGCCGTATTGCGCACACCGATCTTGGTAGCAAGAACGATATCCGGGTGGCCACCTATCCGACGGTGACTGGCGAAAAAATCGTCCTGCGGCTGTTCAATTCCTCACCGGCCATAACGCTCCGCGAATTGTCCCTGCCCGCGGCTGCCGGTGCGGAATTGGACCGGTTTCTCCACCAAACCAGCGGCCTATTGCTCCTCACCGGGCCGGCCGGCAGCGGGAAGACCACCACGATTTACGCCTGTCTCCGCCAGCTGGTGGCGCCGGGCGGCCGCCAGATCATTACCGTCGAGGACCCGGTAGAACAGATTGTTCCCGGCACGATGCAAACCGAGGTGAACGAGGCCATCGGCCTCGATTTCGCCCGGGCGGCGCGGCACCTGTTGCGGCAAGACCCGCAGGTGCTCATCATCGGTGAGATCCGGGATGAAGCCACGGCGCAGCTGGCCGTGCGCGCCGGGCTGACGGGCCACCTGGTGATTTCCACGCTGCACGCCGGGTCCTGCCGGGGCGTTTTCGAACGGCTGCTGGTGATGTGCGCCGATCATTCCGCCGTGGCGAGCGCCGTCGAACTGGTTTTAAACCAGCGGTTGATCCGTAAATTGTGTTCCGCGTGCCACGGCGCCGGGTGCGATGCCTGCTTGCGCACGGGCTATCAGGGCCGGGTGCCGCTGGTGGAATGGTTGCGGGTGGACGAGGCAGCGCGCGCGAAAATCCGGCAGCGGGAGTTGACGTCCCTGGTCCCGGCGCGTCCTCTGGAAGAATCGGCGCGTGAGCTTTTGCAGCAGGGACTGTCCAATCAGGCAGAATACCAGAGAGTATTCGGCTTATGAAACTGGACGAATTTGCCTTCTTCAACCACCAACTGGCCGCGATGCTGAGTGACGGCATCCCGCTTGAGGGCGCCCTTCGGCGGCTCTGCCAGGAAATGCGTGCCGGTTCGCTCCGCACCGAACTTCAGGCGCTTGAAGCCGACCTTGCCAAAGGCACGCCCATCGCCGACGCGCTGAAACCGCGCCAATTGCCCGAGCTTTACAAACGCATGATTCTGGTCGGCGTCAAAAGCGGCGACCTGCCCGGGGCGCTCACGATGCTGGCGGACTATTTCCGGCGCCAGGGCAGCGTCTGGACGCGGCTGAAAAGCATGATGGTTTATCCGCTCATTGTGATGTTCGCCGCATTTTTGATTTCCACGATGCTGGCGCTGCTTTGGACCTGTGTCATCGGGCCGTCCATGGAAAACGTGTTCGGGGGCATGCAAATACGACTCCCCGCCGCCACCTATTTTGCGCTCTCATCCCTGCATGCCATCTGGGTATTTCCAGTGGTGCTCGGTTTGTTTTTTCTGCTCGCGGCCGGAGTCGTTTTCCTGCCCGGGTTGCGCGGGAAATTTCTCTGGCGGCTGCCCGCGTTCAAGGAGGCCGGCGTCTCCCGGATCGGGGCAGCGCTGACCCTGTTGCTGAAAAACGGCGTCAACCTGCCGGACGCCATCGGCCTGGTCGAACAACTGGAGACCAGCACTTCCGCGGCCGCCGACCTGCACCAGTGGCGGAGCCAGCTCACCGCCGGCGTCACGAAGTTTTCCGAGGTCGCCGCCGGCAACCGGATGATTCCGCCGCTGTTTGTCTGGGTGGTGGCCAGCGCGGGCGAAGACCTGGCCGCCGGGTTCAATCGCGCGGCGGAAATCTATCACTCGCGCGCCATCTATCGCACCGAGGTCGCGCTGTATTCGGTACTGCCGATTGCCTCGCTGTTTCTGGGGGCGATTGTTTTGTCGCAGGCCTTTTTGGTCATCAGCATGTTTTTGCCGCTCATCGCCATGCTGACAAGCTTGAGCAGTTGACGGGCGGAACATCGCATGAATGAGTTTGCCCAATTGATTGTCGCCCTGCTTTGGTACGCGGTTTTCATCCTGGTGCCGGGCGGCGCCGCGTCGGTACTGATTCATTATTTGCTATCACTGCCCATGCGCCGCCGCGACCGCGCGCTGTTTTTTCTCGATCTCATGGAAACCGTCCTGCAACGTGGCCAGGCGCTGGAACCGGCCATCCTGGCCGCCGCGGAAAATCGCGACCGCGCCATCGGGGTCCGTTTTTACCTGTTGGCCGCACACATTGAAGGGGGGGCCCGGCTGGGCGAGGCGCTCGAAAAAGTTCCCCGCTTCCTGCCGCCGCAAATCAACGCCATGCTCCGGGCCGGAGAAAAACTCGGCGACCTGAACAAAGTCCTGCCCGCCTGCCGCGAAGTGTTGCGGGTCGCCCCCGACACCGTCCGCAGCACCATGTACTACATGATGGCGATCCTGCTGCTGTTTGCACCGATTGCCAGCTTGATCATCTGCCTGCTGTCGGTGATGGTCATTCCCAAATTCAAGGAGGTGGCCGCCGGCGGCAACGCTCCGTTGTGGCCGGTGACGCGGTTTGTCTTTGCCAACACGCATTGGCTGGTGGCATTTGAAATCGTCATTTTCCTGACGTTGTCGTCGATGGCGCTGGTTTACATTGGCGGGCCGGGCCTGATCCGCTGGTTTCAATTCCGCCGGGTTCCGATTGTGGACTGGATTGCCTGGCGCGTGCCCTGGAAACAAAAGAAGCTGCAGCGAGCCTTCTCCGCCATGCTTGCCGTGCTGCTGGATGGCGGCGTGCCGGAAGCCGAGGCCGTCCGGCTGGCCGGCGATTCCACCGCGAACGAAATCTGCCGGCGCCGCGCCCGGCGGGTTGTGGCGGCGCTCACCCGCGGCATCAAACTGGACGATGCGGTTCAAGTTTTTGACGCCACCGGTGAATTTCACTGGCGGTTCACGAACGCCATCCACGCGCGCGGCGGCTTTTTGAACGCACTGCGCGGCTGGCACGAGTCGCTCGACGCCAAGGCGTACCAGCAGGAGGAAGCCACGGCCCACACGGTAGCCAGCGGGCTCGTGATCCTGAACGGAGTGGTGGTGGGGCTGATTGCGACGGCCATGTTTGGCGTTCTGATTGCCATGTTGCGGGTGGCGGCGGAGTTATGAAATTGAAAATGACCAGCTATGTTTTGCGACCGGCCGGACGAAGCGGCGGTTTCATGATGGTAGATTTGTTTGTCGGCATGGCGATCCTGGCGGTGGCCATCCTGCCGCTGGCGTTTTCCTACGTCCGGGAAACCCGGTTGCTGCGCGCCGAATACTTTCGCGGCGTGGCCATGGAGATCGTGGATGGCGAAATGGAGGTCCTGGCCGCAGGCGAAGGGCGCAATTTCCCCGAAGGCGGGCAGCCGTATATCGTTCATGCCAACGCCGCCACGAATCTGCCGCCGGGACACTTTCAACTGACCCGGACCGGCCAGCACCTGCGCCTGGAATGGGCGTCAGACCAGCGGCAGGGCATCGGCCCGGTCGTTCGCGAGGTCACCCTCAAATGAAACTGACTTCATCCATCGGCCCCGCTCGGGTCCGGTCCGGATATCTCCTGATCGAGTGGCTGGTTTACCTGGGAGTGATCACGGTGATTCTCGGCCTGGCTCTCGGCGCGTTTTACCGCTGCTGGGATTACTCGAAGGCGCTGCATTACGCGACGGATGACATCAACACCGCCCTGCATGCCGGGGAACGCTGGCGGGCGGACATACGCAACGCCACGGGAAGAATCATCCTCGAGACCACGCCGGAAGGCGAGCGGGTGCGCATTCCGCGCGGGACCGGCGAGGTGGTTTACCAATTTAATGCCGGCGAAGTCCATCGCCAGGGCGCTGCGTCGGGCTTTTTTGAATTGCTGCTGCCCGCGGTCTCGGGATCGCAAATGGTGGCGGAAACCCGCGGCCCGGTGGCGGCCTGGCGGTGGGAACTGGAGTTGACCCCGCGCCGCAAGGAAACCCGCCTGCCTTTAAAGTTTACCTTCGAAGCCGCCGCCCCGCCGACACCATGAAAATTTCCCAACCCAATCCGACCCGGCGTCGCCATCAAGGCGGCTCCGCCGTGCTGATTTTTATCACCCTGCTGGCGATCATGTTGCTGCTGTTGACCGCCAACAGCAGCACCCTGCTCCATTTGCACCGCGAACTGAAATTATTGGACCAGCGGCAAGTCGAACGGCTGAATGCCGCCCGGACCAACACCACCACGACCGCCATTTCACCGGCACTGCCGGAGTCAAAATGAACACTGCCGTCGAAGCCAAAATCAAGCTGCTCAACAGCTCGCTGCGCTGCTTTACGTATGGGCTGTTGGGCTGGCTCCCGCTGATCGGGCTGCCGTTCGCGCTGGCGGCGTTATGGCTCGGGGGCCGGGTCCGGGTCAAAGAAAAACAATTGTGGAATGCCGCCCGGCCTTATCGGATCTGGGGGGTGATCCTGGCCACGGTCGGGACCTTGTTTTGGTTCCTGGTTGCGATCCTGATCATGTGGAACTCAATTGACTCTGGTGGTTCAGGCGGACCGCCTGGCGACTGCTGAAGCGTTCAAGCCTTCGGTAATTTTTCCTCGACGGTTTCGCAGAGGGCGTGAAAGAGCAGCTTGTGGCCTTCCTGGATGCGTGCGGTGTTGTCACCGGCCACCAGCAAATCCAGCGTGGCCAAGCCTTTGGTGAAGGCGCCGTCGCGGCCGAGGAAACAGATGCTTTCGAGGTTCAGGCGCCGGGCTTCCTCCAGGGCGCGCCGGATGTTTTGGGATTTACCGCTGGTGGTGAAGGCGATGAGCAGGTCGCCTTTTTCACCCAAACCCCAGACCTGCCGGGCAAAGACCTCGTCAAAACTGTAGTCGTTGCAGATGGCGGTGATGAGTTCGCCGTTGGCGGTGAGCGAGATGGCCGGGTAAGGCCGGCGGTCGCCGACAAAGCGGCAGAGGATTTCCGTGGCCAGGTGCGTGGCGTCGGACGCACTGCCGCCGTTGCCGCAGATCAGCAGCTTGTGGCCGGAGGTCAGGCAGGCCAGGATCATTTGAGTCGCCTTGGCCAGCGGTGCTTCCAGCCCCGCCAGCCCGCGAAGCGTCGCGATGGAACTTTCAATGGCCCGTTGCAATTGCGTCATATCGGGAGATTAATTGCTGGTCCTTGAAAGGAAAGGCGAAATCTTGCCGCGCTTGTCGCTTGAGATTTTCTCCGGATCGATTATTATTCTTCCATGCCAATCTACGAATTTCATTGCGAACAATGCGCGCGCGACAGCGAAATTCTGGTGCGCTCGAGCGATTGGAAGGGGACGGAGTGCCCGCACTGCGGCTCGAAGAAATTGTCCAAGAAATTTTCCGTGTTCGCCTCGGCTCCGGCCAGCGGCGGCGGCGAAGCCCCGTCGGGCAATGGCGGCGGGCATTGTTGCGGCGGCGGTTGTGGCTGCCATTGATCAAACTGTTGAATCGTTGAACGGTTGAACCGTTAAATTGGAAATGCCGCGACGAACCGGAGCCGGTTCAGCGATTCAACTGTTTACTATTCAACGATTTCTCTCGCCGTCACGCGCGTCAAATCCTCCACCGCCCAGTCGGGTGAATGGTTTTTCAGTTCCTCCAGTTTCGCGCCGCCGGTGGCCACGGCCAGGACCCGGGCGCCGATGAACTTTCCACAGCGGATGTCAAACGGCGTGTCACCCACCACGACTATTTCCTCCGGCTGCAAATCCTCTCCCAGCACGCGACGTCCGCGTCCGAGTGCGGCGGCGGCGATATGGTCGCGGTCTTCGTGGTCGTTGGCAAATCCGCCGGTGGTAAAAAGGTCCCACAGCCCGTAATGGCGCAGCTTGATTTCGGCGCCAAGCCGGATATTGCCGGTGAGCAGGCCGAGCGTGGGCGGATGGGGCAGTGCGTGTAAATCGTTAAGGAATCCGGTCACGCCCCGGCAGATTTCGCCGTTGCATTGCAGGAGGATCTGGTCGAGCCAAAAAACGTAATTTTCGAAAAACCGCTGGAAATTTTCCGGCGTGGCCGGGATGCCGTTGTGGGCAAAGAGTTCGCGGACGAGGCTGAAATCGGTGCGGCCGGCGAAACGGACCTTTTCCATGCCGTTGTGCGCATTGAATTCGGCGGCGAGGGTCCGGGCAAAAGCCCGCGAACCGGCCCGGCCCGTGTGAACGAGCGTGCCATCGACGTCAAACAAAACCAGCCGCACCATCCGGACAGACTGCCGGAACCCCGGGTTGGCCGCGAGATTTTTGCCGACCGGGCAAACCCCGGGAGCGCTGGCGTTCCCGGGAAGGAGATGTCCGCCGTGATTGGGCAAGGTTTCGGATTGCGCGTTTCGTGGCGGGCGCGATAATGCACTCCTGATTTCATGAACGATTGGAACATACAGTCCCGGGCCCACGTGTGTGCCGCGTGCGGCCAGCCGTTTGCCAACCGGCAGGTGTATCATACGTTGTTGTTCGATGACCCGGCCGGGTTGCGGCGGTCGGACCTCTGCGAAGCCTGCCGGCAAAAGCCGGCCAATGGCGATGCCCGCGGCCGGGCGGGGTTTATTTCCCACTGGCAGGGTATTTATGAAATGCCGCCGCCGCTGGTGGACCCGATTCAAAAAGACACC
>Ga0265320_10000327_pt1 | contig 38912 bp, 35 predicted proteins | sample 4827metaG_FD_202087 | JGI IMG/M metagenome (GOLD analysis project Ga0265320, IMG submission 202087) | Rhizosphere microbial communities from Carex aquatilis grown in University of Washington, Seatle, WA, United States - 4-8-27 metaG | ecosystem: Host-associated > Plants > Roots > Rhizosphere >... | reverse complement strand
TGCGCGGCTCGTGGGCCTTCATCCAGTTGATGTTGCCGGTCAGCGTGTTGATCTCGCCGTTATGGGCGAGCATGCGGAACGGCTGGGCCAGACGCCAGGTGGGGAAGGTGTTGGTGGAATAGCGCTGGTGATAGATGGCGAAGCGCGACACGAAGCGCTTGTCCAGCAGATCGGGATAGAAGCTGGTCAACTGCTCGGCCAGGAACATGCCCTTGTAGATGATGGAGCGGCACGACAGCGAGCAGATGTAGAAGTCGTTGATGTGGCTGCCCAGCACCCGCTTCTCGATGCGGCGGCGGATGACGAACAGGTCGGCCTCGAACCGCTCCTCGCTGGTGCCCAGCGTGTTGGCGATCATGATCTGCTCGATCTCGGGCCGGGTGGCGTTGGCCTTCTCGCCGATGATCGACACGTCCACCGGCACCTGACGCCAGCCGTAAATGGAATAGCCGAAGTTCAGGATTTCGGTCTCGACGATGCAGCGGCAGCTTTCCTGGGCGCCCAGATCGGTCTTGGGCAGGAACACCATGCCGACGGCCAGCCGTCCGGCGGCCACCGCGTGCCCGGAATTGGCCACGTGCTCCTTGAAGAAATCCTGGGGGATTTCAACGTGGATGCCGGCACCGTCGCCGGTCTTGCCGTCGGCGTCCACCGCGCCGCGATGGAACAGCACCGACAGCGCCTGGATGCCGGCTTCCACCACGTCGCGCCGGGGCTTGCCGTCCAGCGCCGCCACCATGCCGACGCCGCAGGCGTCATGCGGGCGGGTGTCGATGCCGGCGGATTCCAGGATCTCCTGGTTGGCGAGGTATTGGGAGACGAAATCGGACATGGTGTTCTCCTTGGCCCCGGTGGGCCTGTCCCAAGCGGTGTTTTCACCACGAAGGCACGAAGACACGAAGAAAAGAGGAGGAAATTCTTTCTTCTTAATCCTTCGCGCCTTCGTGCCTTCGTGGTTAATCCTGATCTACTCGGCCGCCTGGGCGGACTTGGCACTGATATAGCGGTGGATGGATTCGGCGGCGTCGCGGCCGTCCTTGATGGCCCAGACCACCAGCGAGGCGCCGCGCACGATGTCGCCGGCGCCGAACACGCCGTCCAGGCTGGTCATCAGGCCGGCATCGGTCTCGACGGTGCCCCATTTGGAGACCTTGAGATCGGGGGCGCCGAACAGGACGGGCACGTCCTCGGGATCGAAGCCGAGCGCCGCGATGACCATGTCGGCGGGCAGCGTGAAGCCCGAGCCCTCGATCACCACCGGGCTCTGACGGCCCGAGGCGTCGGGCATGCCCAGATGCATGCGCACGGCCTTGACGCCCTCGGCCTGCTTGGCGCCGGCGATGGCTTCGGGGGCGGCCATCCACACGAACTCGACGCCTTCCTCCTCGGCATGGGCCACCTCGCGCTTGGAGCCGGGCATGTTGGCCCGGTCGCGGCGATAGAGGCACTTCACCGACTTGGCGCCCTGACGGATGGCGGTGCGCACGCAGTCCATGGCGGTGTCGCCGCCGCCGATGACCACCACGTTCTTGCCCTTGGCGTTCAGGTCACCCACCGTCTCGCCCAGATCGCGGCGGTTCTGGGCGATCAGGTAGTCCAGCGCGGCGTGCACGCCGGGCAGGTCCGAGCCGGTGATGCCCAGCGGCTTGGCCTTATAAACACCGGTGGCGATCAGCACCGCGTCGTGGCGGGAACGCAACTCGGCGAAGGAGACGGTCTTGCCGATCTCCACGCCGGTCTCGAACACGATGCCTGATTCGGCCAGCAGGCGGATGCGGCGCTCCACCACGTACTTTTCCAGCTTGAAGCCGGGAATGCCGTAGATCAGCAGGCCGCCCATGCGGTCGTGGCGGTCATAGACGGTGACGGCATGGCCCTTGCGGCGCAGTGCCTCGGCCGCCGCCAGACCGGCGGGACCGCCGCCGACGACGCCCACCGAGCGCCCCGATTCGGCGCCGGGCAGCACCGGCTTGACCCAGCCCTCGGCGAAGGCGGTTTCGGTGATGTGCTTCTCCACCGCGCCGATGGTGACGTTGCCGTGAAGGGATTGCTCCAGGACGCAATTGCCCTCGCACAGGCGGTCCTGGGGGCAGATGCGGCCGCAAATCTCGGGGAAGGTGTTGGTGGCCGAGGAAACGGCATAGGCCTCCTCCATCCGGTCCCCCGCCACCAGCATCAGCCAGTCGGGGACGTTGTTGCCCAGCGGGCAGTGGATGGAGCAGAAGGGGATGCCGCACTGCTCGCAGCGCGAGGCCTGCTCGCCGGCCGCCGGAGCCGTGAAGGCGGTGCTGATCTCGCCGAAATCCTTGCGGCGTTCGGCGGCGCCGCGCTTGTCGGGCTGGCGCTGATGGAGGTGGGTGAACTGCAGCATCTTGCGGGGCATGGCGAATCCTCGAACCCTGGGGGCGGCGAAAAAATACGTCAGAAAGCGTGACCAATCAACGGAAATCGCATGAATGGGTAAGCCATACTGACGTAAATATGGACTGGGCTGGCTTTGGCTGAATTTGTTCACATAAGGCCGGGGTGTTGGCTGAATATGTAGTCCCATTCCGGTCCTTTCCGATTCCCTTCCGACTCGTCGGGCTCGGTGCTATAAGAGGGCAGCCGTTTACGGGGGGCACCCAAGTGACGTTCCTGGAAGTCCTGGTCGTGGCCCTGATTCAGGGGCTGGGAGAGGTGTTGCCTCTCGGTGCCGCCGGCCATCTGGCGGCGCTGCCCAATCTGGCCGCCACGTCCGAGGGACGGGCGGCGCTGTCGGTGGCGGCCCATGCCGGCACCCTGCTGGCCCTGATGATCTATTTCTGGCGCGACGTGCTGGCCATGAGCGTCGGCCTGTGGCGGCTGGCCAAGGGCAAGCCCGATTACGGCTCGCATCTTCTGCTGCACGTGCTGGCCGGGACCATTCCCGCCGCCATCGCCGGCTGGCTGCTGTTGGAGCGCTCCCACTCCCTGGTGGGGCAGACAGGCGCGGCCGTCATTCTCATCGTCGGCGGGGTGCTGCTGTGGGGCTGCGACAAGCTGGGCGTCACGGTGCGCCGGGTGGAGCACATGGGTTTTTTCAGCGCCGTCGGCCTGGGCGTCCTGCAGATTCTATCCCTGGTGCCCGGCGTGTCGCGTACCGGAATCATCATCACCGCCGCCCGTCTGCTGGGCTGGGAACGTCAGGCGGCCGTGCGCTTTTCCATGCTGCTGGCCATGCCGCTGGTGCTGGGACACGGCATCAAGACCTTCTGGGGGCTGGCCCACCAGTCTCATCTGGTGCTGTCCGCCGACCTGCTGATGGCGGCCGCCGTCGCCGGACTGGCCTCGCTGCTGGGGCTGGCGGGCATGATGGCCTGGGTGGAGCGCAACACCTTCACCCCCTTCGCCGTGGTCCGTATCGGCTTCGGGCTGGCGGTTCTGGGGCTGGTGTTCTTCGGCTGATCCGTGTCTATGAACAAGCCTACCGTCCGAAAATCCCCTTGAGCAGATCGTCGATGGCGCCGCCGATGCCGCGCGCCGCGTCGCCGGCCGCCTGGGCGGCGCCGGCCACGAAGTCTCCGACGCTCTCGGCCGCGCCGGGCTCGGCGGGAATCTCCGGGGTACGCAACGGCCGGGCGGGCAGGCCGCGATGGGCGGCCACCATCACCTGCTTCCACAACTGGGCGGGCAGACCGCCGCCGGTGACCTTCTTCATCTCGATGCGGTAATCGTCGTTGCCCATCCACACGCCGGCCACGTAATCGGCGGTGAAGCCCATGAACCAGGCGTCGCGGTAGTCCTGGGTGGTGCCGGTCTTGCCCGCCGCCGGGCGATCCAGCCGGGCGGCCTTGCCCGAGCCTTGGGTGATGACGGCGCCCATCATGTCGTGCATGCGCGACAGTGCCACCGGCGATACCACCTGACCAAAGCCGCCGCCCTGGCGCTGATAGAGCACCTTGCCGGCGGGGTCGGTGATGTGGGAGACGCCGAAGGCGCCGACCCCGAAGCCGCCATTGGCCAGGGCGGCATAGGCGGTGGTCATCTCCAGCAGCGACACCTCGCTGGTGCCCAGAGCCAGGGTGGCGTCGTTCCTGAGGTCCGAGGTGATGCCTAAGCGCCGCGCCGTGGCGATCACCCGGGCGGGACCCACTTCCTCCACCAGCCGCACGGCGACGGTATTGACCGATTCGGCCAGGGCCTGGCGCAGCGGGATGGGGCCGAGATACTTGCCGGTGTAATTGCCGGGGCTCCAGTTGCCCAGGCGGACGGGCTTGTCTTCGAAGATGTCGTCGGGGGTGTGGCCCATCTCCATGGCGGTCAGGTAGACGAAGGGCTTGAACGATGAACCGGGCTGGCGTAGTCCCTGGGTGGCGCGGTTGAACTGGCTGTCGTCGTAATCCTTGCCGCCGGTTAGCGCCCGGACGGCGCCGTCCGGGCTCATCACCACCACGGCACCCTGGGTGGCGTGGGCTTTGGCGCCGGGGCCGGTGATCATGGCCTTGAGATCGGCCTCCACCTTGCGCTGCAGGCTGATGTCGAGCGTGGTGTGGACGATGATGTCCTTGCCGGCCACCTCGCCGAACTGGTCCAGATTGCCCATCACCCAGTCGGCGAAATAGCGCCCGGCAGGGATGGGGCGGCGCACCAGTTGGGCGGCGCCGGTCACCTGGACGGTGTCGGCGGTCTTCTGGTCGATGTAGCCGGCCTTGACCATGTTGTCCAACACGTCGGCGGTGCGCTTGCGCGACGCCTCGGGGTCGTTCAAGGGCGAATAGCGCGACGGCGCCTTCAGCAGGCCGGCCAGGACGGCGGCCTGATAGACGTCGACCTTGCGGGCCGAGACGTCGAAATAGCGCTTGGCGGCGGCGTCCACCCCAAAGGTGCCAGAGCCCAGATAGACCCGGTTGAGGTAGAGCCCGAGGATCTGCTCCTTGGAAAAGCGCTTTTCCAGCCACAGCGCCATCAGCACTTCCTGCACCTTGCGCTTCATGGTGCGGTCGGGGGTGAGGAACAGGTTCTTGGCCAATTGCTGGGTGATGGTCGAGCCGCCCTGCACCGTGTGCCCGGCCCGCAGGTTGACGAACAGGGCGCGCGCCAGGCCGATGGGGTCGACGCCCCAATGGCTGTAGAAGCGGCGGTCCTCGGTGGCCAGCACCGCCTGGGCGATGAAGGGCGACATCTCGCCGAGGTCCAGCGGTTCGCCGTAGAGGTCGCCATAGGCGGCGAAGACCTCGCCCTCCACCGACTGGAACACCGCGCTGGGCCGCCGGGTCTGGGCGGTCATGCGGTCGATGTCGGGCAGGTCCAGGGCGTAATAGGCCACCACGCCGCCCAGGCCGATACCGGCCCAGATGGCCAGCGTCAGGCCCCACAGCAGCAGGCGCTTCACCCATTTCCGGCCGCCGCCGCCGCCACTCTTTTTCGGCGCCCGGGGCTTGCGCGGTTCCTTGGGCTGGCGCGCCTTCTTGGGGAAAGACGGCGGCGGCTCGTGGCCGCCCGATCCGCCGCTGCCGCTGGGCAACAGCCGGTCGGCGGGGTCGATGGAGAGCTTGAAGGGGTTGCCGGCGCCCTTGGGGCGCGAGGGAGGAACTGCCATGGCGCCTTCTACCACGAGGCGGGGGCCGCTCGGAACTGGCAACATCCGTTCATTGGATGTAGAGTCCCAGCGGAATGTTCAACGAGGACCGAACCATGGAAACCCTGTCGATTGCCGTCCCGCCCGAACTGAAGCTGCGCCTCGAGGCGCTGGCCGCCGAGACCGGGCAGACGGTGGGGGAATGCCTGGCCGTTGCGGTCAAGGAATACGTCGAGAACTGGGAAACCCATCTCTCCGACGTGCACCAGATCGACGAGCACGAAGCCCGTGCCGTGCTGAAGGCCGCGGTCAACGAATAACGCCATCGGCATCGTCCCCCAACGCAAAACGCCGCCCGGACCGGGCGGCGTTTTCGTTTGTGGGCCGCAATTGCGGCCAAATTAGGGATCACTCGCCCGCCGTCCCCGCCGCAGCGGGGAGCGGCAAGGCCCTATTCACCGGTGGCGATGCGCTCCACAAGCTGCTTCACCGTCGGGATGAAGCCGTTCTTGTAGTAAGGGTCGGCCCCGAAACGGTAGGCGTTGTGGCCGGCGAACATCAGCTCGTTCTCGACGTCGCCGCCGTGACCGATGTTCTGCAAGGTCTTCTGGATACAGAAGCTGCGCGGATCGGCCTTCTTGCCGGTGGTGCCTGCCTCGTTCTGGGCCCAGTTGGAGAACATGCACTGGGACAGGCAGCCCATGCACTTGACCTGATCGACGCGGATTTCCTCGGCCTTGTCCGGGGTGACGAAGATCAGGGTCGAATCGGGGGTGCGGAGCGCCTCGGTGAAGCCCTCGTTCATCCAGCCCAGCGCGCGGTCACGGTCATGGGGGGTGACCCAGACGATACGCTTGCGCGCGCCGATGGGCAGCTCGGCCTCGTGGTCGCCGACGCACTCGCTGGAATAGGGAATCTGGTGGTCCAGGCGCTGGCACAGCTCATTGATGAAGTCGTTCTTCACCGCCGAGGAGTAGAAGCCGGTCGGGCTGAAATGGTGCAGCAGCACGTCGCCGGGCTTGAGCGTCAGCAGACGCTGCTTCCAGGCGTCGGAGATGGGGCTTTCCTGGGTCAGCAGCGGACGGGTGCCGTACTGGAAGGCGATGGGGCCCAGCTCGGGATTGCCGATCCAGTCCTCCCACTCCTTCAGCCACCAGACGCCGCCGGCCATGAAGATCGGCACGTTGCCCAGGCCGCACTCGGCCATGGTCTTGCGCAGTTCGGCGACGCGGCCATAGGGGGGCTCGGGCTTCCTCGGGTCCTCGGAATTGGACAGGCCGTTATGGCCGCCGGCCAGCCACGGGTCCTCGTAGACCACGCCGCCCAGCAACTGGCCGTACTTGTGGTAGGCGCGCTTCCACAGCGCGCGGAAGGCGCGGGCCGACGACACGATGGGGTAGTAATAGACGTTGTAGCGCGCCGCGATCTCGGCGACGCGGTACGGCATGCCGGCGCCGCAGGTCACGCCGTGGATCAGGCCCTTGGCCCCGTCCAGCACGCCTTCGAGAATCTGCTCGGCGCCGCCCATCTCCCACAGTACGTTCATGTGGATGCGGCCATTGCCGCCGGCGATGTCGTGAGCGATGCGGGCCTGGGCGATGCCGCCCCGGATGCCGTAGGCGATCAGCTCGTGGTGTTTTTCGGTCCTGGTCTTGCCGTGATAGACCATGTCGATGCGCTCGCCGTTCTCGTCGTAGAGATCGGCATTGACCCCGGAGAAGGTGGCGACGCCGCCGGCAGCCGCCCAGGCGCCGGAGCTTTCGCCGTTGGAGACGTTGATCCCCTTGCCACCCTCGACCAGGGGCAGGACCTCGCGACCGGAAATCAGAATAGGATCGAGCGGTTTCACGTCAGGGGTAACTCCTCGGATAGCAACGGCAGGCTCTCCCACGCCTGCCGATGACGGCACATATATAGCCCTTTGCCGTTATGCGCCACAGTGACGTTACGAACTCATGACGAATGAGGATAATCGCTGAATATGGCGGCCACGCCCCATTCCCGCAGCAAGGCGGCCCGTACCGGATCGTTGACGGTGTAGGCCCGCACGGCAAGCCCGGCGGCACGGGCGTTTGCCACCTGTCCGGCTTCGAGAAAACGGTGGTCCAGGTGCAGGGCGGAGGCGTCCAGCCGCCGGGCCTGACCCAGCCAGTCGGCGGGCAGGCGCTCGGCCAGCAGGCCGCGCGGCCAATGGGGCGCCGCCCGTCGCGCGGCCTCCAGGCAGGCGGAATGGAAGCTTGAAACCACCGGCGGCGGCGCCCCATCCGGCCAAAGGCCGAGCGCCAGCGCCAGGGCGGCCTCGGCGGTGGCCGTCTCGCGGCCGGGATCGGGCTTGATCTCCATGTTCACCGCCAGCCCCAGTTCCAGACACAGGCGCAGCACCTGCTCCAGGCTGGGGACTTTTTCGGCGGCGAAGGCGGGGGCGAACCATGACCCGGCATCCAGCCCGGCGATCGCCGCCCAGTGGTGATCCGCCACCGGGCCGGCGCCGGTGGTGGTGCGCTCCAGGGTGTCGTCGTGAAAAACCAGCGGCACGCCGTCACGGGACAGGCGGACGTCGAACTCGACCATGGAAAGGCCATGGGCGGCGGCGGTGCGGAATGATGCCGGAGTATTCTCCGGTGCCAGCCCGGCCAGGCCGCGATGGCCGATCAGGATCATCCCAGCAGGCGTCGCACCGCGTCCAGGACCTGCTCCACCGTAATGGCGCGCATGCAGGCGGGGTCGGTGCAGGCGGTGCTGCGGTGGTTCATGGCCGAGACGCAGGGCGAACAGGCCAGCCGGGCGGTGAGGAACTCGGCCTTTTCATTGAGGGCGCCGTAAAGGGCGGGCGTCTCGGGGCCGAACAGCACCAGGGTGGGCAGACCCACCGGCGCGGCGAAGTGGGCCGGGCCGGAATCGTTGGTGACCATGGCCTGGGACAGGGCATAGAGGGGGATCAGATCCTCCATGCGGGTGAAGCCGGCCAGATTGCAGGCGCGATCAGAGCCGGTGGCGTCGACCAGAATCTGGGCCTCCGCCTTCTCCGAGGCCACGCCGGTGACGATGATGGCGAGGCTCTCATCCTCGAGCAGGCGCCGGGCCACCTCGGTATAGCGGTCGTAGGGCCAGCGGCGCAGCGGCATCAGTTCGCTGCTGTTGGGATTGAGGATCACCCAGCGCTTGACGTCCTTCAGCACCGGATAGGCCTGGAACAGCCGGGCCTTGAAGGCGTCCAGCGCTTCCGGGGACGGCGCCACCGGGGCGAGGCGGACATCCTCGTCGCTGAAGGCCGCCTTGCCGTGGGGCGTGGTGCCTTCGGGCTCGGTCAGGGCGTGGACCAGGGCCATGAAGCTTTTGGCGATGTGCTGGTGCGGGTTGTAGCCGACCCGGTGGGTCAGCAGTTCGCCGCGATACAGCCCCTCGGTATGGAAGCGGTGAAAGCCCACCCGCTTGGGCGCGCCGGACAGGAAGGTCAGCAGCGCCGAGAAGCGCGAGAACATCTCCATGTCGATGGCGGCCATCAGGTCCAGCGAGCGCATGGTGCGGATCATGCGCAACGTGTCGACCACCAGGGTGACCAGGTTGTCGACGCGGATGGTCAGCATGTTCTCGCGGGGGATGGTGCCCATGATGTCCAGGCTGGGGCGGTTCTTGGCGAAGATCAGGAAGTAGACCCTGGCGTCGGGAAACAGCGCCCCGGCGCGCTTCAGCGCGGCGTCGGCGATCACCGCGCTGCCCATCTCGGACAATTCGATGAACAGGATGTTCTTGGCCGCCGAAGGCACGGGCGGGCTGAAGAAACAGCGGATTCGCCAGTAAAGGGTCATCAGGAAAGCGAGGGGCACCCCCGCCCAGAAATCGATCTGCCGCATCCTGTCGACGTTCACGACCGCCTCACTTGTTCTCGAAGGCGCCCGAGCCATAGGACTCGGCCAGCCAGATTTCGTAATGATCCACGACCTTGCCGCCCCAGCCCCGGTCCACGGTGCCGAGCAGCGTCAGGCTGCGGAAGGACTTGCGCATGTCCTGGACCGCGTGGAACCCGTCCTTGATCACGTAGATGCCGTCCCGTCCCGGCAGGGTCGCCGCGTCCCGCGCATCATACGAAGGAATTCGGGGAAAGCCAGCCGAACCGGTCAGGAAGACGATGGGGTGGCCGGGCAGGTAATAGGTCAGCAGACCGGCCACCTCGTGCTTGGTGGTAAAGATGAAGGCGTCGGGACGTCTGGCCCTTTCGGCTTCCACGGCGCGGGCCAGCTTGTCCCACTCGCCCAGGCGGCTCATGGGGTCGGACTTGATGGGGATGGGCAGAAGGGCGGTGGCCATCTGCACGTAGGTGGCGGCGACCAGCAGGCCGCCCAGACCGATGGCCGCCACCCAGGCCCGGCGCAGGCCCGGTCCCCAGGAGCGTCCCGCCACCACGACGGCTCCCGCCGTGGCGATGGCGGCGCCCAGATAGGCCGGTCCCGGCCAGTGGGGCTGCACCAGTCCGCCCAGGCTGTGGCGCACGAAGAAGGCCAGCAGCGGCGCCGAGGTGGCGCCCAGCAGGAACCATTCCGGCCGCCGGCCGCGCCAGCCGGCCCACAGCGCCCAGCCCATGCCCCACAGCATGAAGGCGAAGACCAGCGGGGTGACCGTTCCCAACTGGGTGCCGAGGAAGGTGGCGAGGCTCTTCAGCGGATCGCCGACCGGCGCGTCGAAGGAATGGGACAATTGCTTGCGGATGGACACCCATTCGTGCTGGGCGTTCCAGACCAGCACCGGCGCGGTGCAGGCCAGGGCCAGGACGATGGCCGCCCAGAAATGCGGGCTTTTCCACCAGCGCCGCGCCTGGGGAAACAGGGCGAACACCGCCAGGATGCCCGGCGCGATCAGCACCATGGTGTATTTGGACGTAAAGCCCAGGCCCAGCGACAGGCCCAGGACGTAGAGCCAGCGCGCCCGCCCGTCGTCCAGCAGGCGGATCACGGCCCACAGGCAGGCCGACCAGAAGACCAGCAGCGGCGAATCCGGGGTGACCAGCACGCCGGCGGCGGCGAACAGGATGGTGGCGTTGAGCAGCGCCAACGCCCACCAGCCGGCCCGGATGTCGCGAAAGGCCAGCCGGGCGGTGTCGAAGGCCAAAAGGGTGACGGCCGCCGCCGCCAGTACGGCCGGCAGGCGGATGGCGGCCTCGGACTCGCCGAACAGGGCGGTGGTGGCGGCCATCCACCAGGCCATCATGGCGGGGTGGTCGTAATAGGACAACTGCAGACGGCGCGACCATAGCCAATAATAGGCCTCGTCGCCCGACAGCAGGGTGCTGCCGGCCAGCCACAGATGCAGCAGCGCGGCCAGGGTCACCAGCCCGGCCAGCAGGGCGGCGTTCCTGGTTCCCATGGCGGGGGGGCGAATGGTCTTGGCGTCGGGCGCCACGCGGGACTCCGGCTGCGTCGAAAAGGGGCGACGGGCCAATACCACGAAATGCCCACCCTCTACCAGTCGCCACCTTGCCGGGCGGCCGGGCGGCCGCTATACCCGAGGGATGCCCGCATATCCGAGGGAAGGAGCCCGCATGTCCCGTTTCAGCTTCGTGAAGTCGTTTGTCGCCGTTTCCGCCGCGTGTCTGGCCCTGGCCGCCTGCAGCGGCGAACCCTCGGAGGCCGATATGAAGGCCGCCGTCGAGCAGACCTTCGGCGGCATGAACGAACAACTGGGCGATGTCGGCAAGCTGATCGGCAAGGACCTGTCGACCAAGGTCAAGAGCTTCAAGAAGCTGGCCTGCGCCGAAGCCAAGGGCAATCCCGGCTTCGTCTGCGATTTCGAGATGAGCCTGGACGGCCCCCTCGGCCAGAAGACCGAGAAGGCCTCGGCCCGCTTCGTCAAGGGCGACAAGGGCTGGGCCGTCATGGAGAAGTGACGGGGGCTTAGGCCACCTTCGGCACCGTTTCGGCCAGGATCGCCCGGATTTCCGGCACGCACGAGCCGCAATTGGTTCCGGCCTTCAGCATGGCCCCCACCTCGGCGGCATTGGACAGGCGGTGCTCGTGGATGGCGGCGCGGATGGCCGCCAGACCGACGTTGAAGCAGGCGCACACCGTCTTGTCGCGGCCCCGGTCGCCGCCGGGCGGGGCGCCGGCCACCAGGGTGGCGCGCTCGCCGCCGTCGATGGCGGAGTGGCCGAAGGCGGTGGCCACCCAGTCGGGTGAGAAGTCTGTGGCCCAGGGAAAGACGAACAGCACCGCGTCCAGGCGGCCGTCCACCAGCCGGGCGCCCCGGTAATGGCCGCGGTTGGGGTCGAGGAACTCGATCCACTCGCCGTCGGTGCCCAGCCATTGCTTGGCGGCCGCCGGCCAGTCCTCGCCGGCTTGGCCCGCCAACCGCCAGATGGAATGGGCCCGGCCCGCCGCCTTGGCCCAATAGAACGAGCGGGGCAGTTCCACCGGATTGCGGCTCAGCAGCACGCCGTGCCAGGCGGCGATCAGCTTTTCGACCATCACCGGGGCTTGCTTCAGTTCCGGCTGGCCCGAGACGGGGTCGGTGACGGCGTCGATCAGGCTGCCGACGACCGCGCCCGAGGCGGTGCGGTCGTTCCAGTGGATGGGGGCGAAGACCTCGCCCGGCCGCTGGCCGCCGTCGAGGCAGACCCGCAGAACCACGCTGGCCCGGCGGCCCGAGACCCGGGCCAGTTCGCCATCGGCCAGACCGAAGCGCAGCGCGTCGCGGGGATTGACGAACAGCAGCGGCTCGGGGGCATGGGCGGCCAGCCGGACCGAGCGGCCGGTGCGCGTCATGGTGTGCCACTGGTCGCGCATGCGCCCGGTGTTGAGAAGCAGGGGGAAGGCCTTGTCGGTGGCCCGTACCGGCGGGCGGGGTGTGATGTCGAGCAGGCGGGCCTTGCCGTCGGGGTGATAGAAGCGGCCGTCGGCGAACAGCCGCGCCGTGCCCCGGCCGGGGGCGCGCACCGGCCACTGGATGGGCTCCATGGCCTCGTAATCGGCCCCCACCAGACCCGACAGGTCCAGGTCGCGGCTGCCCCCGTTTTCGAAGGCGGTGAGGCGGCAGAACTCGTCGAGGATGGCCCCCGTGCCGGTCCAGGCGAAAGCCTCGCCGAAGCCCATGCGGCGTGCCACCTGGGCGATGATCCACCAATCGCCCCTGGCGTCGCCCGGCGCGGGCAGGAAGGGTCGCTGGCGCGAGATGCGGCGTTCGGAATTGGTGACGGTCCCCGTCTTCTCGCCCCAGGCCAGGGCCGGCAGGCGTACGTGGGCGAACTGGGCCGAATCGGTGTCGGCCTCGCATTCCGAGATGACCACGAAGGGGCAGGCCGCCATGGCGGCGCGCACGCAATCGGCCTCGGGCAGGCTGACCGCCGGATTGGTGGCCATCACCCACAGCGCCTTGATCTTGCCGTCGGCCACGGCGCGGAACAGGTCCACCGCCTTGAGGCCCGGCCTGGCAGCCACCCGGGCGGAGTTCCAGAAGCGCCCCACCCGGTCCACGCTGGCCTCGTCGAAGCCCATGTGGGCGGCCAGCATGTTGGCGAGGCCGCCGACCTCGCGCCCGCCCATGGCGTTGGGCTGGCCGGTCAGCGAGAACGGCCCCATGCCGGGGCGGCCGATACGCCCGGTGTGGAGGTGGCAGTTGATGATGGCGTCGACCTTGTCGGTACCCGACGAGGACTGGTTGATGCCCTGGGACCAGACGGTGACGGTCTTTTCCGTGTCGGCGAACCACGAGAAGAAGCTGACGATCTTTTCCGGCGGCACGCCCACGTCCACCTCGACCTCTTCCCCCCTTAGATGGGCCAGCAGGCCGTTGAACAGGACGGCGTCGCTGCCCGGCCGGATGGCCAGATGCAGATCGGCGCATTCGGCGGTGGCGGTGCGGCGCGGATCGATGACCACGATGCGCATGTCGGGCCGCTTGGTCTTGGCGGCCAGCAGGCGCTGGAAGGCCACCGGGTGGCACCAGGCGGTATTGGAGCCGACCAGGACCACCAGATCGGCCAGGTCCAGATCCTCGTAGCAGCCGGGCACGGTGTCGGAGCCGAAGGCCCGCATATGCCCGGCCACGGTCGACGACATGCACAGCCGGGAATTGGTGTCGATGTTGGCCGAGCCGATGAAGCCCTTCATCAGCTTGTTGGCGGCGTAGTAATCCTCGGTCAGCAACTGGCCCGAGACGTAGAAGGCCACGGAATCGGGGCCGTGCTCGGCGATGGCGGCGGAGAAGCGCTGGGCCACCAGATCGAGCGCCGGTTCCCAGTCCACCCGCTCGCCGCCGATCTCGGGATGAAGCAATCGGCCGTCAAGGCCGATGGTCTCGGCCAGGGTGGAGCCCTTGACGCACAGGCGGCCGAAATTGGCCGGATGTTCGGGATCGCCCCGCACCACCCATTCCCCGGACGCGTCCTGGCGCTCGGCGATGACGCCGCAGCCGACGCCGCAATAGGGGCAGGTGGTGCGGACGGTCTCGGACATCGTGTCAGCCATGGGCCACCTTTTTCGCGAATTCCAGCTTCAGCCATACCTGCCCGTCGGCCACCTTGGATTCCACCGGGCGGGTACAGCCCTCGTCGGGAGCGGTGGCTTCGCCGGTTTCCAGGTCGATGGTCCAGGAATGCAGGGGGCACACCACCACACGACCGGTGACGATGCCCTCCGACAGCGGTCCGCCCTTGTGGGGGCAGCGGTTGAACAGGGCGAAGATTTCGTCGCTCGAGGTGCGGAACACCGCGATGTCGCCCTTGGTCGTCTGCACGGTGCGGGCCCCCAGCTTGGGGATGTCGTCCACACGTCCGATCTTGATCCAGTCCTGCATGGCTTCAGCCCACCTCGGCCAGGGTTTTGAATTCGTGCGCGTCCACCTCGCCGTCGGCCCGTTCGGCCCACGGATCGATCTGCGCGTATTTCTGCGAGAAGACGAAGCGGGAGAAGGCGGCGCGGCGGCCTTCGGCGTCGTCCACCACCCGCTTCTTGACGTAGTCCATGCCGACCCGCTCGACCCACGGCGCGGTGCGTTCCAGGTAGCGGGCCTCCTCGCGGTAGATCTGCATGAAGGCGCCGGAATACTCGAGCACCTCCTCCTCGGTGGCGACGCGGACCAGCTGGTCGGTGCCGCGCAGCTCGATGCCGCCGTTGCCGCCCACCGAGATGTCGTAGCCGGCCTCGACGCAGACGACGCCGATGTCCTTGATGGTGGCCTCGGCGCAGTTGCGCGGGCAGCCCGATACCGCCAGCTTGACCTTGTGCGGCGTCCACGAGCCCCACATCAGCTTCTCCAGCTTGACGCCGAGGCCGGTGGAATCCTGGGTGCCGAAGCGGCACCATTCCGAGCCGACGCAGGTCTTCACCGTGCGCAGGCCCTTGGCGTAGCCGTGGCCCGAGACCAGCCCGGCCTTGCCCAGGTCGGCCCACACGCCCGGCAGGTCCTCCTTCCTGACGCCCAGCAGGTCGAGACGCTGGCCGCCGGTGACCTTGACGGTGGGAATGCGGAACTTGTCCACCACGTCTGCGATGGCGCGCAGTTCGGCCGGATTGGTCAGCCCGCCCCACATGCGCGGGATCACCGAATAGGTGCCGTCCTTCTGGATGTTGGCGTGGACGCGCTCGTTGATGAAGCGGCTCTGGTAGTCGTCCACGTATTCCGCCGGCCAGGCGCACAGCAGGTAGTAGTTGAGCGCCGGACGGCACTTGGCGCAGCCGTCGGCATGGCGCCAGCCCAGCGCCGAGCGCACCGTATCCTGGGTCTTGAGCTCCTGGGAGACGATGGCCTTGCGCACCTCGTCGTGGGAGAGGTCGGTGCAGCCGCACATGCCGCCGGCCTTGGCTTCCACCACCTCGCCGGTAACGTGGGTCAGGATGGCCTGCACCACGCCGGCGCACTGGCCGCACGACGCGCTGGCCTTGGTGTGGGCCTTGACCTCGTCCAGGCTGGTCAGCCCCTTTTCGGTGATGGCCTTGACGATGGCGCCCTTGGACACGCCGTTGCAGCCGCAGACCTGGGCGTCGTCGCTCATGGCGGCGACGTTGACGCCGCCCGCGTGGCCCTTGCAGGTGGCGTCGGCATAGGCCTGGCCGAAGATCATGCGGTCGCGGATGGCGGCCACGTCGGCCTTTTCGCGCATCAGCTGGAAGTACCAGGAGCCGTCGGCCACGTCGCCGTACATGACGGCGCCCACGATCCGGTCGGCGCGGAGCACCAGCTTCTTGTAGATGCCCTTGGCCGAGTCCCGGTAGACCAGCTCCTCGTCGGCCTCGTCCTGGGCGGCCAGTTGTCCGGCCGAGAACACGTCGATGCCGGTGATCTTGAGCCGGGTGGACAGCGGCGGCGTCACATAGCTGGTATCGTCGCGCCCGGCGAGGCGGGCGGCGCAGACCTTGGCCTGCTCCCAGATGGGGGCCACCAGGCCGAAGATCTGGCCGCGATGCTCGACGCACTCGCCCACCGAATAGATGGCCGGGTCCGAGGTGGCCATGTCGTCGCCCACCTCGATGCCGCGGTTGATGTCCAGGCCGCAGGCCTTGGCCAGATCGACGTTGGGGCGGATGCCGATGGCCACCACCACCAGATCGGCGGGAATCTCGCGGCCGTCGGCCAGCTTGACGCCGGTGGCGCGGCCTTCCTCCTCGCCCATGATCTCCTCGGTCTGGCCCGAGGTGAAGAAGTGCAGGCCGCGCTCGGTCAGGTCCTTCTGCAGCAGGTGACCGGCCTCCACGTCCAGCTGGCGCTCCATCAGGGTGGGCATCAGGTGGACCAGGGCGACGGGCATGCCGCGCCGCCGGAGGCCCCAGGCGGCCTCCAGGCCCAGCAGGCCGCCACCGATCACCACGGCGCGCTGCTTGGCCTCGGCGGCGTCCAGCATCTTCTCCACGTCGGCGATGTCGCGGAAGGCGACCACACCGGGCAGTTCCAGGCCGGGCAGCGGCGGCATCAGCGGCTTGGAGCCGGTGGCGAGCAGCAGCCGGTCATAGGGCACCACCAGCCCGGCGGCCGAGGTTACCGTCTTGGCCGTGCGGTCGATGGCCACCACCGGATCGCCGATGTGGAGGTGGATGCCGTTGTCGGCGTACCAGGCGCGCGGGTTGATGACGATGTCGTCCACCTGCTTCTCGCCGGCCAGCACCGAGGACAGCATGATGCGGTTGTAATTGGGATGGGGTTCGGCGCCGAACACCGTGATGTCGTAGCGGGCCGGCGCAATGGCCAGCAATTCCTCGACGGTGCGCATGCCGGCCATGCCGTTGCCGATGACGACCAGCTTCTGGCGGGGAACAGCGTTCATGTGAGGTCTCCTGATTCGGTCCTGGCCGGGGGCGGCAGGGTGGTGACGCGGGAGGTGAAGGGATCGAAGGTCAGGCCGCCCAGCATCAGGTCCGGTCCCATCTCCATGGGCCGGGTGGCCTTCAGCAGGCTCCACGGGGCGGCGTGGCCGCCCTCGGTCTTGTAGTCGGTCAGCGGGACCCTGAGGCCCAGCGCCAGGGCGGCCACCCGGTAAAGGTCGGGGCGGAACACGGCCTCGGCGGCGGCGCGGGAGTCCAGCGCAGGCGGCGCCATGTCCCAGCGCTTCATCATCTCCAGGTACCACATGGCCTGGGAGCGCCAGGGGAAGTTGGCGGCACGGGCGTGGAAGGCCAGCAGGTCCTTGGGAAGGCCGTGTTCGCCCAGCAGCGGCGCCATCAGGGCTTCGGCCGGGGCGTTGACGTATTGCGGCTGGGCCAGCAGCTCGGCCAGTTCGCAGCGGTTGTCGTCGCACCAGCGGGCGGCGGAGATCAGCGCCTGCAGCACCGCCAGATGGGTCTCGGGATAGGTCTCGGCCCAGCTCTGGGTGACGGCGAAGACCTTTTCCAGCCGGCCGGCGAAGATGTCGCGGCTGGTGGCGGCGATGCGGCCGAGATTCATGCGCGCCGCCAGGCTGCCCCAGGGCTCGCCGACGCAATAGCCGACGATGTTGCCCGCCGACAGGAAGGAGATCATCTGGGACGGTGGCACCACGGTGAAAGCCACGTCCTTCTGGGTGTCGATGCCCGCCGCTTCCATCCACAGGCGCAGCTCGGCGGCGTGGGGGGAATGGGGGTAGACGGTGGCGAAGGTCATGGGCGGGCGGCCGCAGGCCTTGTCGGCCTCGATGACCCGCTTCAGGGCACGGGCCGAGATGGGGCGGGCGGCCATGGATTCGGGGTCGGCCCGCTCCATGCGCTCCCACAGGGCATTGCCGATGGTGATGGTGTTGCCGCCCAGATTGAGCGCCATGCCGGCGGCCATGGGGACCCGCAGCGGCGACAGTCCCAGGCTCATGGCCAGCGGCATGGGGGCCAGCATCTGGGCGCCGTCCAGCGCGCCCACCGCCACCTTGTCGCGGATCGAGGCCCACGAGGACTCGCGGGACAGCTCCACATCCAGGCCCATCTCGGCGAAGAAGCCGCGCTCCTTGGCCACCACCAGGGGGGCCGCATCGATCAGCGGCACGATACCGAGCTTCAGACGGGTCTTTTCCACTCTCATCTCTTGGGTCCCTCGGCCAAATAGAAAAGGCGTTCCCCGGAATGCCCGGCGCCGGTCCCCGCAGGGGGGCTGCGCCGATTTTCCGTGGAACGCCTTTGTTCCTTCGCCCCATGGCCGCTTCGTTGCGGCCGGGGGGCTTGATCTTGGGGCGGCGGGGCCTCGCCATTGAGGCCCGCTGCCGCATTCATAAAACTCCTATCCTGCTTTGCATGCCCCGTGCCAAGGCGGGAATGGCGGTTTGGCGAGGGTTGGTTGGCTGGGCTGCCTATTTTTTAATCTGTGAAAAAATCACTGATTAAAATTTAATCTCACAGCAAGGGCGACCAGCAGCGCGGCGGCCAGCAGAGCCGAGACGGCCTGCCAGAAGCGCACCGGGTCGCGGTCGTAAAGCGGTGGCTTCTTGATGGGGGGCGGTTCGACCAGGGCGGAGCCGTGCTCCAGTTCCAGCACGAACTCGATGACGTCGCCCTGGCGGTCGCCGGGGCCGGGCGACAGGGCGCGGGTGATGGCCGCCTCCAGCCAGGAGGGCAGGTCGGGGCGCAACTGGGTCAGCGAGGCCGGGCGGCCGAAGCGTGGCCGCGAGAACGGCTCGATCTCGCCAAAGGGATAGGCGCCGGTGAAGGCGCGGAACAGGGTGGCGGCCATGGCGAACAGGTCCGAGGCCTCGGCTCCCGCCTCGCCGGCGAACAGCTCGGGGGCCATGAAGCTGGCGGTGCCGGGAATGTCCTCGGCGCGGAATTCCTCCAGCCTGGGTATCCGGGCCACTCCGAGGTCGAGCAGGCGCAGCGAGCCGCCCTTCTCCAGGATGATGTTGTCGGGCTTGATGTCGCGATGGATGATCCCGGCCCGGTGCAGCGTCGCCACCGCCTTGCCCAGCTTGATGGCGATGTCCAGGCCCTCCTCCAGGCCGAGCGGTGGCTTGCGCTTCAGGCGGGCCTCCAGGGTCTCGCCCTCGTAGAACGGCATTACCGAGTAAAGCCGCGACTGCCGGTCGGGGGCGGGCTCCAGCACCTCGGCGATCCACGGGCTGCGCACCCTGGCGGCGATCCACGCCTCGCGCAGGAAGGCGGATTTGTAGGTGGCCTCGCTGGCGACGCGGGGATGGGGGAATTTCAGCACCACCTGACGGCCCCCGGCTCCGTCGCGCCCCAGGAACAGGCGGGAGTAGCGGCCGTCGGACAATTGCCGCTCCAGGCGGTAGCCGTCGACCGTCTCGCCCACTCGGGGCAGGTCGCCGATGGGCAGCGGCGCCAAGGCGAGGCCCAGGCTGTCCTGGTCCATGTCCGGCACGTCGATGATGTCCAGCACCAGGGCGCTGGCGTTGTCGTCGCCCCCCGCCGCCAGGGCGGCGGCCACCAGTTCGTGGGCGGTATCCTCGGGGGCCGAGCGCCGGCCCAGGATGGCGGCGATCCCAGGCTCGGAAAGCACCCCGTGCACGCCGTCGCTGCACAGCATCAGCCGGTCATGGGGCGAGACCGGGTGGTGGGCATAGTCCAGCCGTACCGAATCCTCCAGGCCGATGGCCCGCAGCAGGACGTGGCTCATGCCTGCCCGGTTCATGACGTGGTCCTGGGTGAGGCGCGACAGATGCTCGCCGGCCAGGCGGTAGAGCCGCGAATCGCCCACATGGAGCACGTGCAGGGTGCGCCCCGCCACCACCAGACCGGTGAAGGTGCAGGCCATGCCGGCCAGGGTGGTATCGGTGCGGCCCACCGTGTGGACCCAGCGGTTGAGGGTGTCGATCACCCTGGTGGCGTTGCGCTGGGGGCCCAGGGTCTCGGGCTGCTCGAAATAGCCGTCGAGGAAGCCGCGCACCGTCACCTCGGCGGCCTCGCGCCCGCCCTTGGCCCCGCCCATGCCGTCGGCCAGGGCGGCCAGAACACCCCTGCGGGCAATCTGGCCGTCGCTGCCCAGGCAGGCGCCGACGAAGTCCTCGTTGCGTTCGCGCCGCCCCGTTTGGCTGGCGAAGCCGACGCGAACGCGCAAGGACCCTGTCATCAGACGCGGGCGCCCGATGCCGCGCCCCAGGTGGTGCGCCAGCGCCGCTTGACCCCGAACAGGGCGATCCAGCCCACCGCCACCAGGGCGCTGAAGAACAGGAAGCCGATACCGAAATTGCCGGTCATTTCCTTGGACATGCCCAGAGTCTTGGCCAGGAAGAAGCCGCCGATGCCGCCGAAGCAGCCCACCAGCCCCGTCATGGTTCCGATCTCGCCACGGAAACGCTGCGGGATCAACTGGAACACAGCGCCGTTGCCCATGCCGAGGCACAGCACGCCCACCGAGAACACCAGCACGGCCCGCCAGGCTTCCACCGGCATGCTGGCCATGGACCAGCCGGCCACCGCGCCGGTGCCGGCATTGGCGGGGGCGGGGCCGGCGCCCAGGAAGGCGATACCCAGATAGGTGGCCGAGACGATGGAGAACAGCACCAGCAGGGTGCGGATGCCGCCGATGCGGTCGGCCACGTAGCCGCCCACCGGACGGAAGCACGAACCGAACATCACCACGATGGCGACCATCAGGCCGGCGGTCACGCCGGACACGTGGTACTGGATGGTGAAGTAGAGCGGCAGCGAATTGGCGAGGCCGACGAAGCCGCCGAAGGTGATGAAGTAGAAGAACATGAACCACCAGCTGTCCCGGTCGGCGAAGATGGCCTTGTACTTGGCCAGGGTCACCGGATTGCGGGCCACCGGCGCCTCCTTGGAGAACACCACGTAGAACAGCAAGGTGGGGACCAGCGGGATCAGCAGGGTGGCGAGGGCGGTCTGCCAGCCGTACTTCTCGGCCAGGGACGGGATGATCAGGGCGTCGAGCACGGTGCCCATGTTGCCGGCGCCGGCGATCCCCATGACGATGCCCTGGTACTGGGGCGGATACCACTTGCTGGCCTGGGGCAGGGCGACGGCGAACGAGGCGCCGGCCAGGCCGAGGATCACGCCCAGCATCTCGACCTCGAGAACGCTGTGCAGGCCGAACTGCCAGGCATAGGCGACGCCCAGAATGACGATGATCTGGGCGACGGTGCCGGTGATTTTGGCGCCGAATTGGTCGCAGAAGATGCCCATGGGCACCCGCAGGATGGCGCCGGCCAGGATGGGGATGGCGACCATGGTGAACTTCTCGCCCACCGGGATATTAAGCTCCTTGGCGATATAGACGATCAGCGGGCCGAGGGTGACCCAGGCCATGAAGCTGAAATCGAAATAAAGGAACGAGGCCAGCAGTGTCGGCCAGTGTCCCGCCTTCTTGAAATCCTTTAAATTCATCGCTTTGATCCCTCCAGCAAAAAAGGCGCTCCGCGAACGGACGGACACCCCCGGCGGGGCCGTCGATTCGTGGAACGCCTTTGTCCCGGGCCGGGCCTCGTCGTTGAGGCCAGACCGATTTAGGGAAAGCAAAAGCAATGGCCGTGCCAGTCCGGAAACCGGCGGAACAGTGCCGGCTCCGCAGTGCGCATGCCTAAATTTTAATCTGTAGATAATGTGCGGATTAAAAAAGCGGCAGATCAGCCGAGCAACTCGGCGGCGTCGATGATCTTGTTGGCCACGTCGATCAGGCGCTGCTTCTGGTCCATGGCCATGCGCCGCATCAGGCGATAGGCCTCGTCCTCCTCGACCTTGCGCCGTTTCATCAAGATGCCCTTGGCCTTTTCGATCTGCTTGCGCTCGGCGAGCGTGGTCCGCGCCTTGTCCAGTTCGCCGCGCAGGGACTGGAACTGGGCGAAGCGGGCGATGGCCACGTCGATCACCGGGCGGACCCGGTCGGGCTTCAGCCCGTCGACCACATAGGCGGAAACCCCGGCCTCCACCGCCGCCTTGATGGTTTCGGGCTTGCCGTCCTGGGCGAACATCACCACCGGTCGGCCCTGCTCGATGCCGACCCGGCGCATGTCCTCCAGCGTGTCGCGGTCGGGGGAGTCGATGTCGACGATGATCACGTCGGCGGCCAGTTCCGCGATCCGGGCGGGCAGGCCGGCACCGCTGGCGAACACCGCCACCACGGTGAAGCCGTCCGCCTGCAGGGCGTCGCGGACCATTTCCGCCCGGTCGCGCTCGTCGTCCACCACGATGACCCGCAATCCCATGACCCGTCCTTGCTGCAATGGTCCCGGTAAACAAGCATGCGTCATGCCAGTTGTCTCCGGAAGCGCCCCTTTCCGGAACTTAGGCGATCGGCCGGGCATTGCAATGGCCGGTGGGGGTGCTACCCTCGAAGAAGCGGTGGACGAGGAGCGGAGCGAAGGTGACCCGATCGATCATGATGGCGGCTCTGCTCGTGGCCCTGGCGGCCTTTCCGGCCATGGCCGGCGGCAAGGGCGGCAAGGAAGGCGGCGGTGAATCCCAGGGCGCCATGTGGGCGACCCTGCCCGGCCCGCGGGAAATCGTGGTGCCGCCGCCCCAGGCCAGCGAAAGCCTGGGAGTGGTCTCGATCAGCGCCACCATGTGGGCGGGCACCGGCTCGGCCAAGTGCCGGGTCAACTTCACCATCGAGAACTATTCCTCGGCCACGGTGGCGCTGGGCTTCATCGGCCGCACCTTCGGGGCCAAGGACGAACTGGTGGACAATTGGGTGATCACCGTCCTGTCCCTGCCGCCCAACGGCCGCACCGGCCGCCTGTTCTCGTGCACCCTGGGGGCGACCCAACTCACCCTGGTTCCCACCAGCAGCTACGACTGGCCGCCGGCCAAGTGCGTGAAGGCGGGCGAGGAAACCGAAATGTGCCCGCTGACCGTCAAGCTGACGTCGACGGTTCCCATCGTCCTCAACAAAGAAGAGAAACGAGAGGAAAAGAAAGACGACAAAAAGGGGAAGCATTAGCCTCCTAGACTTTTGGTAGCCTTGCGAGCGGATAATCCCGGTCATAGGGTCGCGGCTCGCAAGGGGTGTCATTACATGGCCGGAATAACGGAAGGCAGCTGGATCAGGCGCGCGGCAGCGTGGCTGCTGGCGGTTGCCTTGCTGCTGGGCACCATGCCGCCGGTTCCGGCGGTGCTGGGGGCCGGCGGGCCGGATTCCTTTGTCGCCGACGACGTCTGCGCCGCTGCCGGCCACGTGGCCGACCCGGCCAAGGCCGGCGGAACCGGCCATGATTGCGGCGGCCATTGCTGCGTCCTGTCCGGCAAGATCCTGCCGCCCGCGCCGCTGTCCGTGCGGCCGCTCGGCATGGTGGTCGCCGTACGGGCGGTGCCGACGCCCTCGCCCGCGCCGGACGAGCCGCCCTTCACCGTCCATCCCGCCCGCGCCCCTCCGTTCCTCGCCGCCTAGATAACGGCCCGCCTGTTCGGGCCGCCTTCAGCGATTCATTCATCGAGGAACATCATGACCCGCCACGCGATTCATCGTGGCGGACGCCGGCATGGCCGCGTCCGCTTGCTTGCCACGACTTTTCTGACCAGCTTCGTCCTTACCGGTATTGCTCCCGCCCTGGCCGAGGACATTCCCGAGGTGGTGATCACCGCACCCCGCTTCAGCGTGCCCGCCGACGCCAGGACCAATGCCGGCGGCGACACCGCCAAGCTGCTGTCGGGCACATCGGGCCTCAACCTCATCACCAACGGCGGCGTCTCCAGCCTGCCCGACATCCACGGCCTGGCCGACGACCGGCTGAAGATCGTGGTGGACGGCATGGAGGTCACCTCGGCCTGCTCCAACCACATGAATCCGCCGCTGTCCTATATGGATGCCTCCAAGGTCGACAAGGTCGAGGTGTGGAGCGGCATCACCCCGGTCAGCGCCGGCGGCGACAATATCGGCGGCGTGATTTCCGTGAAGTCGGCGTCTCCCGCCTTCGCCCGGCAGGGCGAGGGCTACAGGCTGGGTGGTACCGCCTCGGCCTTCTTCAAGAGCGTCAATACCGGTCTTGGCGGTGCGGTCAACCTGCACGGCGCCGACGACACCTTCAGCCTGGGCTATGACGGCTCGTGGAGCCGGGGCCTGAACTACAAGGCGGGCGGCGACGGCCGCGTGGTCCACTCCACCCGCTACGAGGCGCGCAATCACGAATTGACCTTCGGCGGCCGCAACGAGGGCAACCTGGTGGTGCTGAAGGCCGGGCAGCAGGACATTCCGTTCCAGGGCTTCGCCAACCAGCGCATGGATATGACCGGCAACAAGGGCTACCACGGCAACGGCCGCTACGAGGGCGAGTTCGGCTGGGGCAAGCTGGAGACCCGCGCCTACTGGCAGCAGGTCAAGCACTCCATGAATCAGGCCAACGACGAGAAGGCCGGCAACATGCCCATGCGCACCGACGCTACCGACGTGGGCTACGCCATCAAGGGCGACATCAGGGTGTCCGACGGCAATACGGTGCGGATCGGCCATGAATTCCACCGCTTCATGCTCGACGACTGGTGGCCGCCGGTATCGGGCAGCCCTTCCATGTCGCCGCTCACCTTCCAGTCCATCAAGGACGGCACCCGCGACGTCGTCGGCGTCTTCGCCGAGTGGGAGGAGAAGTGGTCGCCGCAATGGACCACCTTGCTGGGCGCGCGCAGCGACACCGTGCTGATGGACACCGGCACGGTCCACGGCTACGGCACCGCCCAGTCGGTCATCGATTCGGCCGCCTTCAACGGCCGCAGTCACGCCAAGACCGATTTCAACTTCGATCTCACCGCCCTGGTCCGCTACGAGCCCGACGCCACCAGCACCAACGAGATGGGCTATGCGAGGAAGTCGCGCTCGCCCAACCTCTACGAGCGCTATTCCTGGTCCACGTCCAACATGGACAGCCGCATGATCAACTGGTTCGGCGACGCCAACGGCTATGTGGGTGACCTGGACCTCAAGCCCGAGGTGGCCCACACCGTCAGCACCTCCTTCGCCCTGCATGACGCGGCGCGCAAGGATTGGGCGGCCAAGGCCACCCCGTACTTCACCTACGTCGCCGACTACATCGGTGTGAATCTGGTGAGGAACAACGTGTCGGGCACCGCCAACTACCCGCTGCTGAAGTTCGCCAACCACGACGCCATGATGTACGGCGTCGATTTCTCGGGCAGTACCTTCGTGGCCCGCGACACCGGCTATGGCGACTTCAAGCTGTCGGGCACCATCGGTTGGCTGCACGGCGAGATGGTCAATACCGGCAAGGCCATGTACCACGTCATGCCCATCAACGGCAAAGCCGCCATCGAGCACGGAATGGGCGGCTGGACCAATGCCGTCGAGGCGCAACTGGTCGGCACCAAGGCCGGGGTCGACCCGCTCCGCCACGAGCCGAAGACGCCGGGCTACGCCCTGCTCAACCTGCGCAGCGGCTACGAGTGGGAGAACGTCCTGCTCAATCTCGGCATCGATAACCTGTTCGACCGGCGCTACTACGAACCGCTGGGCGGCGTCGATTATACCGAGTGGCGGCGCAACGGCTGGACGACCCAGGCCGGTGCCCTGGCCGCCCCCGGCCGGTCGTTCAACGCCGGTATCACGATGAAGTTCTGATCCCGCGGACCGAGGGGGCCTCGCCCCCTCGGGTTCAGGCGTAGGGCTGGGCGTTGACCGTCTCGATGCGCCAGCCCGAAGCCGTGGAATCCAGACGGGTCAGCGACAGCGGCTTGACCGCGAAGCGCAGCGCCTGTTCCGGCGTGATGCCCAGCGCCACCGCCAGGGCGGCGCGCACCGTTCCGGCATGAACCACCGCCAGGATGTCGCGGCCCGCCTGGGCGGCGGTGATCTGCTCCAGGGCGGCGCGCACCCGTTCCACCATGGCGGCGAAGCTCTCGCCTCCCGGCGGAGTGGCCTCGGCGGGATTGGCCCAGAAGGCGGCGAGATCCGGGTCCTTGGCCGCTTCCAGATCCATCCACGACCGGCCCTGCCAACGGCCGAAATCCTGCTCGGCCAGATCGGGCTCGATGATGGGCGGCGGCAGCAGCAGGCCGGCGGCTTCCAGCGCTCCGGCGGTCTGGCGGCAGCGGATCAGGCCGCTTTCCACCAGGACCGGATTGACCGGCAGGGCGCGGGCCAGGGATTGGAAGACCTCGTCCTCCGAGGTGTCGCAGGCCACGTCCAGGCGGCCGTGGATGCGACCGTGCGGACAGGGCACCGGGGCATGGCGCAGCAGCCACCAACGGGTCACGCTCTGACTCATCCTTTCTGCCCCTCAATCGCCGGGCGGGTTTCTTCGAAACCCTTGGCTTTCCTTCGCTTCGCTTCGGGCGCCTCAATGGCGCCGCGCTTCGGCTCCGCCTCGCTCATGACAGGACTCCCGCGGCGGCCAGCAGCACGCCGATTTCAACCGCCTGCTGCACGGCGCCCAGCACGTCGCCGGTATAGCCGCCCAGCGCCCGGCGGGCGATCCACACCACGGCGCCGCCCGCCGCCAGGGCGGCCAGCAGGGCGGCCAGGGTGCCGCCGAGGCCCAGGCCGATCAGGCAGGCCAGCAGGCCCAGCCCGGCGGCGGTGGCGGCGACGGTGGCGTCGGGACAGCCGGCTCCGGCTCCCAGTCCGTCCGGGCGCGCCGGCCCCATCACCTGCATGGCGGCGGGGATCAGGGCGCGCGACAGGGCCGAGGCGGCGACCAGGGCGGCGCATTGGCTCCAGCCCACGGGAACGGCTGCCAGGGCCGAGGCCCGCAGGCCCACCGTGAAGATCAGGGCCAGCACCCCGAAGGCGCCGCTGCGGGAATCGCGCATCACCTCCAGCCGGCGCTCGCGGTCGCCGCGCGCTCCCAGCCCGTCGGCCAGATCGGCAAGGCCGTCCTCGTGCAGGGCGCCGGTGGCCAGGATCAGGGACAGGACGGCCAGCAGGGCGGCGGGCAGGGCGGGCAGAACGCTTGCCGCCGCCCAGGCGACGGCCGCGGCTCCCAGACCCAGGCCGAGTCCGACCAGGGGGAAAGCGCGCATGGATCGCGCCAGATCGCCCATGCCGGCATCGGGCAGTGGCAGACGGGTAAGGAACACCGCCGCCAGATGGGCATCGCCCAGCCAGGATCGCGGTGGCGGATTGTCGTCGATGACAGGTGACTCGCTCATGGCGATGGTTTATAGGACGACCAAGGCCGAGCCGCAATATGTTGGGGAGAAATTCCTTGAATTCGTCTATTTCTAGCGTTGCCCAGATCCGCTCCCTGCTGGCCGGCATGCCTGGCCCCGATGCGGCGGCCTCGGCCGCCTGGGCGGCGCGCGAACCCCAACTGACCAAGCCGGCCGGCTCGCTGGGCCGCCTGGAAGAGGTGTCCGCCTGGTTGTCCGCCTGGCAGGGCCGCCACCCGCCGGCCATGATCCGTCCGGTGGCCCGGGTGTTCGCCGGCAATCACGGTGTGGCGGCGCTGGGCGTCTCGGCCTTTCCCGCCGAGGTGACCGTGCAGATGGTCGCCAATTTCCAGCGCGGCGGCGCCGCCATCAACCAGCTATGCCGCACCTTCGGCATCGAGCTGGATGTGCTGGCCCTCGACCTCGATCGCCCCACCGCCGACTTCACCCAAGGCCCGGCCCTGGACGAGGCGGAGTTCGTCGCGGCCTTCCGGACGGGTATGGATGCGGTGCCCGACGGCGCCGACGTGCTGGTGATCGGCGAGATGGGCATCGGCAACACCACCCCGGCGGCGGCGGTATCGGCGGCGCTGTTCGGCGGCGAGGCGGCCGACTGGACCGGGCGCGGCACCGGTGTCGAGGGCGGTGCCCTGGCCCGCAAGATCGAGGTGGTGGGCCAGGGCGTGGCGCGGCACAAGGGTCTCTCCCCGCTGGATATCCTGCGCTGTCTGGGCGGCCGCGAACTGGCGGCCATGGCCGGCGCGGTGCTGGCGGCCCGGCTGAAGCGGGTGCCGGTGCTGCTGGACGGCTATGTCACCACGGCGGCGGTGGCCGCCCTGGAGGCCGAGGTCAAGGGGGCGCTGGACCATTGCATGGTCGGCCATGTCTCGGTGGAGCCGGGCCACCGGCGCCTGCTGGCCGCCTTGGGCAAGACCGCGCTGTTCGACCTGGGCATGCGGCTGGGCGAAGGCTCGGGTGCGGCCTTGGCGGTGGGGGTGCTCAAGGCCGCCGTCGCCTGCCACACCGGCATGGCGACCTTCGCCGAGGCGGGAGTCAGTGACAAGGACGACGCATAGGGCCATAATAGTTCACCGTTTTTCCAAGAGGCCATCATGCAAAGCCAGAAGCCCTTCTTCGACGATCTCGCCCGTGTCGCATCCGGTGCGCTGGGCGCGCTGTCCGGTCTGCGCGCCGAGATGGAGGCGATGGTGCGCCAGCAGTTCGAACGCTTCACCTCCAGCCTGGATCTGGTCCCGCGCGAGGAGTTCGAGGTGGTGCGCGCCATGGCCATCAAGGCCCGCGAGGAGCAGGAGACCCAGGCCGCCCGCATCAACGAGCTGGAGGCCAGGCTGGCCGCCCTGTCCGCTACCGCTCCGGCTCCGGCCAAGCCCAAGGCGGCCCCCAAGCCCAAGGCCACACCCAAGGGCGTCTGATCCCGTGACGCCATGCCCCTTGGGGCATGGCTAGGCCCAAGGGGCCGCGCGCCTTATGGCGCGGGAGCCAAGCGGGCGGAGGCCCGCGCCCGGCGATTGAGGGACTTTGAAACACCTAGGCCCAAGGGGCCGCGCGCCTTATGGCGCGGGAGCCAAGGGCGCTCGCGCCCGCCCGGCGATTGAGGGCCTGGCTGGGCAAATCCAGGGTTATCCACATAAATTCATAAATACTCCGTAAATAAAGCCTTGCGCCTCTCGTTGGCGTTTGGGTAGGCTACCCCTTGTGTAAATTCCGCAGGCGCGAACACAATCTTTTGATTCGAGCCATTGGAATCGACGGTAGCCATGCCAAGGGAGGGCACAGGCATGACCTTGACCGCCACGTATCAGGAAGAGCCCCAGATCAATCCCGTTGATCTCGTCGAGCAAGTCGTCGCCGCCAACGATTGGGCATTCGACCGGCGCAATGACGAGGAACTGGCCGCCGAGGCTCCCGGCCAGTGGTGCAATTACAGCCTTTATTTCGCCTGGCGCGAAGACATGGGGGCCATGCACTTCACCTGCGCCTTTGATATGAAGATTCCGCCGGCCCGCCGGGCGGTGGTCCACGAGCTGCTCGCCACCCTGAACGAGAAGCTGTGGATCGGCCATTTCGGCCTGTGGGAGGACGAGGGCGTGCCCAGGTTCCGCCACACCTCGCTGTTGCGCGGCGGGGCGGGGTTCGCTCCCGAGCAGGTCGAGGATCTGGTGGACATCGCCGTCACCGAGTGCGAGCGCTTTTATCCCGCCTTCCAGTTCGTCATCTGGGGCGGCAAGACCGCCGCCGAGGCCATTGCCGCCTCGCTGCTGGAGACCGTGGGCGAAGCTTGACTTCGCTCCGCTCTCCGTGCCATGCCGGTCGTCCTGATAGACCGGGGTACGGAGTATTTTCCATGACCAAGATTCTGCTGGTCGGTTGCGGCAAGATGGGCTCGGCCATGCTGGCCGGCTGGCTCGAACGCGGCGTTTCATCCGGCGACGTGGTGGTGGTCGAACCCTCGTCTCCCGATCTGGGAGCGGTGCGGGTGGTGGCCTCGGACGCGGCCGTTCCTTCGGACTTCGCTCCCGACGTGGTGATCTTCGCCGTCAAGCCGCAGGTGATGGCCGAGGTGGTGCCGCCCTATGCCCGCTTCGAGCGCTCCGTGTTCCTGTCCATCGCCGCCGGCAAGACCATCGCCTTCTTCCGGCAGCGGCTGGGAGCCAAGGCCGTCATCGTGCGGGCCATGCCCAACACCCCGGCGGCGGTGCGGCGCGGCATCACCGTGTGCTGTGCCGAGGCGGGGGTGCCGACTGGAGCGCGCGACCTCTGCCAGTCGCTGCTGGAAGCGGTCGGTGAGGTCGGCTGGGTCGAGGACGAGGGACTGATGGACGTGGTCACCGCCGTATCCGGTTCCGGCCCCGCCTACATCTTCCTGCTGGCCGAGGCCATGGAGGCCGCCGGCCTGGCCCAGGGCTTGCCGCCCGCCTTGGCCGAACGGCTGGCGCGGGCCACCGTGGCGGGGGCCGGCGAACTGCTGCGCCTGTCGTCGGAGAGCACCGAACAGTTGCGCAGGAACGTCACGTCGCCGGGGGGCACGACGGCGGCGGCGCTGTCGGTTCTGATGGCTGAAAGCCGTGGAATTCCTAGCCTGATGACCGAGGCGGTGGCCGCCGCCACCCACCGGGGCCGCGAGCTGGCGGGATAACCGTTACGTCAGTGCAAGATAGGCATTTTGATATTATGCGGTGCGGCGGGTACGACTCCATTTGACTCGAAACCGTCCTTGCGACTATGTTTGCTGCACCGCAACAAAAATATACGGGTTGGAGATTCTATCATGGCCGGCAAGCAGGCAGAGCAGTTCTTTGATTTCGACGTCGCCAAGTATCTGGGCGATTTCAAGGTTCCCGGCGTTGACGTCGAGACCATCGTCGCCAACCAGCGCAAGAATATCGAAGCGCTGACCCAGGCGAACAAGCTGGCCTTCGAGGGCCTGCAGAACGTGGTCAAGCGTCAGGTCGAGATTCTGCGTCAGACCATGGACGAGGTCGCCCAGGTCTCCAAGGATTTCGCCGAGCCCGGCTCTCCCCAGGACAAGGCCGCCAAGCAGGCCGAGTTCGCCAAGGACGCCTTCGAGCGCGCCCTGTCCAACGCCCGCGAGCTGGCCGAGATGATCGCCAAGGCCAATTCCGAGGCTTTCGACCTGCTGAACAAGCGCTTCACCCAGAGCCTGGACGAGGCCCGCGAGGTCTTCACCAAGGCCGGCAAGAAGTAATCCTCTCGTCCGTCGAGGGATGATACGCCGATGGCCGCTCCCGAAAGGGGGCGGCCGTTTTGCTTTTGGAGTGCCTTGCCCACGGTCATTTGCCGTCCATCAGCGCCAGCAGCGGAACCCACTCGGCGGCATAGGAGCGGGCACGGCGATCGTTCGCCTCCAGCACCGTCGAACCGGCGGCGGCCACGGCGGTGTAGATCTGGCTGTCGCGCAGGCGTGCTACCACGGGAAAGCCCAGTCCACCGAAGAAGCCGTCCAGGTGGTCGCTGGCCTTGGTGCCCGGCCGCAGGCGGTTGCCCACCACCGCCACCACCCGCTTGTTCTTGCGTACCGCCTTGACCTTGGCGAGGCGCTCGAGGAAATGGGCGGTGGCGTCCTCGTCGAAGGCGCCGGGTAGCACCGGGACGACGACGATTTCCGAGATGTCGATCAGGTCCTCGACGTCCTTGTGGTGCATGGCGGCGGGGGCGTCGATCACCAGCCGGTCCAGCCCCTTGGGCGGCGAGCCCACATCCTTGGACCAGTCCAGTCCGGCGATGGCCGGCAGGGTGGCGGGACGGCGGCGCAGCCAGTTGAGGCTGGACCGCTGGCGGTCGCAATCGCCGATGGCGGTGACCAGCCCCTTGGCGGCGAAGGCGGCGGCGATATGGGTCGCCAGCGTGGTCTTGCCGCAGCCGCCCTTGATATTTCCCACCAGCACCGTCCGCATGGTCCGCTTCCCCTCTGTCGTGCCGGGAAAACCTATCACAACGGCAGGCGCACGCGAGCCCGCAATCCGCCCAGCGGCGAGTCTTCCAGCAACACCTCGCCGCCGTGGGTGCGCACGATGTCGCGCGCGATGGTCAGCCCCAGCCCGACGCCGCCGGTGGCCAGATTGCGCGAACTTTCCAGGCGGGTGAACGGCTTGAACACCTCTTCCCGCCGGTCGGGCGGGATGCCGGGGCCGTCGTCGTCGACCAGCACCTCGGCCGTATCGCCGCGCAACCCCACCCGCACCCAGACATGGCCGGCATAGCGCACCGCGTTGCCGATCAGGTTGCCGAGCGCGCGGGCCATGGAATCCGGGCGCAGCGGCATGGCGATCTCGCCCTCGTGGTGCAGGTCGATGATGGCGCCCTGGCGGCGGAAGCGGGCCACCACCTCGTCCACCAGGGCCGGCAGGTCGGCCTGTTCCGGCTGCTCGCTGCCCTCGCCCCGGGCGAAGGCCAGATAGCCCTCGACCATGCGCTCCATCTCGGCGATGTCCTCGTCCAGTTCGGCGCGCCCCTCCATGTCGCCCATGATGGCCAGTTGCAGCTTCATGCGGGTCAGCGGGGTGCGCAGGTCGTGGGACACGCCGGCCAGCATCTCGGTGCGCTGCTGGATCTGGCGCTGGATGCGCGAGCGCATCAGGTTGAAGGCCTGGGCGGCTTGACGGACCTCGCGGGCGCCCTCGGGCTTGAAGTCGGCCACGTCCTGGCCCTTGCCGAAGCGGTCCGCCGCCACCGCCAGCTTGCGCACGCTGCGCACCTGGTTGCGCATGAACAGGGTGGCGATGCCGAACAGCAGCATGGCGGTGCCCAGCATCCACAGGATGAAGACATAGGTGGTGGAACTGAACAGCCGCTTCTTGGGGGCGAAGATTTCCAGCATGCCGTCGGACAACTGGACGCGGATCACCACCTCGCGCTCCAGGGTCTCGGCGTCGATGCGGTAGGGGCGTTGGACCCGTTCGTCCATGGCCTCGGCCAGGGCGCGCTCGAGAAAACCGGACGGAGCGCCGCGCGGCTGGTTGGGCAGGATGGTGCCGGCCTGGAAGCGGGCGTCCAGCTCCATCTTGTTGGCGGCGATGGACAGGATCAGCCGCCGCTCCGACTCGCCCGGAAAGGTCCGCATGGATTCGATGATCGAGCCGATGTCGCCGGCCAGCCCCTTGGCCAGGCGCTTGGCGACCGTTTCCCAGTGGCTGCCGTAGAAGACGTAGGCCGACACCAGTTGCAGCACCACCAGCGGCATGACGATGATCAGCAGCGACCGCCCCAGCAGACCCTGCGGAGCCAGACGCTTTAGCCAGGTACCCAGTTGAGTCATCGCCGCATGCCCCTCAAACGCCGGGTGTCCCGATCAGTCGGGGCGCAGCATATAGCCCATGCCGCGCACCGTCTGAAGATAACGCGGCATCTTGGGGTCGTCCTCGATCTTCTTGCGCAGGCGGGTCACCTGGACGTCGACGGTGCGGGGATTGGCCGAGTTGCCGGTACGGACCGCCAGATCGTCGCGCGACACTCCCTGGCCCGCCACCTCGGCCAGGATGGACAGCAGGTCGCGTTCGGCCTGGGTCAGATGGACCGGCTGGTCGTCCTGGCGCAGTTCGGCGCGGCCCATGTCCCAGACGAAGGCGCCCAGGCGCAGCTCGTTGGTCGGCCCCGGTTCGTCGCGAGGACTGCGGCGCAGGATGGAGGCGACGCGCAGCAGCAGTTCGCGCGGCTCGAACGGCTTGGACAGATAGTCGTCGGCGCCGGATTCCAGTCCCTTGATGCGGTCGTCCACCTCGCCGCGCGCCGTCAGCAGCAAGATGGGCAGGCCCTTGCCCTCGGCCCGCAGCGAGCGGGTCAGCGCCATGCCGTCCTCGCCCGGCATCATGACGTCGAGCACTATCATGTCGAAGGCCAGCCCGGCCATGCACTGACGCGCCTCGACGGCGTCGGCGGCGGTGGCCACCAGATAGCCGTTGTCGGAAAGATATTTGCGCAGCAATTCGCGCAGGCGCCGGTCGTCGTCCACCACCAGGATGTGGGCGTCTTCCATGGCTCAGGCTCCTCGGCGCGGCCCGGCGGCGCGGGCGGGGAAGCGGCCGCGGCCGGCCTCGTCCACCAGGCCCAGCATCACCTTGCGGAAGCCTTCCACCGCTTCGGCGCCGGCTTCGCGATAGGCCCGCGCGATGCGGGCGCGTTGGCGCTCGGTCAGGAGCCGCTCCAGTTCGACCCCCTTTTCGGTCAGCTCCAGCAGGCGCTGGCGGCGGTCGCGCACTCCCGGCCGCTGGACGATGAACGTCTCGGTCACCAGTTGGCCCAGCACGCGGGACAGGCTCTGCTTGGTGATGCGCAGGATGTCCAGCAGGTCGCTGACCGTGATGCCGGGATGGCGGCCGACGAAATAGATCACCCGGTGGTGGGCGCGGCCAAAGCCGTATTCCCCCAGGATGGCGTCGGGCTCGGCCGTGAAATCGCGATAGGCGAAGAACAGCAGCTCGATCCCCTGGCGCAGTTCCTCCTCGCGCAGGAACAGCGGGTTGATGCCGGTCTTGATGTCGCTCATGGCGTGGTTATGTCAGTCATGTTGACATATATGACCTATAAATGTTACGCCATGCAAGAGAGATTGGTAATTTTCCAACCTCACGCCCTGCTGCCACCTCATTATTGGAACGGAACGACCATGTCAGTCCTCCCCTTCGACGACCGCGACGGCTTTCTCTGGTTCGACGGCAAGCTGGTTCCCTGGCGTGACGCCAAGATCCACGTGCTGACCCACGGCCTGCATTACGGGTCCTGTGTGTTCGAGGGCGAACGGGTGTATGGCGGCAAGGTGTTCAAGCTGCGCGAACATTCCCAGCGCCTGATCGAGTCGGGCCGCATTCTCGGCTTCGAGGTGCCGTGGACCGTGGAAGAGATCGACGAGGCCACCATGGCCACCGTCAAGGCCAACAACATCGTCGACGGCTACGTCCGTCCGGTGGCGTGGCGCGGCAGCGAGATGATGGGCGTCGCCGCCCAGACCACCAAGATCCGCTTCGCGGTGGCCACCTGGTCGTGGCCCAGCTACTGGAGCCCCGAGGCCCGCATGAAGGGCATCCGTCTCAACGTCTCCACCTGGAAGCGCCCCCATCCCGAGACCGCGCCGACCGCGTCCAAGGCAGCGGGCCTGTACATGATCTGCACCATGAGCAAGCACAAGGCCGAGGGCGACGGGTACGAGGACTCCCTGATGCTCGACTGGCGCGGCCAAGTCGCCGAGGCCACCGGCGCCAACATCTTCTTTGTGTTCGGCGACGAGCTCCACACCCCGACGCCCGATTGCTTCTTGAACGGCATCACCCGCCAGACGGTGATCGCCCTGGCTAAGAAGCGCGGCATCAAGGTGGTGGAGCGGGCCATTTTCCCCGAGGACATGACCAAGGCGTCCGAATGCTTCCTCACCGGAACCGCCGCCGAGGTGACCCCGGTGCGCGAGATCGGGACCTACTCGTTCACGCCCGGCGATATTACCCGTCAATTGATAACGGATTATGACGCATTGGTGCGTGCCTAGTTAACGGGCGGTCGCGGCGCCCTCGTGATTTTCCACGGACCTGCGGAAAGCCGGTATTTTCTTTTCTGGGCTTTCGTAATAGGCTCCGCATGGGAATTAGGATGGGCGCTGCGACCGGATCGGGCCGGCCGCGATTGAACGGATGGGAGTTTCCGTGTCGCACGCTTGGCAGAATCTTCGGCTGTCCAGCCGTTTCATGCTCATTGTCGGGGCCGGCGTCGTAATTCTGATCGCCGGTGTCGTTCTCACCATCGCCCGATTCGAGCGCGCCGAAATGGAGCGCCAGTTGCTGCAGCTCTCGGCCAACGAGATGACTTCGCTGCACGCCCTGATTCTCAACGTCATGGCCAAGCGGCCCGAGGATGGGGACAATATCGGCATCACCGTCTTCAACAACTGGTTCGATTCGCGCAACATCCACTATCCCGGCAAGGTATGGAGCGCCTGGGGGCCCAAGGTGGCCGCCCATATGAAGGAAGTCGAGCCCGAGAAGCCGGCCAAGCTGCCCAAGGACGACGTCGACCGCGAGGCCTTCGAGACCAAGGTGGCGGTCGGGCGGTTCGAGGGCGGCTTCTACCGCTATTCCCTGCCCATCGTGCTGGGCGTCACCGACGGCGCCAAGGAAGAGGTCTGTCACGCCTGTCACGGCGGCATGGGCATGGTCGACGGCGACGTGATCGCCGTGCTGTCCTCGTCGCTGTCCACCGCCGAATCCGAGGCGCGCCTGAACCAGGTGCTGACCTGGCTGGTGGTGGGCGGCATCGTCGCCACCGTGCTGGCGGTGTTCGGCGTTCGCACCATCTTGAAGCGGATCATCGCCGACCCCATCGAGGACATGACCGTGCGCATGGAAAAGCTGGCGCGCGGTGACGTCTCGGTCGGCGTGCCCGCCCTGGAGCGTCGGGACGAGGTGGGCGACATCGCCCGCGCCGTCCAGGTCTTCAAGGACAACACCATCGCCAAGCAGCAGATGGAGGTGGAGGCCCAGGCCGCCACGGCGGCGCGGGAGCAGCGCATGCACCGTCTCGAAGGCCTGATCGCCGCTTTCGACAAGGCGGTCACGGCGGTGTTGGATTCTGTGTCGGCCTCGGCGCAGCAGATGATCCACACGGCGCGCAGCATGGTGAGCTCGGCCGATCAGGCGTTGGAGAAGGCCAACAGCGCCGCCCAACAGGCCAGCGAAGCCAACCAGAATGTCGGGACCGTGGCCGCCGCCGCCGAGGAGCTTTCCTCTTCCATCAGCGAAATCGCTCAGCAGGTCGGCATGTCCAACCAGGTGGCGGTCTCCGCCACCAAGGAGGCGGAGTCGGTCAATACCCGCGTGCAGGGATTGGCCGGTGCCGCCGACAAGATCGGCGAGATCGTCGAGATGATCACCGGCATCGCCGAGCAGACCAATCTGCTGGCGCTGAACGCCACCGTCGAGGCGGCGCGGGCCGGCGAGGCCGGCAAGGGCTTCAACGTGGTGGCGTCCGAGGTGAAGAATCTGGCCCGCCAGACGGTGGGCGCCACCGAGGACATCGCGTCCCAGGTCAACACCATCCAGCAGGAAACCGACAAGACGGTGCGGGCCATCCGCGGCATCAACACCACCATCTCCTCCATGGACGGCATCACCACCGCCATCGCCTCGGCCATCGAGGAGCAGGGGGCCGCCACCCAGGAGATCGCCCGCAACATCGATCATGCCGCCTCGGGGACCAGGTTCGTCTACGAGAACATCAACGCGGTGACCCAGACCATTCACGAAACCGACCAGTCGGCCAAGGATGTGCTGGGGGCGGTGGAAACCCTGCAGCGTCAGGCCATGACCCTTCGGGCCGAAGTGGATCGCTTCCTGAGCGGCATCCGCGAGGCATAACCTGGACGTAAGAATGGGGGGCGGCGTTTCCGCCTTCCATTCCGGAGGGATTCCAGGTAACTCTGTGGCCCACAAGGTATTGAAGGGTGCCCTGGGTCAGGGTACCAGGGGGTGTTGATGAGCCTTCCCAAGACCGTACTCGATTGCCCGCACTGCCAGCAGAGCAGCGACCATCGCGTCCATTCCTATGGCGACGGTACCGCCATCGTATGGTGCGGCTCGTGCCATAACCCGCGCGAACTGCTGATGGCCCAACTGCGCCGCATGGCGCGCCAGGGCGGACGCTCGGCGACCATCGCCGCCGAATAGCTTCGGCCCTTCGAATGACGGACTGAATCGCCTATAGCGGCGGCGGCGCATCCTCGTCGAGGATGCCGGCCCCCTTTTCCTCCACCACATCGATGCAGGCCTGGACGACCGCCGGGTCGTAGCGGGTGCCGGAATGGTCCCGCAATTCCTGGATGGCGACGTCCAACCCCAGCGCCGGCCGGTAGGGGCGGTGGGAGGAGATGGCCTCCAGCACGTCGGCCACGGCGATGATCCGTGATTCCAGGATGATCTCGTCGCCCTTGAGGCCCAGGGGGTACCCGCTGCCGTCCAGCCGTTCGTGGTGCTGGCGGATCATGTCGGCCACCGGCCAGGGGAACTCGATGTCCTTCATGATCTCCCAGCCCATCTGGGGATGCATGCGGATGACCTTGTGCACCTCGGCCGACAGTTTGCCGGGGCGGCTGAGGAATTCGGCCGGAATGTGAATCTTGCCGATGTCGTGCAGCAGCCCGCCGGTGCGCAGCCCTTCCACCACCGCCTCCGACAGGCCCATCCGCCGCCCGATGGCGGTGGACAACTGCGCCACCCGGCGCTGGTGGCCGGTGGTGTAGGGGTCGCGCATCTCCAGCGTCAGCGACAGCGAGCGGACGGTCTGGAGCAGCACCCGCTTCAGGCGCTCGGCGGTGGTGCGGCGCTCCTCCTCCACCGCCTTGCGCTCGATGGCGTAGAGGATGGTGCGGCGGATCAGGTTGCCGTCGCCCTGGCCCTTGACCAGATAATCCTGACAGCCGTGCTGCAGGGCCAGCAGACCCATGGATTCGTCGTCCAGCCCGGTGCAGATGACGATGGGCAGCTTCGGCGCCGCGGCGCGCAGGCGCTCCACCGTCTCGATGCCGTGGGCGTCGGGAAGCGAAAGATCGAGAAGAACGGCATCGGGGGGCGCGTCGGCGATTCCGGCGATGGCTTCGCTCAGGGTGGCGGCGCGGCGGCAATTGAAGCCGCCGACCTCGCTCAGCAGCAATTCGATCAGGCGGGCGTCGGCGGGATTATCCTCGATGACCAGAAGGTCCACGGGGCTCGATCGCATATCGGTCATTTCGATATCCCGTGTCAGATGCATCGAGTGTATCCCCGGCCCCCTGGGACGCTATCGGGCCGAAACCCGAGGCACTCCAATGTTGTGGCATAATGTAGCGAAGATGTTAAGGGGCGTGACATCGTGGCTGGCCTGCTCTTTATGCACTTTGTGATATTGATCCGATATTTGACGGGCAATCTGTTGATCAATGTCAATGGATTGAAAAACATGAATATTCCGCGCATAAACTGAAGGTGGCATTGCGCCATCCCTCTGGATAAAAATCTTTAAAAGAGGTTAATATAAGCCCAATGTAATAGGGCCGCCTGTGCGGGTGGCATGGTGCGCTTTCAGCCGTGCCGGGAGACCCGCCGGGCCGATTGAGGGAGGGTTCCCATGGGCGGATTGAAACTCGGGATCGGGGCTAAGATTTGGACGCTGGTCGCCCTGCTGGTGGTGGGGCTGGGCCTGTTGACCATGCAAAGTCTGTCGTCTACCCGTGAAACACTGGTCGAGGATCGGCGTCAGACTCTCAGGCAACAGGTCGAAACCGCGTCTAGCGTGGTGGCGCAGTATCAGCAGCGGGTGGCCAAGGGCGAAATGACGGAGAGCGCCGCCAAGGACGCGGCCTTCGAAGTATTGCGCGGTATGCGTTACGGCAATAATGACTATTTCGTGGTGACCGACCTGAACGTGGTCAC
>Ga0265320_10000326_pt1 | contig 38960 bp, 62 predicted proteins | sample 4827metaG_FD_202087 | JGI IMG/M metagenome (GOLD analysis project Ga0265320, IMG submission 202087) | Rhizosphere microbial communities from Carex aquatilis grown in University of Washington, Seatle, WA, United States - 4-8-27 metaG | ecosystem: Host-associated > Plants > Roots > Rhizosphere >... | reverse complement strand
CATTGCAGATTAAGATGGAATTTGTGCCGGAACTGGATCCGAGGGTAATAGTGCCGGTCTGGGCAGTACCGCCGACGGTAATGGTTCCTGTCGTCATGCCTGCGCCCACATTGACCGCGCCCGCTACCTGGGTGTTGGCAATATTAACGGTTGACGCGCCAGTACCTGCCGCGATTGCGACGGTGTTTGTGCCAGAACTAGATCCGAGGGTAATGGTTCCGGTCTGAGCCGTGCCGCCCAGTGTAATCGTCCCCGTAGTCATCGCAGTACCAGCAACAATAGCTCCTGCCGCTTGGTTGATCGCGAGGTTTAGGGTTGTAGCTCCTGCGCCATTAGCAATGGCCAAGGTATTTGTCCCCGAAGAACTTCCCAGAACCATGTTTCCCGTCTGCGCCGTGCCACCTATAGTGATCGTCCCGCTGGTTGTCGATGACCCGATTGCGTAAGTGGTCGTCGCCGCCCCGTTCAGCACAAAGTTCCCTGTCCCCGCCTGAAGCGTCAAAGCTGCTGCACCCGTCAATGAACCAATAGTAATTAGGTTGGCCGCCGCATCGTTACCAATACCGATGGTATTGCCACCCCCTGTAAGTGACAAGTTACCCGCACCGACAGCGATTGTAATAGCTCCAGAAGAGCCTCCGATTGTCGTCGCCGCCGTTCCTGTGGCATTAAGAGAGACAATCCCGACCGCTGTTAATGCTGTAAATGTAGCCGCTGCTGGAGTAGTTGTACCAATTGCAGGGGCTGCCGCAAATACCGCGGCTAGGTTGGATGGTTGAACGGCTAAAGCCGTTACACCCGGCGTTGTAGCCGTTCCCGCTACCGCCTGGGCGTTCGTCGCTAGATTAGTGATACCCGTTACGCCAGTTTGAGCAATATTGGCACCAGCCAACACCACACTTTGAACATACGTAAATACATCATTCGCTAGTGGCACCACTGCGCCGGCTGGAGCCGTTCCGGCTTCTAACTGAGCCAATGTTGAAAGGGATACGATACCTGCACTCGAGGTCGTAGCTGCCGCACCGCCGGCCTGGTTCCAAACACCTGCGCCCGTGGTTTCATAAATAGTGTTGGTTGCACCATTTTGATAGAGGACGCGAGTCCCGGGTGGATATACATCGCCTGAGTTAGGGATGCGTAACCAGGGACCCAGCATTTGTGGGTAGACATAGCCGTCTAGGGTGTTGAAAGGGCCGTTCTGTCCGTTGAAAAATGGCTCGGTCATGATGAAAGCTCCATAGCATTAATGATTTGATTGTATTCTCAAAACGTGCTACGGAGGCGATCTCGTGCAGATACAGCCGACAGGTTGCGACCCTGTTTACTCGCTAGCCTGACGCTATCAAAATAAATTATTGTTTGCTACAAAAAATCATTGAGCTTTGACGATTATGTTGGTGGTGGTATCATGTGAGCATAAATAGGGGGTAAATGATGAACGACATACATATTTTGATGGCCATGATCACAGGACTTGGTGGCATAATGTTACTTTTATGGAATCAACTCAACGGCAGACTGGATAAACTTGAAGAAAAAATTACCGACATAGACCGACGTCTGTGCCGGTTGGAAGGTGCGTTTAGTGCAAAAGAATGTTGTATGTTACAACATCAACATGAACAGAAGAAGGCTGAATGATGGATAAGAGAATTCCCTTCAATCGAGAGGAACTTGAGGATTTGCTGCGCGAATGGACCAATCTTTTATATAAAGACAATCCTCCTGACAACATCTTTGAGGATAACTCGTACATTTTGCCAGACTTCCTAGATGGTGTGTTTAGCATCTTCGAACCATCAACATTTTTAAATCCCGGTGAAACATCTTTGGGGCCAGTCTTCAAACAGGAAGTCACTATTGAAGAATCTAAAAATAAGGAGCCGATGGGACATCGTAGAATTTACGAAAATAGGAAATCCTATTGAATATTCCTAATGCGTCAAGACTAAATTGGAATCATATCCAAGATTGCCAACCAGAAGTTGGGGAAAAATTGGTATGTTTAAACATAAGATCCAATGGGGAATATGTTTTTTATATAACGGACCATGTTCAATATGGAACATGGAAACAGGTTAAAGCATTACATAATGAATTAAAACTCGCTCTTCCTAACTTCTGGTGGATACGTTACAAGGACTTCCCTTGGCCCGATCTCGCTAGCCTACCCTTTGATATGGGTAGCCCTGCTGCTTGATCAGGGTATACATACTAGCACCCATCGAGGGGACTTTTCCTTTCCACCATTTGCCCCATCTGTTTTGTCCATTCGTTCTGGCGGGAACAGCGCCTTTCTGGAACAGATCGAATATAGATCTTGGCACTCCCTCGTAGGCGTATATCGGGCCGTTGCGATTAGGATGCTTGCCAAGGAAACGCACCAAAAGCTTACCTGTCTTATCATCGTACGCAAAGCCTTCTACGTTGCTAGAGGGCATAGCCTCTGTTAGTGGTTGTTGTTGTGGCGGGACCTGCGGTTCCTGCTGACCCTGACCTTGCCCCTCTATGATTTGCAAAATGTTTTGCAACATCTGGCCTAGAGCTTGCTGGGATTCGACGTTAATACTCGCCCCACTGCTCTGCAAGAAGTCCATAATTGATTGAGCGTATTGGATCAGCTCGTTCACGCTTGCCCCTTAAATTTCTGTAAGATGGCCTGCCCTTGCTGAAGTATTGCCGCTACCGAAGGGTCTAAGCCTTGGCCTTGTTGCTGTTGATTCTGCATCATCGCTTGTTCCGCACTTCCACCACCCCCATTAGGGTATTGTTGGTTAAACCGCTCTTCTTCCTGCTGCATCATAGTCTGCTTCTGTTGCTTTTGTGCGTTATATGCCTTTACAGCCTCAGCCTTATCGCCTTTTCCGTACACGGTTTCTAGGATCGCAGACCAGGGGCTTTTGTGGTCCTTACTAAGCTTTTCGATGTGCTTTTTGAATTCTGGTTTGAGCTGTGCCATCGCTCCGGCTTCTAGTGGTGACCTACCCTTCTTGATCTCACCTTCGATGAACTGGGATAATTCGGGGGAATATTGCTTGATAATGTTGCCTTCTTCTTTCGCCGGTTCCTGCTCAGGCCTTTTGAATTGTTCTTTTAGATAATCCAAACCTGATTCCACCGAGAGGCCTTGTGACAGTCCACTTTTTAAAAATTCTCCTAGCTTAGGAGCAATCTTGTTTATCCCTTTCATCGCTAGGTCGGTTGGGATATATTCACTCAAAAAGGGCAATACTTTCGAAGCCAGACCCGAAGCACCCGCTAACGCACCCGCCCCTAGACCCAGCGCTGATTTCGCTTGCCCTGTTCTTGTTTGAGCCTTCCTGGTTTCTGCCTCTAGTACCTGTTCATCTGGTCTTGCTATGCTGCTCATTTTTCACTATCCCTTGGTTGCTGGAAATAAAGCTATATCGCCCCAATTTGGGAAAAAATCGCTCACGCCTTGGTCTATTTCCCTGACTAATCGAGGGTTATACCCATACTTGTCTCTATTTTCCCTCAGATAGTCGAAGAAGGCCCTTTCATCGAAGTGCAGAGGATCTCTGTGCTTCATTTCTCTAGCAACCGATAGAAAGCTATCATTTGGTCCCATATGTTCAAATAATTTCTCTGCGAAACGTTTCGTGCTTTTATTGCTAGGACCAATATTCAGATTCGACTTATCTAGGAAAGATTTTAATGACCCTTTCGGCTTATAGGCGATGGCGGCAGCTCCCCCCGGTGATAAATCCAAATTGGATCTTAATAGATTGTATAATTCTTCCGAATTTCCCAGCTCAGACCAAGTGTCCGCAATACTTTCAAGGTTCTTTAGTGTCTGTTCTTTCTTGTGGGGAAGGACCTTGTCCATGATGTCACGATTAGCTATCTCCGAAACTCTGTTTTTGGATTTTGCCAGATCTAATGCCTTCGTAGAATAATATTCTGCCGCTTGCCTTGGAGTCATTTCGCCGGTCGCCACTTTATTTCGAGCCAATTTCTTAAGGTTTAGCTGAAAATCTCCCGTTGCATCTTTGTAAGTTTCATTCCCTTCTTTTTGTAAGCGGGTTTTGAGATCTTTATCGAATAGGTCGTCAACCTCGTTGTCCACGCCTTTTTGATAGTCTAACTGCTTTCGATAAGCTTCCGGTGCGTTTTCGTAGATTTCCCTTTGCCGATTGGCATAATCGGAAGCCTCGTTGAAGTTTGTTGCTACACCTCTGTTAAATGCTTCGTTTATAGCATCTTCCTGTTTTTCCTGATTCCACGGCGCTGCCGGAGTAAATTTATCCGATAGGGGATTTTCTCTTGCTGCTGGTTCATTGGCTAGTGCCTGTTCTCTGCTTGGAAGGTTTGGCGTAAGCGCCGATTGGCCCTGCGATTGTCCTTGTCCTGCCACAGATCCTTGGCGACCAGGAATATTGAAACCCGGGAGCGGTTGCATGGGGTGGCCTGTTTCACCTTGCATTCCACCTTGCCCGGGCGCACCTTCTGGATTCCTTCCCCGCCCATATGCTTGCCTGATCCCCTGTTGTTTCAGCAATTCCGCGCCGCTTTGTAACATTTGTGGGGTAATACCTGGGGTGGAAGCTAGCTGCGAGAACTGTTGGAATGGCGTTAACCCCCGTTGATTCGCTACCTGATTCAACCCATGCGACAATCTACCCCTGGTAATCTCTTCGGGTAGTTGCTCAGCCAACCCTTTGCCTATGCCGGTTCCTATGCGTCCTGCGATGCTTGGCTGCGGTATGTTGATGGTGCTGGTTACCTTAGACATTAATAGCCTCCGAATCTAGGACTTGCTTGTGGTTGCTGACCATAGGGACTGCTATTGGCCCCAACCTTATTACCTCTCCCGCCGAACCAGGAACCCACGGCGTTACCTATGCCACCGCCAAGGCCCTGAGCTAATCCATTGCCAACCGCTGACGAAGCATAGTCTAAGAACCCTGGAGTGCCTGGCTGTTGATTCATCGTGCTAAAGTTGCCTAGTCCCTGTTGCCCGATATTTTGCAGGCCTTGCGCACCCGACTGTCTAAGGTTTGCCCTTATCTGGCCTAAGCGCTCCGACAGGTCTGTGGCACCTTGGACTTGAGCATTGCGGAACCCCGAGCTAGACAGGCCGCCCGCTCCCAGGCCGGCGAACTGCTCCGATATACCAGGAACGATATCTTCATTATATTGCCGCATCGCAGGCGCTGCAAAGGCGTTGTAATCGGATGAGTTGTCGCCCAGCAGATTGCGGTAATAGTCGGCTGTATCGCCAAAAGCACCACCAGCTCCCCTTCCTTGTCCGGCTTGCTGAAGTTGGTTATACAGCCCCTCTTGCTCCGGCCTAAGATTGGACACTTGCCGCATCTTGCCAGGAGTCCCCGTAAGGAAATTGCCGATTGATTTGAATAAATTAGCCATGTCACTGCTCCTGTGTATATTCGAGATAAGCTTTACAGCGATCGTAAGTCCCATCTGATGTTATCAAAACGTTATTACCCACCACCCGTATCGTATCCGAGTTCCCGAATACCGTGCTCGTTAGCGTTGTCGAGTTAGTCGCGCATGCCCATAGTGAGATTTGCTCATAGTTGGCATCATTTGTGATGTTATGCGCTACCGTATTTAGACCCGCCGTAATAGGGCCCACATCCACGACTATTCTTAGCACCGTTCGAAATTGCTGGCTAGATCCCCCACCAGTCTCTATGTTCACTCCAGGGATAAACAACTTGCCAGCCAGAACCTCTTGGTCGATGAAAAAGCCAATCTCACGCACATTTATCGCATTAGACATTCTTTTCAATTGCTCAACAACAGCAGGTCGCGCCTCTTCCCACTTGTCGGGCATGACATCGTACACGGGCAGAAAGCTTTCCAGCAATTGGTCTTCGCTCGGGTTCATTAGTCAAGCCTTTCTATCTTCAGGGTCCAGTAGACATTAGAGAATGGAGTAGCGTTGAAATTTTTTATCTGTAAAATATTCCCACTAGATGCAGCCCTTAGCGCATGCGTGCCTATAGTTGTGTTAAGGCTAAATGTTGTCCCCGTCCAAAGCACTACAGCGGCCACGGCCCCCCCGACTGGATCGACTGTATCCATAGCGAATAAGGTGCATATTGCCCTAGTGATCCCGGTAAAGTCCAAGACGTTAGTTGTCCCATTTGGGGCGATAATGATAGGAGCCGTACCAGAATGTAGGCTGGTCAGAGGCGTTGGCACGGCCAAGGAAGGTCCTCTAGAATACTGCAATGGTCCAACGGCTGTGTATTGCTGAAAGGCATAGAATATGGGGTTTGTTCCGGTTGCAGGGGGTAGTCCTGTCACTGGGTTCGCCACATAAACAGGCGTGGTCACCTGATTGTGGAATCCCTTGTTTGACGTGTTATTGGAAAAGGGGTAGTGATCGATCCCAAATGACACGTCTAATTGCGTGAAGTTATCTTTGATACTCTTATAGTCCTGACTCAATGGAATTATCCCTGTGGGGACTCCTGGATCGTATGCCATTTGATCTCCTAAATTTGTGTCATTCTTCCGGCTTTTCTAATCCACAACACTTGTGCATCGATTTGCACCGATAATTCCTGTTCTTGCCCAGCCATTTGCGCATTCGAAAAGGTATATTCCAATGTTAGAAAATTCGATCTAGTCGGACAAATAACCCTTTGCCAGAACTTAACCCCGCCTTTGCTATTGAGTGATGATGTTGTGGTGGGGATTATTGAGTTGAAAAACGTGTCGGGGTCGGGATTTGGGCTGCCTATATCTATAACATTCAGCGGCGGTGTATTTGATGTTTGATCTTGGTTATAATCGAGATAGACATAGAGACTAATGGCCCCAGGATTGCCGATTTCTGTCGAGACCATGAGGATATCAATATATCCCAACTGGATAGATTGCCCTTCGTCCAGAAAGTTGAACTTCTTGCTAATTATCGAGAAATTTTCTCGTATGTTAATTTGGCCTAGTCCAACGTAGTCTGTCGTCGGCACATCCAATTGCGGGGTGCTAAACTGGTCGTTTGCAGGGTCATACAAATAAAGGGCAAATGTGTTGGCGTTGAGAACTACTATGCTGAAAATGCCGCTATTCAGATTGTCGAATGCCGTCCCAATAGGTATCCCGCTTATCCCTATCACAAACCCGGTCTGCATATTGTGGTTAGGCGATGTGATTACGGTTGCTGTCGTTGTGTTGGCAGTGATGGCTGTGATGTATAGGCTGACAGCATTGACCACCAATGCATTCAAGATCTCTACATATCCTTGCTGATTGCCACCCAAGATAAGAGGAAATGCAGCCGGTTGGTCTTGTACCCACGAAAAATCTGCTTCTATCCACGGTATCGGTGTGTTTATCCATGTGCGGTTGGCTTCAGATTGATAGTTGCCTAGGGCCGTCAAGGAATCATTAAACAACGCCCAGCTGTCGTTTTCATAGTTGTAGACCAATCGCTGGTTCGGAAATATTTGTGATGATGACCCGATCGCTGGATCATAGGACGTTTCTATAGGAACGGTCCAATATGCCAATCGGTTAGGAAAATCCCTTATACCTTGTACTCTTGACACACCGTTATTTTGTGACGCAAACTGGAACACAAAGTCTGGGATCTTTATGTCGATACGTTCTGATTTATAGCTGTCACATTCTACGATGCCTTTGTCGCCAATCCCGAGCAGAGAAGTGTCAAATTGGACGGCTGAAAACAAACTTTCAGCTCCCAATTCAGCATTTACACGCTCAATTTGGAATGGTGATATCGAACGACCAGTATATCTCAGTTGCCATGTCGATCTTTCGCAATAGATAACGAGGTTGTCACGGACGAAACCAATAGCCACGATGTCCTCAGAAGTGGGGATGTCGAGAAATCCACCTTGCCCACGGATATCATCGCGCCATGATCCCTTTGCCGGTATTGGTGGTGCTGCCGCTGTGTAAGGCACAAACGGATTGCCTATGGTCGACCAGCGAATGCGCTGATTGTTATTTGTAGAAAGTGCTGCTGTCGTGCCTTCCCATGTATTAAACACCAACATGCGCCCCCTGAAAGGGAGCATGGCTAGCCAATTCCATAAGTAGTTTGTGGCATCAATCTGGTTCCACGTGCCGCTGGTAAAGTCGACCCAGGTGGTCCCATCGGTGATACGTGGTGGGTCGCTGGTCCCCAGAGATGCTCCACTATTGTTTGTCACCCAGAATAGTTTTTTGTCGACGGTGGTGAATGGCCCTGAAGGGATTGAAAGTGCTGTAGCGCTAGTCCAGTAGTTAGTAGTCCAAAAGAAATTTGTGCCACTTATTCCCAGACCAGCAGCATTCCAGGTGGTCCCTGGGATAAATTCTTTATAAGCATTAGCTACCGAGTCGAATACATAAGCATACTTCTGATCGAAGACAACAGTCTGGTCATTAGCGCTATTTTGCAGTTCGCGTATGCGAATGCCCATCACGGGCAAGCCTGGGTAGTATTGAATGGTCCCCGTCAGGGTTTCGCCTGCACCCGTGATGATGGTTAACACACCCGTGACGTAGTTGATAGTGCCGCCAGTCCCAGTGCCGCCAGTCGCAAGCAAAGTGCCGTCCATGGCGGGATCTGTATAGGTGGTGCCGTCAACCGACCCGACTAGGTTAATAGAGCCGGGGACGATGGTCGCTGTTGTCTCTAGACTGAGGGCCGTTATTAGATTGATCGCGCCACCCGCTAATTCCTTAGCAACAACATCAACAGAGCGCTGCAACCGCCCTAAGAGCTGATAGCCTTTCTTGCGCAAGATGCGCTCACGCCACACATAAGCATTCTGGAGGGTTGGATATGCGTCATCGGGTAATAGAAACTCCTCCCGCTCTTGCACTAGCCCTGTTTCCATCCCCGTGATTTTTAGTGGGCTATATCCCGCCATTAAAACCCAGCCCCAAGGCCATATGCTCCATATCCATAACCTTGTTGTGTGGTATTAAATAATGTAATGTTGGGTTGCGCTATTTCTTCGACCGCTTGCCGCTCTAGGACCAATGCTTCTTGTCGCTTAAAGCCCTCCATCAGATTCTGCACGCCTTCCATATCCTGCCGGTCCCTAAGGATTTCCATAGCGGCCAGGTACGCGATATATTGCACCCATTGATTTAGCACCGGATGGTCTGTGGTTTGCATAAACTGTGATGGCGTTTGATAAGCCTCTATTTCACATAAATACACATTATCTGGCACCGGTCGGATCGTTAATTCGTTGTTCCAAAATAAGACGTTGTACGGCCTTCCAACCTGATATTGCGCCGCCCATACGTTAATCATTGTTCCCGCCGCTGGAGCTACCGGGAATGTCACGTTAATCTGGGTGGTTACGTAGTTGACATTGCCGACATATTGTTGCGTCTGCGGAAAGGCGGGGTAGTTGACGAAAGACGATGGCGGTGCTGGGGGGTTGCTATTAGCATTGACTTGCCCACCTAATGGAGACAGAGCGGGAAGAGCAGGTTGCTGCGTGTTGGATCCATCGAGGTATACGTTGTCTCCGACAGCATTTTGGTTGAGGAAAACAAGTTGCCCAACAGTTGAGTTGCTGCCGATACCAAATCCGTTAACATTTGCGCCTCCGTCATCGATAATTCTGATTGGATTCCCATTCACGTCTATCCCGCCTATCACAACTTGTGTACTCAGGATGCCAAAATTTGGCTGAGGAAAAGGATTCTGATTGTTACCAAAGAGAGTAAAACTGAAATTTGTGGTTACTCCATCCCCACCTGCTGGCTGATATTGTGTTGGATATCTAGGATAAAGATTGAAGAGCTGGTCGCGGTTCTTAAAAAAATTGCCCTGAATGCCCTCGAAATATATCGGTGCGCGAAATCCCACGTAGTTGTTTACGTCTACGGGATATCGGTCGACGTTAGGTATCGTCAAAAACTTGTAGACCTGCCGCATCTGGTCTACCTTGATCGCTGAAGGAAAGTCGTTGTTGTAGACAAGATTCACGTATGCTTGTAGATCAGCGCTAGACAAGGCGGCTTGACTGGCCGAAGCCGTCAAGCGCCTCACTTTCTGTTCGATGTAGCTATAGGTGGTATTTGCCTGTGCTACAGCAACCATCTAGAACCCCGCCGCGTTCGTGAACTTATGCAACCACTCGCCGGCTTCATCTTGTTCTAAAGGTGATTCATCCTTACGGAGTGATTGACCGTCGATGCTTACTAGCCCCGATCGTTTAGGAATGTGTTTGCCCGAATCATTGACTTCTTTGACCAATCCAAGCGGGACTTTATACGTTTTCCCAGGGATGAAATGCCAAATTTGGATGGGGTCACCAGCATATTTGCAATAGGGCTTCGTCAACCTCTCGTGCCTTCCACGCGAGTTGAGATATTCGACTTCGACAATCTTGGAGTCCTCTTTTTTTTGGCGCTGCATTTCTTTCTGGTGCTCTGGCTTCATGCTTTTGAAGTCATCGAAGGGCACGCTGTTGGTTAGTGTGTTGATGAGGCCGTGCATCTCGCCGGATGCTGTAGCTAGTGTCAATTGTGTCATGATTACCTCAATTTCCTATGTTATTGAGCGACTGAAATGGCAGTTTCCTGGTCGCATTGCTAAATTCTACGTTCCTTGAACCGAAAGGCGCTATACTCGCTGGCTGCTCCACTGTAACCCCTGAAGGTATGACAAATGCGTCAAACCCGCTGGAGTCAAGGTTGAGCGTTAAATTCGATCCGTTGATCGCTATAATGGTTCCTACCAGGCCGTTTGCCTGGTACATTTTGTAGGACTGTGGCACGGTTAATCGCACGTTCATACCAATCAGGTATGTATCCGCCTCCGTCGATGTGTTGCCAATCGCTACCGTAATCACCATAGGTGATGTCTGGCTAATCGCCGTGATCAGTAGCGAGCTGGGAATCTGCACAACAGGTGGTAAATAATTGTTCGCCACATATCTCTCCAAAAAGAGAGGGGGACTAGCCCCCTCGTCATTAACTTGGCACTGGTGCGTTGATGGTTCCGGTCTCCATCTTGAATGCCTGCCATACAATAACGTCGGCTGCGACTCCTCCGGGGGAGGCCGCTCCCGTAGGCACGATCATATATGGAATGAAAATGCCCGAGCGGAAAGGCACGTTTGTAAAGTCATAACCCGTGGTCACGTTAGTGATCGGATTAAACGTCGCGGCTTGGCCTGCAGGTGCCACTGTCGGGAACAATGTCGCCGTTGGCGACAACGTGCTCGCTGGCAGTGCAAATGCCGTGAAGTTAGTTGTGTTGACGTTGATCGTAAAGTTGTATGCATCCACGACCGTCGACACAATAACCGGTTGGCTGGCTGGCAAGTAGAAGTTGTTTAATTGAACCATCCCGCAAGATGCAGGGATCGTGAATTCAATCTTTTGTCCAACGACTAAACCGTGTTTTTGTGAGGTGGTCACTTGTCCAGAAGCCGCTTGCGTGATCTTCGTCACGTAGTGGTAGCTAGGTGCGACCGGTGTTGTTACACCAGCTGGGCTTTGTGTCAATCGACGCACTGTAAACGCTGTGGCTGAACTTACAAAAGCGCTGGAGTCTAGCCCAAGCAGGGTAAACGCCGAACCGGTTACGGATGAAATGGTGAACACCATACCCGAGATCTGCTCCATACCCACGGCATTGTAGATAACAACTTGATCGCCTTCGGAGTATGTATTTGTCACCGAAGCGACAGCAGCAGATGCTTTTGTGATGGTTGTACCGGTCAACGCAGCCTGTGGGACAGGATTAGTTGTAACGTAGGTGAAACCATTGGAGGCCGTGCTGTTCGAAAACTTGTCGATCAAGATGGCGCTGGAGCCGGCTTTAGTCCATCGTAACCCATCATTAACAGCCGTGATGCCACCGCCGAACCACTCGCCTGCAACGCAAGCTGTAGGAGCGGCTGTGCCCATTTGGGTGATGTTGATGGTTTTAAAATAATCCACGCTACTTGGTAGTGGGATGATCTGGTCGACAGCCGTTGCCGGCTGAGTAAACGTACCTTGAGTAATCAATGTAAATGCCATAAACTTAATCTCCTCTTATTAGCTTGGTTGGAATGTTGTTACATTCAGTCCAGAGATCCAGTTTTGGTTTGTGATCGCCCGTGCAATCGCAAACTTGGCATACAGTTGGCTGTTCTGCGCCACGCTGGATACAACCCATGGAGGGCGATAGCCAATGACGGCTGTATAGTTGTTCTGTTCGATCTTGGCTGCCGCTTCTAGGCCATACATAGGGATGGTGTAGACGGTATTGCCCTTAAGGGAGATACCAGGGGTGCGCGCCGCCTTAGACGAAACAAAGAAACGAAATCGGCTGATTGAGCAGTATTCTTCTGGTCTGATCCCCTCTTGTGTTGGGTAAGCAGACTTGAGCAACACGCCCTGCACTTTCTGCAAATCGGCGGTCAAGTTGGTGCTTGCCAACGCAATAAACGCATCCCTAACACCTGCGGTGCTGAATTTCAGCGTCGCTTCTAGGTTGGTTAGCATCGAGCGTGCATCGTTGCCAAGGAGGATGGTTTCGATGTTGTTCACGTCATTGAGGGAGATGTTGGAAGGCTGGTCACCATTACCACCGCCTGTGGCGTTGATATATGACACGGAGCTAGAGAACAAGTCTCGCATCAGCAAGTCCTCTTTCTCTCTTAGCCATTGACCCAACAAGGCAGTAAACTTAGTCAGCGTCTTGCTGTTTTCCCACAAGACAACCTGCTCGTTCGTTACAATCGACTTAGCATAAATTTCCATAGTAGCGTCAATATCAGTACGAACAGGAACTTCAGAAGCAGGGTCGATGCCTGATCCATCTAATTGACCTCCGTCTGTGGACAAACGCTCGAAACGCGACATACGCGTGGTTTTGCCGATATAGGACTCAGCATGGTGTAGATCAACCCCGAAGGAGTGGATCAAGTTAAACATTGGTGTTGAAAGTAGATCTTCAGAAGCCTGAACGGGAAGCTCAGGAGCCATATTCTGAATACTTGTGATACCGGTAGCTACCATAATAGCCTCGTCAAAATAAGTTAAAAATTGCTTTTTATCTTACGTTAACGAGGCGTAGGCTCGGTCAGGAGTAGCGAAGTCCTAGAGGAAGATCGGCTATTTGCACGCTATCAAAACCAATCTTTATTGTGCAATAATGTTTTGTCACCCCACACCGCGCAACAGCTTCTGCATTCTGGCCCAGTTCGCCTGTCTCTTTTCTTCGGTCAGGATGTTGCTTCCTGGCTGTGATTCGGGCTGCTGCATTCCTGGGGCAGACATAGACTTGGGCTTCTGAAAGTTAGATTCGGCGCGGGCTGCATCTTTGCGTGCGCCGGTATGGTTAGGAACGAATTTCTTAACCGCGTGGTAAATATCACTCCACTTATCGTAGCCATCCTGTAGGCGTTGCAATGGCCGGGAGACCTCGGGATAATGATAGTCTAGGTAATCTAAGTTCTCTTGGCTAACCACCTGGTTGAGGTCCGGATAGTTCTGTTGCAACTTCTGCGGATACTGCTGCCGTTCCTGTTCTTCTCGCTGACGCGCATATTCTTGCTCTTTAGCTGCTAGTGCCATCGCCACGCGCTTGTCAATACGCTGCTCTTCTGTCTCTTCTGGCTGGTAGCCATATTCATTGGCAGGTTGGTGTTGTGGTGCTTGTCTGGACAGCAACGCCTCCATGGCTGCTTTCATAGCCTCAGCCTTCTCGGCTGCTTCTGCGGCTCTTTTCTCAGCTGCTTCTCTTTCGGCTCTGTCTTTCTTGCGGGCTTCCCTAAACGCGCGCCAGTCTGGGTTTTCGTTTGTTTCGACCGTTGCTGTTTGTGTTGTTTCTGGATTTTGATTCAGAGTTGTGTCAGTTTGAGATTGAGCCAGGTTTGTGTCAACTTTATCTTGCACCAAAGGTGCTTGTACTGTATCGTTAACTGCGTCATTAATCATAATAAGGACCTCCTATGTCTGTCAGCGCCAATCTAGACAAAGCTCAAAACGATGTAAATGTAAATTTTGTTAACGAAGCAAAAATGCAGCAAATACGCGAAGAGTTGATCCTCCGCTATGCTGAATACCATAAGACTATGGCATACCTATCGGCGGATGCACCTATAGAGATATTGTGCTTGCCAAAGACGCTAGAGACTATCCTGCTGAAGAATGGGTTTAACCGTGTCTACGACATTGTCAACGTAGATTTTACTAAAATCAAAGGGCTCGGTGTCGTCCGGGCCGGGCAACTTGCATCCTGCGTCAATCAGTTCTTGGCGATGTTGTAGGAAATACTCATGCTCTGAGGGCATATTTATATGGTGCTCGTGCCTAATATACTCCCAAAAGGTGCCCTTGAAGAATGCTACGGACCAAGCTTGCATGGTTGCATATCTTTTATCTACTATTATATTTGTGCCTGCTAGTTCAGCCATCACCATATCGCTGGGCAGCACCCATAGGCGTTTTGTTATCCGGTCTAAGCCTTTATTGTATAAAAAAACTGCTTGATTAGGACGTGGTTTCGGCAGATATGGCCAACAATAGAACTTGCGGCGAATGACGTTCTTAATCATATTGTCTTTGGCTAGCACCATAACGACGCAATACTCTGGCTCATTGATGATGCTGCGGTGCTTTTGACATGATTCATACAGGTGCTTTTCAAGATCATCAGCCATAGCGTGACCGACTTCGCGAGCGTCGTATTTTGTTTGATCTGCGAGTGCTTTATTCGCCAGCTCCCCCGCTGTCTTTCGCTTGCTCAAACCAGACCCCGCTTATGATTTCTTTTGTACGCGCGCCACTGTTGCTTTGTTGGATTTGGCACGAACTTTCTCAGCTGCTTTCTTAGGAGCTTCGCTCGTCTTCCGCACATGTTGTACCTCTTGTTGGATGATGGGCGGTTCTATGATTTTGGGTAGAGATAGCGGTAATTCCCTAACCTCTGGCTTTTCGAATGGTCTACCGCCTATGTCTTTTTGCTCAAATGTCATTTTATGTCATCGATCCCGAAGAAGGTTAAACGTAGCCCACAAAGCAACGCCGCTTATTCCCCACACATAAACATGTATCATCTTGCTGCTTTCTTGGCTTTCTTGGACAATGTTCTGCGCATTTTCGCGAAAGATTCGTCTATTTTGGCTTCATTACGCGAGTCTTTAGCCGAAGTTGGCATACCTTTCTTTGCCTCGCTTTTGGCCCGCTTGCGAGCGCCTAAGCCCTCTTTGTGGGCTAGTGTTGCAAAGTAACCCTCACGACGAGCTACGTTCTTTAGGTCTTTAGCTTTGGTCGCCATCTAATGATCACACTCATTGGTCTTAACATGCGTGCATGGCCTGTCTCTGCCTTTCATCGGCAAAAATGCACCAGCAGGAGTAGGGTGACCATCCGGTGTAAGGTTCATGTTCTTCTGCCAATGCTCGTTTGGCACTGCTGGGCCATTGCCCTTTTTGATTACGTCCGCCGTCTTGTCCTTGGCGTAGTCCGGTGCATGATGCGTTCTCTTTGCCATAACTCCCCCCGCATTAAATAAATGCCTGGATATAGCCCCAGGCAGCTGCCATTTATGCGTGACACCGCCTAATCTAGTGCTTTTCTTTGTGCTTTTTCAGGTAGCTAGAGAGACCGTCCACGTCTTTCTTGTACTCCTCGGCCTGGTTCATTTCACCGCTAGAATACTTTGTACCACCTAGCTCGACATCTGCCAAGTCTTTTTGCCAATGCCCCTCGTTAAATTGCGGCATCGCCGACATTTTGTCGTGCGGATGGTGACCGTGTTTCTTGTGACCTTTCATGATTGACTCCTTGTTTTTGGTTAAGTTATTTTTTCTTTGTTGCTTTTTCGTGAGTGGAATGCAATTCAGCAAACGATTTGCCGCCGTAACCTGTTCTTTTTCCTGTTTTGGAATCTACATTTTTGCTGGCTGATGCTGCCTTTCCCGTCTTCGCTTTTGCTTTCAGGGACTTAACCCCTTTGTGATATGCGTGTTCCACTTTCATAAACGTTCTCCATATGGCTTTCGCCAGTTATTGTTATACTGCTACTTTTTCTCTCTGCGGTGGCTCTGTGTTTTGACCCTTGATTGCCATGGCTATTTCGTACGTGCGTCCGATCATTTCCAGGTCGAGCGTCTCGAGCTCCAGCATTGACTTAACGAGATCTAGCTCGGTTTGTGCGCGTTTGTGGTCTGCGCCTGCTTCTAGATCATCTACCTTGGCTTGGGTCTCGCCGATCTTTGCCATATCTAGCTGTGCTTTAGCTACCATTCCCTGTATCTTGGCATCATCTAACTTCTGAGCTGCTTGTTGTTCGGCTTGTTGTGCCTGCGCCTGCTGTTGTTGCTCTTCTTCCATGTCCGCGATGATTTGTTTCTTATTCGTGAGGAAGGCTGCCCTAATGATGCTCTTATTCGCTATCGGCATTCCAAGTTCCTTGAAGTGGATCAGCTGGGTAAGCTCCATCTGCCGTTGGGTGGTGCTATAGTTGCCCTCCTCGCAAGCAATGCTATACTTTTGGCTGTGGGAAGACCAAAATCGCGGGTCCGCGTCATGACCGAGTATGTTACGTACCTTACCTTTAGAGAAGTTCTTGCGTATGGCAGCGAGTCTAATTTTGCCATAAAGCCGCTGAGAATAGTCAGCCTTGTCAAAAATTGTCTGAAGAGTCGTAAGACCAGCCCCTTGACGTAGCATAGATAAGATCCCCGACTTGTCATCGGTCGCACTACCGAGTAGCTCTTCATTGACACCTGATATTTTGGTTATGTCTTCTGCTAGAGCTGCTGACAACTCAATTAGGCTCTGAGGTATGGCTACGGGTTCAATGCGCTGCACCTCATTAGGCAAGTGGCCCGCCTTCAGTGGCACAAGGAATCCGTCACCACCGCTAGATTGCCTAAACGCTTTGGGGTCTGTAACCACATCTACAGGATATATCCATCCCGCGTTGAGCGAACTCTGGAGGAGCTGTAGCTCAATGACTTTCCGCATGTTGTACAAAAATTGGCTGTCACGGAGATTACGGATAACGCCCTGCTTGCGCCAAGCATATGCTTGGATATCTGGCTCCACGTATGTTTGTAGGGGAACAAACGGATATTGATCAATCCCAAGTAGATTCGGTCCATGATAGACTACCTTCCCTGATAGGCTTATAACGAGTTTAACCGTGGGAACTTGTACCTTCTGCACCTTTAGCCAAGGCTGCTGGCGCATCACCTGATCTAGCATGTCATCGTCTTCTAATTCGTCTTCCTGCCACTCCACGGCCTCGCCGGTCATTGGGTCGAGAATAAGCTTGCCCTCTCTGCTAGAGCGATAGTAAAACTCGTCGTATGTGAAAAGATTGTTGATTGCGACATTCTGTAACTCGGCCTGCAAAGGGAAGCGCCCATCCTTCATGCCCCCAGGCTTCATCCGGTCGATCTCTTTGGCGTAGCCAGGAAGCATCAGCTTGGCCACGGCCTTGCTGGTCCAACGCCTGCGCCATATGCCATTGCAGTCACTTAGATCTTGTTTACGGTAATAGCTGTCGATAAGGTAGTTGTTGTAGGCAACCTGATCGGTGAAGAGATCACCCGAAATAGGGTCGTAGGTGTAATCAGGGTAGAGATGTAGTAATTCTTCACCGGTATCGCACGCTCCCTCAAATGCTTGGCTAAAATACTCCTGGAACCCATCGCGGTCATCACACCAGCGGAAGACTTTGTTGTAATCGTCCGCTAGCTGGTCGTCATTTTCATTTATGGGCATCGTTACAGTGGACTTGCGGTTCTTGCGCTGAAAACCGCAGATCATATTGATGTGGCGACGAATCAGATTGAAGAAAAACTTCTGAACGTTTTGCTGATTATTGCCGTAGACTTGGTTATAGAGTTGCTGGTCGCCGACCTTAAAGCGCTTGTCGATGCTCGCTTGGAGCCAGTGGGCTGAGTTTAGCGGGTAATTGGAGTTGTAAAACCAATCCTGCATCTGCTTGAGATCTTTAGCTCCAGCATCCGTTGGATCGATATATCCACCGCCAAGTGCATACACCCCGCTCTCGTAACTACCCATGAACACCCCTATATTATAAGGGCACTCATATCATAGTTATTATTTTTGTATAAGCCTAATCGTCCTCGCCGGACGCAGGACCTGATAAGTCAATGTTTTTCATGCTAAAATCCTTGTATATCGCTGTTAAACTGGTCGTAAATATCTCCGCTACCGAACACCTTTCGCCTTAGCTGGTCATAGCTGATGTTCTCATCGGGATGATTCAGCTCACCCCTTGGAAAAGCACTCGCACAGGCATACCTGAGGGCATCCACTATATGATCATCCTTCTTTACTGGTTTGTCTTCACCCCTATCAGCAGCCTTACTGTCCCAAGCATAAGATTGTATCTGTTCGCGCAATATAGTACAACCTTTGTGTATAACGATATTCTTGCCACCTATAAACTTTGAGCAGATTTTAATCCCCAATAGGACATCATTATTTGCATCGAGTACGGGCAGCTCAGCTTGTCTAAGCGCAATTTTGAGGGAAGCTGCTGCTGGATCGACATAAATTGCAGATATGTTTTTGTAACCAACAAAGGCTTTGATATCCCGCACCAGCTCCTGATCGGTCTTAGAACGTCCCTTCTTAGCTGAATCGTAGTAATATTCCTCTTCAACACGGATCTGGGGCCATTTATTCGGGGTAACCGCGCAGAGGACAGCAGCAGTCGCGTTAGTTGTTCCGTAGTCGACTCCGACAATATAATAACTTGGTGCAGGGAACGGATTTTCGTATTCGTTGAAGTGGTCGTAGTTATCATAAATTGCTCCATAAGCGAGAGACCACAATCCTAAAATATACCTTTGATACCACATGCCTGTGTATGAGGCTTTTAATTGTTGTTTGTATGCTTCGTCTAATGTTGGGTTATCTTCTAAGCAAAAATTCCAACAAACAAGATCTAGTTCTGGGTTATCAATATACTGTTTCTTTAGCCAATGTGCTGGCCCCTCCGGGTTGGCCGTTGCCAGCAACTTCGCACCTGGCACACGCAATCGACTTTCTAGCATTTTCCAAAACGGTTCCGGCAAATTCGTAGCTTCGTCGACATATGCCAAAGCCAGCGTGCTCCCCTGGATTGTAGCTACCGCCGAGACATCTGGAGCGCCCACAAACCACACATCCCGTCCATAAAGTCGACTCATTTGCGCTTTCTCGGTCGGGCATGGAAAACCTAGCTGTTTGTAGAGGTGCGTTAATATATTTCGCTGGATGCTGGTGCGGTTGACACCAATGACCATAGCATCACCAGGAGGGCCATAGCGCAGGTCATGGATAAAGCGTTCTATCGAGCTGAATGTCTTACCTGAACTAACAGCACCAACCCAGATATTGAAGCGGTGTGTAGCTTCACAAAAGCTTTTATTCTGCTTTGGGCTCGTTGACATTTGCCTTCGCCTCCGCTAGCTGGTGTTCAAGCTCCATGATGCGGTGGCGTTGGTCTATCTGCGGCTGATTGTTTGCTAATGCTTGCACTTGGTCTGGTTCGCGCTGTCCAAGCTTTACCTTACCTAACCAAAGCAGAGCAGGCCAATATCCCTTCATGGCTTTCTGGAATTGCTGCGCTTCGATCATCAATTCACCTTCACAGCGCAATTTGTCCGCCAAATCCGTATAACCCATGCCATATTTTTCTTTGACTCTGCGGTGGAAGCAGTCGGGAGATAGCCCTAAATGCGAGCAAATCTTATTTTGCTTGCATCCAGACTTAAGAAATAATTCTACCACGTCCCAATTAATAGGCTTTTGTGGTCTTGCCATAGTCTACCCTCACTAGGGGTTAGCTATAGTACACTCCGGCTTAGGGTTTCAAGAAATTATGTTTGCGGAGGCTAATTATCAGTGATGATACCTTGCTCGCACATCTCCATGCACATGAGCACAACCTTGTATGCATCGGCTCTGCCATGCCAATAAGATTCCTCATGGCCCCAGTCTATAGCTTGTTGGTGTAGCCAGATCTCATATTCGGCGCTGGCGAGTAGTAGTTTCACGTTTTCCTTGCAGCTGCATGCCATACAACATGCGGGGATAAGGAGCATTAAAAGCGTTTTGTAGATCATCATTGCCCTTGCGCTATTTGATGCATGTGATTGCGCAGACCTAGCTGGTCTAAATATCTGTATAACGTTGTGTGGGAAATACCAAAGCTCTTTGCTATAGCACTAAGCGACTTTCGAGTCGCATATTGTTCGGCTAAAGCCTCTAACTGCGGTCCCTCCAGTGATTTTTTGCGGCCCTTATATTTGCCTTTGTTCTTGGCTATGGCTATTCCTTCCGCTTGACGTTCTTTGATGATGCTATACTCAAACTCTGCAAAAGCGCCCATGCAGCTCATAAGTAAACATCCCATGGGATTACTTCCCCCGTCGAATCTAAGTTGTTCTTTGCAGAACTCAATACACACTCCTTTTTGCACCAACTCATCCACCAGACCGTGAAGGTCCCTGAGATTGCGAGCCAGGCGATCCATGCTATGCACAATGACAATGTCATCCTCTCGAACGTAGTCAATTAGGTTCCTCAATTGTTGTCTGTTTGTTGATTTTCCCGATGCGTACTCCACAAATTTCTTATCTAACATTACACCTTCCAGTTGTCTATCAGGGTTTTGCTCTTCGGTGCTTACGCGTATGTAACCTATGCGTTTACCCGTCATGTTGTTTGACCCTCTTTACCCACATGTCATAATGTAGATCATAGCATTTAATCATTTGCTCTAAAAAATCATTGCGATTGATGCCATGCTGTACGAATATCTGGCCAACTATATTAGCAGCCATTGAACCCACGCATCGGTCACTGGGATTGTATTGTTGTAGCACTGGCTTAATCACATCCCAAAGTAGATCAGCGTCCTCTAGGTACGGTAAGTCATCCATTAGAACCTCCCGGTACTTTAGGCAGCGGCATCCAGTGGGTAACTGATTCCGCGATCCATGATCGATGAACATCAGTAAACATAGGTATTTTTAAGTGCTCTCCTGACTGACTCCAGCAATGCTCATAATATTTAAGGGCTTTTATTCTGTGGCCTTCCTCTATGCCCTTGGCCATATAACACAAAACCCAGGTATCGAATTTTGGAGGTTTATCTTTAACATTGATCCATTCCGTCATTTCTCGTCCTCTGGTCTGCACGGTAGAGGCATCCAATGGGTAACGTCATCTACGTACCCCATATGATCTTCGCACCACCGGTAGTCATCCCCATTGCGTCCTCCATAGTAGACGTATTCGCCAAAGATGATCCGGCCAGCATAAAACAGTACTGGTATATCGACAGCAGGTAGCTTGTCTTCGACTTTTATCCACTTCATTTGTTTTGCTCCATTAATCGTCGCATGTCTGCCAATGCTGGTGCACATGGATTTAACATTTTTATTCCTTTCTCAATCATGTAGCCGAAAACACTACTCAGCCGTCGCAAGTGGCCTTCTACTGTCTTTGGGGCAATTTGTCTCACACTTCCTGTCGATTTGTCCCTGGAATTGCCACCCCTACGAGTTTGCGATGACAACTGATGCTTCGTTCTATCTACAATCATCTCCGAAGTGATGGACGCTAAAGGTAATTCTAACCATTCCGCATATGTTGAAAACAACACCTTCATATCCTTAACTGAAACGCCAGTCATTGATGTCATCTTGGTATCTATTGCATCCGATAAAGTAATTGTCTCTGATAATGGAGGCGAAAAAGCCCCCATGTTGATCATAAGCCGCTCTCTGTACCAGCCCCAAAGCTTAGCATCTGACTCATCTATGAAAGTCGCTGTAGCATCTATATTTCTGACTCTAACTCTAACTTGGTAACTTTCGCCTCGTTTTGCTATGCAGGCCATATTCCACCTCCAGGTCATGCATCCAATTTAAAAATGCGGCTTCTTCAAACGTAACCGGTTGATGAAACGATATTCCTTTCGCTTGTAGCCTCTCTATTTGCCTGCTCGTGGCTTGTTCGCCCAGGAATTCCGCTTTAAGAAGGAATCGAAAATCTACCGGTTGCACCACCACTTCGGCATCATTCAGGCTAATGAGCTCTTTGTGTAATTGTCTGAATGTTATGCCACTCGGATATTCAATGGGCTCATTCATCGGTCTGCCAGCTAGTGTGTCGAAATGGCAAAGATTGTGGCCGCCGTCTGTAATGTCGTAAACATCGCAAAAAGCCTTTCCAGGAAAGTTTCTGACCCCACGACCAACCATTTGCGAATATAGGGCCTTTGATTTTGTAGGACGAGCGAGAATTAAGGCTTGAACGGACGGTTCGTCGAAGCCCTCGGTCAATACCTGGCAATTGGTAAGCACTTGCACTTCGCCTTTTGCGAAAGCTTTGATCAATGCCGCTCTTCTTGAATCAGATAACCCACCATGGATACACCCACTCTTTACGCCATATGTTTGTAAAGAGGCGCTCAACCGCTCACTTTGAGCCACATCGATGCAAAAAATAATAGTCTTTTTCCCTTGGCAATGGTTCAAGAATGTGTCCAATACGATCCGATTGCGGCTTTCGTTGTCCACTTTTCTAAGTTCAACCGACGAGAGATCACCGTTCGAACAATTCCTAACATCTATAACGTGCCTGGTTTTAACCCGATACCCTAGCAAGTCACATAAATGCCCCTGGTCAATGAGGTCAAACAAAGTTTGTGAGTATGACTTGCGGCCAAATATATCTAAAAGGTTTTTTCCATCCAAACGCTCTGGTGTTGCTGTTAGTCCAAAAATTTTGACCTTACGTCGCGTCTTTCGAAAGTGATCGACAAATTCGGCATAGATTTTTGATTTACTCCGATGAGCTTCGTCTACGATCAACACATCGAACTGTTGTAAAGGTAAGGTTCCTCGCTGATAACGTATTGATATCGATGCATTGGTCATGATTCGGTGTTTCAAATAGGAGGTGTCAGCGCCATATACGAGCTTAAATGCACCTTCAATTTGATGCACGAGGTCCTTGGTCGGACACGTAATCAAAGCCGTTAAGCCAGGATTTTGCTTCAGGAATGAAGTAAATATAATGGTCTTGCCTGAACCGGTGGGTAGCTGAATCAGTTGGCTTGACGTTTCCTTGAACGTGTCTGTGATGGCCTCGATACATTCCTTTTGATATGACCTAAGTTTTATCATTATCCTCGTCCCATATTACGCTGGCTCCACAGAAAGGGCAGAAGTTCACCGGACCCACGACACCTATGCAATAACATTCATTTCGGCTACTCCATATCGCGGGGCGAGTCAGATCGCAGTCACTTTCATCTCGCAAGGCATATTCAAACTGAGCGCAGCAGTACTCTTTGTCTTTCATTTGTCATTTCTCTTTAATTTGCTTTATCGCATTTTTGATGCATGGACAATCGGGGTCGTGAAAAAATGCTGATCCAGCCGCATTCCAATGATTTCGGAGGTGGACATATCTGTGTCCTTGGAATTCGATAATCTCCATGGTACGCATCGATTCTCCGCCGATTTGCTCTGAACACACTATGTGAGCGGCAAATGCTGACGTTCCTTGGAATGCAAGGAATGCCGCGAACACCCAAAATACCATTGCGAACCAAACAGTAAAAAACACTTTCATTTTCCTAACTCCCATCGCCTGTCTTCAAGCCGCTTTATGTCCTGTTTCATGTATTTTACGTCTAGTTCGAGGCAATATGTTTTTGCCTTCTCTTTGGACAATTCATCGCGCAGACCGCTATTGATCCACATTGCTAGTGCCATCGCGTACACCACCACACCCAATATCGTACAAAAACAAGTCAGTGCATCATTGCTCATTTTTCCACTCCATACGTACGCTATCTTTGCCCAATACCATCGCACCACATTCCATCATTTCCTTAAGCCCTCCTTCCCTTCCTATTTCTTCATTTAACCATCTTCGATTGATAACTTCATTGCTTTTAGCTATCGCTTCAAATAACATTTTGCCAAGCGCCTTATATTCTAGCTCCAATACCTCTTTGGTGACATCTAATACTTTTCCCTCGCATTCATACATGTTTTTGTATAAAAAATCGTTACACTCTAATATTCTTCTATAGGATTCGTAGATGTCGCTTCTAGCCAATATAAAATCTGATTTAATAAGATCCATCTGCCCTTTTTCAGACACAAATGTGGCGCACCACTCCGCTACCAAATCAGCCATACTCTCCACCTCCATCACTTCACCTCATCCTCTTTCGCGTTGATGGCAGCTATCGCCAGGAACGACAAAACAAATATATAAGCGATCATTTCCACGATTACCCCCATTGGTTGAGCGTTGAAGTCTAGACTATGGGTGCATTTTATGCAACATGTTTGATTAGGACCCTAAAGTTAGGGTGAAAAGGATTTACACAAAATGTCGGGATGTTGAACGATAGGGAGTACCCTAACTTGCGGTAGGTTTTCTGGTTTTTTCGAGGTTGCATGTTGGGCACACAAAATCCGTTATTTGCTTCGGCTCTTTGTATGATACCCAAGAGCGTTGACATACATAGCATGTGATTTTGTGTTCGTCAAATAATAAGTGTTTCGCTGCTGCTGGTCTTGCCGCTGTGATTTTTGTTTGCTCCTGCACTTATACCTCCTTTTGAGTATAACCGATTATAAGATCATATGCGCTATGTACATGGCCACGTACGCCATCATTACTATCAATAACGGCAGTCCTAGCGCCATCGCTATCAAAAGCTTCTCCATATATGTCTCCCTCGTGTAAACGTAGCAAATAGCACTAGAAATGTTTTTAACTCAACAAAATCGCATGCTGCGATAAAAACCCCTTGCGGTAAATGTTGGTTGGCGCTATATTTATTGCTTAAACCAATAAATGGCAAGCAGCCGAAGGAGAAAGCAAGAAGATGAAATTAATCCAAGTTGATCAGTACGGAGAAGTAGAGTTCAAAGGCTTGAAGCTGGTGCTAAAACAGCATCCATACATTGACCAAGACAGTTATGGTGCTGTTGTGTATCGAGCACGGGCCACTAATGCAGCAGGAGACCATTATGAGCTAGAGTGGGACATTACCGATCCTAATGCCGAGGATGAGAGTGAGGCGTGTGACTGGGACGTGTTCCGAGTGATTGATTATGTAGAGGGGGGGATATGATGCACTCAGCTTGGGAAGGATCGGAGCCTTGGGAAGACGATTACGGTCGTGAGTGCTATGACTGCGGAGTTCACGACGATGAGATGGCATGTGTGAGGGAGGACCTCAAGGACTTGATCAGCGTGCTATACGCTGGTGGAGATATGGACTTGGACAGGATAGACAGATGCATAGAGCAGCTGTGTGACAGGGTAGGAATGCTTTGCCCGACTGCAGAGCTAGAAGAGATTTACGTGAAGAAGGAGATGACAGCATGAAGAATTTAGGCTCGTGGGTAAGATGGAGCATGCTGTTGATCGTTTTGATCGGGGGCTTCTATCGAATAGAAAGAAAGATCGAGAGTGAAGGATCGATTAGCTCCCATATGGGTTGGACAATTCTTAGACAACAGGCACAGACGAAAGATCGTATCGAGGAGCTACGCGCAGAGATACGCCAGTTGTCGACACAAACCCGCTAGCATGCTAGCATGTTGGCGTAACAGGAGGTAATTTATGACATGGGAATATATAGGACAACTTATAGGAGCTGCTGCGGCCATTGTGGCTATTGCGGGAGGACTGTTCTGCGCTGGGCGGTGGTTAATCGATAAAATTAATTCTCCGAACACAGCTAAATTTGCTGCTTTGGGTCTACAGCTGAAAGAGGGAATAGAGAGGATCGACTCGGACGTGAAGGCAGGCCAGGAGGATATGAGAGCGTTTAGGGCTGAAATGGCGGCCGCTAATGCTCGCATCGACACTCTCTATCAGATGTTCGTGGACTTGCTACAAGAAGGTAGAAAGCCATGACCGACAAGAAAGAGAAACCCAAAAGCATATACATTCGCTGCGATTACGCCCTTTGGCTAGCGATAGCCAAGGAGGCTTTGCGCCTGCGCACCAGCCGTAGCAAACTGATTATCGAAGTGCTAAAAAGAGCGATCCCCGCGGAATTATGAACAATAATATAGATCGAGACCATTCAATGACATTTGTGGTTCCCTATATCGACGATCCGATTACCTGCGAGAGTTGCGGGAAGATCAATGCTTTCGACGGGGTTTACTATGCCTGTAATCATTATCTCTGCATAAAATGCTTCGACTCATTAGTTGAATTGGTGGGAAAAGATTGCAGTCGAGAAGAAGCTATTGCGGCAACAGAGAATTTCATCAAAGAAAAAGGCCCTGTGGTGTAATGGCTTGCCCCATCTTAAGCGTCCCTCGGAATGAGGGGGTCAAAACCCAAAAGAGAGCTGCCTGTTCTCTTCCTCTATCTTTTGCATGGCATGCGCTACTCTGGCATTGGCGATCTCGCAATACTCTGCTTCTTTTTCGATGCCTATGGCTTCATAGCCTAGGCGGGTTGCTGCGGCTATAGTGGTGCCAGATCCGCAGAACGGGTCAAGGAGAATACCTCCTTTGGGAGGCATCACGAGTTTGATTAGGTATGTCATTAAGGATATTGGCTTTACGCATGGATGACCGTTGGATTCACAGCCTTCATTTCGCTCGCTGCTGGAAGCCTTGGCACAGAAAAAAAAGCGGCTTGCTCCCCCGGAGTCTCCAAAACCCTTTGCTGTGGATTCTTTCGCATTGGCGCTGAAGGATCCCGACACATTTCGAGTTGATGTCATGGCTCCACTCTTAAGCGTCCCACTCTGCTGATCGAGCATTTCTCCGGCGACTTCATCGAGAATTAGATTCGCAGGCCAGCGACCGCTGGGTAATTTTGAATCGCTAGGTTTGTGTTTCCCAAAAGTACTTCTAGTTGGTCTAGACATTCCTTTTTTGGACCATTCGTCCTGAGTAAAATCGTGTGAACCAATCCGTGAGTCATCAATATTGATTCCCGCCACACCCCACTTCTCTGCGTTTTGTGCGAAGGTCCCATCCAGGGGCTTCATGGCCATGACTATAATCTCAGCCGCGGGTTTTAGGGCGGTTCCATATCCGGCCCACTCACCCCCCAACTTTTTTCCGAAATTATGAGATTTTGGGAAGCCGCTTGCAAAACACCAATAGAGGCAAGTTCTGATTTCCCATCCCGCATTTTCCAATGCGACCATTAAGTGGTGATGGGTTCTATCGCCCCCAAACGCGAGAAGATGAGTTCCAGGCTTTGCAATGCGTAGGGCTTCCTTCCAGATTTCCTGCATAGGCAATCCTGCGTCCCATTTTTGGCCCATGAAACCTAGACCATAAGGAGGGTCGCAGATCACAGCATCAATGCTGTTGTCCTGCATGGTTCTCATATAATCTAGGCAGTCGGCGTTAATAATCAAAATTCAAACCCGCACGCTGGGCACATGTTTGCTTTTTTGTTTTCGTCTTTCTGCTCCTGTTCCGCTATTTTCTCGGCTTTTTCTGATGAGTCGAAGAGCTCTTCTTCGGAGAATCCCCAAGCAAGCAGGTCCAGCACTTCAAATCCGTTTGCCAATAATTCATAATCGAATGCTCCCTGATTTTTGTTCACTCCGATCATCAAATGTTCGACCTCTTTTTCGTCGAGCAAATGATCTGGGATCCAACATTCGAGTTGTTTAACTTTTTGCTTTTTCAGGATCTTGATGCGCTGATGGCCGCCGATGATCATGTTGTCAAGGTTGACGATAGGCCGATCGATCAGGCCAAACTTATCAATCAACTCTTCCAAGTGCTGGATCTGCTGTTTGCTGATTTGTCTTGGGTTTTTGGGGTGCGGCTTGAGGTCTTTAATGGCTAGTGTTTTGAGTGACCAATTTATCATGTGTAGGCTCCTGTGTGATTTGGTCATATCAGTGGGACATATTTTTTGCATTGAATTTAATTTGGCAGACGCACATAGTGTCTGCCATGGAAGCTACACAACTTGAGCTAAACTTAGTAGACTTGAGCCCATCTGAGCTGAAAATGCACCAGATGCAGGCGCAAATTGATGCCGCATGCGATAGCATGGGGAAGGTGCGCCGCAAGCTATTCGCGGAGTGGGACGCTGCCAAGAAAGAGATCCAGGCGCTACGGACAGAGAATGCCTCCCTGCGAGAAAAGTTTGCCCTAACGAACAAACCAACGACCGAATGGATCTATGGACATGGCGAGCATCTCTTTGCTTTCCCTCAGGCCACGGACATCTGTTTCGAACCACCCATGGCCAGCTAAAAGATAATTTCTATCCGTATCCCCTGCTTTTTTGCCTTTTCCTGCGCGTATTCCCACGTGATGCGGGGGTCGTCGTCGGCCATGCCTGGTCTTAGTCCCGGGATCAGTTGATCAGCTATTGCGTCCGCCACGTATTTGAATGCCATTGGCAGGTTGTCTTTAGCGTCCAGGCCCCTACCCCCTAGCCTGGTCATTTTAACGCAACAGGGCAGGGATATAGGGCTTTTAAGGGTATGAAACGCCATCCTCACAAAGAAAGCCTGCACCCGATGCCGCTTCGCCTTCTTGCTCCAATGCTCGGAGCTGTTGGCTTCGCTGACCGTTTTAAGCGGGAGCTCCCAGGAAATTATGGTCATCTATAAAACTCCACCCTTCATCGGATATTTGTGCCCACCTGTCAGGGAACGTCTGGTCTGGCTGCGTCGCACCCCACTTCCAGGACAGCATCTGCAAATCTTTTAGTCCGTTCAAAAAGCGTTCCTGAGTATATGCATCCCAACATTCGAATTTATTTATATCCGAACTGTTTGCCCGAAAGACATCATCCTTTTGATGAACACCTGTTTCGGTTTTATGCAACCCTGACAGAACTTTCAACATCTTTTTCAGATCATCGGAAATCGACATTTTTTTTTCGTGGAATTTCATTGCTTCCCGATATATATATGCCGACTCCTTAAAACATCGCACTCTCGGATTGTCGTTGACGTTTAATGCATAATAACAACAACTTTCTTCAGTTTCTTCTGCCCAATTCCGTTTATACAGACAATACATTTTTATCTCGAACTGGTCTTTCCCAATGGAAAATTTGTCGAAAGGCGCGATGGCCACCAAATCAGGATGGTTTTCTAAAATTGATCTCCACTCTTCCTGTTCGTATTCTTTCATTTTTTTTGTCATTTTTGGTTCTCCCTGTTGAATTGGATACCAAAATCTTTGCATATGTCCGCAATTTTTGTCCATGTAAAGTATTGATTTATATGTACTTGTCTATGTTTCTGCCCCCGCATGAATGAGATCCCGTCAGGTTTGAGAGTGCATTCGGCACCATTATAAATATTCCCGTTTTTGAAATATTTCTGCAGCTCTTCATAATGGCTCTTTTTCGCTGGTTTTTCCTTCGGATTTTCTAGCTCATACTCAAACTTGCACGCTTGCTTTATCTGAGCCGCCAGGCATTTTGTCGGGGGATTGTTCGGGTCCGAGGCCCACTCTACTGATTTTATTACGCGGCCCTGAGGATAATGATCCGTTATCCATCGCTTGTCACATGCGGGCATGTCTAGATCTCGAAGGCATAGATAGATTTCCTTTTCCGGAGATCCAGAAAAAACAGCAGCAGAGGCAGGTACCCCTGCTGTCTGTTCTCTTTGTATGTCTGTATTTAGTATGTCGGGGTTTTCCGGGCCGGTAAACCCCGTCTGGCTCAAACCGTCGTGTGGAGGCTTTTTACCTACGCCCGGATTTTCATGCTCACCAGCCGGGATTTCCCGGTCTGGTACAAATAATTTTAATTCCGAAAATTGATAGTCATATGGCATGAAGCGCCCATTAACCTTTTTTCTGGTGCGAGTTGCGTACCCAGCCTTTATCAACTCGTCCATAGCGGAATTCAAGGCATGCTCGCCGATATTCAGAGATTTTTGTAGGTTGCAGTGATAAATTTTCCAATTGTCGGGATATGAAAGAAGAAAAATCAGGACGAATTTTGCTGTTGGTGAGACTGATATGTCCCTAATCATTTCCTTTGATACCATGACAAAAGGATGTTCTTTGTCATGCTTAGCTCTCTGAAAAGTGCTCTGGTCTTGTAGAATATCTTTTTTTTCTGGAGTCACGGGACATCTTCATCTTTCCACCCGTGTTGTTTATTTGACTTCTTCCGGCTTGACTTAATCTGTGACTACAGGTTAAGATTGGCTTGTCTGAAGAATTCGAGATCCGCTGGGTGGGTGAAATACGCAGCGGATCTTTTTTTTTACTTGTCTTAATCTGCCACTACAGGTTAAGATTGATTTGTCGGAGAAATCTTCACATCTGCTAGGTGTGGAATGGACGCTAGACCTAGCAGAGATCGTAAAGTGCGAACTTCGTGGTCGCGCACTTTACAACAAGTATCATCCTACACATCCTTGAGTAGGATTGCAACAGAAAAGGCCGCTAAGACCAAAAGTCCTAGCGGCCTTTCTTTTTCCTAGAGTATCACGCACCAGCGCCTCTTTGTTGGCTCTATCGTCGGGAGCGTGTCCATATGCGGGGACGCGCGAATGCGATTCGGGTATTTGATCCGCATGCAAGTCTCCAGACGGTTGAGTTGCGTCTCATCCAATTCATTGCGCTCACCTCTGAGTTGTTCGTTGATATTTACGATATTGGTGACCGCGTGCGCTTGTGTCACGCACTCCGGCGCAGAGAGCAGCGCCTTCATCTCGCCAAACAATTCTTCGGGATCCGTCGAGATTAATTTGTCTTTGCCGTAGACCTTATTCTCCGGCTGGGTTGCCGTGATGTCCGGCAAGCCCTGGTATAGTGATTCCATCAATTTTCCTTTACGCGGTTATGCTGCCATCGTACAATGGGGTTTTATGCACCCCTTAAAAAGGCAGCATTATGCGTCATCTTGTGTTTTTCACTGTTGATTCTTTTCGCGCCCCAGCACCTACGACTAGGCAGCTATCCTGGATGCTACTACTACTTCTGCTGACGATTCTTGTTCTAGCAAATTGATCCAGCCGTCCGTTGCCCGCACAATGGCGCGGTTGAACTTAGGGCTTGGCCTCTTTTGGCCGCAGATCACTAGTTGCAAATACCCAGGGCTGCATTCTAGCAGCTCCGCCATTTGTGCTACCGTAAGCCCGACATAGGCCAGGTACATCTTAAACGTTACTTTCACTCGCATAATACCTCCATGCGTCTGTTTATCAGATAGACTGTCGCACCAAACCATTATTTGCAACATTTTTATTCTTCGGTTGCGCGACAAAAACGTTGCGGTAAATGTTGGTTGGCGCTATATTTATTGCACAAACCAACCCAAAGGGGGCAAGCATGAAGCAAAAGATTGCCGTAAGTAACTTTTTAAACACCATGGACCTAAGCATGCGCAAGAGCGACCAGATCAAAAACGCAATTCTAGACTCGGCCTTGTACAAATGGAACAGCGCCACATACATGGCCGTGCTAGAGGGCATAGACAAAGCCTATGCACAAAAAAGATACGATGAGTTAAACGGAGAAAAAGAGAGCAGCGCATAAGATTCATCACAAATCGATCAACAAATCAATCCCCCGCGCTGCGGCACCAACTATAGGGCTGCAGGCGGGAAAAAGACAAGTAATTTTAACCCGCCCAGGAGGCACCATGTCCAAACAAGTAGCGTTACCAGTTACATTCGAAGCTAGAGATCAGCAACTATCGGTTGTCGAACAAGTTGTCATGCAAGGGGACCTATCCAAGCTAGACCCTCAGCAACGCGTCCTGTACTACCAAAAGGTATGCGAGAGCATGGGTTTGAACCCGTTTACCCGCCCTTTCGATTATATCACCTTGAACGGTAAATTGACCCTATATGCAAAGAAAGATGCCACAGAGCAGCTCCGTATGCTCAAAAACATCTCGCTTAGCCTAGAAAGTAAGATGGTGGATGACCTTTACATCGTCAAGGCTACAGCCCGAACCGCCGATGGACGTACAGATGAGGCCACTGGCGCTGTTACTATTAGCGGGTTGAAGGGAGATGCCAAGGCCAACGCAATTATGAAGGCAGAGACCAAAGCAAAGCGCCGCGTGACCCTTTCCATTTCGGGTATGGGGTGGACCGATGAGTCCGAGATTGATTCAATCCCTGGAGCCAAGAAGGTGGAGATTGACCTGTCAACGGGTGAAATCAAAAATGAAGCGCCACCGAAGATCGAAGCCAAGCCTGTTGTTGATGGTCCTAGAATGTCTCACGACCAAGTCCGTGAATTGGAAAACATCTTAGGCGATTGTGATCCCGAATATTGCAATTCATTTTACAATTTGTGCCAAAAAACATACGGTACCATTTCCTTTGCCAAATTGCCTGCTGATCTCTTTGCCCGAATGAAGGGTGCAGCAGTCAAAAACATGGAAAAATATAGAGCCGCGCAGCAACAATTGATGGCCGAACCCGAACTTTTAACCGCCGAGATGTCATGAATGCAGAAGCAATTATTAGCGAAGTGGTGCAAGCCGCGAGCGAGTACCTCGAAATGGTAGAGAACCCCGACGCGATGGTGTCGGGGATCTTAGCCGCCAAAATAGTGAGTCTACAGGGTTACATAGAATATCTAGAGCGGAGATTAGACAATGTTGGCAACAGTGCAGTTTTTAGATGACCTAGGGGTGCTTGAATACAGAGACGACATAGTCCAAGGCACGCCAGAATGGTTGGCCCTGCGTAAGACTAAGATTACGGCTACCGACGCGGTAGTTGTAATGGGGGCCGGCCCCTGGAAGACGCGGTTACAGTTGTACCACGAAAAGCTATCTGACGAACCGCCCATGCAGCCCAATGAACGCATGCAGCGTGGCATCGACCTTGAACCCATAGCAAGGGAGATGTTTAATATCGAAAAGGGCGTTAGGACCGCTCCGATTGTCGCTATCCGTGGATTTTTGATGGCATCTTTAGACGGTATAGACGATACTCGCCAGCACATTCTGGAAATAAAGTGTCCTGGGGAGAAAGATCATGCGTTGGCTGTATCAGGGAAAGTACCCGTCCATTACTACCCTCAACTTCAGCATCAGATGGCTGTATGTGATGTCGATTATGCTTGGTATTATAGCTTCGACGGCATCGATGGGGTTGCGATCAAAATTGAACGCGATGACACGTACATCAAAGCCATGATAGAAGAGGAACGTAAATTTTACGATTGCCTCATGTCTAAAACGCCCCCTGAACCCGCTGACGGTGATTATATAGAACTTTCAGACGGGATCTGGCAAGAGTGCGCCAGAAAATGGAAATCTGTTTCTGAGGATATCAAATGCCTAGAAAAATACCAGGAAGAATTGCGAGAGCAGCTCGTCTTTTTAAGTGGAGAAAGGAACTCACGAGGCGCGGGGATTTCCCTTTGTCAGGTGACTAGAAGAGGGAATATTGACTATTCCAAGGTGCCGGAGCTAAAGGATGTAGACCTAGACAAATACCGCAAGGAATCGACTTCTAGTTGGCGCATCTGCACGCAGCCCTAAAATGAAAATGGGAGGGTTTTTAAGCCCTCCCACCCCTGCAACAGGGTAACATCTATGAAGAAAGAACTGGGTAACGTCACTCTAATATTCGTGAGATTTTTTCGCACGATGTTTGAGGTCTTTAGCTGCGCTTTTTGCTTCTCGCTCTTCTGTCTTCTCGTGTTTCTTTTTTTTGCCCTTCGCGTGCTTGGCTTCTTTGGCATAGTGTGCAGCGTCTTTATCCAGTTTCTTCGCACACTTTTCCATGATTTTCTTGTGCATGTTACTTCCTTTTTTTTCTGGATTTCCCAGCAACGTTTAAAGCAATAGCCACCGCTTGCTTTTGAGGCTTTCCAGCTGCCATTTCCGTCTTGATGTTGTTGCTGACTGCTGCCTTCGATTTACCTTTAGCTAATGGCATTATTGTGTCCCCGCATTCTTTATTTCGATTGTGACGTTGACGTTAGTGCCCTTGGCCATAGCCTCGCGGGACACTTCCACGCGGATAGCGTTATCATCGAGCACATCCTCTGCGGACTGATAGAGCGCTGGCAGCGCCTGACATGAGGTCATAATGAACGGGACTAGAACAATAAGATATTTCATATTCTTGCCTTTGTGTTACGCCTATGATAGGATTTCGATACGATTAACTCATCAATGACATAGGAGATGTTTTTTGAAAAGTCTGATGATCTTTATTTGCATGTTTTTTTTCTTACAGGCGGAGGCGCATTCTTGTGATTGCTTAAACAAGGTTCATTTCCTCTGCATCTTGGCTGAAGCGGAATTGGATCAGGCATATTTTAAGGAGGTAAAGGATATCGCTTATTATCATGGCCGAGTCGATGCCATGGGCACCGCTTACTTCCAAATTCAGCAATCAGTAGGTCTCTGCCAGTGCGTGCGCATAGTTACCAAATTGCGAGATAAGGCCGAAAACCAGCTTGACCATGTCGAAAGATATAGCCACTGGGCACCGGACACCTGGTATTGGATAGGTAGCCTAAATGCATATTACGAGATTATAGAGGTTTTATCGGCAAATTCCACAATTTAAAAGCATTAGACCTCATAGGTGCCGGAGATGTAGCAGCTCGTTGCCGTATTAGATGCTAAAGAACTGTTTACGAGACTTCCTGATGCAGCTATGTAGCCATAAATGTTAGCAACTGTTGTAGTGCCTACGCCGTAACATATAATCGATGTAGCGGTTGCCACTAAGAAAGAACCCAAAGACACAAAACTAAATGGATAGCCGGTTTCAGTCGAGGCCGCAGCGAAAGGTAAACCGGCTAACTGAATAACTCCCGTTCCTGTATGGGCCGACCATGTTAGATTGACATGGAACGTTACCAGTCTTCCCACTTTTTGATAACGCCCCTGCTGTACACTATACGTTCCCGTTCCCGCCGTGGAGGCTCCTTGAATTGTCGGTGTGAATGTACCTACCTGTCCAGTATCGAGAGCGGGTAGCATCGTCTGGGTAGTAGGGTTAATGGTAATCGACGATCCACCGAAAGTAACGTTAGAATAGAAGAAAGTCCCCGCACCCGTGACCGCATTGGCCGCTGTGGATGTGATAGAGCCGCCGATCATAGTTGCCGAACATCCTGTCCCGATGCTAAGAGCTGCTTGATTGGAACTGCCGAATGTGCAATTGTAAAGTGTTGCGGTACCTGTTCCGGCAAGCGTTATTGTGGCCTGAGAAACAGAACTGAGCGTGCTGTAATAGGCCACTACAGAGCCGGTTGAGGATGTCGTAATAGGGCCTGCAGCTGCGCTCCATTGGGGCTGAAATAATCCGACAGCAATAGATGAATTCTGTGCCCATCCAATATTACATTTGCTTAGTCCTAGGCTGGTGCAGGAGGTTATATTAAACAGGCCGCCAGCCACGTTCCCGATGCATTCTGTGGCTGTTAGGAAGCATGATGCGTTGTTCGCGATCATGAAAAACTGGCCGGCTTCTACTACAATATTGCAGTTGACTAGACCTACACCGCATGCAGATGAACCTGTAAAACTGAAACACGATGCGCCATTCGTTGAGAATTGGAGACCACCGAACTGTGCTACTCCGGAGTAGTTACAGGTTATCAATCCCTTGAGGATGACATTACCCTCGAAGCCATCCGAAACGAAGCCGCAATAGTTAACCCCCGCCTTTGCCGACCAGTCCTCGGTATACGTCCCAGGGCGTATGAACACGGTTTCACCCGATACTGCATCGGCGCTAGCCGAGGCAATCGTGGTATGGGTTCCATTGGCCGCAGATGCGCTGACGATAAATTTAGCGGGTCCGTAGTTGTTGGTACTGACTGCGTGAGTAAAGGCCATTATCTATCCTTTTTTAATCCCTTATTCCAGTGAATTTCCGTGTGTTTACCATCACGCCACGAGCCACGTTCCAACCCAGCTTACAGCTAAGAAAAACCCTTGTGTTGCATCGAATCGAAGGGTTACTGCATCTCCAATTTGCGTACTTGTGAGCGTTCCCGCCGCGCTAGAAAGCAATGTCCCCATACGTATCTTTTGAGTTCCGACCGCTTGGATTACCAGGGCCCCTGCGGTGGTGCATACATAAATTATAAGGTCCCCATCAACCATGGTTACAGATGCAGGAAGCGTCCTTGTTACTGCTGCGGTGACGATTTCACCCGTATTTTGCTGACTTGTAGCGCTAAATCCGAATTGTGAGAAAAACGGGCTTTTGACCACTATGGTACTGCCACTCCCAAAAGTGACACTTCCTGACGATCCGGTTATAAAGAAATTGTTTGATCCGTCAGGATTGAGTTGGCCCCCATTGTTCCCCGTCAAATGCTCCACCGCCGCTCCACCACCAGCGAGCGATATCACAGGGTTACCTGCTATACCATCACCGTTTGTGATAGTTACACCTGCGCCTGGAGTTAGAGTTCGTCCATGGAAAACCGAAACGCCGTCGAAGGATTGAAACCCCGCTTCACTGATATTTAAGCTGTTGCCTGGTCCTGGCACGATATTGCTCCATAATATATTTTAGGTCGTGGTCCAAGTGCCCTCTGTCGAGATGGTATGCCATTCCGCATCAGCTAAGCGATACACCAACTCTAATACCGATCCTTCCGCTGTGCTAACCGCTGTCCCCGCAACTGACGATGAAGTGTTGCCGACTTGTATCGTCTGCCCAGCCGCTGCTTGGATTGTGACCACGCTAGCGCTGTCTACGTATACGATGATTGTTGCACCTTGCAACAAACCCGCCGTCACCGGAAGATTAACCGTCAATGCCCCAGTGCAAAAATAGCCGGTTTGTGGCACCGCAGTGAACGATATAGACTCGTCAAGCCATTGGAAGCCATCATTGATTACGGTTATTGTTATTGTATTGCCCGAACCAGCGGTGGTTGTCCCTGTCCCACCTAATACGTTGAGAATATTGGCTGCTGGTACTGCTGTCCCGCTGTTTGTTACAAACGATGTGGGGACCGAAGGAGGAACAGGGCCAGCCGCTAGATTTTTGATAATCTGGCTCATGTCGTCCTATGGGTAGTTAATGTAGGTATAGGAAATGGAGAAACTACCTGTAGCTGCTCCATTTCCATAAAATATGGTCCCCACAGGGAACGTATACATGTCATCATCTAAGACAAGCGCCTCACCAGCACTGAACGTTTTCCACGACACTATGCCTCCCCCTCCAATGGCAATCCCAAGCACGACAGCGGATGTGCTCTGATTGTCCAGAATTAGCTTTACAGGCGTGTATAGCAGCGTTCCGATCGCAACCTGGCTACCCGTCATAGCTGTGATCAGCTCGGGGGCGGGCAGCATTTGCTGGTTGATGATGAATACAGACATATTACTCCGCTTTTTCTATCGCTGGTGTGATATCTGGTTCCTGTTCTTTTTGCTCTTCCGCTTGAGTCGCTGCTTGTTGTTCCAGCTGCGCCTTGGCTTGGTCTTCGGCGTTGCCCACAAATTTCATGAATTGGCAAAGCGCGTCTTTGATCTCCGTCAAAGGTGCTGTGTTCCCGCAGATAAATGTATAGGTGTTATTTCCAATAACATGGTCTATCTGTACTGTGTTTTTCAACATGTTAGGTCCTTTGTTTGTTTTGTTATGCAGGCCTTACAATCATGTAGGCGTATGTGCTCACGTCACCGGTCTGGGTTGAACCAGGAGTCCCCAATATAACACTGGTTACAGTAAAACTTGCACCATTGCTAATTGTGTATGTTAGTTCGCCTAGGGTTGTGGAGGCTGCTACTGTCAAGCGCGTTAGCAAGATAACGTCGCCAGTAGCGATGTTTGTGTTTGCAATGGTCTGAGTTCCTGCTGTCAGCACACCCGTTCCGATGAAGTCGGTAACGGCCCCGTGGTGGACCTGGAGCATCTTGCCAGCAGAATTGATCAACAGGTTTCCGCCAGTGACTACAACACCTCCAGAACCTGCTTGAAGTGTGGTTGTCGATGTTGTCGATGTAGACCCAATGGTCACATTGCTTACCGAACCCGTACCGCCAATCGTGATTGTCTTAGCGCCTGTTCCTGAGCTACCGATAGCTATTGTCTGAGCTCCTGTGCCACCGCCAATTGTCATAGTACCTGTCGCTGCTCCTGTACCACCAAAATTAATCGTACCGGAGGTAACAGATGGCGCAAAAGTGAATGTACTTGTAGCTGCACCATCAAGGCTGAAGTTACCTGTTCCGACCAATTCGGTGATGCTCGAAGCACCAGTGCTGGAACCAATAGTTACGACGTTAGCGGAACCTGTGGCACCGATAGCTATGGTTTTTGTGCCTGTGCCTGAAGCGGCAATGTTGATTGTCTGTGCCCCTGTACCCGGAGCGATTGCTATAGTACCGGTCTGCAACCCAGTGCCACCAATAGTGATGGTTCCCGTAGTCATCGCAGTGCCCATGTTGATTGCACCTGCCACCTGAATCACACCCAGACTTAAGGTTCCTGCGCCAGCGCCGTTCATTATTTTAACGGCGTTGGTTCCACTAGACGAACCTAGAACTAAGTCTCCCGTTTGAGCAGTACCGCCAATCGTGATTGTTCCTGTAGTTGTGGATGCACCTACCGCATAAGTAGATGTCGCTGCCCCATCCAAAGAAAAGTTGCCTGTGCCGACCTTCAACGCCAAACTTGCTGCTGCGGTAACCGTACCAATGGTGATGATATTGCCAATTGCGCCAGTACCGATATTTATTGTCTTCACTCCCGTACCGCCAGTACCGATAGCGACGGTTTGTGCACCGGTGCCCGGTGCTATAGAAAGTGTACCGGTTTGCAAACCCGTACCCCCCACGGTAATAGTTCCCGTTGTCATGGCCGCGCCGATGTTAACAGCACCACCAACCTGAACGTTGGCGATATTAACCGTAGTAGCCCCTGCGCCATTGCCGATTAAGATGGAATTTGTGCCGGAACTGGATCCGAGGGTAATAGTGCCGGTCTGGGCAGTACCGCCGACGGTAATGGTTCCTGTCGTCATGCCTGCGCCCACATTGACCGCGCCCGCTACCTGGGT
>Ga0265320_10000325_pt1 | contig 39032 bp, 19 predicted proteins | sample 4827metaG_FD_202087 | JGI IMG/M metagenome (GOLD analysis project Ga0265320, IMG submission 202087) | Rhizosphere microbial communities from Carex aquatilis grown in University of Washington, Seatle, WA, United States - 4-8-27 metaG | ecosystem: Host-associated > Plants > Roots > Rhizosphere >... | reverse complement strand
GCTCGGCCACGAAGCGGAGGCAGGCACGGCGTTTCACCGCGCGATTGCCGTCGCAAGAGCCGGGGAACCCGTCGATCGCGCGACGTCGTCCGCCCCGGTCGCCGCGCGCGATCTCGCCGCCATTTATCGGAAGAGCGGGCTCACGGCTCAAGCCGACTCGCTCGAGGCCGAAGCGGCGAAGTGGCAAGCCGAGGTGCCGGATCTGCCCGCGGCGAACGCGCCGCGCGACGCGGCGGACGGCCCGCCGACCGCTGACGCGCCGCCGCTCGGCGCCGAAACCGCGTTCGCTGCCCCGCTCGGCGCGAAGAAGGAGCCGAACTAGTGCTCCAATCGTCGTGGACCGACCCGGTACTCGGGGTCGACATTCACATCCTGCTCGTGCCCACACCCGCGGGCCCGGTGCCGACTCCGTTGCCGCTGCCGTTCACTGGCATCGTGCTCGATCCGGCAGGCGCGGCGATCAACGCAGCCCTCGGCGGCAGCACCGTGCTCGCCGGCGGCTTGCCGGCAACCCACTGCGGCACGGCAGTGAAGAATCTGCCGCCGCACATTCCTGCGCCGGGGCCCCCTCAGAGCGGCAAATTCGACAACGACGCGAAGCTCTTGTTCGGCGCGCTCAACGTCTCGATCTGCGGCAACCTCGCGGTGAGACTCGGCGACATCGCGCTCTCGTGCGGCGACCCGACGCGCATGCCGACGTCGGTCGTCCTCGCGATCCCGAAGGGCTCGCTGATCTTGACCATGCCGGCGATGGTGCCCGACATCGGGCTCATCGTTCAGGAGCTCGCGTTCGCGGCGTTTCGCTGGTGGCAAAAGAGCAGCAAGCTCTGGGCGGCGATCTCCGAGAAGCTCCGCTTCGCGGAAGAGAACCCGAGCCGCCTCCAGCAAATCTGGAACGACACCGTCTGCTTTCTCACGGGTCATCCGGTCGACGTCGCCACCGGCCGTGTCATCACGCGGCAAACGGATCTCGAGCTCCGCGGCGCGCTCCCGCTTCGGTTCGAACGCCGCTACGACACCGCGGCCGCGAGCCGCTCGGGCACGCTCGCGCCGGGTTGGTCGCACAATTATCAAGAAGCGCTTTGGCCCGAGCGCGGCTGTTTCGTGTATCGCGCGGCCGACGGCCGGGAAATCGAGTTCTCGACGCTGCATCTGCCCGACCGCGTCCTGAACGCCGGCGATTCCGTCTACCTCGCGCGCGAACGGCTCACTCTGCGCTGCGTGCGCCAGTACCAGTACGCCGTCGAAGACGCGACCGGCACCGTGCGCGATTTTTTCGCCGTCCCGAAGGATCCGAGCGGGCGCGCGCGGCTCGTGCGCCTGCGCAATCGCCTCGGCGACGAACAGCGGTTCGCTTACGACGCCGACGGCCGACTCGAGCGCGTCACCGATCCGAACGGGCGCGCGCTCACCTTCGAGTACGACGCCGCGAATCGCCTCGCCCGGGTCGACGTGGTCGGCACCGACGGAAAAGCAGAACGCGTGGGTCTCTACACGTACGACCGCGACGGCGATCTCGTCGAAGCCCGCGACGCGCTCGGCAATAGCTATCGCTACGAGTACGTCGAGCACCTCCTCGTCAAAGAAACGAACAAGAACGGTCTCTCGTTTTACTTCCAGTACGACGGCGTCGACTCCACCGCGAAGTGCATTCGCACCTGGGGTGACGGCGGCATCTACGACCACGTCATCACGTACGCGCCGGATGGCACGAAGACGCTCGTCGAAAACTCGCTCGGTCACATCACCCTCTACGAGCTGGATCCGCGCGGCCAGGTCGTCGCGATCACCGACGCGCTCGGCCGAAAGATCACGTACGAATACGACGACAAAACCGGGCAAAAACTGGTCGAGGTCGCGCCGGGCGGCGCGGAAACGAAGCGCGCGTACGACGCGCGCGGCAATCTGACGAAGACCACGCGACCGGACGGCGGTGAGGTCCTCATCGACTACAACGCCGGCAATCAACCGGTACACGCCGTCGATCCCATCGGCGGCGAGTGGAACTGGTCCTACGACGCGGCGGGCCGCATCATCGGCAGAGCCAATCCCAGCGCCGAGAAAACGCAGTTTCACTGGGACGGCCCGCGCCTCATCGCGATCACCGATCCGGCGGGTCAGCACACGCGCTTCGGCTACGACGGAGCGCAGAACCTCGCCTCGCTCGTCACGCCCGACGGCGCCACGAGCCAGTGGAGCTACGACGGCTTGGGTCGCCTCCGCACCGACACCGACGTGAACGGCAACGTCCGCCGTCGGTTCCACGATCCGCTCGGCAGAGTCGAACGCGTCGACGAACCCGACGGCAATCGGCGCGTCCTCGAATACGACCCGGAAGGCAACGTCGTTCACGCCGTCGACAAGCTCCACGACGTCCGCTTCGAATATCGCGGCATGAATCGCCTCGCCGCACGGAGCGAGGCCGGCACGCGCGTCGAGTTTCACTACGACACCGAAGATCGTCTCATCGGTATCAAGAACGAACACGGCTTCGTCTATCGCTTCGTCCTCGACGGCTCGGGCGACATCGCCGAGGAGTACGGCTTCGACGATCTGCGTCGTCGCTACATCCGCGACGCGGCCGGCCGCGTGCAGCTCACCGCGCGCCCCGAAGGCCAGACCACCGAATACGCCTACGACGAGAGCAACCGCGTCGTCGCCGTCTCTTACAGCGACGGCAGCGCAGAAGCCTACGAATACCGTAAAGACGGCAGCCTCGTGGCCGCCAAGAACGACAGCGCCGAGCTCGTGTTCGAACGCGACCCACTCGGGCGCGTCCTCAAAGAGACGACCGGCGACGACTGGGTCCTTTCCAGCTTCGATTCCCTCGGTCGCCGCCGCGACGTCAAATCATCGAGGGGCCTCCATCAGCGGATCCGTCGCAACGCCATGGGCGACGTCGTCGGGGTCGACGCCGAAATCGTAGGTTTGAAGGGGAATGGGGGCACGCTCCACGACGGAGCGCGTCCGAGTGGGGACTCGAGCGACCACGCCGCTGGTCGCGTGCAGTTCTCCGCGTCGTTCACCCGCGACCGCATGGGCCTCGAGCTCGAGCGCGCCCTGCCCGGCGGCATTCGCAGCACGTGGCAGCGCGACTCGTTGGGCCGCCCCGTCGGGCAGGAAATCTGGCGCGGCGAGTCCACTCTGAGCGCGCGCCAGTACGTCTGGGACGTCGGCGATCGCCTCACGAAGATCATCGACGCCCTCACCGGCCCCATCGACTACTCGCACGACGCCCTCGGCAACCTCGAATCCGCCCGCTACGCGGACGGCAAGTTCGACCTCCGCATGCCGGACGCCGTCGGCAATCTGTTCAAGACCGGCGATCGCAGCGACCGCAAATACGGCCCCGCCGGCCAGCTCCTCGAAGCGCGCACCGAGCGCGGCATCACCCGCTACGAGTACGACCCCGAAGGCAATCTCTCGAAGAAGCTCGACCCCGACGGCGGCGTCTGGACCTACCACTGGAACGCCTCCGGCATGCTCACGAGGGTCGTGCGCCCCGACGCCCGCGAAGTCACCTTCACCTACGACGCCCTCGGCCGTCGCATCTCGAAAACCTACCGCGGCAAAACCACCCGCTGGATCTGGGACGGCAACGTCCCCCTCCACGAATGGATCGAGCGCGCCCCCGACGCCGAAGACGACGAATCGCAGCCCCAACAGACCAAGGCCTACGACGGCGAAAAAGCCCTCCAAGCCCTCCTTGCTGGTCGCCCCGCAACCGGCCCCCCTGGCGAAATCGATCCGACCAAGGCACTTGCCGCATCCAACGGCGGCACGCCGGAAGCGCCGATCACCTGGCTGTTCCATCCAGAAAGCTTCGCGCCGCTAGCCAAAGTCGTCGGCGGCGAGCGTTACGGCATCGTCACGGACCATTTAGGCACCCCGCGCGCGATGTACGACGCGGACGGCGACGAAGTTTGGTCGGCAGACGTCGACACGTACGGCGAGCTCCGCAACGTGCGCGGCGAAAAGGCGGCAGTGCCGTTCCGCTGGCCGGGGCAATACGAGGATGCGGAGACGGGGCTCTATTACAATCGGTTCAGGTACTACGACAAGGCCGCCGGGCAATACCTGAGTCAGGATCGACTAGGCACCGGCGCAGGCCTCCGCCTGCTCGGATACGTCCCGGATCCGTTGACGTGGCACGACCCGCTCGGTCTCGCGGGAACCGGTCCGCAGATCGACCCAGACGGCTTTTTCGCCGCGCGCAACGAATACGGCAGAGGCAGCGGAAGCGGGCAAGTTTCCATTCCTTACCAAGGCACCCGTAGCCGCGACTTCACTCAAGCAAACAAGGCGGCTGGGTTCTCGGAAACTCCGGAGGGGTACACCTGGCATCACGCCAACTACGACCCCGAGACGGGCTTCGGCGACATGCAACTCGTCAAGGAGTCGGTACACGCGAGCAAGAGCCACGCGGGCGGCGTCTCGGAGTTCTCCGCAGCAACGGGGATCAAATACGACACGTCCGAAGCCGTGGAGCACGTCGAGTCCGAAGGCAGACTATTGGGCAGGGCTTGTCATTGACGACTCAGCAAGAGCGACGATGAAGAACGAGAGCGGAACCAATGAGCACGAAAAGGAAAAGGACCTCCCTTGCGCCGGGGCAAACCAAGGAGCAGATGTTCGAGGCGTACAAAGCGGCGCTCGCGAATCGCCCTGCCCCGAAGAAAAAGGCGGCAACCGACGAGAAGGAGTCGGCCACAGACGCCTACGGCAACACGTGGTCGCGAATCATCCGCGCTACGCCGAAGCAGCTCGCTGCGGCGTCCGCCGCGCTCGGCGTGCAAATTCCGAAGGATCTCGCCGAGCTCCTCACTCGCTTCGGCGGCGGGAAGCCCGTGAGGAACTACTACGCGAACCGGGAATATGGCATCGAGGTGAGCGTTGGGTATCTCTTGCCGTTCGCGGACAAGGGAAAGGTGTCGGGATTGGCCACCACCTGTCTGAGCTATCGTAAGGCACAGCAGCTATCGCAGGATCTCGTTCCCTTCGCTCTGGACAGCGGTCACGCCAATCTTCTTTGTCTCCGCTTGCCGAAAGCCGACGTCGTTTATTGGTTGCACGACGACAGCGAAGACCGCGTCCGAAAAGTGGCGCCCTCCCTGGAGAATTTCCTGGCTGGACTGTCCGAGGCGCCGTTCTAACCGCGCATCGCGCGCATCCTTCGCGACCGAGTATCGCGCTTAAGACGCCACTAGTGCGACGACGCTGATCTTGCCACGGTGGCTGCTCGCGGTAACCGGAGCGGGGCCAATGCCGAGCCTCACCGCCCACTCCGTCGACGCGCGTGCGAGCGAGGCGGCGGTCTGTTGGGTGCACGCTGCCCCGAGCGGCGAGCGCTGGTGGTCCCCAACGATCGCGCGACCCTACTCGCGAATGTCATTCAAATGCGCGGCCCCCAAACCAAAACAGCACCCGCAGGCGCAATTGTACGCGTAGGCATTGGCCACCAATGAAATCGCTCATTGTATGTGTTGGTAGAACGTCTGCCAACGAAGCTCTACCACCGAGTTGGGCGTCGTCGAGAGAGACTGTAGCGTTCGGCGCGTAGTTTGCTTTGGGAAGTGATCGACCCATGAAGAAATGACTACGTTCGTCTCGAACTCATCGGAGCATCGGGATTCTTTGCTGTTCGGTGCGACGCTCAGCGCTGGGAGTCACTCGCGGTTGGCGCCACCCCACAATCCTCCTTGACGCACCTTAGCCAGAAGGCGAGAGTCGCCCAGCCGGGGGGGTTTGGCCTTCGGCATCCTTGATAGCTCGGGAGGGACCGAGCATGGACGATCCGTATTACCTCGCTTCGGGTGTTCGCGAAGGAGAGATCCTCGCTGACAAATACCGCGTCGAGCGCGTGCTCGGAGTCGGCGGGATGGGTGTCGTCGTCGCGGCGCACCACCTCCAGCTCGATGAGAAAGTCGCGCTGAAGTTTCTCTTACCGGCGCTGCTCGCCAACAAGGAGGCGGTGTCCCGTTTCGCTCGGGAGGCGCGGGCAGCCGTCAAGATCAAGAGCGAGCACGTCGCTCGCGTTTCCGACGTCGGGACGCTCGAGAACGGCGCTCCGTACATGGTGATGGAGTACTTGGAGGGCAGCGATCTCTCCATGTGGCTCGGCCAACGGGGCGCCCTTCCGATCGAACAAGCGGCGGAGTTCATTCTGCAAGCCTCGGAGGCGATCGCGGAAGCCCACGCTCTCGGAATCGTGCACCGTGATCTGAAGCCGGCGAACCTGTTCGTCATTCGCCGACCGGACAGCACCCTGTCCGTCAAGGTTCTCGATTTCGGAATCTCGAAATCGACAGGCCTCGGAGGATCAGGTGCTGGATCCTCCGTCACCCAGACGTCCGCGCTGATGGGTTCGCCGCTCTACATGTCGCCCGAGCAGATGCAGTCGTCGAAGGACGTCGACACGCGCAGCGACATCTGGTCGCTCGGGGTGATCCTCTACCAGCTTGTCGCGAACGCACCGCCGTTCCACGCCGACACCATGCCGGAGCTCGTCCTCACGATCGTCTCGAGGGGGCCGGATCCGCTGCGCGCTCATCGCGCGGACGTGCCGGAAGGTTTCGAGACGGTGATTCTCCGTTGCCTCGACAAGGATCGCGGCAAGCGCTTCCAAACCGTGGGCGAGCTCGCGATCGCGCTCTTGCCGTTCGGCCCCAAGCGAGCGAAAGCGTCGGTCGAACGCATCAGTGGGATCCTGCGTGCGGCGGGATTTTCGGAAAGCACGCTCGCGTTGCCCCCGTCCTCGGATCAGAGGAGCGATGTCGTGCCGGAAACGGGCACCGCTGCGTCGTGGGGTAGAACGACGGCGAAGAAGAATCCGCGCGGCGTGACATTGCTCGCCGGACTCGGTGTACTCGCGCTCGCCGGCGGAGGGTTGGGCTACTGGCGCACCCACGTCGCTCCTGCCGCTCCCGCCGCAAGCGTTGCAACGACCGGAACTGCGACGCCGTCCACGGCAACCGTCGCTTCCGATCCCATCGCTGTACCTTCGACGGCGACCGTTGGCTCGCCGCTCGCCGCAAACGCTAGCGCTTCCGCGCCCGAGCCCCTCGTGTCCGCCGTTCGCACGGACGCGCCGCCGGCGAACGCGCCGCCGGTCGCCGATCAGCCGCGCGCATGCACCGGTGGAGCCGCGCGGTGCTCGGGTGCCCTCATTCAGAGGTGCAGCACCGAAGGCCATTGGCAAGCCGGGGTTTCCTGTCCCGCGGCCGAGCGCTGTCGCGACGGTAGGTGTGAGAGCCCACCCTCGTCGGCCGTGACTCCAGCGTCGGTGTCGGTCACGCATCCCCAAAATCAGGCAGCGACACAACCCAATCCCAATCCCACCACACCCCCAGCACCGGCGCATCCCTCCGACATCTTCAAGGACCGAAACTAGATGACGACGAACTCCCTCGCGTTTCGCGCCGCATTTTCGTTCACTGTCGTGGCCGCGGCGCTCGGTTCCTTCGACGCGCGCGCGCAAGAATCCGGCAACGCCGCTGCCGCACAGGGACTCTTCGACGACGCACGCGCGCTGATGGACGCCGGCAAGGCTGCCGAGGCGTGTCCGAAGTTCGAGGAGAGTCAGAAGCTCGACCCCGCGAGCGGCACGCTGGTCAATCTCGCGAAGTGTTACGAAGACACCGGTCACATCGCGTCCGCGTGGAGCACGTACCTCGAAGCAGCGGCATCCGCGAGCGCTGCCGGTAACGCCGATCGCGAACGCGGTGCTCGCGAGCGCGCCGCCGCCCTGGCTCCGCGCGTCTCCAAGCTGATCATCGACGTGCCCGTCGAGGCGCGCATCGATGGGCTCACCATCACCCGCGACGGCGTGGCCGTCGGCGCTCCACAGTGGGGAGACGCCGTGCCCGCCGATGCCGGCGATCACGCCGTTCGAGCCGCTGCTCCCGGCCATCAAGATTGGAAAACTCTCGCCGTCGTGAGCGGCGAAGGCGCGACCGTTCACATCTCCGTTCCGAAGCTCGTCGCGAACGCCGCACCCGCGCGCGGCGCGGAGAAAACGAGCGGCCTCGGCGCGCAGCGCGTCGCCGCTATCGCCGCGGGGGGCATCGGCGTCGTCGGGATCGCCGTCGGCACCGTGTTCGGCGTGAAGGCCATCTCCGACAAGAGCGACGCGGACAAGTCGTGCAACGGCACCGCGTGCACCACAAAACAAGGCGTGAGCGCGGGCAACGATGCTCACTCCGCGGGCAACGTCGCGACCGTCGGCATCATCGTCGGTGCCGTCGGCGTCGCCGCCGGAGCCGCGCTCTGGTTCACCGCTCCCAAGGAGAATGCCGTCCAAGTAGGCGCCGGGCCCGGCAACGTCCAGATTCGCGGAGTTTTCTGATGCGCTCTCGAGAAGTGGCAAAAGTGCTTGTCGGAAGCGCGTTGGCCGTCGCGTGCAACGGTGTCCTTGGCATTGGCTCCGGCTACCACCTGAGCTCGTCGAGGGTTCGAGACGCGGGCGGCTGTGATAACGACGAGAGTTGCTCGCAGCTCGACTCGAGTGTCGGAGGCGGCGGGATGACGACCGCGAAAGACGGAGGAACCGGAGGACTCGTCGGTGCGGCTGGCAGTGGTGGAACGCTCGAGTCGGGAGGCAACACCGGAAGCGGCGGCACTGCCGCCCCGAGTGGCCTCGACGGCGGCGGCGCGATGGCGTCTGGTGGTAGCGGCGGCGTGACGGCGTCCGGAGGTAGCGGCGGCGTGACGGCGTCCGGAGGTGGCGGCGGCGCGACGGCGTCCGGAGGTAGCGGCGGCGTGACTGCGTCCGGAGGTAGCGGCGGCGCGACAGGAGGCACCGGGGGAAGCACCGGCTCCAGCGGCGGTTCGGGAGGGTCGACTGGCGTCGGGGGCCCCTGTCAGAACGGAAACTACCAATGCTCGGGCAACACGTCGCAGGTGTGCACGAACGGCGCCTGGACCACCAATCAGGTGTGCGGCACCGCGACGTGCGTCGTGGCGACGGGCCTGTGCGGGTGCGTGAACCACACCTACCAATGCTCGAACAACACGTCGCAAGTGTGCACGAATGGGGTCTGGACCACGAACCAGGCCTGCTCCAGTGTCTCGTGCGTCATGACCACCGGAAAATGCGGCGTCTGCACGAACGGAGACAGGACGTGTTCCCAGACCACCCCCGAGGTGTGCACTGACGGCGCCCCTGTGGCCTCGAAGTCGTGCAGCGGCTCGACTCCGGCATGTCTAGGCGGCACGTGCGTCGAGTGCGACCCGTCAGCGAAGGATTGCACGAGCAACAACACGCCGCGCTCGTGCGACAAAAACGGGAACTGGGTGACGGGCAGCCCCTGTTCCGGTCTCACGACGTGCAGCGGTGGCGCCTGCGTTTGCAATCTGACGACGTGCGGCACCCTCTGCACCGACACCACGACGGACTCGAACAACTGCGGCGCCTGCGAGCACTCGTGCCAGAACGGTGCGTGCACGGGAGGGAAATGTCAGCCGGTGGTGCTCGAGGCCAACCAGAGCAAGCCGTGGGGCATTACCGTGGACGCGACCAACGTCTACTGGGTCGACCAGGGCAACAACACGATCTCGAAGTACACGCTCGCCACTGGCGAATCGGCGCTGCTCGATATCCCTGAAGGAAATTGCACCCTCGCCCAGGGCGCGACGATCAGCGACGGCACGAACCTGTACTGGAGCGCGGTCGACGTTTGTAAGCTCGCTGGCGGCACCGTCTCGGATCTCGCCGCCAATATGTACTCCGCAGGTTCCGGTGCGCTGACGGGCGTCGCGGTGAGCGGATCGACGGTGTTCGTCGTGGATCCTTCCGACAGCTTCATCGAGAACTCGACGGGTGGATATTATTTCTATATGCAGGCCAGCGTGTACGGCATCGCCGCAGACGCCGACGCGCCGTACTGGCTCGAACGGTCGTCAGCCGGGGGAAGTATCAAGGTCGGTGGTCCGTTCCAGACCGGTCAATCGACGGCGACCACGCTCGCGACGGGGGTCAACGTCTCCGAGGGGATCGCCGTGTACAACCACTATGTCTACTGGACGGACTCCCCGAGCACCTCGTCGGCGAGCGGCGCGGTCTACCGCGTGTCCACCACGCCGGGCGGTTCGACGGGGCTCATCGCGAGCGGCCAGACGAACCCGAGCGGCATCGCGGTCGACGCGAGCGGCGTGTACTGGACGAACCGAACGACTACCGGGGGCTCGGTCATGATGGCCCCGCTCGCCGGAGGCGCCGCCGTTGCGCTCGCCACCGGGCAACCCGATCCGCACGGCATCGCCCTCGACGCGAAGACCGTGTACTTCACGAACACCGCGGGCGGCCAGGTCATGAAGGTAGCCAAGTAGAGGTTGCCGCGCGCTTCACGCCGCGAGCGCGAAGCCATCCACCCAGCGGGCGAACGCGGCTTCGGGAAGCAAGCCGACCTGACGCGCCGCTTCGACGCCGCGGCGGAACATGAGGAACGCGGGGATGCCCGAGATGCGGTGCTTCGCCGAAACCTCGGGATGCTGGTCGCTGTTCACTTTGAGCACGATGAGGAGGCCCGCACGACTTTTGGCGAGCCGGCCCACGACGGGAGACGCGAGCCGACAAGGCCCGCACCAGGGTGCCCACACGTCGACCAAGACGGGAACGGGCGACGACGCGACGACGCGTTCGAGCTCCGAAGCGTCCACTTCTTGCGGCGCTCCCGAGACGTCGAGGCGCGCCTTGCACTGACCACAGATGGGCTTCTGCGCCACGCGCTTCTCGGGAACTCGGTTCAGCGCGCCGCACTGGACGCAGCGAAACGTGTGCATGGTGCACCGCAATTTGTGCACGATTTCGGTACCGTCAATGCCGCGGCTGGGCCGCCCGCGCAGCGAGCGCGACGCGAACCGAGAAACTGCGCGGCGCCGCGGCCGCGTTGACGGTGGCCCCCCATCAAACAAGAGCGTCATCTCGAGCCGCATGGACGGCGCCTCTCGCGTGTTCGTGTCGAGTTCCGACTCACGATAGCGTGCGCACCGATGCTTCACGCTTCCAGGCCCGCGTTTTCGCCGCGGAAATGAACCTTTTTGCGTCGCGAGCCTCGACGATGGCGTCGTCGGGCGGAACTCGGGCGGATTCGAGGAGCGAGCGGCCTCCGGCGTCGACGGCGATCGCTTTGAGGTGACCGAATGCGTCGCGAACGAAGTCGATGGCGGCAGCCTCCTTCGATAGGGCGGCCGCGCCTGCCTTCGACAAGACGACCGCGAGAGCGTCGAACAAGACCGACGGAGTGCCGGCGAGTTGACCCGCGATGACCGGCGTCGAGCCGTCCGAGAGCGCGATGCCCCTCACCTTTGGCGCGACGAGTTTCACGGTGGCTCCCGCGGCCTTGGCGGCGTTTTCGATGCCGGCAACGAGCTTCGCGTCAGAACCATCGGCGACGAGAATGCCGACCGCGCGCCCATCCAAGGTGTCCTTCATCTTGCCGATGATCTGGAGTGCCGGCGAGAGCTTCGCCTCGCGGGGTGGCGTGCTCGTCACCGCCGGACCCGGAATTTTTCCGAAGCCGAGCCCGGTGCCGACACGCGCGGCGAGGTCGTCGTCGATGTGACGAAGGTGGCCGACCATCTTTTCGCGAATGGCCGAGCGCTCCACCTTGGAGAGCTCGAAGACGAGCGCCGACGCGATGTGCGCCTGCTCGAACGCGGTCTGGCTCCGGAAGAAAAGGCGCGCTTGCGTGTAGTGATCGGCAAAGCTCGCGGCGCGAACTCGCCCCCGCGCGCCGTCCTCCCGCGTCGGCACGCTGCGAAAACCGGTCGGCGATTCCCGAAGTGAATCGGCGCGGAGCGAGCTCGGATCGTACGCGAGCTCGCCTTGGGGAACCGCGGTTTGCATGTGCGCGTCGCGCTGGTGGTTCGCGAACGGACATTTCGGGGCGTTGATCGGAAGCTGGTGAAAGTTGGCGCCCCCGAGGCGCGAGAGTTGCGTGTCGAGGTACGAAAACAAACGCCCTTGGAGCAACGGGTCATTCGAAAAATCCATCCCGGGAACGAGGTGCGACGGGCAGAACGCGACTTGCTCCGTCTCGGCGAAGAAATTGTCGGGCCAGCGATCGAGCACCATCCTGCCGATGACCTGCAACGGGACGAGCTCCTCGGGGATCAACTTGGTCGCGTCGAGGTGGTCGAAATCGAAGTCCGCCGCCTGCTCTTCCGTGAAAAGCTGCACGGCGAGCTCCCACTCCGGGTACGACTCGCCCGCGATCGCGTCGAACAGGTCGCGTCGATGAAAATCTTGGTCGGCTCCCGCGATCTTCACGGCTTCGTCCCAGATCGTCGATTGCATGCCGAGCTTGGGCCGCCAGTGGAACTTCACGAACGTCGAAGCGCCCTTTCCGTCGACGAGACGAAAACTGTGGATCCCGAACCCCTCCATCATCCGGAGCGAACGCGGAAGCGTGCGATCCGACATGATCCACATCACCATGTGCATCGCTTCGGGCGAGAGCGAGATGAAATCCCAGAAGGTGTCGTGAGCGGTCGCCGATTGCGGGAAACCGCGGTCGGGCTCCATCTTCACCGCGTGGATGAGGTCGGGAAACTTGATGGCATCCTGAATGAAGAAAACCGGGATGTTGTTGCCGACGAGATCCCAGTTCCCTTCCTTCGTGTAAAACTTGACGGCAAAGCCGCGAACGTCGCGCGGGGTATCGACGGAGCCGGCGCCGCCGGCAACCGTCGAAAAGCGGGCAAAAAGCGGCGTCTTTTCGCCGACCTCGGTGAGGATCTTCGCGTGCGTGTACTTCGAGAGGGAACGCGTGAGTTCGAAGAAACCGTGAGCCGCGGTTCCGCGCGCGTGAACGACTCGCTCGGGAATTCGCTCGTGATCGAAATGGGTGATCTTCTCGCGAAGGACGAAGTCCTCGAGGAGCGAGGGGCCGCGCGCGTTCGCGCGGAGCGAGTTCTGGTTGTCGGAGATCGGTATGCCCTGATTGGTCGTCAGTGGCGGGTGGCTACCCCCGGCCAGTTGATGCAGCTCGCCTCCTGTTCCCGTCCGGTCCCTGTCACCTGCGCGGTGGGGTGACGTCGCGTCACGCGGTCGTGGAGAGCTCTTCTTCGTCGCTTTCTTCACCAATGCCTCCGTGATCCCGAGCGGAACTCTTCTGGAGTACACGAGGCGTGCCAGTCCCGGCGGTTGGCTCCGAATTCGCGCGGCACGGGCGCCCGCCATCGCGATGCGCGTCGCTCACGGGACGGAACTGCCGTCGTGGGGCGCCACAGGAGGCACAAATGCCACGGCCCGTCGCGCGGGTCGGAGCTACTTCGCGTAGTAGAACGCGACGGATTCGTAGTCTTCTGCGGTCGCGGGAACGTTGGCGCCGTACTCGAAGCCGATGTCGAACGTGTCCTGGAACGAGATGGAGTCACCGAGGAGCTGCCACTTCACGGCGGCGACTTCGCCGGTGTTCGCGGCCGCGCCGGGCCCGACGAACGTCACGGCACTGAACGGCGCGGTGAACGTCCCGGTGTTGAAGTACCAAGCGCCGTCGAAGTATTCCTCGGTGCCGGTTCCTTTCGTCGCAGGTTCACCGTCGGCGGTTTCCAGATCGTCCCCTTCGAGGAAGTTGAACGGACTCTGGAACGTCGCGGTCGGATCCGGTCCCCCGACGAAATGAACGGCGGTGCCGATGTACTTCCCGCGCCCCGTCACATCGAGAGCTGTGTAGTGCGCGCCGTCGGGCGGCGTCATGGTTTCGTTTCGCGTCGCGTGCAAGTAGCCCCACTCCGCCGCAGGCGTTCCTGCGACGCCGTCGATTCGCGCGTGAACGGCGTGCAACGCGGTTCCGTCGTTCACGAGCGCGACGACCGCGTGCGTCGCGAAGGGCATCGGCAAGGTGAGACGAAGGGTGGCCTGGGTGCCTTGCACCGTGACGGACATCGGCAACGTGTCGAACGACGTGACCGTCGGATCGGACGCAAAGAGCGCGGCGAGCGGCACGTCGATCGCCGGAGTCGCTTGGTCGTCCCACACGACGTGCAGCGCGAGCTCGTCCAGCGCCGTCGGTGCGCCATCGACGCTGAGCTCCAACCGGTGAACCGTGCCCGGACCTTTTCGGTCGAGAATCGACGTCGTTTGCCCGGCGTTCACGGTGAAATCCGCATCTGCCCACGGCGTGGTTCCATCGAGGCCCGCGGCGCCCGATTCGACGAGCGCGACGTTCGCGGCTTCGACCGCGGTCGACGCGGCGACGTCGAACGTCACCGTGGCGCCCGATGAACGCCGATCGACCTGATAGTAATACGTCGTCGTCGACGTGAGCAGATCGTCGAGCACGACGCGCATCTTCGACTGATAGCTGATCGGAACGTAGCTCACGACGGAAGCGGACTTCGTGGACAAGAGCGGAGGGACGAACGGCGCCGTCATGCCGCTCTCGAAGTCCGCGACCGAGCCTTCGAACGCCGGCGTCGTGAGATCGTCGGCATAGATGCGAATGCGCTCGGTGGTGAAGTCGTTCGTGATGTCGCTCGGACCGACGATCGTGCCTACCGAAAGATAGAGCCGCGAAATGAAGCCGGGGCCGTCGTCCGCCGATGCGATCACGTACCCGTCGATGTCCGGATCGCACGGCGCGCCGTCGGAATCTCCGAGAAAGACGTTCGGCCGACCGCCGCATACCGCGATGAAGTTGTTGAAGTCCTTGTTGCCCGGCTCGGTGATTCCGGACACGCCCACCGTCTCGCTGCGTTGCTTGCTCGAGTCTTGCGACGCTCGCGCCGTCTCGAACACCGGAAGCGCGTCCCACGCGCCGAGCGCCGCCCATCCCGCGTCGGATGGCTGTTTCGTTTCGCCGTGCTCGCCACTTTCCGACCTTGCCGGATCTCCCCCGCACGCCGACGCCAGAAGCAGACAGACGGCCCACGCCAGCGCCCATCGCTCTCCCATCGTCATCGCGACCCATAACACGAACCCGGCATCAGCGCGGCGTCTCACGCTCACTTCACCACATCGACTCACCACATCGACGAGGAGCGCGCGCGCCCGGTAGAGAGAGGGAGAGGGGGAGCCGGCCGGCGCGATGGCTCGGCACCTGCCGGTGCCGCGGGCTCATTGCCTCTCCCACCGATGTTCGAAGGTACGCATTCGAGCACTTCCGGAGTCGCGTTCCGGCGCCCGTGCGTGCACGTCCGCGTGGACTTTTGCCCCTTCGGGCGCGCACCCGGTGTCAGCGCGTTGACGGCATTTTTGCGGCATTTCCGTACGAATTTCTCGAGCCGAAAGAGCGACGGCGTGGCATTTTCATGTGTTGTGTCCGCTCGCGACGTCGCGCTCGGGCATGAGGTTCGCCCCTCGAGCACGGTCCCATGTCGGTCACGTCGATCTCCGGTTACACCACGTCGCAGCTCCAGAGTCTCACGACCACGGATCTGCAAACCGTCGAGGCCACGGACTTCGCGGAGTTGGTCGCGTCGCAGCTAGCGGCGCTCAGCACGACTCAGGTCGGCGCACTGACGTCGCCGCAAGCATCGGCGTTGACGGTGGACCAGATCCTCGATCTGACGGCGGCCCAATTTTACTCGCTGGTCACTCAGCAGCTCGCGTCCCTGTCGACCACCGATGTTTCGGCGCTGACGACCAAGCAGCTCGGACAGATCACGGCCACGGAGATCGGGCAGCTCACGCCGGCCGAGCTCGCAGTGCTCGGTAGCTCGCAGATCGCCGCACTCACCACGACGCAGATGCGCGGCGTGACGCCCGATCAGATCGCCAACTTGACGCTCACCCAGATCGGCGGCCTGACGGGTTCGCAGATCGGCGTCCTCGGGACGCTCTCGATGGCGTCGTTCAGCCCCACGCAGATCGCCGCCCTGGTGACGACTCAGGTTCAGGGTCTGACGAGCACCGAGCTCGCCGGCCTGAACACGACGCAGTTCCTCGCGCTTCCCTCGACGGCGTTCGCCGCGCTCAGCACGACCCAGCTCAAAGGGCTAACGAGCTCCGACGTCGCGCTCCTCGGGACGACGTTGCTCGCTGCTTTGTCGTCGTCTCAGCTCGCATCTCTCGCCGCGACCGCCGTGTCGGGCCTCGACGACGGCCAGATCGGCGCGCTGACGACGCTGCAGCTGGTCGGATTTTTGCCGCAGCAGATGAGCGCGCTGACGACCACTGCGGTGGACGGATTGACCGGGGCGCAGCTCGCGGTGCTGTCGACTTTCCAGATCGGCGCTCTCGCCGGAACGCAGCTCGCCGAGCTCGGGACCAATCAGCTCGCGGCGTTGAACGCGACCCAAATCTCGGCCTTGAGCATCACCGCCGTCGCGCAGCTCGGCGACGCACAGGTCGCGTCGCTTACGACGGCTCAGATCGTAGGGTTCAAGCCCAATCAACTCGGCGCGCTGACGACTACGGCGTTCGCCGCGTTGAACACGACGCAGATCGCCGCGTTCTCGTCGACGCAGTTGAAGGGGCTCACCAGCACCCTGGTCGCGCGCCTCTCGAATAGCCAGCTCTCGGCGCTGAGCGGCTCCCAAATTTCGGCGCTAGCGTCGACCGCGATGGCCGGGCTCGCCGAGGATCAACTGTCGTCGCTGACGGTCACGCAAGTGCTCGGGCTCACCTCCACTCAGCTCGGCGCCCTGACCACGACGTCGTTCAACGCGATGAGCGTGAGCCAGCTAACGGCGCTCACCAGCACGCAGATCTCGGGGATAACCGCCGCGGAGGTCACGGCCGCAGACAGCGACCAGCTCGCGGCACTCGCGACGACGGCGGTCGTCGCTCTCTCCACGCTCGCCGTACGCGGGCTCACCGCGAATCAGATCGGCGCGCTCTCCAGCGGACAAGTGGCGGCATTTTCGGCGACTCAGATTGGCGTCCTCACGACGAACGCCGTCGGGGCGTTCAGCCAGGCGCAGATCGCCGCGCTGACGACGACGCAGGTGGGCAGCCTGACCGCGTACCAGGTCGGCGCCCTCGACGACACGGCGTTCGCGGCGATGAGCGCGAACCAAGTGGGCGCGCTCAGCACCACGGCGCTCCGCGGGCTCACGTCCACGGCGTCCGGCGCGCTGTCGAACGCTCAGCTCGACGCGCTGAGCCCCGCACAGTGGTCGTCTCTGATGACCTCGGCAATCAACGGCCTCGACGGCGATCAGGTCGCCGCGCTGTCGACCGCCCAGATCGCGAACCTTTCGACGACGCAGGTCGGCGCGCTGACCACGACGGCGCTCTCCGCGCTCGACACGACGGCCATCAGCGCATTTTCCCCGACCGCGATCGTCGGACTGACGCCGTCGCAGCTCGCTACGCTGTCGAGCACGCAAATCGGCGCGTTGACCACGTCGCAGGTCGCCGCGATGACGGTCGCCGAGATCCACGGCTTCAGCAACACGCAGATGGGAGCGTTCAGCGCGACCCAGCTCGGCGCCTTTGCCGCGACGCAGATGGGGGCGCTCGGAACGCAGGCCATCGACGGGCTTTCGACCAATCAAGTCGCCGGACTCAGCACCGTGCAGCTTCGAGGGCTCACCGGCGCCGCGGTCGGCGAGCTCAGTATCACGCAGTTCGCGGCGCTGTCTTCGACCCAGATCGGGGCGTTCACCGCCGGGCAGCTCGGCGGCTTGAGCAGCACCGACGTGAGCCAGTTGACCACGACGGAGCTCGCCGCCTTCTCGTCGACCCAGCTCGGCTCGCTGTCGGGCCCCACGCTGAGCGGCCTCTCGGAGGATCAGCTCGCGTCGCTCACGACCGTGCAAATCTCGGGACTCGTCGGCGGCGAGCTCGGAAGAATGGCGGACACGCAGTGGGCGGCGCTCTCGACGTCCCAGCTCAACGCGCTGACGACTAGCGCGCTCGGCGGTCTTTCGGCATCCGAGATCGCGTTGCTCGGCACGACCCAGATCGCTGCTCTGGCCACGAAGCTGGTCGGAGCCTTGAGCGCCGTTCAGGTCGCCGGGCTCACGTCTTCCCAGGTTTCCGTGCTCGGCGCGACGCAGCTCGCGGTGCTCTCGACGACCCAGATTGCGAGCCTGACTGGCGCGGCGGCCGCCGGGCTCACGACGACCGAGCTCGCGTCGTTGACCACGACGCAGATCGCCAGTCTGTCCGGCGCGAGCGTCAACGCCCTCGGCGCCACGAACCTCACGTCGCTTTCGGCGAGCCAGCTCGCTGCTCTGACGTCGAGCCAAATTCGCGCGATGACGAGCACCACGGTGTCCCAGCTCACCCCCGCGGAGCTCGGTGTGTTCACCACGACGCAGCTTGCGAACCTGTCGGCGACCGCCGTTCCTGGCCTCGACCAGGACCAGATCGCGGCGCTCACGACCACGCAGGTGAAGGGGCTGTCCAGCGTGGCCGTCGCGGCGTTCGCCGACACGCAGCTCGCGGCGCTCGCGCCGAACCAGATCGCGGCGATGACCACGACGGCGATCTCCGGCATTACCTTCGTCCAGATCGACAACCTGACGGCGGCGCAGCTCGGGGCGCTCGCGCCGTCGCAAGTGGCGTCGCTCAGCGCCGCAGCCATGCGCGGGCTCACGCCGACCCAGCTCGGCGCGTTCTCGACGACCCAGCTCGCCGGGTTCACCGCGACGGAGCTCGGCACCTTGACGACGACGGCCATCGACGGTCTCACGACGACTCAGCTCGGCGCGTTGAACGTCACGCAGATCCGAGGGTTCAGCGCCGCGGCGGTGAGCGAGCTGTCGCTGACGCAGATCGGCGGTCTCTCCGCGACCCAGCTCGCCGCATTCACGACCACGCAGGTCCGGGGTTTCACCAGCACGGATCTGAACCAGCTCACGCCCGCGGAGTTCAGCGAGCTCGCCGTGACCCAGCTCGCCGGGCTCACGCAAACGGCGGTTTCCGGGCTCACGCAAGACCAATTGGCGTCGATGACCACGACGCAGGTCCGCGCGCTCGCCGCGACGCAGCTCGGCGCGCTCACGACGACGGCCCTGCCGGCGCTGACCGCCGCGCAGCTCGGCGCCATCGGCACGACGGCGATGGCCGGTCTTCAATCGGCGAGCATCGCCGCGCTCGGTGCGACGCAGCTCGGCGCGCTAGCTTCGACACAAATCGGTTCTCTCACCACGCTCGCGCTCGCCGGGCTCACGGCGGATCAAGTGGCGTCGTTGAGTACGACGCAGCTCGGCGGGTTGACGACGACTCAAGTGCGTTCGTTGACCACAACGGCGCTCGGAAGCCTCGGAAATGCGCAGCTCGTCGCGCTCTCGACGACGCAGATCGGGGCGCTGGCGACGACCGAAGTGGGCTCGCTCTCCCTCGATCAACTCGCCGCGGTGCTGCCGTCCCAGGTCGGCGCGATCTCGCCGACCGCCATCAAGGGGCTCACGAACGATCAGATCACGTCGCTCACGGCGGCTCAGCTCGGTGGTCTGACGAGCACCCAGGTCGCCGCACTGACGACGACCGCCGTGGGAATGCTCTCGGCGACGCAGCTCGCGGCGCTCACGACGACGCAGGTGAGCGGGTTGCTCAATACCGAGGTCGCCACGCTCGCCGATACGCAGCTCGCAGCGCTCTCCAACGCCCAGCTGGCCGCGCTGACCACCGGAGCGGTCGGCGGCATGACCGCGACCACCGTTTCCGAGCTCGCGACGACGCAGGTCGCGTCGCTTGCCACGACTCAATTCGCCGCGCTCACCTTGCCCGCCGTCGGCGGGTTGTCCGCCGAGCAGGTCGCGGTGCTCGGCACCACGCAATGGAGCGCCCTCACCTCCGCGCAAGCACGCGGGCTCACGACCACCGCTGTCGGCGCGCTCGCCACGACGCAGCTCGGCGCGTTGAGCCCGTCCGCCGTCGGCGGCTTCACGACGACCGCGATCGGCGCGTTCGCCACCTCGCAGATCGCGGCGCTCCAGCCGACTCAGCTCGGCGCGATCTCCGCGACGCAGGTGTCGGCGTTCAGCGGCGATCAGCTCGCGGCCTTGACGCTCCCGCAGCTCGCGAGCTTCACGACGACGCAGCTCGCCGGGCTCACTTCGACGGCGATCGCCGGCCTCACTACCACGCAAGCGGCCGCGCTCACGACGACTCAAATGACCGGCCTCAGCAGCGCCAGCGTCGGGCAGCTGAACATGACCCAGCTCGCGGTCCTCTCGTCCGCGCAGATCGCCGCCCTCACCACGGCGCAGATCCGCGGGTTCTCGAGCGAAAGCGTCGTCGACCTGACCGTCACCGCGGTCTCTGCGCTCACACCGACACAACTTTCGGCGCTCGGCGTCAGCGCCGTTCAGGGCCTCACCCAGGATCAAATCGCGGCGCTGACCACGACTCAGGTCGCAGGCCTGACGACCACGGCAATCCAGTCGCTGTCAGGCGATCAATTGTCGACGATGACCGCCGCTCAGATCGCCGCCCTGAGCACCACCGCGGTCGGAGGGTTCACCTCCACCGCTCTCGGCGCGCTCACCACCACGCAATTCGCGGCGCTGACGTCCAAGCAGCTCGGCGCCCTCGGCAACTGGCAACTCCTCGGGCTCAGCACGACGCAGGTCTCCGCGCTCTCGACCACGCAACTCGGCGGGCTCGGCTCGGCTCAGATCAACGCGCTCACGGCGGGCGGAGCCGATGCGCTCACCGCAACGCAGATCGGCGCGCTCACGACCTTGCAGGTCCAGGGGATTTCCAGCCTGGGGATCAGCGCGTTCGACCCGAGCGGGTTCGCGGCGTTCTCGAGCTCCCAGCTCGGCGCGCTCACCGCCGCACAGATCAACGGACTCACGAGCACCAACGTGAGCGCGTTGACGACGGCGGAGCTCTCGGCGCTCAGCTCGTCGCAGATTTCCGCGCTGAACACGTCCGCGGTGCAGGGGCTCGCCGCGACCGCGCTCGCCGCGCTCACTTCGACGCAGGTCAAAGGGTTCTCGGCTCACGCCGTGAGCGCGTTCAGCACCGAGCAACTCACGTCGCTTTCGGCCGCGCAGCTCGGCGCCCTGACTACCACGGCGATGGGCGGCCTCTCTTCGACTCAGGTCGCAGCGCTCGGCGCGACCGGACTCGCGGCCTTCACGACCTCCGAAATCGCCGCGCTCGCGCCGGCCGCGGTGTCCGGCCTGACGAGCGAACAGATCTCGGCGCTATCGCCGACCCAGCTCGGCGTGCTCACCGCGACGGAGCTCGGTTCGCTGACGACCACGGCCATCGACGGACTTACGACGCCGGAGCTCGGCGCGCTCACGACGACCCAGGTTCGCGGCTTGAGCGGGACCGGGGTGAGCGAGCTCGGGGCCGCCCAGGTCGCAGCGCTGAGCTCGACCCAGGTCGGCGCACTGACGTGGACACAAATCGGCGTGCTCTCGCGAGACGACGTCGCGGAGTTCGCCGCGACGCAGCTCGCCGCCTGGACCTCGACGCAGATCTCGGCGCTGACGCCGACCGCGGTGACCGGCCTGACCGCGAATCAGCTCGTCGCGCTGGCGGCGACGCAACTTCGCGGCCTGACGAGCTCGTCCATCGCGAACTTCAGCGCCGCGCAGCTCGCGGCCCTCACGCCCGCGCAATTCGCGTCGCTCACGACGACCACGGTAAACGGACTCACGTCCACCCAGCTCGCGGCCCTCACGCCCGCGCAGCTCGGCACTTTGACGACGACCCAGGTCGCATCCCTTTCTCCAACCGGATTCTCCGGGTTGCCCGCGGCGTCCCTCGCCGCCCTTTCGACCAATCAGCTTGCCGCGATGAACGCCGCCCAGCTCCGGGCGCTCGGCACGGCGCAAATCGCGTCGTTCGGCGCCGGTGCACTCGGAGCGCTCTCGACGACCGCGGTGGGCGGCCTGACGGACACGCAAGTCGGTGCTCTGTCGCTCGCGCAGCTCGGCGCCCTGTCCGGCAGTCAGATTGCGGCCCTGTCCACGGTCGCGATCAGCGGACTCGGCACGACGGAAGTGGCGGCCTTGAGCAGCGCCCAGATCGCCTCGCTCACCTCGACGCAAGTGAACGGCCTTCGCGACAGCCAAGTGGTGGCGCTCTCGCCGGCGCAAATCGGCAACTTGACGTCGACGCAGTTGCAGAGCCTCACGACGACCCAGGTCGGCGACTTCGGAACGACGCAAATCGCGGCCCTCAGTGGCGCGCAGCTCGCCGCGCTTTCGACCGCGGAAACCGCGGGCTTCACCTCGACGCAGGTCGCCGCGTTCACCACCACGCAGCTTCGCGCCTTCGACACGACGCAGATCGCCGCGCTCTCGACCACGGCGATCGCCGGATTGACGGTGACCGGGCTCGCCGCGCTCACGACGACGAAGCTCGCCGCCATGACGTCGTCGCAGCTCGGCGCGCTGTCCACCAGCCTGGTCGCCAGCTTGAGCCCCGCCCAGATCTCGGCGCTGACCACCGCCGAGATCAGCGGTCTGGTCGATACCCAGATCGCGGCGCTGTCGACGCCACAGATCGCGGCGCTCTCCCAGGCTCAAATCGCGGCGCTGTCGACGACCGCGGTGTCGGGCCTGACGACGACCGAGATGGCGGCGCTCGCCGCGACGCAGCTCGCGGCGCTGCCGGCCCCGTCGATCAACGCCCTCACATCGACGCAGTTTGCCGCGATCGGTGCAACCCAGCTCGGCTCCTTCTCCACGACACAAGTGGCGCAGCTTTCGACGACGGTCGTCGCCGCGTTGCCGATCGCGGACTTTTCGGCGATGAGCGCGGATCAGTTCGCCGCCGTCACTTCCGTTCAGGTGAGCGCGCTCACCGAGGCTCAGGTCGCGGCGCTTCCGTCGACGTTGATCGCAGCACTCACGACGACGCAGGTGGGCGGCCTGGTCGACACCCAAGTCGCGGCGCTCACGTCCGCCCAACTTCGGTCGCTTTCACCGGCGCAGCTCGGCGCGCTCTCGGGGCTCGGTGTGAGCGGCTTCACCACGACCGGGATCGCGACGCTCGCCACGACGCAGCTCTCCGCGCTCGGTGCGGCCCAGATCGGAAGCCTCGGGACGAACCAGCTCTCCGCACTCACGCTTTCCCAGGTCGCCAATCTCGGCACCATGCAGCTCCGTAGCCTCGACGCGACCCAAGTCGGCGCCCTCTCGTCGACCCAGATCAGTGTGCTGAGCGCGACGCAGATTGCCGACTTGAGCGGCGTTCAGGTCGGCGCATTCGCCGACACCCAGGTCGCTGCGCTCGGCACTACTCAGCTCGCGGCGCTCTTGCCGAGTCAGATCGCAACCTTGAGTACGACCGGCGTCCGTGGATTGACCGCGGGTGAGCTCGGCGCGCTGACGACGTGGCAACTCGCGGCCTTCACGTCGACGCAGTTCGGCGCACTCACGACCGATCAGATCGCGACGCTCTCCACGACGCAGCTCGGCGTGATCACGGCCACGGAACTCTCCGGCGTCATGACGACGCAAGCGGCAGTGATGACCGCGGCGCAGGTGGGCGCACTGAATCCGACGCAGCTCGGCGCGCTGTCGACGCGCGCCGTGAGCGGGCTCACGACGACGCAAATCGCGTCGTTGGTCCCGACGCGCGTGGCTCAGCTCACGTCGAGCCAGATCGCGGCGCTCACCACCTCGCAGCTCGCGGTGTTGTCGGCCGCGCAGATCGCCGCGTTCACGAGCACGCAGATCACCGGGCTAACGAGCACCGAAATGGCGGCGTTCTCTCCCCTGCAGCTCGGCACGTTGGGCGGGACGCAACTCGGAGCACTGAGCGCCGTTCAGCTCGGCTCGCTCGGCAGCACGAGCGTCAGTGCGTTCACCGGCACGCAACTCGCCGCGCTGTCACCGACGCAAATCGCGTCGTTCGGAACGACGGGCGTTCCCGGCCTCACCCCGGCGGCGTTCGCGGCGCTCTCGACGCAGCAGCTCGGCGCACTCACCTCGACCGAGCTCGGCGCGCTCACGCCGACCCAATCCGCGGCGCTGACCCCCGCCGAACTCGCCGCGTTCTCGACGAGCGGGCTCTCGGGGCTCACTTCCACGGCGGTCACAGCGCTCTCTGCGACCCAGCTCGGTGCGCTGTCGACCACTCAGGTGGCCGCATTCTCTACGACCGCGGTCACCGGACTGACCGGTAGCCAATTCGACGCGCTGTCGACGACGCAATTTGCGGCGCTCACGCCCGTCGAATTCTCCGCGCTGACGACGGCGCAGGCTCAAGTGCTGTCCACGACCCGCATCGCAAGCCTGTCGACGACCCAGCTCCTCGGGCTCGCGTCGACGGTCGTCGGCGCGCTCACCTCGACGCAAATCCTCGCGCTCACGACGACGCAAATCTCGTCGCTCGCCGCGACCCAGCTCGCCGGCCTGGACTCGACGCAGGTCATGGTGCTCGGCACGGACCAGCTCGGCGCGCTCGGCACCACCCAGATCGCCTCTCTCTCGTCGGCCGGCGTCGCGGGGCTCGTCCCGACGCAATTCAGCGCGCTCAGCGGCGATCAGCTCGCGGCGCTGACGCCCGCGGAACTTTCGGCGCTGACGTCGACTCAAGCCGGTCAGCTCTCGACGTCGTTCCTGTCGGCGCTGAGCACGACGCAGGTCGCCGCGCTGAACGCGACGGACGTCGGCGTCTTGTCGAGCGATCAGCTCGCCGCGCTCTCCACGACGCAGATCGCCGCGCTCTCGAACGCCGGGATCGGCGGATTGACTGCGGGGCAGATGAGCTCGCTCGAGACGGACCAGCTCGCCGCGTTGACGAACGCCCAGGTGGCGTCCCTCTCGACGTCGGCACTCGCGGGGTTGACCTCGAACCTGCTCGCCGCCTTGTCGACCACGCAGCTCAGCAGCCTGTCGTCCACGGGGATCGCCGCGCTCACGACCACCGTCGTGGCCGCGATGACCACCACGCAGGTCGGCCGCTTGACGGCGACCGAGCTCGGCGGATTGACGTCGTCGCAAGTCGGCGCGCTCACGACCACGCAGGTCGCGGCGCTCACCACCACGCAAATCGGCGCTCTATCCACGACGGGCATCACCGGCGTCACGGCCGCGCAGGTCGCGGCGCTCACGACCGCACAGCTCAACGCACTCTTGCCGAGCCAGATCGGGTCGCTCTCCGGAACGGCGATCTCGGGCCTCACGAGCAACGAGTTCTCGGCCCTGACCACGACGCAGTTCCAGAGCCTGTCCGACACCGGCATCACCGGTCTCTCGGGGACCCAGATCGCCAGCCTGACGACCGCGCAGATCGCGCTCCTGTCCGACAACGAGCTCAGCGGGCTCACCTCCGCCCAGGTCGCCGCGCTCACGCCACCTCAATTTGCGGCGCTCGCATCCGAACAGCTCGGCTCGCTCTCGCCGACGGGCGTCACCGGGCTCACCGCGACGCAATTCGCCGCGATGACGTCCACTCAGTTCGCCGGGCTCACGCCGTACGAGATCGCGGGGATGACCACCGGTCAGATCGGGCTCTTGTCGACGACGCAGATCGCTTCGCTCACGTCGTACCAACTCGCCGGACTCCAGCGCATGCAGATCCGGTCGCTCGGAATGACCCAGCTCGCCGCCGTCACGACCACGCAGATCCCGGGGCTCTCCGCGACGCAGATCTCGAGCCTGACCGCCGACGAATTCGAGAGTCTATCGGCCGATCAGCTCGGTTCGCTCACCGCCGATCAAGTCGGCGCGCTCACCGCCTTCCAGCTCGGCGCGTTGACTTCCGACCAGCTTGCAGCGCTCTCACCGAGCCAGCTCACCCAGATCAGCACGACGACGATCTCGTTCTTGTCGACCACGACGATTTCCTACCTGACCACGACGACCATCGAGGCGTTGAACGGGACGCAGCTCAGCGGGCTCACCGACACGCAGCTCCAGGCCATGAGCGACCAGCAAATCGAAGCCGTGATTGACTCTCTCGCCTAGGCCTGAGAGACCGAACGATGAAAATCGGAGATCCGAAGCGAGGGGATCCATGACCCAAGACGCCCTGGCAACAGCGATGATTCGTCCGATGGCGCACGAGCTCACCGTGCCCGACTTGATTCGCGCCGTCGAAGTGCTGAGACAGAGCGGTCAGCCACAATCGGCGGTCGCGCTCTACGCGGCGTGGATTCAGGAGAACTCCGCGCATCCGCTCTTGTATGCGGTGCTCTTCAACTACTCGGTGACGTTGACCGACGCCGGCTTGCTCGACGGGGCTCGTCTTTGCCTCGAGCGCGCGATCGCGCTGAACCCCGACTTCATTCCGGCCTATATCAACCTCGGCCGCGTCCATGAACGTCTCGGCAGCGTCGGTCTGGCGCTCGCGCAATGGTCGGCTGCGCTGTCACGCATGTCCGGCGTGACCGGGACATCGGTCACTCACAAGACGACGACGTTGAACCAGAGCGCGCGCGCCCTCGAGACCGCCGACCAAGACGAAGCGGCCGAGCAGATGCTCCGTCACAGCGCCGAGCTCGATCCGCGACAGAGGGAAGCCATTCAACACCTGGTGGCGCTCCGCCAGCGACAATGTGAGTGGCCGATCATGCTGCCCTCCGAGCGGCTCGATCACCGGACGTTGATGCGGGGCATGTCGCCATTGTCGGCGGCGGCGCTTGCCGACGACCCGCTGATGCACCTGGCGCTCGCGGCGCACTACAACGAACGAGACGTCGGCGAACCGGCGGAACGCATCGCGCTCCGCCCGCGCGTCGTCTCGGATTCGGCGCCGCTCCGCGTCGGCTACCTGTCGTCGGACCTTCGAGAGCACGCCGTCGGCTACCTGATGACCGATGTGTTTGCGCTGCACGACCGCTCGAAGGTCGAGGTGTTCGCATATTATTGCGGCCCGGAGTCGCGCGACCCGCTCCACGCGCGCTTCAAATCGACCGCGCACGTCACCTCGATCACGAACCTGGACGATCGCGCAGCGGCGCAACGAATTGCCGATGACGGCATTCAAGTCCTCGTCGACTTGAACGGCTATACCCGGGAAGCCCGCCTCAAAGTCGTCGCGCTCCGGCCCGCGCCGGTGATCGTGAACTGGCTCGGCTTTCCGGGGAGCATGGGGAGCCCGTATCACCACTACCTCATCGCCGACGACTTCATCGTACCGGCGAGCCACGAGCTCTACTACAGCGAGCAGGTGCTGCGCCTTCCATGCTACCAGCCGAGCCAGCGCAACCGAACCGTCGCGCCCCGCGCGCCGACGCGCGCCGAGGCCGGGTTGCCCGACGACGCGGTCGTGTTCTGCTGCTTCAACGGGTCGCACAAGATCCACGCATTCACGTTCGATCGGTTTCTCACCGTCGTTCGGCGCGTTCCCGGGAGCGTGCTCTGGCTCCTCAGCGGGAGCGATGCGACCAACGCGCGGCTCCGCGAGTACGCGGCGCGCCGCGGAGTCGCCGCGGAGCGCCTGGTGTTCGCGCCGAAGCTCGCCAATCCTCATCATCTCGCCCGATACCCGCTCGCCGATCTGTTCCTCGACACCTCGCCGTACAACGCGCACACGACCGCGTCGGATGCGCTGTGGACGGGAGTGCCGGTGCTCACGTTGAGCGGGCGCTCGTTCGCGTCGCGGGTATGCGGGAGCCTCGTGCGCGCCGCGGGCGTTCCGGAACTTTCCTGCGCGTCGGCGGACGAATTCGTCGAAACCGCCGTCCAGCTCGGCACCGATCGCGGCCGCTTGCGCGCCCTTCGCGACAAGCTCGGAGCCAGCCGCGACTCGTCGTCGCTCTTCGACGTGCCCTCGCTGGTGCGCCACCTCGAAGGCCTCTACCGGCAGATGTGGCAAGCGTACGAGAGCGGAAATTTGCCGCGGCCCGATCTCCGAAACCTCGACGTCTACCTGGACGTGGGGTGTCACGTCGTCCACGACGACACCGAAGTGCAGACCCTCGCCGACTATCGCGGCTTCTGGCTCGACAAGCTCGCCCAGCGTCACAAGCATCGTCGGATTCACCCCGACCAACGCCTCGTCACCGAGGCGGTCGTCGCGGGATGGGACGAATAGGACTCACGACGCTACGACGCGCTCGACGCGGAACGCCACCCAGCCGTCGCCGTCGTTTCGCGCGCACACGGTGAAGTCGAGGGCGTCGCACAGGCTCTTCACGATCGCGAGACCGATGCCGACGTGCGCGCCCGAGCCGTGTCTCGACGGATCGAGCCGCGAAAATCGCTCGAAGATGCGCTCGAGTTCGGAGTCGGGGATCGGTGGGCCGCTGTCTCGAACTTCGAGGACGAGGTTTCGCGCAAGGTCGCTGTGGATGACGATGGAGCCGCGTCGTTCGGTGTACTCGGCGGCGTTTTCGACGAGGTTCGAGAGTACGATCCGGAGTCGACCCGGATCGGAGACGAGCACGGTGCTGGGTGGAACGCGATTTTCCAGCGTGATCTCCCGGCTTTGAAGGCGGTCACGGACGGACTCGGTGACCTCGTCCACCAGATCATGGAGCACGACTTCGGACGTGACGGCGTTCCGCCCCTGCGCTTCCGTGCGCGCCAAGGTCAAGAGATTGTCGACGAGCCGCGAGAGCGTTTCGACGACGGCGATCGCCTCCAGCATCGAGGCACGGTAGTCGGCAGCGGAGCGCTCGCGAGAGACGGCGACTTCGAGGATGCTGCGAATGCCGGCCACCGGCGTGCGAAGCTCGTGACTGACGTCACTGCTGAATCGGCGCTCTTTTTCGAACGACACTTCGAGGCGAGCGAGGAGCTCGTTCAACTTGGCGACCGGTGCACGGAGCTCGCTCGGGAGCTCGTCTTCGGCGATGCGCTCGCCGAGTCGAGACGCGTCGATGGACTCCAATCGATGGGCGAGACGGCCCGCGGGCGCGAAGCCACGCCGCAGGATGATCCTCACGGCGATCGCCGACAAAACGACGACGAGCAAAACGGTTCCCGCGAGCAGACTCTCGAGCGCCGCCTTGGCCGCGGAAAGCCCTCGGTTCCCTCGTGCCACCGTGACCGTCAGTCGGCGCCCCGAGCGTGGTCCCGTTTCGCCCTCGTCGCGCCGCGTGACGAGCAATCCTCGGTAGGCTCGCCCGGCACGTCCATTCGGAAGGACGACGTCGACGGGACCGTCCTTGCCGTACTCGCGAGGCAGGTCGCGCCCGCCGAGCGCGGGCGATCGAATGAGCACCGTGCCGTCGTCCATCCAGGCTTCGAAGAAGAGAAGCCCGTGGTTCCGCTCGAACTCGTCGGGCGAGCCTTCCACTTCCCACGGGCCTTCGGTGTGTTCCTCGACCATGTCCGCGATGCCCTGCGCGTCGTCCACGAGGCGCGAATCGAACTCCTTCGTCAACGCGCGCCCGAATCCGACGTGGAGCGCGAGGGCAAACGCGGCGACCGCGACCGAGAGAACGCCCCCGATCGCGACGACGAGCCGGCGTTCGAGCGACGCCGGAGTCGCGCTCACGGCTCTTCCCCGAGCACATAACCCAACCCTCGCCGGGTATGGATCAGTCTCGGAAGGCCGCTGGAGTCGATCTTCTTGCGCAGATAACTGATGTAGACGTCGACGACGTTGCTCGCGGGCTCGGAGCGAAAATCGTACACGTGGCTCAGGATCTCGGTGCGGGTGACGACTTGTCCGCCGCGCGTCGCGAGGTATTCGAGGAGCGCGTACTCACGCGCCGAAAGAACGAGGACCTTGCCCGCGCGGGTCACCACTCTGCCGGCGACGTCGATCACCAGATCGCCGACCCGGACGACGCTCGTCGTTCCGCTGTAGCGACGCCTCATGATCGAACGCACACGAGCCAGGAACTCCTCGAAGGCGAACGGCTTCACCAGATAGTCGTCCGCGCCGAGATCGAGCCCCCGGACACGATCGGCGACCGTATCGCGGGCGGTGAGGACGAGCACCGGGGTCTTCTTGTGCTTTGCGCGGAGCGTGCCGAGGAGCGACAACCCGTCGAGCTTCGGGAGCATGAGATCGAGGACGATGGCGTCGTAGTCGCCGTTCTCGGCCAGCGCGAGGCCGGCGGCGCCGTCTTCTGCCACGTCCACCGCATAGCCCGCCTCTTCGAGGCCTTTTTGCATCGAGCGAACGAGGGGGACGTAGTCTTCGACGACGAGCACACGCATGAGGCACCGTGACCCTTGCCGAGCGCGAAGGGTCACGTGCGTAAACCGTAGCTCGCCAGGGGCGCTGCCTGCAACCGTGCTCCCGTCGGGGCCGGAGTGACGCTCCGCGTGATCCCGCTCCTCGCGGAACCTCGCGGAGGAGCGTCACTCCGCCGGATGAGCTCAGTGCGTGTTGACGTTGTTCGGAACGCCGGACGGGAGCGCCTTGCTCACGGTGAGCGCGACGTTGCCGATCTGGCGGTAATTGAGGAGATTGTTGTTCGGTGTCTGAACGCCGTAGCCGGCAAACGTCATGCTGAGGTGCGTGGCGTCGATCTGGGTCGCGGTCGGCGCATAGAGCCGCTGCGCGAACCAGGGCTGCGTCGGAACGAGCGGAGTACCCGACGGAATGGTCACCGTCGCTCCTCCGGCCTGGTTCTTCGTGGTGATGGTGTTGATCGACGCGATCGGGTTGTTGATGTCGCGCGACACCGTCCAGTTCACCTTGTCCGTCGATTCGGCGTACCCGATGAAGTGGAAGGCGTCCGAGTCGCCGTCGAGGCAATTGCCACCCGAGAACAACAATCCCCAGAGGCTTCCGTCGCCGTTCACGTCGATGAGCGTCCCGCGCGGGCTCACCCAGCGAGTCTTCGTGTAGTCGACCGTCGTCGGGTCGTTCAGACCGTTGACGATGCCGAGATCGACGAAGTGGACCCCGTCCGTAGTCGTGGCGAGACGGACGTTGGAAATATCGTCGTTCGTCTTGCCGCTGAACGGCGCCTTCGCGCATCGCTCCGCGACCGGCAGCGCCGTCGAACCGGTGCTGTCGCCGTTCAGGATTTTCTGGACGTAGAGGACCGTGACCGGTGACCCCGCGGCCGCGGTCGGCGACGTCGGGAATACGGCCATGATGCCGTCGGGATCGAGGAGCCCGCTCGTCTGTTGAACGATGACGGCGTTCGGCGTTCCGGCCGTTCCCGCCGAGTTGGTCAAGGCCGAGCCGATCGACTTGATGTCGTTGTTGCCGGGGCTCGTGTTGTTGGTGTTCCAGATCGGGAACTTGTTCGAGGAGCCCGTCAGGTTGATGACGTAGAGCGGCGCAACGTCCACGTTCGCCGGATTGCGGTCGAGCATGTAAAGGAATTGACCGGTCTTGATGTTGCCGACGCCGGGCAACTGGATGATGGCCGCGTGGCCCCAGCCGTCGTCCGCGGTCGAGCCGTTCGCCGAGGTAGCGTTCGCGTTGCTACCGGTGACCGTCGTGGGACATCCGGTCGCCGTAGCGGTCGCCAAGAATCCGCCGCTGATCGGGTTCGTCAAATCGGGGAAGAGCTCGAGCACGGTCTGCATGAAGAACCACGTCTTGCCGTTGTCGTCGGACTCGGCGGCAACGAGGCCTTCGTCGATGTCCTTCGGACGCCAATCGAAGAGACCGATGATCGGCGCTTTGCCGCCGAAGGCGTTGCCGGTCGTCGTGTTCACGGTGTTGTAGACCAGCGGGAAATAGAACGGCGCCATCGAGACCATCGGGTCGGCGCCCGCGGTTCCGGGAGCCGTGGTCTCGAACTTCGCGCCCGTGACGTGATTCACGCGCATCGGGGTCGCCCCCGAGTAGTCGCAAAAGCCGAACGCGCTATCGGGCACCGTGCCCGTCGACAGAAACGGATTCGTCGCGCTCTGGATCGTCTGCTTGTTGTTCGGGTCTGCCGCGAGATTCGTGAGCGTGAACGGTGTCGCGCCGTTCAGCGACCCTTCCCCGATCGCCGTGCCCTGGTTGATGGTCACTGCGTCCACGGTGGCCGCTGGGTCCAAGCTGAACGACAGCGCCGCAGGCGCGCCCCCGGTGGAAGTCGTGCCGCCGGTCGACGTCGTGCCGCCGGTCGACGTCGTGCCGCCGGTGGAAGTAGTGCCGCCGGTCGACGTCGTGCCGCCCGCACCGGTGCCCGCGTCGCTCGGCGCCGGCGAGCACGTGATGGTCGCCGTCGCGGTATCGCTGCAATCGCCGTCGGTGACCAAGACCTGCACGGTGGCGGTGCCCACGCTCGTGCACGTGAACGTCGGCGTCGCGGAAGACGGATTCGTCAGCGCGCCGCCCGTGCTGCTCCACGAGGTGGTGAGCGCGCTCGGGCCGTGGTCGACGTCCGTAGCGGACACGGAAAGCGCGACCGTCGTTCCGACGATGGCTTCCGCCGGATTCACCGTCAGAGAGTCCACGGTCGGGCACACGTTCACCGTGCCGTTGACCGCAACGCTGCCGGTCTTCGGCGGCACCGTACACTCGAGGTGTACTTGGACCGACGTGGTGGCGTGCGCCGTGACCGAGAACGTCGCCGAGCCCGTGCACGTGACGCCGCTCACGGGGTCGGTCGCGGTCAGGGTGATGGTGAAACCGTTGCCCGCGGGGACGCCTCCGATGACGCCGACGATCTTCGTGCTGTTCGCGACGTCGAGGCTTCCGGTCTTCTGAAAACCGTTGCCGCTGATCGTGTAGTTCACCGTGGAAAGTGAGATCCCCTGGCCGACTTGAAGGTCCAAGCCGACGGTGCCCGTGCTGTCGGTCGCGCCAGCGCCCGGTTGTCCCGCGCCGCCGTTCGCCGAGCTACATCCTGTCGCGACGATCGTGCCGAGCAGAGCGCTCGCCACGACGACTCCGTATCCCCGCAAATACAAGTTTCTCATCAGCATTCCTGCCTTTTCTTCGCGTTTCCTGTTTTTGAATCGTGTTCTTGGGCGACTAGCGTCGTTCTCGTCACAGACGCAGACCCGGAAGCGGCTGCGTGTTCTCTTTGCGAACCGCCTCGAGCGCGGCGGGGTCGAGATCGTCGATGCCCTTGCCGGACGGACCGTTCACGAGATCGTACGCGGGGTGCTCGTCCGACCACGCCGTGTATCCGCCGGCGGCTCGAATCACCTCGAAGACCGTGTTGACCTTGATGAAGTCGTGCGGGAAGACCGGGTTGCAGTTGCCGCGTCGATCCTTCGCGAGCGGTAGATTGCCGGGATCGATCGGGCTGAAGAGCTGCGTGAAGTCCTTCTCCAGGATCTCGAAGTACGTGGCTTCGGTTCCCGGGTTTCCCTGACGCGCGCTTCCCGGCGGAAACGGGGTGCGATCGACGCCGTCCTCGGCGAGCTCGGCGAGCGTCGAATCGGGGTGAGCAGCAATCCAATGAGCGGCGTCCGTCGTGTGAAGTCCATCGACGCTGATGAGCACGACGTGTCGCACGTCGGCGCGGCGTCCGCCGAACGAGAACTGCTCGGCCTCGGTCGTCGTCGCGGTACCGTCGCTCACCGGCGCGCCGGCGCCGGAGGCAGAACCGCAACCCGTCATCACCAACAAACCGAGCACTGGCAAACTTGAACGAATCTTCATCACGACGCTTCGAGTTGAAAGAACTCCGAACGGGCCAGTTACTCGAGCGCGTCGCATCGACACGTGTCGATGCCGCAACTTTTTTGGTGCTAAGTGCTGACAGACGACATGGATGGAATGCAGTGCACCGCAATCGACGCGGCTGCTGAGATGAAGATGAGAATCAGGTGAGAATCAGATGAGCGCATCGACGCGCGTGGCTCGCGAACGAAGACGTTTACAGCTCAACCCAGTTGAGCTGATCGAGAAGGACCACAGCGGTGACCAGAGTTCGGGCGAAACGGAGCTGGTTTTTGACCCTCACCCGTTGGGGGCAAAAACCTGCGGACGGTCAACTCAAGTGGGAATCGTTTTAGTTTGGTGTGGCGCATTGACCGTGATCGCCGGCGCGGGTTGCAACACTGACGCTCGACGACCCGCTGCTTCGAACGACGTACGACCGACACCTGTTCGGGAGGCGACGAGCATCGAGGCTCGCCTCACGCCGGCGGCGCGCTCACGCGACGCCGCGGCCGTCGCGGCACCCACCGTGACGGCGTTTGCGTTACCCGGCGCGACGGCACCAGCGTCGCTCGACTACATCGCCTACGACCGGGCCAGAGCGCGGGTCTGGGTTCCCGTCGGCGACACGGGAAGCGTGGACGCCTTCGACATCGAGAAGCGCACATTTTCTCGGATCGACGGCTTCGACAAAGCCCAGGTCGAGGTTCGGGGCAAGGTGAGAATGCTCGGGCCGAGTGCGGTCTCCGTAGGAGACAGCGTCGTCTATGTCGGCGATCGCGCGACGAACAAAGTGTGTTCGGTCGTACCCGAAGCGGCTCGCCTGGTCTCGTGCCTAGAACTCCCGACCCATACGGACGGCGTGCTCTACCTACCCGGCGTCAAAGAGGTTTGGGTTACTACGCCGCGCGATCACTCGGTCACCGTGCTCGACGCGTCGACACCGCCGACGCTGAGGCCAAAGCTCGTCGTGAAGGCGCCGGGCGAAACCGAAGGGTACGCCCTGGACGCCCAGCAGGGGCTTTTTTACACGAATCTCGAAGACGAGAACCTCACGATCGCGATCGACATTCGGACCCACGCCATCCGTTCGACGTGGAGCGCCGGTTGTCCGCCGGACGGGCCGCGCGGCATCGCCCTCGACGTGGTGCGCCGCCTGGCGTTCGTCGCGTGCACGGCGAACGTGCGCGTGCTCGATCTATCGCAAGGCGGAAAATTGGCCGCCGTGCTCGACACTGGCGCGGGCGTCGACAATATCGACTACGACGGAGCGAGCCGCCTTCTCTACGTCGCTGCCGGCAAAGCGGCGCGCCTCACCGTTGCGAAGATCGGCGACGACTGCCACGCCGAAACCGTCGCAACGATTCCGACGGTCGACGGCGCACGCAACGTCGTAGTCGACCAGAACGGCAACGCGTACGTCGCGGATCCGAAAGGGGCACGGCTCCTCGTGGTGTCGGCGGTGCCGCGCTGAGCGCTCGCCACAACGGTCGATGTCATGGCTTCGACGACGCTTTCGTGATCGCGGGGCGGCGGAGCGCGGCAGACCAGCTCTTCGCGCCGATGATCGGGAGCGCAAACGCCGTCGCGCGGTCTTCGTCGGGAGTGCCGAGAGCGCGATAGACGTACCAGGCCGGCTTCGCCCCGGACGGATCTTCGGGGTCGTCGGGGAAGCGACGGAGTCCGATGCGAAGTCCCCCCTCGCCCCGGTTGTCTCTCCAGTTGTGGTAGTCGAAGCCGAGGATCGTGGAGAGCGGCGCGATCTTCTTCCACACATAGGCAACGGCTGCCGCTTGCTCGGCAAGGGCGGCGGCGCCGTAGTCGGACGAGTTCGCGCCGAGCTCACTCAGATACACGTCGCGCACGGTGCGTCCGTCGTAGAGCGCCGCGCGACGACGCATCCAGGCGTCGAGCACCTCGATGTTGCGAAATGTGATTCGAGGCGTATCGAACGTGAATTTGGACCGAGAATCGCTCCACGGTAGCTCTCCATGGAGCGACGGGTACGCGTGATAGGCGACGCCCCACGGAAAGTCGCCTTCGGCACGAGAGAGTCCGATCAGGTCTTCCAGCAGCGCGCGCGGCGGGAAGCGTCGAGACTCGGCCGATGCCCAATTGTGCGTCAATGAGATGAGCACCTCGGCCGACGGATCCTGCCGGCGAACGACGAGATCCGTGAGACGCATCGAGCGGTAGTACTGGTCGAGGTACGCCAGCTCGGGCAGCCAACCCGCGTTCGTCCACAAGCCGCCCGCGTCGACTTCGTTGTGCACGATCCAGCGGTGGATACGGCCGTAGCGACCGTCGGCGCGCGCGTAACGCTTGGCGAGCACGTCGAGCACCATGACGTACGCCGCGGTGCTCTCCGGAGTGGTCAGATTGGGCATGCTGTAGATGCCCTCGCGCTCGTAGTTTGGATGCTGGAGCAGCGCGCCGAGATCGGGTGCCCCCCATTGCGTGGCCGGGGGAAGCAAGATGATTCCCAAAACCACCAGGTGACGCTCGGCCGCCGCGAGTAGAGTCGCGTCGAGCGACTTCCAGGCTTCGGGGCGGAGATACCAAGTGTGCCCCGCGGCAGTCACCGGCTCGGCACCGGGAGCCGGGTCGTTCTGGAAGAGCGTGCTCAAAAAAAGATTCACGGTCACGCTACCGACGCCGAATTCGTCGACGTCGCGAATCTGGAGCGGGTCGCCGACGAAGCCGGCGAGCCCCTTCTTGTTTCGCGGCATCACGTTGGCGAGCGTCGTCGCTGCGGGGAAAACGTCGGTCCAATGGGCGAACGACGCGAGGAGATCGCCGGCTTCCCGACGCCGTATCACCGCGAATCGCGACAGGAGACGATCGCGCCCGTCCTCGGCGAAGCGGGGCACGGTGACGGTGAACCTCGACCCGTGGAGCGGCCACGTCGTAGAAAAGTGCATTCCGACGACCGCGGGTTCCCACACGGGCCACTCGGCGAGAAACCAGTCTCCGCGACGCCTTGCCGTGCCCGTGACGGTGATCGTGGTCGCGGAAGCGACCGCATGCTCGATCTTCGCGGGATAGCGCCGGAGTAGGTAGAGACGCAGCGCGGCTTCCTCGCTGCGGGCAATCGTGCGTTTGGAAGCGTTGTCGGCGGCGACGATCTCGTCCGCGAGCGAGCGAACGCTGTCGGGAGACGAAGACGGGGGCGCCGGCGGGTCCTCGGCGCGGGCCGCGCCGGCGGCGAGCGCCAACGCCAGCGCGAAAAGCCCATGCGCCCGGAACGGCATCGCTCGTTGGCCGAGACGATACCAGCGGGCGACGCGTCTGCGAGGGTGCCCCCCAAAAATCGCTTCACCGTCCTTGCTATTCGACTCGGAGCAGAGTCATCTGGCGAAAACGAGCGATATCCGCTCGAAGAAAGGCACTCATGGGCGACAAGTCCCCCAAGGCAAAGCAACGCGGGCAAGATCAGAAGAGCGCGGCGAAGACTCAGGAAAAGAGCAATCAGGCGAAGCGCCAGGCGTCGTTCGCCACGGGCAACGCGGCCAAGGAAAAGAAGAAGTAAGCGACGGCCTCGTTGGCCGCTTCGTTGGAACGCGATCCGCTTCGTCACGCCGACGCGCTCGCGACGGGCCAGCACATCGAGCTCGACCGAGTGCACGCCCGCGGGCTCCGCTTTCGACAGATCAACCCGAAAGAGGCCTTCACGATCGTCGACCGCGTCGGCGCATTCTTCCGCGCATCGCTCACCGAGCTACGGGACGACGGTGGGAGCGCGACGGTGTACGAAGCGATGCCGAGCTCCACCGAGTCGCCGGCGCACATCACGCTCTTGTGCGCCGTGCTGGCTCGGCAGCGCATGCTCGGCGTCGTTCAAAAAGCCACCGAGCTCGGGGTGATGCGCGTGGTGCCCACGCTGACGGAGCGCTCGGTGCCGCGATCGGGCCTCGCCCACGAGAAGGCGCACGCGTGGCCCGGACAAGCGCTCCGCGCGTCCCGACAATGCCGGCGCGCGAGCGTTCCCGAAGTCGCCGACGCGGTGCCCCTCGCCGCCGCGCTCGGTGACGGCGAGGTTCGGAACGCGACGCATCGGTTCTATCTCGACGACCAGGTCGGAGAAGCCGCCGACCTCGGTGAACCGACGAGCACGACGCGGATCGTGTTCGCCGTGGGACCCGAGGGTGGTTTTACCGATAGCGAGCGCGCGCTGCTCCGCAGTCATGATGCGTCCGCGCTTCGCCTCGGCGGCCGGATCCTCCGCGCCGAAACTGCCGCCCTGGTCGGGCTCGCGCTGCTGCAACGAGCTTTCGGCGACCTATAGAGAACGGCTTCACGCGCCGCGTGGTCGGTGCTGTGAAGGATCGGTCGGCTCGGTGCAGCAACGGGGGATGAACCGAACGGGAATCGGGCGCTCGCGCGCGAGGGCTCGCATGCGACTCGTATTTTCTGCCGTCGTTGTCGTCATCGCCGGTTGTTCGTCGTCGAACGGCGGGTCGGGGAGCAGCGGCGGCGCGCCCAACGTGGGCGGCGCGACCGCCAGCGGAGGCGGGAACAGCGGCGGTTTCGGTGCGAGCGCACCGAGCGGAGGCACGGGCGGCACCGGCGGAGCGTCGGGCGGAGCGGGCGGTGTGAGTACGGGCGGCGCGCCCGGAAGCGGCGGTTCGGCGGGCGCCATTCGCGACGCGGGAGCGGACTCGAGCATCGACTCGAGCTCGCCCCCGCCGGACGGCGGCGATCGCGACGACGGCGCGATCGATGCGGGAACGAACGGACCGCTGCTCACCCTCGGTGATGGGGTGCTCGCCGGGAAGATCGTCGGCAAGACCGACGAGTTCTTGGCGATCCCCTACGCGGCGCCGCCGATCGGTTCGCTCCGATTCGCGCCACCCGAGCCCCCGCTCCCGTGGACCGGCGTTCGGAACGCGACGAAGGTCGGAAAATATTGCCCGCAACCCGCGGGCGGCGGGGTCGACGGAGGCCAGCTCGAAACGAGCGAAGATTGCTTGTTCCTCAACGTCTATGCGCCGTCGAAAACGCCGGCAAAGCCGGCGCCGGTCATGGTGTTCGTGCACGGCGGCAGCTTCGTCATCGGCGGAGGCGGCACCATGGACGGTCGTCCGCTGAGCGAGGCCGGCGGCGTGGTCGTCGTGACGCTCAACTACCGCCTCGGCGCGCTCGGTTTTCTGGTCGATCCGTCGATCGACCAAGCGATCGGCGTCCCGTCGGGGAACCTCGGCATTCGGGATCAGCAAGCCGCGTTCGAGTGGGTGAAGAAGAACATCGCCGAATTCGGCGGCGATCCGAAGAACGTCACCTTCTTCGGCGAGTCGGCAGGCGCCGTTTCCGGCTGCATCCAGATGTTCACGACCGGCAGCGAAGATTTGATCCAGCGGTTCATTCTGGAGAGCGGCGGATGCATCGAGAACCCCGGCGTCCCGATGCAACGTCCGCAAGTCGCGCGCCCGAGCGCCGCGCTCGTCAAAGCGCTCTGTCCCGGCGGAGAGGACACCCTCGCCTGCTTGCGCCGGCTCGACGTGAAAACGTTCGTCGACGCGACGAGCTACACCGGCTCGGTGGCAGACGCCGGCTCGTCCACGCCTCAAGACTACCTGGGCGAAGGGTTTCGTCCCCAAGTGGACGGCGTGTTGATCAAAGACACACCCGTCAACCTGATCGCAAAGGGCACGTACAATCACGCGCCGGTCATCACCGGCACGAACGCGCACGAAGCGTTGCTCCTCGAGAGCAGTGCCTCCGGCATCAACAGCGCGCTCGCGTTCACTCTCTATCTCGT